>Ga0194045_1000008_pt1 | contig 55830 bp, 41 predicted proteins | sample JunL6211m_MetaG_FD_161686 | JGI IMG/M metagenome (GOLD analysis project Ga0194045, IMG submission 161686) | Anoxic zone freshwater microbial communities from boreal shield lake in IISD Experimental Lakes Area, Ontario, Canada - Jun2016-L626-11m | ecosystem: Environmental > Aquatic > Freshwater >...
CACCATGAGGGGTGGTTCAAAAGAAAAACCAGCGGCCCCTCGCCCGGATCTGCGGGCAACCCTGTCTTCGATATCCTAAGTGCATGAAAATTCTTGGCTACATAATTACGGCAGTACCATAAAAACCAAAAGGCAATCAAATCCCAGCGCCTGGGAAGAGCACCCTGTTGCTTTTCTTTTAGAGCACTATCTTTCATGAATTACTATGCGCCAAGGCCTGTTTGTTTCCATGCTTCTCACCATTAGACGGTGCGATGCCATCTTGATCGAGGGTATCCGCAGCAATCCATCCAGACATAAGCACCATGGGCATACCGGGGCCTGGATGGGCAGAGCCTCCAGAAAAATACAGAGACTTAAGATCTGGGCTTCGGTTGGAAGGCTTGAATGCCCCGAGAACCTTACCATGGCTTGCCAAACCATAGATTGCCCCATTAAGAACATGATATCGATCGTTGATATCTTGCGGAGTAAGGGCTGCTTCAAAGCGAATGTGCTTTTGCAAATCTTTCAAGCCTGCGGTGCGTTCCATCTTTTCCAATATCACTTTCCTATATGCAGGAAACATTTTCGACCAATCATGATGCTTGCGTAAGTAAGGGGTGTGAACCAGAATATACAAGGATTCACAACCGTTAGGTGCAACGGATGGATCCGTTTTTGCAGGTGCGCAAACATAACACGAAGGGTCTGGAGCGGGCTCGCCCTTGTTATAGATCCAGTCGAATTCCTCTTCAGGGTCTTTCGAAAAAACAAAGTCATGGTGTTCTAATTGTTCGTATCTTTTATCAAGGCCAAGATAAAGAACAACGCCAGAACATGCAGGTTCGTACTTACGACGACCTTCAAACTTGTAGGCTGCGCGGGTATCTGGAATCAATTCCCTATGGGTTCTTACCGTATCACAATTCGAAACAACAGCAGCGCCTAGAACCTCTTCGCCATTTTCAAGAACGATCCCAAGCACTTTCTTCCCATCATTAATGATCCGCTTGACCCCCTTACCCGTATGAAATACAACGCCCAGTTCTTCTCCCAGTTTTTTTAGACCTCTGGGAACAGCATTGGTGCCACCTAAAGGGTACCAGATACCTTCGCTGGTTTGCATATGAGCGATACTGCAAAGAACTGCAGGAGATTGATAAGGCGAAGATCCAACATACTGCGTAAAGTGATCGATCATTTGCGAAACACGATGCTCTGGAACAAAACCGCGCACACATTGAGCTACAGATTTTCCCATGTTAATTGCCAAGACATCCGTCAAACTTCCTGGCTGAAACATGGTGCGCCAATCAAACATGTCGCGCAGTCCACCAATGGATTTCCAAAAGAAGAATCGTTGCGAAATACGATTAAGCCTTTCAGAATACTGCAGGAATTTCTTATACCCACTAGCACAGTTGGGGCCGAACTTCCCCAAATTTTCCTGCATGGTTTTTTCATCACTCACAAGATCAAGAATCGAACCATCATCAAAGAAGGAGCGCCATTGAGGCTCCAACCTTACCATGGGAATATAATCTTCCATCTTTCGACTAGCTTCGGAAAAGATCCGGGCAAGCACCGAGGGAATGGTAAGGATAGTCGGCCCCATATCAAAACGATGACCATCTTTTTGAAGAATTGCAGCCTTCCCACCCAGCCAATCATTCTTTTCAAACAGCTCTACCTTGTAACCCCGGGCTGCCAATGTGCAGGCGGAGGCTAATCCAGCTAACCCACCGCCAATTACTAATACTTTTTCATTATTCGACTTAACCATAATTTTCTCCTGAAATCATCGTTACACAATTCGTCAGTTATTCTCTAGCGCCCAACCGGGGTTAAGGGATTACCATATTCAGCCTTATTTAAATCTCTTCGCATTCCCTGACTTACAAGATCAGGAACACCTTCTTCAAGCGCATATTCATCAGGTGGAATGCAGTGATCAAAAGACAGCCCGAAATCCTCTAACAAAAGCCTTGAAGAGATTCTTGCTGATTCGTAAATCACAGGCAGACCACTACCTGGATGAGTGCCCCCACCAACTAGGTAAACACCGTCCAACTCTGCAAAGCGATTGCGCGGCCTGAAATGAAGCATCTGACCTAAATTGTGCGCTAAGTTAAAAGTCGCACCTTTGTAAATCTCCATTTTGTTTTGCCAATCCATGGGCGTGATCACATGCTCATAGCAAATCCGCTTTTCTACATCGTGCAAACCGATTTTCCCCAACTGCTTGATTGCCAGATTGCGATAGCGCACTTTTTCTTTAGCCCAATCAACATTGCCATGCATATGGGTAACGGGCACTAAAACATAAAGCGTGCTTTTTCCCTCGGGCGCCAAAGTAGGGTCAGTAATACTGGCATTCTGAATATAAAACGAAGGATCTTCAGAAAGAACATGTCGTTTTTCGATGTCTAACAGATTGCCCTGATAATCGCGTGACATGTAAATCGTATGATGCTGAAGGTTATCGTAACGCCCTTCAATCCCAAGATACAGCATGAAGGTAGAGCAGGAAAACCGCTTGCTTTCAATTTTCTTGTTGGTCCATGCTGGCCGAATCTTCTCGGGAATCAGCCTTTCCATTGCCCGCCCAAAATCTGCATTGATCACCAATGCATCACAAGCATGCTTTCCGGATTGAGTGTTGATGGAGACAGGCTTTCTACCTTGAAAATCAATCCCCTGCACATCTTCATTCAGTAGGATTTCAACCCCAGCTTCGCGTGCTAGATTTGCCATCCCTTCGCTTACCGCATTACATCCTCCAATCGGATGATAGACGCCATGCTCGTATTCTAAAAACGAAAGAATAGAAAAAAGACTGGGGCAATTGAAAGGAGACATACCCAAATATTTAGATTGAAACGAGAACGCCAGCCTGACCCGTGGGTCTGAAAAATATCGGCTTAGTTCGCCATCGAGTGATTTCCACGGCCTTAGTAATGGAAGCAATTTCAACATTTTCATTTTGAAAAGGTCGCGCCAGCCATGAAACGGTGTTTCCAGCGTGCTCTTAAACTCATTTAGTTTGATGCGATTATCAGTCAAGAATTTAATAAAGTTACCAGCATCCTTGGGGGAGATCTTGGCAATCGCAGCTTCCATCGCGGGCACATCAGGCCGGGCCAGAATCTCGCCACCGTCTCCAAATACCAAATGGTATTGGGGATCTAGTCGAACCATCGGAATCTCTTTAAAAAGATCTTTGCCCATGGAAGCATAAATGCTTTTAAGAACTTGGGGGAAAAGAAAAAAAGTCGGTCCAAGGTCGAACTTAAACCCCCCAGACTCGAGGGAAGATGTTCTGCCTCCTACCTTACCCTGTTTCTCTAAAACCTTGACCTTAAGTCCAGTTTTGGACAACAAAATTGCTGCTGCAAGGCCACCCGGCCCCGCTCCAATGATTATCACTTGTTTCTTCATAGCCACCTCCGTGGCATTTATAGCTTTCCCTAGCTTCACTTATCTAATATTACCCAATTTTCCTAGAAATTAGTAAGCTATTTTTCACTTTTTGCATTGATCTTGCTTACCGATCATCGTTTAAGGTACTGATTATTTATTCTTTGATACTTTCGCCTGTAAACATGGATGTTTTTAGGCATTTATTTAGTCATGGATGATTTACGATGGCGCAACAAGAGCTTCTTTGCCTTAAAAGCGTCAGCCTCAAGTACCGCAATACTCTTGCGGTTAAAAACCTTGACCTTGCCGTTTACCCAGGCGAAATCCTTGGCCTACTTGGCCCCAACGGTTGTGGCAAAAGCACGACGCTTAACGCCATTGCTGGCAACCATGAACTCGATTCAGGATGTATTTTACTCGATGGGCAATCGCACACCCAGCACCCGCTTAGTTACCGTGCCCAAATCGGTTTTGTGCCTCAGGAACTTGCCTTCTACGAAGAGCTTTCGCCTTATGCCAACTTACGCTTCTTTGGAAAAATTTACGGTATTCATGGTAATGATCTATCTCAAAGAATTGCTGAAATTCTAAATCTAGTGCGGTTAGAAGATCGTGCCTACACTCCATCTTTTGGTTTTTCAGGAGGCATGAAACGAAGGCTTAATCTAGCCTGCGCCCTAATTCATAAACCTAAACTACTTCTACTCGATGAACCCACAGTTGGGCTTGATCCACCATCGCGAGAAGCTGTTTTTTCCTGCCTTCATAAACTTCGGGACGAAGGGTGTGCCATTGTTTACACCACCCATTACATCGAAGAAGTTGTACGACTTTGCAACAAGATTGGTTTCATGGCTCAAGGTTCACTGTTGTTTCATGGCACCTTGAAAGAATTCCAAGCTCAGATAATCATGAAAGCTCTCGCCAAGAAAACCAATACCACGATCCCCAATTATATTTACGAAGATGATATCGATGCTTCGCTAATAGATCAAAGCCTGCTTAGAAAAAATCAGGCTGAAGAAACGCATTCTCTTGAACAATATCTTCTAGAACTAAGTGAAATTAAGGTTGCCTGATGTTTAAACAACAATTAAATCTACTTTGGATTCTTGCCTCTAAAGACATCCAGCTCTTTCTAGTCGATAAGAAAGCTGCAGCCCTTTGCTTCCTTGTGCCGATAATACTCGCAAGCGGATTTGGATATGCTTTTTCAAAACCATTGCAAAATGAAGACCTAAAACTACCGCTTTTAATCATTCGAGAAGATAACAGCCCTCTCGCAATTAAACTCACCGATGCACTATTAAAAAGCCCCAAGCTAAACGCTGCACTCGCTTCAAGAGAAAATGCTTTAACTAAAATCGAAACGCGCACCGCTAAAATAGCTCTTGTGATCCCCAAAGATTTCGCCAGCCAGATAGCACTTAAGAAAAAAATCCCTGCTATCGAAATATTACATCACCCAACTGCCTCTTTAGAATCCAAATGGGCCGAAGGTGTATTTACCGAAATTGCATTTCACGAAGCAGCACCCGAACTACTTGGTTTCTGGTTGCCAGGAGCCGCTTCCTTGAAATTGGAAAGACCTTTCGAAGTAAAAAAAGAACCCTACCCCGCGGGTATTGATATAAGCCGACAAGCTTACAGCCATAGCTTCAGCGGGATGACCATGCAGTACCTCTTATTCTGGGGTATGGATTGCGGACTACTATTATTACGCGAGCGCAGGCAGGGAATCTGGAAACGCCTTAAAGCAGCTCCCATCCCCCTTCCTACTCTTCTTGGGGGTAAGATTATTGCTACCGCACTCATCGCAATCACCCAAATCTTTTTAACTTTCAGCTTTGGAAGCCTTGTTTTTGGTGTCGCTATCAATGGCTCCGTTTCAGGCTTCTTCCTTATGGCCATCGCAACCGCATTGCTTTCTGCTGCAACCGGATTATTGGTAGCTGCAGTAGGTGGAACCGAAAATCGCGCACGAAGCATGGCAATACTTTTGATTCTAAGTCTCTCTATTCTCGGTGGGCTTTGGTTGCCCTCCTTTATGCTTCCTCTTTGGGTCCAAAATTTCTCTCTCCTTCTTCCTACCACTTGGATGATCAAAGGATTCGAAGGTGTCATTTGGCAGGGCATGGGCCTGCTTGATGCAACTTATTGCGCACTTGTCACACTTTTTTTTAGTGCAATCTTCATTGGTTTCTCAATCTTGAAATTCCAATCAACAAACCAACATACCTCCACCGATGGAGTTGGCTCATGCAATTAAAACCAAAGCTGATCATATTCTCTGTGCTTTTGTATGCAACATCGTTGAATGCCGAGGTATTAATCTACAGGCCCGTTCCTGTTCCAAAAATAGAGATGGAAGACCAGTTTCAAAAACCATACAGGCTCGATAATTATAAAGGGGATGTGGTCATATTGCTTTTTGGTGATAAAGAAGGAGCGGATGCAAACAAGTTGCTAGGTCAAACGATTCATGAATCTTTTCATCCACAAGCCAAAGGCAAGAACCCCGGCCAGGCACGCTTTGCTCCAGTTCTTGAAATCGTCAATCAACCGCCCGGAACCCGAGCACCCGAAGTTCATACCATTGCTGTAGCAAGCATTGGGAAAGTTCCAAACCTCGTAAAAGTTTTCATTCGAAATCAATTTCAAAAAGCCTCACCCGAAGTTCCGGTATGGTTAGATTTTAACGAAACCATGCGCACCACTTTTAAATTCAAACCTTCTTCCGCAAATCTGGTAGTGATTGATCCCCAAGGCAACCTTCGCCTCAGCGCCAGTGGCAACCTTACCCAAGCAGAATTTACCGATCTGGTAAACGCCATCGAAGGTATCAGGGTGGAATCTGTCAATGCTCAATTCATGCCAAAAATCCGGTAAGAATGCCTGATAAGATAAGTTATCTGCTTTTTCACTTTAAAATCGAAACTTTTATTACAATAATGGGTCTAAATAATATGTGCTCTTCATTCCCCTTGGCGGTGATCAAGTAATGTATCTTAAATATGTTGCCTTTAGTTTGATTTCGTTGATCTTTTTGGCAATTTCTGCATCTGGCCAAGGTCAGGATGGCAACAAGAACAAATCCAACGAAACTTTTTCCAAAGCCAATATCTCAAAGATTCAAGGCACGCAATTCACTGCAAGGGTATCTTTGGACCCCAACAGCAAATCTATAACTGTCCAGATTCCCAACCAAAAAGTTGTCAATAAAAATGATAACGACAACAATAAAAATGATGATAATAACAAAAACGACAATAATAAAAACGGAAAGAATAACAATTCAAAAAAAAACAATAACTCGCCTAATAACCAAGCACAAAATATCCAGAAGCAAGCAGCGCAAGCACAAGCAAAACAAATCCAGATGTTGAAGTCGATGAAAGTTGTAACCGAGTGGGTTGAAATTGAAATCCCCATCAAGGAAACAACAAAAATAAGAACTAAGACTCCTCTTCAAGTTTATGATGACAAAGGGAACATTAAAAAATACACCCCTGAAGAACTTAAAACGCTAAAAGGCAGCAACACCAATCTTCCAGGATATGAAGTTAAAATTGATGAACTTACGCCGGGTGCTGTTATTGAAGTTACCTTAAATAGATCCCCTGCGAATAAAGATAATAAAAAAGATGATGATAAAGTTTTTGCTACCATGATCATGGTCATAGGCAAAGACGCTACATTCAAGCTACCTGTCGATAATTCAAAAACCAAAAAGAAGTAGCATCTACCAAAGCTCATTCTTAATCACCAAAAGTTTTATTCAATTGCTTTAAAGTTTGTGGCGCAAGTTCCGTTATTTTTTGCTTATCGGTATATCGATATCGAAAACGGTATTATCCTGTAAATTACAACTGAGCGGGGTTTTCTTAGAAGAGTAAGCCCCCTTTAATTTATCGTTATTTGGATAAGGATCTAAAAGTACAACAGAAATCTTATACTTTCCAACAGGCACTGCAGCAATTTTATAAGTAAAACTTTCTCGATCAAAATCAGCAGGAAATGAAGTTACATTTTTTTCATCCGTACTGTCTGGATAAAAAGTTATCTGAATCACTGCGGATTTTTTCAATTCTATTGGCATTCCACCTTGAGAGAATTTCCCCTCAACTTTCACAACCTTAATACCTCCACACCCCGATATAAGCAAAGTTGCAAAAAGAAAAAACCAAATTCGAAGAACAATCATTATCGCTCCACCATCAGTATTAAGAAAATTAATAATCCAATGCTTGACCATCATTTCGACTTTGAACATAGCCCCAGATATTTTGCTGAATACTATTTACAATAAATTTAACACTCCCATCTGAAAAGCATGCGTTAACCCCGCCCGTATGTTTACTACGAGCTTGAGCTTGGAAATTGGGCCAATTATTCGGCAAATTATCGTTAGAACATCCCATTCGTAAAATCCCAAGCCCACTATTTCCCAAACCCGCAGCAACCCTGGCCGCATTACAATCTTCGATATCATCTGAATATTCGGTATTATCATTGGGCAAGATACAATCACCGCGATTATTTGCACCGGTAACACTAGCGCCCCCCAACCCCATTGCCCAACACCCACGACGATCGCTGGCATTAATACCAATTCTTATTTCATTAAGTAATATTGTGTTCGAAGATCCATCAGAAATATCTATCATTTTGGCGCCCCAATTTACTCCCATTGGACCACCCGTTGCACCATCGCCAATCGTAGTACTCCCCGTTGGATTGATGGTTGAACTTCCCCCAATGGTATTTTGCATATCGCCTGGCCCAGCATTAGCGGCATAATTTCCTCGGGCCCATGATCCACCATTTAACGAACATTGGGTTTCACTTCCAAAATCTGATGGGCAGATTAGGGAATTTACATTGGTGCTGCGAAGGCCGCGCCAAGAAAGATCGACCCCTGCGCTTGGCACAAAATTATTAATGCCTGCTGCAAATTGATTATATAGAGCAGCTTGTTCAATAAAGGGTAAAACTGAAACGATCCAATTTGGGCCAAACCCGGGGGTGCGATAAGCGCTAAGCATATCTGCTGGGCCGGTTCCACTTGAAGGAACTCCTATAATTTTTACATACGCTGGAAACGAATTATTTACATCAAGATAACTATGGCAAGCTAGGCCCAACTGTTTTAAATTGTTGGCACATTTCATTCGTGCAACAGCTTCCCTAGCTTTTTGCACTGCTGGCAACAACAGCCCGATCAAGATTGCGATAATAGCAATAACAACCAAGAGCTCAATTAAAGTAAATGCTTTTTTATTAGTCATCGCCATCCCCTAATTGCTAATAAAACTTTTCAATTCACTCATCTACACTAATAAAAGGGGTTATTACAATCAAACATAAACTATATTATTAATAGCTTTAATTATAATATAAATGATACAAACCTCCCTATTTCTTTGGAAGAATACCAAGCATACAAAAACCTCAAGAAAGATTGAAGGAAAGTGAGACAAAGTGGTAAAAAGCACTGGTTTTTCACTACACTAATCTAGTGTGATGTAACCGGTTTTCTCAGAAAAGTACATGAACGAGCCTTCCGCCATACCCGAAAATAAACAACCTCTTCCAGGTAAAGGGGAAATCCGTGCACTTATCACAAAATTGCTCGAAGTAAAGGAAATGCATAAGGTTGCTGAAGCCCTAGCAAAGGGCCAAAGCGCCACAGTTGATGGTTGTTGGGGGTCTTCTGCTTCCATGGTGGTTGCAGCTTGCGCAAGTAGAATCAAGCACAATATCCTTATCGTATTATCACACCCTTCCGATTTAGAATTTTGGGCGTCAGAGCTTGATACTTTCAGCGGGTTACAAACAAAGATTTTCCCCGCAGATGATGATTTCGCAGGAAAGTTCAGCAACAAATCCGAAGCAGCATGCGCAAGGCTTAGGCTCGCTTTATCACTCAACATCCCAACCAAACCCTCGATTGTGCTTGCTTCAATTCCCTCACTGTTACAACCATTGCCCAGTATAGAACAACTGGCCAAGTCTAGCTTTCCTCTGAAGAATGGCACCACCATTCCCCCAGAAGATCTGACCAAATGGCTTGTAAAGCATGGCTATGATCCAACAGAAGCCGTGGTGCAACCAGGACAGTTTTGCAAACGGGGAGGCATTGTTGATATTTATTCACCAGGAAGCGAATTGCCTCTTCGTCTTGAATTCTTTGGCGATGAAATCGAATCATTAAGAAATTTCGCACCAGAAACCCAACGCAGTCTCGATGTGGTGCAGTCTTCTGAAATCATGGCAATGACCTTTGAAGAAAAAGGTACCCTGCCCAATGGTCATCTAGTGGATTATCTAGGTACTGCAACAGTAATCATGGTTGAACCAGAAGAGATACAAGATCAAGGCAGGCATTACCTTGACCGCATGGGGAACATCCGTGGCTTATTTACTATGCAGGGTGCATTTAAAATCTTGGCAACCAAGCCGAGCTTATTAGTAGCTGCTATGCCCCGCCATAGTGCGGAAATTTCCTACTCAATGAAAGTTGAATCAGTCGAGCGCTTTACAGGGGAAGTAGCAAAAGTTAAAACCGAATTAGATCATGCTGCAAGCAGTGATGATGTGGTTCTGGTTTGTGCAACAGAAGCAGAGGCCCATCGATTACATGAAGTGCTAGCTACATCGCAAGTGGCGCAGCAAGGCAGGCTTTCTTTAGATGTGGGACTAATACGAAAAGGCTTCAGGCTTGTAGGGGTGAAAAAAGACAGGCATATCCTGGTGCTTGGCGCTCAAACATTATTCCGCAGAGATGAAGTTGTAAGACCGCACGCTTCCGCTAGAAAACTTGAATCACGAGCAATCGATAGCTTTCTAGACCTTTCGCCTTCAGATTTAGTGGTGCATATCAGCCATGGTATCGCCAGATATCTAGGCATGGAACTTCTTGAAAAGAAAAAGAACCCCACCAGTGATTCAACCAACCCCGCCAACATGGTCATGGAAGAACATCTGATATTAGAGTTTCGAGACAAAGTAAAAGTTTATGTTCCTGTATCGAAGATAGATCTGGTGCAAAAGTATGTTGGGGGTGGGAAACAAGAACCGGAGTTGTCAAAGTTTGGTGGCACCGGTTGGAACAGTCGTAAATCTAAAGTACAAGCAGCAGTAATCGATCTAGCCTGCGAAATGATTCAAATGCAAGCGGTTCGAGAATCGCAAACAGGCAATGCATTCCCGCCAGATACCGAATGGCAAAAAGAATTCGAAGCTGCATTTCCCTATCAAGAAACGCCCGATCAACTCGCATCGCTAACTGAAATCAAAGCAGATTTGGAACGTGCAAAGCCTATGGATAGGCTTATTTGTGGTGATGTAGGGTATGGAAAAACTGAACTAGCAATCAGGGCGGCCTTCAAATCGATTGATAATGGGAAGCAGGTTGCGGTATTGGTGCCTACCACAATTCTTGCGGAACAACATCTTCGCACCTTTACACAGCGAATCGCAGGATACCCCTTTGTTGTTGAATGCCTTAACAGATTCAGAACAGATTCAGAACAGCGAGACATCATCGCAAGGCTTGGAACAGGAAGCGCAGATATCGTAATAGGTACACATCGGTTGCTAAGTGAAGATGTAAAATTCAAGGATCTTGGATTAGTAATCATCGATGAGGAGCAACGGTTTGGTGTAGAACACAAAGAGAAACTGAAAAGATTACGCGAGAAAATTGATATTCTCACCATGACAGCAACGCCCATTCCAAGAACCTTGCATCTTTCGCTTCTCGGAATAAAAGATATAAGCAATCTTGAAACACCACCTGTAGATCGCCATTCAATCGAAACGCGAATTATCCGTTGGGATCCAGAGTTAGTAAGGCACGGGATACTAAGAGAGATGAACCGTGAAGGTCAAGTATACTTCGTACATAATCGGGTGCATGACATCCATAAAGTTGCAGACAAGCTAAAGAAACTAGTTCCTGAAGCATCCTTTGCCATTGTGCATGGGCAGATGAAGGAAGCAGAACTAGAAGAAAACATGGTGAGATTTCTGACTCGTAATGCAGATGTTTTGATTGCGACAACCATCATCGAAAGCGGATTGGATATCCCCAATGCGAACACGATTTTCATCGATGAGGCGGATATTTATGGCCTAGCCGATTTGCACCAACTTAGGGGGAGGGTAGGTAGGCAGCAGCGCAGAGCATATGCCTACATGCTATTACCAACAGATAGGGTGCTAAGCCCGGATTCAGGCAGAAGATTAAAAGCGATTGAAGAATTCACCGAGTTAGGTGCAGGGTTTAAAATCGCATTGAGAGATCTGGAAATCCGAGGCGCAGGAAACATATTGGGAACCCAACAAAGCGGGCATATCGCTTCGGTAGGGTATGAAATGTATTGCCAACTGTTGGAAAACGCAGTGCGGGAAATGAAGAATCAGCCATTGCGAACCCCGTTGGAAGTGAACATCGATTTGGAATGGCCCGCATTTCTTCCAAGGGATTATGTAACAGGGCAGAAGAATCGGATCGAGGTGTATCGAAGGTTGGCACGCATCAGGCAGTTGGAAAAGCTAACAGATTTCCGCACCGAATTAAAAGACCGGTTCGGGAAGATTCCTGCAGTTTCAGAATGGCTTGTAAGGCTTGCTGAAGTACGAATTCTTGCAGCCAAATGGCAAATAAGTCAAATCCATATTGAAAGGCCACCAGCGGGAATAACAGGGCCTATTGATCTGGTTTTCACCTACAGAAATGCCAAGCGGGCGCAGACTCTTGCAAACAAAAGCAAAGGCAGGCTTAGGGTGGTAGATTCTGAAAATATTTACTGCAGGCTGAGGCCCAATGAGGATAAACCTGAGAAGTTGTACAAATTACTGCATGAGCATTTGCAATCGTAGTGCCTATCTGCACCCTTCAAGAATTTGCAAATAATGTTGCCTAACAATTTTCTGATGCCTTGAGAGAGTTTCTTGAAAAGCGACAAGCTCGAAACCCAATCTTCGGGCTAGTTTGGTTACTTCATCAGTTTTTTCAGGGATGGTATCGATCGCAAGATTTTTGACAATTCGTAACCTTGCCTGAACTCGAAAGAGAAAATCATAAGCACTGGTTAGCTCGAAATGTTCGGTAGCTGAAACCAAACCACATAACTTCATTGCTTCAAGTGCAGACCAAACATTGGAATGCCTGATCGAGGAATGACTTGCACCAAAGCGAATTTGCAATAATTCGACGAGGAACTCAACATCGGCCATGCCTCCGATTCCCCGTTTCAAATCCCCGGGATTTCGACTAGCTTCAAGGCGATCTCGCATGGTTTTCATTTCGTCAATAAAAGCGCTTTGCCAAGGAACCATGCAAACAGCATTATTAACAACCACCGAAACATCGTTGGCAAAAGATGAATCGCCATGCACTACTCGGGCCCGCGAAAGCATGAGCCTTTCCCAAAGCTGAACATTACCAGAATCGTGATAATATTTTTGGAATTCTTGGATGGGGATGACAAGGCTGCCTGATCGCCCTGTGGGTCGCAATCTAAAGTCTAATTCATAAAGCCTGCCCAAAGGTCCGTGATTACTTAGGGTTCTAGTGATCCTTTGAGTGAGTTCGATAAAAAATGAATTGTTATCGGATTGCTGTTCATCAGGATTTTGAATGTTGGCCTTCTGCGGTTTGCCTTCGCCCTCATAAAGAATGATCAAATCAAGGTCGCTATGGTAATTGATTTCTCTGCCGCCCAGTTTTCCAAGGCCAACAATAGCATATCTACAAGGTTTCCCAGCCCTTGGGCCAACAGAAAGAAGCGGTGGGCCAAACTTTAAAACCATGGAATTCATTTCAATATCAGCCACGGTGGAAAGAACCGTTTCAGCCAAGTCGCTAAGAGAAGCAACCATTAGGCGGATAGGATCTTTGCCAAGAATATCGCGCACTCCAATTCTAAGAAGCTCCTTATCTTGAAAGCTATGAAGGATTGGATCAAGGTCGGTAGCGTTTTTACAAAGGTCTGCTAGTTCGTGTTTGAGTTCAGAAATTTTTCTGGGTTGGTCGAGCACCAGGGAATCGAGAAGCTCATCGATCATGCCTGGGTTATTGGTAAGGATACCTGAAAGGAATTGGCTCCAGGCGCAGATATCGACATAGAGTTTAAGGCTTGGAGGGTTAAAGCTAAAGAGTTCCCAGAGGATGGTTTTTGCGCCCAGAGATGCCGTAACTTTTTCGAGATTCATAAGAGCCATGTCTGGATCTGGTGTCTCTCTCAGGCTTTTTAACAGTGCAGGAGCAATCGAAGCAAGGAAGTGTCTGCATCGTCTGGTTGAAAGGAAGGGCGCTGATTCCTGAGCGAGAAGAAGAAGGTTCTGATAAGCGGCATCGATATTTTTAAAGCGATACTTTTCCAAAGCAGCGCGGATCAAATCGGGTTCGGGGTTGGGATCGAGAATGATATCTGATTCGGGCTCGGATTGATCCGCATCGCCCGAGAAAGTCTGATGCAAAAGATGTTCAAGAATTCTATGCGTAAGAGAGGTACGATCTTTATATTCTTCAAGGAATAACTCTCTGGGAGATTTATGATCCTCAGAAAAGTAACCCATTCTTTGTGCAAGCTTGTTGAGTTCATCCTCTTTATCTGGAAGCTTATGTGTTTGGAGGTCAAACAATACTTGAAGTCGGTGCTCGGTTTTTCGCAAGAAACGATACGCATCATCAAGGACTCGAGATTCTTGATCTGTCAGGCAGCCTTCTTTTTCAAGTGCAAGCAGAGCCTTCAAGGTGTTTCGTTCGCGAACCATGGGAAGATCACCACCATTGAGCAGCTGAAGAAACTGAATGGTGAACTCAATATCCCGAATCCCACCCCGGCCTGTTTTAACCTCGGTTTGTTCAAGGCCCTGCTTAGAGGTTTGTAGCTCGATTCTGCGTTTAAGCGCTTTGATTTCGTTGATTTCAGCAAAGGAAAGATACCTACGATAGACAAAAGACTCGATCGATTTAATAAAAGCAGCACCGAGATTAAAGTCGCCCGCAACAGTACGAACCTTGATAAGGGCCTGCCTTTCGAAAGTTCTACCCAGAGTATCGTAGTAGGCGAGAGTGCCTTCTAAAGAGCGAGCCAACGGCCCGCGCTGCCCTTCTGGGCGAAGCCGAAGATCAACCCTATAGCAAGTGCCCCTGTCGGTATGCGAGGAAAGCAGCCTGACAATTTCGGAAGCAAGCCTGCTAAAGAATTCGGAGTTATCAATGGGAGTCCCGCGCGAGATTTTGGTAATCCCATCCTCATCATAAACAAACATGAGATCGATATCAGAAGAATAATTAAGCTCTTCACCGCCTAGTTTTCCAAATGCCAAAATGCAACAAGATGCGGGAACATCGGAGGCATTGAAGGGTTTACCATATCTGCGTTCAAGGGTTTTGCGTGCGAGGTTCATTGCAACTTCAAGGGCAGCCTCCGCAACTTGAGATATATCCCTGGTAACTTCTTCAAGAGGCCTATTGCGAAGAATATCATTGCCACCGATTCTAAGAACCTGCCTTTGCTTATATCTGCGAAGTGCCCTAAGAGCAGAAGCATCATCAGGATTTTTATCAACCTCTGCCTGAAGTTCTTGCACCAGTTGTTCTCTGGAAGGAGTTTGATGCAAGGGCACGCCAAGCATATCAATACAATCTGGATAAGAAATCAAAAGATCGCTGAAGGATTGGCTAGTGCTGAAAATTTGAAGGAGATCAAGGAGAGTGCCCGATTTATCGCCTAGAAGCAAATCCCAATAAGGCTTGGAAGTCGATTGTGAAAAGAAGCGCTCAAGATTATTGAGAGAACGATCTGGGTCTGGCAAAGTAGGCAAAAGCTCTTTGATACTATTGTGAAGCAAAAGAAAAGAATCAGAGTCGAGATGTTTTGCAAGAAGAGAAAGATTTCTTTGGGCACGAATAGGATCAGAGTGCTTGAAATTATTTAGCCAGCCAAATTCAGGATTCGCAGGGCTATTCATGGGTTTTCAGTTTCAGTTTAAAAAAACCTTTTCATGAGATGACTTCAAGCGATTTCCTGCCTGCAGCAGGAGTAACGCTGGGTTTCGCAATCGTAGCATCGCGGGAAACCAAAGCCGCCCCGGAAACTTCATCCGTTACGATCTTGCCAAAAAGAGTAAAAGCAGTGGCATCTTCAATAAGCACTTTCACGGTGTTGCCAATCAACCTATCATTACCATCAAAAACTGTGATGTGATCGGTCATGGTATGGCCTGTAAGTTGTCGAGGGCCATCAGGATGCTTGATAGCTAATTTACTGGGGCCTTCAACCAAGATATCTAAGACCGATCCGATTTTAGCACGATGATCGATAAGGCTGTTAGCATCTTGATAAGCGAGGAGATCATTGTTTCTGCGTTTTTTAGTGGCATCGCTAATATCATCAGGGTAAAGGTCGTCCGCTTTAGTACCCGGCCTAGTACTATATTTGAAGATGTAGCTGTTTTTGAACATGCTCTTTTCAACCAGATCACAACTGCGCCTAAAAGATTCTTCGGTCTCACCACAAAAGCCAACAATAAAATCACTAGAAACTGCAACGCCAGGTACTTTCTCTCTGCAGCGCTGCAGCATCTCGATGTAATATTCCACCGTATAAAGGCGCTTCATACGCTTGAGCACTTCGTTACAACCCGATTGCACAGGCACATGAAGATACTTGCAAACCTTCGGTAATTCACGCACCGCATCAAGAAGCTCATCATCCATATCCTTCGGATAATTGGTGACGAATTTAATCCGTTCAATACCAGGCGTATCATGAATCAGATTAAAGAGCCCAGCAAGTGTGGTGGTTCTGCCATCGCCATGCTTGTAATAATAGCTATTAACAGTTTGGCCAAGGAAAGTGATTTCTTTGCAACCCTGATCTGCAAGAAGTCGAACTTCAGCTAGGATATGATCAGGAGATCTGCTTTGCTCGGGTCCTCTGGTACTGGGAACAATGCAATAGGTACAGAATTTATCACAGCCAAACATGATGCGAACAAAAGCTTGGAAAGAATTGGGCCGCATCGCAGTTTCTCTGGATGGGTCATAACTTTCGAAGCTGCGTTCAACTTCATCTTTGGAAGCATCAGATCTACCAAGGCTAAGAGCCAGTTGAGGCTTGCCCGATGATTTTGCATCTTCAATAAGTTCCGCAATCCTGCCCAACTGCCCTGTACCACAAACGACATCAACATGAGGAGCCCTGCGAAGAATTAACTCCTGATCTTTTTGAGCCATACACCCCAGTACGCCAAGAATCTTGTGTGGGTTTTCATCCATATGAATCCTGATCCGACCCAAGGCACTGTAAATTTTATCTTCCGCATGCTGACGCACACTACAAGTATTAAAAAGAATCACATCAGCATCAGTGGCCTCAGTTGCAAGCTCATACCCCTGTTTTTTCAAAGTACCAACAACAATTTCGCTATCCAGAACATTCATCTGGCAGCCGACGGTTTCGATGAAAAGTTTCTTAGCCATGAATACGTTTAAACCTGCTCGAAAAGTAAAGGAGTATAAGAATAGTATACTAAACCCCGGGCAAAGGTTTAAGCCCTCGTAAGAGAGTCGCCCGAAAACCAATGCCTTCCCCTCAGAAATTCAGCAGCAGCCATCTTACGCTTCCCCGCAGGTTGAACCTCAAGGACATTCAAAATCGTGCGGTTTCCTGCAGCCACCTGCATCATGTTCAAATCTTTTGAGGGTTCAAGAATACTTCCTGGAGGCAAAGAGGTGGTGGCTTCAAGTTCAGGAGTAGCTTTTAAAATCATAATCCGAACGGGGGGTTGCTCGGTCCGTTGCCACAAAGTAAAAGCCGTGGGCCAAGGCTGCATTGCCCTAATATGAGCACTAATTTGCAAGGCATTAAGATCCCAGTTGATGTTGCCATGCTCTTTACGAAGCTTGGGCGCCTTGGTCGCAAGAGAAATATCCTGCGGAAGACCTTGGATAGGTCCGGCCTCCATTTTTTTAATAACCTCAAGGGCGATAGTTGCGCCCATAATAGAAAGCCTGGCCTCAAGATCCCCTGCGGTTTCTTCGGGGGAAACCGGGGTGACAACCGTTGCTAGAATATTCCCACCATCAAGTGTGGGTGTCATCTGGATAATGGAAACACCTGTTTCTTTTTCGCAGTTTGCAATAGTCCATTGAACAGGTGCAGCCCCTCGGTATTTGGGAAGCAAAGAAGCATGAACATTAATACCGCCAAGAGTAGGAACTACAAGCACTTCTGGGGAAAGAATTTGGCCATATGCAGCAACGACGAAAAGATCAGGGCGAAGATCATGAAGAATTGCGAGCCCTTCGTCAGAGTTGATTTTAAAAGGTTGAAAGACAGGGATATGGTGCTGAAGGGCGATGCTTTTCATCCCTTTGCCAACCTGCCTGGTGGAGGCTTTTTCTTCGCCCATGGCACGATCGGGTTGGGTGAAAAGTGCAACAACATTTTTTTTGTTGAGCAATAAAGATTCAAAAGTGGGCTCGGAAAAAATACCAGTGCCCATCATGACAATTCGCATGAATCAAACCCCCAGAGAAATCAAGATTCGGATAAGAGTGAATCGATGAGAGCTTTGATCTCGGTCTCGGGAGGGATATCCCCGCGCTGCTGAGCATACTTGAACTCTTCTTCAAGTTCTTTGAGAGCGCAGCGGGAAGCAAGTTTGCCGATAATACCAAGCTTATCAACAAAAAGAACGCCATTGAGATGATCAATTTCATGCTGCCAAGCTCTAGAAGCAAGGTCGGAAGCAACCACTTCCACCTTTTCCCCCAGAAGATTATAGGCATGTATCTTTACAGTTTTAGCCCTGCGAACTTTTTGAAACAAACCAGGAAAGCTAAGGCAACCTTCCTCGCCATCCATGGTGCCCTTGCGCTCAACCAAGGTGGGGTTGATGTAAACAAATTCATGTTCTTTTTTTTCAGGATCGCCTGAAACATTCATCACTAATAATTGAAAAGGAAGTGCAACCTGAGTTGCAGCAAGTCCAAGCCCTTTGGCTTCATACATGAGATCAAACATTTCGCCGATCTGAAGTTTGACCTTCTTATCGATCGAAGAAATCTGCTTGGCCTGACAACGCAAAGCGGGGTGTGGGTAGTGAACAATTTTCATCGTAACGAGCCTTGAAAAAATACTGTGTGTCTTGAATCATTATAAGGCGAAACTAATAAAAGCCTAATGATCAGGAAGGTTCTTTCGAGGATTTCTTGATTTTATCAAATTTCGAAAGTGCATCATAACAAGCATATTTATAAATTTCACTAATGGTTGGATAGTTATAACAGGTATCAATAAACACATCGACGCCGCCACCCATCACCATAACCGTGAGACCAATATGAACAATTTCGGTAGCCCCTTCTCCGATGACATGAACACCAAGAAGTTTTTTAGTATCCTGATGAAAAAGCAATTTAAGGAAACCTTCGGTATCACCAATGATTTGCCCCCTGGCATTGTTGGCATAACTAGCCTTGCCTGAAACATAAGGGATTTGAGCTTCGTCAAGCTGCTCTTCCGACTGCCCAGCAGAGGAACATTCAGGGATGGTGTACAAACCACTTGGAAGAAGCGAAGGAAAGTGCACCGATTGCTTAAGTTCAAAAGCATGATAAACAGCAATACGACCTTGAGCCATTGCGCTAGAAGCGAGGGAAGGATTACCAATAACATCGCCAGCAGCATAAATATTGGGTTGCTTGGTTTGGAAGTGTTCGTTGACTAAAATATGGCCGCGAGAATTGGTGGTAACACCAACATTTTCAAGACCAATAGAACCGGTTTGCCCTGATCTTCCAGAAGAAACCAAAACCGCATGGGTTTGAATGGTTTCGCCCGATTCGAGTTCGACCTCAACGATTTTACCGCACTCAATTTTTATTACCGAATCACCCATGAAGAATTTGATGCCTGCGGATTCCATTCGTGATTTCAAAGAGCTAGAAATTTCACTATCCATCCCCCCAACAATCTTCTCGGATTTTTCCACCACGCAAACACGAACCCCTAAAGCAGCAAACATACATGCATATTCGCAACCAATAACACCGCCACCAATAACCAACATACTTTCAGGAATAACATCAAGAGTTAAGATAGTGTCAGAATCAAGAATCCTTGGATCGTGAAAAGGAAAATTCTTGGGCCTAAAAGGATAAGAACCTGTTGCAATGAGAAACCGATCCGCCTTCAATTGAATCTCAGGGCAACGATCAGGCTTTACAACTACAGTTTCCGAATCACTAAAAGAAGACATGCCACGGAATACAGTAATACCATGCCTGGCGAGATTTTCGCGAATACGCTGGCGTTCATGATCGGTAACGAAGCGTTCATGCGCCATGAAATCACTGATATGAATGGTTTTCTTCATATCAACCTGAAACCCAAACAGTTTTCTTTGCTTAAAACCCGAGAGGTAAAGGGCCGATTCCCGCAAAGTTTTAGAAGGCAGGGTGCCAGTGTTAGCAGCAGCACCGCCGAGCACATTTTCTTTTTCTATAAGCGCAACTTTTTTACCAAAGTACGCAGCAGCAGCAGCACCCTTTTCCCCCGCAGGCCCAGAGCCGAGTACTACCAAATCAAACTTTTCAACACTCATTATTTTCTTTTCCAACCATCAAGGCTTTAATTTTTAATGGATTCAACTTTTTTAATCAGCTCTGCACCACTCATACGATGTGCAGCATCATGAGGGCAAGCATAAACACAACTAGGCTGTCCATCAACGGATTCGCAAAGGTCGCACATGGTTGCTTTTTGCTGAACAACTGCGACTTTATAACCAGGTCGAGTAATATCATCGATCTTTTCATTGGTCTCGAAAGGCTGCATGTTGATATTGCCATAGGGGCAATTTTGGGCGCATTTCCCACAACCGATGCACCAATTTTCGATGGTCATTTCGCGTTTTTTGCCACGGTGAATTGCATCAACCGGACACCCAACCATGCAATAAGGATCAAGACAAGATCTGCAGGAACTTGCAACGAGGAAATTTTCGAACCGAAGGCCTTCACGAACCAATCTGGTCACCCCTTGATGTGTATCAGAGCAAGCTTTGGTACATTCATCGCAGCGAGTGCATTTTTCCAGATCCAACACCAATAAACTACGGGCTTCCATCAGGCCCTGTTTAAGAAAATCATTAAGGTTGTTGGTCTCAACTTTAGCTACCTGCCTTTGAGTTTCTGTAATTCTTTCCAAAGCAATAGCGACCATTTTTTCACGAATCTTCGGAAAATTCTGAAGGATGAGTTTAAAATCTTCACCACTGATGCTGACAAGATCCACATGATCCAAAGCAGTCGCACTTGCAGTTCGACCTTGGGAAAGCAGTTTGCCTTTCAATTCAGCAAGATGTCCCATGAGTGCGATTTCACCAACCATACCGCCCGGGCCGGTGTAATTAATAACATGGTCGCCACCTGGTTGCTTGAGCCAGATTTTGACAAAACCAATGCGCACTAAGTAAAAATTATCTTCCGCATCACCCTGTCTGAAAAGAACATCACCCGGATTTAAGCGAACGAGATTCGCCTTCTCACGCACGAGATCAACAAACTTTTCAAAATCCTTATCATCAGTGAATTGCTCAGCAAACAAAGAGATACTGCGCAAATGGGTGCTGATGGATCTTTTATTGTAAACCCCATCGAGAATGGCCTTGCTCTCTCTATTTCGTTGCAGAATGTAAAGCACATTCCTGCGGATTTCAAGAAGGCTTACATCTGTCTTAGCACGAACAGTAGCAGACCTTGGATAATTATTCATGCAAGTCATTTCGCCAAACAAAACATCTTCCTTGGTCAACTGAGCGATGGGGTTGCTAGTGTTAAGGCTAACCGGAGCATCAATTGAAATGTAGCGGGCTTTTTTCTCTTCATCCCTTGAAGCAGTGGAGAGCGTCGTGGTGAACTTTTTGATCAAACCTAGAAACCCACTCGATTGCGTGTTCTTAATATGATTCAAAGGGCTTTTTAAAAACACATCAACCACACCCTCTTCAATAATGAATGCGGTCGAGCCAGATTCACCCTCATTACAAACGATTTCGCCCTGCTTGAATTTCCTTCGTATAACCGATCCTTGATTCCATTCCATGAAAGGCTGGCTGATGCCCTTAAAAAGTTCATGAGTGAATAGATCGTCCAACGAAACAGGCAATGCCCCGGGTTCCGCAGCAAGATTAGAACCTACAAGCTTCTTATTCGTAAGCGCACCCGTAGGGCAGGAAGCCATGCATTCGCCACACGATACACACGAAGAATTCCCCATCGGATCATTAAGATCAAAAGAAATCCTAGCCTTGAAACCTTTGTTCATTCTGCCAAGCACTTCATTATGGCGAACTTCATTGCATGCCCGGACACAGCGATCGCAAAGAATACAAGCATTATGATCAACCGAAATAATCATCGAACTATCATCGGTACCACGATCGTGAGGGTTTTTAGGAAATCGGGAAGCATGGGGATCCATGCCAAATTTTTTGGCAATGGTGCGAAGCTCATTGTCGCCATATTCCCTGTTTACTACACGAGGAACTTCATTATCAACCAGAAGAAGTTCGGTAAGAATCTTAACGGAGTTTTTAACTTTGTCGCTAGTTGCGCCTGTGGAAACTTTCATACCCTCTTCAACGGGTCGATGGCAGGCAGCAACAAGCGTGCGAGCACCAATATCAACAGCACAAAACCTGCATACTGCAACGGGTTCCATGTGTTCGCGATGACAAAGAATGGGAATGAAAACTCCCGCTTTCTGTGCAGCATCTAAAATGGTGGTCAGCTTAGGTTTTAATTCGCCGGTAACCGCATTCTTAGAAAGAGTGGCACGGGCGATCTCCACCTCTTTACCATCAATTGTTAATTTGATGGGAGGCGCCTTTAATAAATCCGAGGCAATGCGGTCGAGTTCAACAACCCTACCATCTACCACCATAGGGAACAATTCTTCAGCTACATTCATCGCCAACCTCCAAGGCCGCAAAGGCCCCTATCTTTAAAATCAAACTTGTTTCAAATAGTTTTCAACTTCTTCAGGGAAGAACTTCAACAGACTGGTGATGGGATTAGAGGCCACCTGCCCCAACCCACAAATAGAGGTTATCCCCATCGTCTCACCCAGTTCATTGATAAGGCCAAGCTCTTTACGGCCTGACTTACCTTCCATCAAATTCGTGATTATATCCACCAACTTTTGTGAACCGGTTCTGCAAGGAACACATTTCCCACACGATTCATTCCGGTAAAAAGAAACACAGTTCAATGCATTATCAAGCATGTCTCTGCGATCATCATAGACAATAAAAGCAGCACCCAACATGCCGCCCATCTGCCCCACCGTGTTAAGATCCAAAGGCAGTTCAAGAATATCGTAAAACTTAGCTCCTGCAGGAACTTTATCTTGAACGAATTTAGCAGGCAACTTTTCAACAGGCACCTTCGCAGGTAAAAATCCACCCGAAGGCCCTGAGGTTGCGATAGCTTTAAGCGTGTGCCCCTGCAACATTCCACCGGCTGTCTCAAAAATCAATTCTTTAACGGTCTGGCCAAAAGGCACTTCGTAAACGCCAGGCTTTTGTACATCGCCACTGATCGAAACAATACGCATCCCGGTCGCTCCACGGATACCCTTATCGCGATACCATTCTCCGCCATTGAGTGCTATTCCCGGTATCCAAGAAAGTGTTTCAACATTATTGATGACAGTAGGTTTACCAAACAACCCTTCAAAAACAGGGAAAGGTGGCTTGTTCCTAGGTTCGCCACGCTTATCTTCGATGGCTTCTAAAAGCGCACTTTCCTCACCCTGCACATAACCACCCGGGCTGATGAAAAGCTCGAGCATGAACTTTTTTCCAGTCCCCAATACATTTTTACCTATCACACCTAAACCTGCTGCAGTGATTAAAGCCTCTTTGAGTACTTTAACTTCATCGATGTATTCATGACGAATGTAAAGGTAACCCTTTTCGGCACCAGTAATGAGAGCAGCTAAAACCATACCTTCAATCACAAGGTAAGGTGCCCTGCGCATGAGTTCGCGATCTTTGAAAGTTCCTGGTTCGCTCTCATCCGCATTGCAAACAATGTATTTTACATTTCCGGGAGCGCCCTTTACCGCAGACCATTTACGAAAGGTAGGGAATCCCGCACCTCCCATGCCTCGAAGCACCGAGACTTCCATCTTTTTCAGCAACGCTGCATGATCCATGCCCCCAGTAACAAACTGTTTCACAGCCTCATAAGGCTCGCCAGTCTGATAGGGATTAATTTGAAAAGGAAGGGTGGTATTATCCAAATGCTGATGGGGAAGCTCTTCATTCGCAGCAGCTTTTCTTGCCAACTCTGATAAGCTCTTAAGATCCATACCACGATAAACATGATGATCGTTGATCAAGGCAGCTACAGTAGCATCGCACTGCCCTAGGCAGGAAACACCACAAACTTCGATCTTCCCGGGCCCAAGTTCTCTCGAAAGATTCTCGAGGCCCTGGGTGATTTCTGGTGCACCATGAATATGGCACGCCATATCTCTGCAAACTTTAATGCTTGCGCCTTTGGGCGGTTCCAACTTGTACAGCGGATAAAAGCTTGCCACTTCATGAATACGATGCAAGGGAACGCCCGAGCGCTTGGAAAGCGAGTGCATTTCATCATGGGGCAAATAACCACATCTATCCTGAATTTCTTTAAGCGCCTGAACTAGCATATCTTTCTCCCAAAGCCTGACACAATTACAAGTGTGCTTGATACATTCCGTTATGGAATTGCTTTTTGCATCTGCTCAATAGTCCGAAGTATTTTCGGATCCCAAGCAGCGGCGCCAACGCCCTGATATGGTTGATCACCATGATGATAGTTATGGCATTCCACACAATCATGATTAACCCCGGCTTGAGCCACCCCTGCAACAAATTTGGCAGGCGCATGACAACTTCTGCAATTATCAATTCCGGGAAGTAAAATATCATTTTTCGTAATAGAGTTATTCGCAGCACCATGGCATGAAGCACAATCCATGAACCTATGCGCAGAATGATCGAACTTGGCATGAGGCATCCAAAGCGAAGGAATGGAAGGCCAAACAATCTTAGCAGGATCGCCTGCTCTCGAATCTTGAAACCATTGGAAAGCCTTGCTATCAGGGTCTAAGCCCGTTTGGATTAGCTTTGGTATCTGAGTGAAACCAGGGTTCGTACTCTTCGTATCACCTTTTTCATAATGGCATTCGCCACAGGTTTTCTTTCCAAGGAAAAGGTTGTTCATTGCGACAGAAACCTTGGCATCAACCTGCTTCTTTACAGATTCAACCACGGGCGCCAATGGGTTCTTACCTGGAACGGGCACAGGCAATATTTCTCTTGGTTTCGAAAACTCCTTGGTTTCAAGCACCAATTGCTTTGAGTAAAAACCTTCTAAGTAAGAACGTATTTCTTCAGGTTGATATCGATGGGGTACGGATTCGTTTTTGTTCGAATCATCAAAGGAAAGCGGATGGCAAGCTTTACAATGCACATCATAAACAATCGGTTGATACACGCCGCCTTTAGATCTCTCGGCATGAACCGATTTAGGCATGTTGGCAAATGTACCAGGAGAAGGGTTGGCATCTGCGGACTCAAGGTTATGGCAAGCCTTGCAATCAAGGGCGATAGCAGTCTTTAAATCCATACCCTTCTGATACCCAAACCTCTCTCGTTCAAGCTCTGGAATATCTGAGTAAGTCCAAGGTTTGCCCTTAGGGTCACGTGATACACCAGGGGTCAGATGCAACTTGTGGTTGAATTTAACGGTGCCTGGATCGGTCATTTTCTCTGCCAACAATCTGAAATCAGGGTGCCCTTGCGAGGCAGTTGCAAACGAGGTTATCTTCGGCGCATATTTTGGAGTGGTACCTGCTGTAAGATGCCCCTGCATATTTGTATGACACGAAATACAATCAGAATCGGGCAGGCGCACAATGCTCGCATCTAAACCACGATGTTCACGGTGGCAACCACCACAACTAGGGGTTGATTCAAGCTTTTGATTGGAATGATGCACTGGTGCAACATGGCAACTTTCGCAGCGTGCATCGCCTAAAAGATTTTTACCTGCTTCGTGGCCTTGCCAACTCATGGTGAAACTATTTTTGCTGATGGGTTCAAAATCGACATGGCAGACGGTGCAATTATCATTCCAGGAAGCGTGAAACTTAGTAACTTGGCCTCTGGAAAATGCAGCCTGACCTTTTTCACCCTGCGCATAAACCAACGCCATCCAACCAACCGCCCCCAATAAACAAATGAGAGCAAAGGTCGACTTGGTACGATCCAGGTAGGTCGACTTTTTGTAATAGTCGAGCTGGATTCTTGTAGCGCGCTGTTTTCCGCTTTCTTGGAAAGCCATGGATCCCTCTCGATTTACCAGTATTTCATAGCAACAAATATATGTACAAACATCAACACAATTAAAGCAACAGAAAGGGGCAAATGTACCCATAACCAACTATGAAGCCAGAACTGAATTTTCGCCTGAGTAATAATTTGCCTGCGTTGATTGCAAAGATCTTCCAATACTATAACCACTTCATGGGCCGCAGGAGGCAACTTTGTTCGCAGGGAATTAAACATCGAAAGAGCCCGGGTAGGATTTTGCAAAGGCGAATTGGCCATTTGGCCATTCTTCAAAAACCCATAAATATGCTCGTTGAAAAAATCATACAAGGGCTTACTATCGGGTACACTCTCCAGCAAGCTGGAAGTTACCACCACCCGGCCCTGGATTGCGCCTGTGCTACGAACCGCACCCACCACCATATGAGAACTGTCTGAATACTTTTCTGCATCATCTAAATCTAAAGTGATGTTACAAACAGATCGAACCAAGCGTGAAGCTTCTGCAGCCATCAATTCTGAAACATAATCAATTTGAGAAAAAATTGTTTCAGCAGGAACTTCTTTCAACATCTTTTCAGGCAAAAACTGCTGCAAAACCAAACCCCAGACTCCACTCGCAATCACCACTAAAAACAAAGTCATCAAGGTGGAGCTTAAAGGCCCACCCCAACGAAAGCCTGTATGAAGAACCAAAAGTGGCACTGCAAGTAATCCAAGCCAAATATGGGCACGCATCCAAGTTGAAACTTTTCCTATGCGCCACGATCTTAGCTTTTTTCGAGGCCAGATTAGAAATTCGAATAAACAAATCAGACCACCTATGACACCGAAAGTAAACCCGGGTAAACTGCTACCACTAGGCCATTCTGCATGGCCTACCGAAGCAAAAATAAACCATACTACCGCTAAGGCTAGTACAACCAAGGAAGCTAGAATCCAAGGGTAATGTTCTGCAAAGTTTGATTTGCGTATTAACACTGATTTTTAATCCTTCACTCAATAAAACTAAGGCAAAAAGAATTAAAATTAATATATCAAAAATTTTCTACCACCCTGCAATAAAATTGTCTAAAAATATAATAGCTGTAAAAACTGTAGAAATTTTCAGTTTTCAGAGAAAAATATTAATTACATTGAAACAACTTTTATGAACTCTTTAAATTTAATACCCCTAAATTTGATTAAAACATTCAGTTTTTTTACGATGTTTTGGGCTTTTTCGTTCTTTTTAACAAGCCAAGACTCTTTCTCTCAGGAAAAAAACACCTCTTCTATTAACTCACCCGTTTCAGACGGTAAACATCCCCCCATCGCCACATCCTCTTCATGTTCTGGTAGGGGATGCCATGGTAGATCTGAACCCGTTTTAGGTCAAATAGTTCAGCAAAATGAATTTTCAAGCTGGATAGCCCATGATAAACACTCAAAAGCCTACGAATCACTGCTTTCAGATCGGGCTAAAACCATGGCTAAAAATCTGGGAATCCCAGCAGCCCATAAAGACCTTCGTTGCTTGGCCTGCCATACAACCCCGCAAATTGCCCAAGAACAATCTAAATTAGATTATCCATTAGATTTAGGGGTTGGTTGCGAATCATGTCATGGCTCCGCCTCACCAAAATGGTTAGGAATTCATACCACCGAAGCTTGGAAAAACACACCACCTGCTGCTAAGAAAGCACTTTATGATAACGAAGGCGGGAACTATTTGGGAAATGCCATGGTGCAAGCACAGGTTTGCATGGGTTGCCATGTGGGAGCACCTGCAAACCCCATAACCGGAATACCGACTCGCGATGCAAACCATGATATTATGGCTGCGGGCCATCCTAGGCTAACCTTCGAAGCATTATCCTACCAAGCAAATATGCCCCCTCATTGGAACCAAAAGAAATACGACTCCAATTTCAATCGCGATTTAGAAATATGGGTGACAGGGCAATTGGCGGGTTTATCTTCAAGCATTGAGTTGTCTTCGCATCGCGCAGAGCTTGCTCTTAATAATCAAGGTGTCTGGCCTGAATTCGCAGAATCGTCCTGCCTTTCCTGCCATGCTGATTTTCAACAACCCAGCTGGCGTGACAAAAAGAATTATTACGAAGGCAGAAAACCAGGCTCACTTCCCTACGACTCTTGGACTGGAGTTTTACTTTCAGAAGCCCTGTTGATTTCTGGCCAAGACAAGCAAATTACTAGCCTCTATTCTGATTTTGTGAAAACTAAAAACAGTTTTAAAACCAGCCCGAAACAAGCCAAGGCTGCTGCTGATACGCTGGTAAGTCAACTTGCCAACATTCAAAAAGAAATGGTTACCAAAGGTTTTAATCCTCCAAAAGAATGGCGTACCCTTTTGCTTGAACAGCTTTCCAAGCATAATCTGGAAACTGCAACTTGGAATGAATCCACACAGATAACCTTGGCGCTTTCCATGCTCAGTTCCAAAAAGCCAGAACAAGCAACTTTGCAAAACCTATGGGAAAACCTTGCATATCCCTCGGGTTACGAAAGCCCTAAAGGGTACAGCCCAAACCCCAAATCACTTGAAGGCGTATTGCAAAAACTAAAAAGCTCGAAGTGATAAAATCTACCCGCCTGCATCTGCTGAAATAATCAAAAGTTGCTGCCCTTCTAAAAGAATCGTATCTAGATCATTTAAAAAATAATCCCCATTGAGGGAATAAAGCACATGGCTTTTTCCTGAAGGGGAGGGCAAGAATTCCTGTGAAAGCTTTGGGAATCGATTCTTTAAATTATTAATGATCGAAGATAAAGAGCCAGCGGGTGCTTTGCAAAAAGGCACACCCGCTTTTAGTTTAGGAATACCAAGAAATTCCACGGTGATAAAGCCCGGGGTAATTTCTGGATTAACCATAAGTGATTACGATTCGGGATTGTTGCCTAGGTCTGCAAGCGGAGCAACCAAATTAAGCAGAGTACCAATCTGGGCAAGCCGCATCCCATACCGATCAAGAAACTCTTGCAGGCCAAATTCATTGTCGATGCAATCGGAATCATCAGAAATCCGCTCGACAATATCATAGATCATTTTGCCATATGCTTTTTCCAAATGAGGTAAAGCATTTTTGCTCATATCTGGAAGGCCGGGAAAATCATCAGGCCAGCGAGATATGAAAGATTTCCAACGGGCTGCGTGATCATGAGCTGCAAGTGCTGCCCGCTGATGGTTCAGCATTTCTTTTTGAATATCAAGAATCTGCTTAAGGATTTCTGAAAGTTCGTTTTGGGGTGCCACTACAGGTGGTGATTCAATGTTGCCTGGGGTTACGCCGCCGCCCATTTCAACAGGATAGTTCATATTAGGTTCCAAGTAAAATCACCCTAGTTAAAATAATATTCAAAGCAAAGTTCTTCCACTAAATAATAACGCTCATTGCCCTAACTTGGAAGCTTTCAATGCCCTAAATAATCAAAATATTAAAAATAACAAATTTAAAGGAAGCAAGGCTAATAGGTATAGGGGAGATCGAGATCAAAGCTTTCAGCTTTATGAAAAAGGCCAGTTCCAGGATTAAAAGATCGACATTCAACGCCGAGTTTGCCACGCAGGATAGAGTAGCGAGAGTAAGACCATTTTCCATTCTGTGTGGCACTGCCAGCACATAAAACCGGGAATGGAACATCAGAACTTGTGGGATGATAGAACTGGTCATGTCGATGGCCATGAAGCCAAAGTGAAACCTTGCCCTTGGCAGCAACATTCAGAAGGGAATCAAGATCGCGAAGAGCGCGAATTTTTCGTTCTTTCTGGCCACTTGCAATTTTGACTGGGTAATGTGTCACAAGAATTCTACGGCTGTCATCAAGTTGATCGAATAACATTTTCAAGCGCTGCAACTGATCACTACCCACACAACCCCGGGCATCCCAAGGCAGACGATTGGGAGTCGAAGAATTCACCGCAACAACCCAAATATTGCCAATTTTTTGGGCAAAGGGGTAAACATGATCACCTATGCGCTCGCCTTTTTGCCAAGAGGAGAAATGGTTTTCAAAATGATTTTGAGCTGCACAGGAGGCAGTTTGATAATCATGATTACCAGGCACAGCAAGCCCAGGTAGAGCATCAGGGCCATTCAGGCCCAGAAGTTCTGCAGCCTTGGCCATCTCTTCTTCAAAACCTAAAGCCGTGGCGTCACCCGAAAATACAATGCTGTCTAAATTGTGAGACTTGATATCTTTCATCAAGGCACTAAGAATTTCGTTGGTGTTACGAAAACGAAACCCCCTGCCAAAAATCTTAAGGTTAATCCAGCCGGTAAAGCGCTTGCTAAATAGATCCCTTTTTGTCCATGCACTGTTTGCAGTGACATGAATATCACTTAAATGGGCCAGAAATACGGGCCTGTTTTGGCCATCGCATGGTCTTGATAAGGGGGTGTCAACCAAAGTAGTATCATCCTTAACAAAGCTCAGGTTCAAGGTTTTTTATCTCCACCCTCGTACTGTTGTTTTAAATCCCACTGCGCCTTGGCTCCATCAGCATACCCATTCAAGCGAAAAGTCCGCATGGATCGCTCTGAAACCTTTTCCTGTTTTGCACCTTGGGGTTTATCAAGGTCGTATTTGAATATTACAGCAACCTTTTCATCAATGACCAAGAAAAGATGAATAGTTTCTGAAGAAGAATTCGTGAAGTAATATTGATCTGTTTTCAGATCATCTTTGATTTTTATTTTTTTATCATCATCCCTCTTCTTTTGGGCCTTGGCTTCGAAGTGCTCGAGCACCCCTTCCGCAAAAACACCTCCCTCAGTTTCATCAGAATAAGCCAGAAATACATCGCGCGGAACCACCGTGCTTCCCTTCTGCTTGCCATACTTAAACATCACCATCCCCTTCCCTCTAACAAAATCTGGATAAGGGCGGGAATAATTTTCCCGGGGTAGGCGCAAGAAGGTAGGTTTGGTAATTACAGTTCCATTTCCATCCTTGGGAGCAGGAATTTCAACAGGGTAGCCCAACAATTTGTCTGCTTCATCTGCTTCTGCAACAAAATTTATGGTTTGATTGGCTTGCTCTTCGTATTCTGCGGTACCACAACCCAAAATAAGAATGCAAAGGCATAAAGTTAAGCTCGTCTTTTTTAAAATTGAAGATTTGGCAGTCATACAATAACTCTTAATAAAAGCTTAAATGCGCCAGCAAACATTGCTGGTTAAGATTATCATATCAGCATTATAGAGGTAGTAGATTGATAAAAGGGGGATGAAAGATGATTCAATTTGATTTTAAAGACAAAGTTGTACTGGTAACAGGGGCTAGCAGGGGTATGGGGGCCCAGATTTTAAGACAATTTGTTAATGCAGGAGCCCATGGCTTGCTCAATTTTCTGCCAAACGAACAAAATCTCGCAGATGCCAACGCCCTTATCCAAGAATTTCACTCCCAAGGTAAAAAGTGCGACCTCGCTGGTTTTGATGTCAGCCAAGAACTCGAAGTGCAAGAACATCTGGATATGTTAGGCAAGCAGCACGGCAAATTAGATGTGCTGATCAATAACGCAGGAGTTTTACGCGACAAAACCATCCGAAAAATGACTTCCGAAGATTGGTTTACCGTCATGCGAACCAATCTCGATGGCGTCTTTTTCTGCTGCAAATACGCAGCGCAAATCCTCGCAGAAAAAGGCCGTATTGTTAACATTTCATCCATATCGGGAATCGTTGGCTTTCCCGGGCAGGCCAATTATTCCTCTGCCAAGGCAGGCGTTATTGCCCTCACCAAAGTACTTTCCAAAGAACTCGCATCGCGAAATATCACCGTAAATGCAGTTGCCCCAGGTATGATCGAAACCACCATGTTAACAGGCGTGCGTGATGAAGTTTTGCAAGAATACAAAAAACAAATCCCCTTAAAACGCTTTGGACACCCAGAAGAAGTCGCAAACGCTATTTTATTTCTTGCCTCTGAAGAAGCTTCTTACATTACAGGCCAAGTTTTACCTATTACAGGGGGCTGGAACTAACCCAAACACTCTATCTTTTCTGTCTTTTCTTAAAGTTGATCTTTCCTGATTTCTTTATTTGAGGTATCGACTTCTCTTAAGAACACTATTGTTTCCCGGAGAAGTTGTGCCATGAGAATAAAACCCTTTGTCTTTGATTCGATTTTACGTTGTGCGTTGGTGGGGTTGCCCTCTGCGATGCTTTTGCAGTTTTCCCAAATTCCTGTGAAAGCAGCGGTCTTGGATTCCAGCGACCCGATCGAAGTTTTAGGCAAAGCGTTGCAACTTCCTCATGATGCCTCGGGAAACCGCGATAAAGCTATTACTGAGGCCAGCGTTAAAATCCAGTATCCTGCAGATATTTGGCGGGCTGCTTGCCTAGCAGATTGGCGCGAATTTCACTCCGATGGTTCCCCTGCAAAAGCTGATCGCGAGGCAAAAAATTTCCTCGTATCACGATTCCAATCTAAACTCGACACCATCCTTACCACTGCGCCACCCGAGGAAACAGAATCCCTGTTAGAGCTCGTTCTTACCATTGCCAAAGAAGAACGCCTGGGGGGTAACTACCGACCCTTTTCCAAAGCTGCTGCTGCTGTTTTTGCCAAAGATTCTCTTAAAGGAACCGTGGCCGAACGAGTTGCAAGGATTCGGGTTTATGGCATGTTGAACCCTGAAACCGCCCAAGGGTTGCAATTGTTCACCACCCTTCTGGGCGAAAAAGAAATGCGTATTCGCAGAGCCGCTCTCGATGGTATTTCTTATTGGGTTGAAGCCAGCGGGCCCGCAGAAGAATCTAAAGATCAAGGCAATAACGCCCGTAGAAGAACCCAGGCAATTTTATGTGTCAGCACACTGCCTTTGGTGCAAACCGCATTGCAAGATACCGAACCCGAAGTGCGTAAACGCGCTGCCAACCATGCCCGTATCAGTGGTTATGTTCTTACCTCGATGATTGCAGACCCCAACGGGAAAACAGTTCTAGGCTCCAGTGATCCAGGATTGCCCACATTTGTCATGGATCGAAAAGCAGCTTATGATCTTGCGGTTGTGCTTGAAAAAACAAGGCCCGCTTTGTTGCTTATGGTAAGAGATACAGATTTGGAAACGCGACTTTCAATCCATCGTGCAATGGAAGAGCTTGCGATGGCACGCAAAGCATGGAAGAGCCAAACCGCTGCCTACGATATCAAAGATGCACCAGCATTTCCTGTAACCATGAAAGAAATCATCGAAGAGTTATCGAAATCAATATCCGATTCTAATTTCAGAGTACGAAGAACTGCACTGGAAACCTTCGAGCTTCTAGGACCCGAAGGCGCTGCTTTTACCAGCAATATTATAAAAGCGCTGGACGATTCCGACCGGTTTGTACGCTGGACTGCTATAAGAACCTTGGTTGAAATTGGTTCTACTTCCACCGCACAAGCTTTGCCAAAACTCCGAGATTTGCTTCAGGATCCCGATGGCGATGTGCGCAAAGCAGCATCGCTTGCTTTATCCAAGTTGCAAGATAAGTAAGGCTAATCTTTCTTCCAAAGCCTGCCTTTTGTAGAATTATTATCGGGCTTCTTCTTTTTAGGAGGAGCCTTTGCTTTTGTTTCTTTCTCAGGCGGGGCCTTTTTAATAACGCCTTTTTTGGGACCACCTATTTTCGGAGGAGGACCTTTACGCCCAGCTATCTTGGGTGGAGTACTCCTTTCAACTACATCTTCAACTACATCTTCAACTACATCTTCACCTACGTCTTCCGATACATCATCCAAGCCTTTATTTTCATTCGCTGATTTTGAGTATCGTGCTTTTTTCACAGGCTCGATTGCGAATTTTTCTTCTACTACTACATCATCCTCAAACTTATCGCCTGGCCCCAAGCGCGATTCTTTTCCTCGCATCACCAAACGAATTGGCACATCATTAAATGCCAATTTATCTCTGATATTCTTCAGTAAATAGCGCAGGTAGGGTGGATCAAAAAGGTCGGACTTATTGGTAAACAACACCACCGTAGGCGGGTTCGCATCTACCTGACTTGCGAAAAATATTCTAGGCGTGCGATTCTGCCTGATGGGTGGGGGAATATCTTGAAATGCTTGAACCACAACATTGGTAATATCTGCGGTGCTAACCCGCTGGCACGCTTGTTTAAACAGGGTTTGCGCCAAATTTAAAACCGGGTAAACATTCTTACCAGTCTTTGCAGTAACAAATGCAATAGGAACGAAATCTAAACTAGGGAATGTTTTGCGCACATATTCCGCCATCTTTCCCGTCTCAATTCCCTTCTCGATCACCAGATCCCACTTGTTGATCACAAAAACCGCAGGCTTGTGATACATCAGAATGTATTCTGCAAGCTGCTTATCAACCCTACTGATTTTAAATTGCGGATCCATGAACAATAACACCACATCCGCCCTGCGAATCGAACGCTCTGCACGCGCAATCGAATAAAACTCGATATCACCCTTGATCGATCTCTTCTTGCGTACGCCCGCAGTATCAATTGCAATGAATGTTTGATTATCGCGCTCAAACCGAACATCCACACTATCCCGGGTCGTACCTGCAACTTCGCTGGCAATAACCCGGTCTTCTTGTGCAAGCGCATTTATAAAAGTACTTTTCCCCGTATTTCTTCGCCCAACGATTGCTATCTTCAGCGGCTCATGCTCTGGAGGCGCAAAGGTATCTCCACCCTTGGGCAACAACCTTAATATCCATCTTAAAACTTCTTCTTTATGCCTTTTCTGCATCGCACTAACGCAGATCATCTCGGGAAACCCGAGCTGAAAGAAATCATTCGCCTGCATATCCAGGCCTTCGTGATCACATTTGTTAACCAGCAGCAACACCGGCTTGCCATAGGTTCTTAAAGTTGCAGCTACCTTCAAGTCGGCATGCAACAAACCACTGCGTACATCTACTAAAAACAGAATTATGCACGCTTGCTTAAGAGCTTCTGCAATCTGCCCTTCGATATAATTGGTGAGGTTATCAACATCGTGGTTGCCCATGCCACCCGTGTCGACCAGTTCAAAATAGCGTTCATCCGCTTCTATTAAGCATTTGATGCGATCGCGGGTAACCCCTGCTGTTGGATCGACTATAGATATGCGTTTGCCCGCAAGCCAATTGAAAAAGGATGACTTGCCAACATTGGGCCTGCCCACGATTGCAACCGAAGGAAAAGCCAAGGGAATCTCCTGAAAAAAAAGGTTATGATTCTATTCTAGTTACTATTGGCTAGAAATACATACCTTAAATATTCTTCGGCCCCTATTGCCAGACGGTATAATCCGAACTCATGGAAAGTCCCAGACCTTGATATGAACCCCAAATGAGGCCTTATTCCTTGTCAAAAAAGACGGTTTTATTGTGGTGGGCTTGCTGGTGGCTAATTCTGGTTTTATGGACTATTGGCCTACTTCGCCCCGAACCCATCCAATTGCAACATCACCTTATCAGCCCATCCCTTGGCTGGATTACTGCAAAGGGTTTGCATCTGGGGGTTTACGCCCTGTTAGCACTCTTTGCCTCCCTTCTTCCTAGTTCACCCTCTTTAAAACTTTTCTGCTTTATTATTCTAATGGTGCATGCTTTCGCTACAGAATTTCTCCAGCAATGGGTCAAGGAACGCACCGGTTCCCTTTCTGATGTTGCAATCGATTTACTGGGTATAGCTTTAGGCCTCGGCGTCTGGAAACTTTACCGCTGGTTCGGAACAGCATTAAAATCGAATGACATTCAGAAATAATTACAACACTTTCTCTTGGCGATGCACTTCGCTTTTGCACCCAAAATAGCCTATCCTTAGCTGCCTATATTTTTTGATTTCTCAACTACCTGGGAATAATCCATTTCAAAAAAATCAACTTAACCATGCAATCAATTCTTACTGACCCAAGGTTAAATGGACTACGATAAGCGTTAAAGGAAAACCCAAATGTTAAACTGAGAGTTCTCCGCAAACAAGAACGTTTCAAACACGATTATTAAGTTAAAATTAAAACTTTTAAGTTATCATCTAAGCTTGCAATCTTTCCCAAATCAGTTAACTAATCAGGAGCTAAACATGAATATACACAACACTACAGCAACCTTAACCTGTGTTGCCTTGGGCTTATTGATGCCAACTTATTTAGTTGCGGAAGAATCAATTTTCAAAGAAAAAGAAAGTGAAAAAAAAGGCTCCTTTGAAGATGCAACTTTTTTTTACAATCTCTCTCAGTTTCTTATTCCGGAGCCAACCAAAAGTTTCACAACACCCTCTATCAGAAATCCTTTGCCTGATTCCGAAGTCTTTGCAAGCAATCCTTATACTCTACCCAAAGGAATGGTTTATCTAGAATCCAACCCTGTTTTTATCTCAGGCAAATCCAGTTCTGATCCGAAAACTTACAATTCTCCGACTTTGCTTCGTTATGGTTTGAATGATAATGTTGAGTTGCAATTATTTTCAAATTCATTAACGGTTGAATTCGATCATTCGAATCGAACGGGATTTTCGCCTATTGTCTTTGGGATGAAACTCCACTTTTGGGATGAGAACGAGGCTCTTTATTTACCCTCGGTCGGTTTGGAAGTCTTTCTTCAAAGTAATTTTGGTTCAAGCTTTCTGAATACTGGGGTACAACCTTCGTTGAACCTTTTATTTGGCAAAGAATTACCATGGGATATGATTTTAGATACTAGCGTGGGTTTTCAGAGTAACAATATTGGATTAGATCGTGGTGGGGATGGATTTGAATTAGAGGTATCTGGCGCACTGACCAAGAAAATCACCCATCGATTATCCTTTTTTACCCAAGCACTTTATGACGGCGCAGTTAACCCAGACTTATCCAACAATATTCTTGTAGGTGGTGGAGCGATTATTTATTTAACCAACTCCATCGCCATTTGGGGAAGTTACAATGCTGGTTTAGTAAAAGATCTACCACCCTATATTTCTTATTTTGGTACGGCCTTCGCTTTTTAATTTTTTTAATACTCAACCAAGTGGCCAACCCTGAGCCAAAACCACTTTGCTTCTTCTTTTTCTTTTTGGGCTTGGGACTTTCCTCCAGTTCTTGCTCCTCATCTTCTATGGGATATGGAGCCTGTTTTTTTGGGGCGGGCTTAGAAGGTATAGCCTCTTGCTCGCCGACAATAAAGCTTTCCTTGCATTTGGGGCAGATGACTTTTTTTGCCCGGTGTTGGCGCATTACGCACCTGCAATTTGGCGAGACAATTTGAGCATTAAATCGCATAAAATTCCGATTCGGTTCCATCACTCGACATAAAATCTCCGTCATAACAAATCAAATTAAGGAAAGCAAATAACGAAGGGCAGAACCCTGTTACATAGGTTCAGACTACCGAGGTCAAGAAATATTCTCTAATGGAGGATGCCTTAAATGGGCCTCGCCGTCTGGAAACTTACCTGCTGGTGCGGGCCAGAATTACAATCGAATGGCAGTCAGAAATAATGGCGCTTTTAATAAGTATGGCGCAGAACATTTAGGAAATGCAAAGCGCCATAAAGACAAAGGCCTTATCTTTTAATCACATTGTAAAGTTACTTTTCCAAAGCTTTAGCTTTGGCAAAATCCTCTTCAGCCTCTTTGGTTTTTCCAAGTGCCTTATAAGCTTTTCCACGATTGTCGTAGTTTGTCGCATCCTTAGGATCTAGTTCAATCGCTTTAGTAAAATCTGCTATGGCTTCGGCATACTTCTCTAATCGAGAATAAACACTTCCACGATCACTGTAGGCACCCTTATCTTTAGGATCGAGTTCAATCGCTTTGGTAAAATCTGCTAGGGCTTCGGGGAACTTCTTCAATGCAAAATGCGCATCACCACGAACATCATAAGCAATAGCAAGTGTGGGATCCAACTCGATGATCTTATTGCAATCTGCTACGGCTTCGGCGTGTTTTTCCTGCTCGAAATAAACAAGCCCACGTTGAAGGTAAGCATCCACATACTTGGGATCTAGTTCAATGGTCTTAGTGTAATCTGCCAAGGCTTCGGCATTTTTCTTTAAGAAGTTATATGCATTACCCCTATTGAAATAAGTAAACGCATCTTTAGGATCCAACTCTAAATACTTCGTATAATCTGGTATGGCTTCAGGATATTTACCTTGATTAAAATATGCATCACCACGCATTTTGTAAACCTTCACACTATTGTTAGGGTCCAGTTCAATAAATTTGGTAAAATCTGATATGGCTTCAGTAAACTTCTTTAATTTACTATAATTATCTCCACGAAGTCCATAAGCAAACGGAAGCGTGGGATCCAACTCGATGGCATTATTGCAATCTGCTATGGCTTCAGAGTGTTTGTTCTGTTTGAAATAAAATATCCCCCTTGGAATGTAAGCCCCAGCATTCTGGGGATCCAATTCAATGGCCTTAGTATAATCAGCTAGGGCTTCGGTTACTTTTCCCTGACGCTCATTGACAGCACCACGAGGACCATAGGCCTTCGGATAGTTAGGGTCTACCTCAATTGCCTTGTTAAATTCGGTTATAGCTTCTGGTAACTTCTGCTGGATAAAATAAACCATCCCACGACCAAAATAACCCCTGGGGTCCTTCGGATCCAACTTGATTGCCTTGTTGAAATCTGCAAATGCTTCGGGGTTCTTACCCTCCATTCCATACGTTACACCCCGACCACTATAGGCCTTGGCATTTTTGGCATCCACCTTGATAGCCTTATTGAAATCTGCCATCGCTTCGGGCATCTTTTTTAACTCAAAATATGCATCTCCACGACTGCTATAAGCCGACGAATCTTTGGGGTCCAGCTTTATTGCATTCGTATAATCTTCCACGGCTTCAGTAAACTTCTTTAATGCTGAATACGCATCGCCACGATTGTTGTAATAGGAATTTGCATCGTCTGCATCTAACTCAATCGCCTTGGTATAATCTTTTATGGCTTCAGCGTGCTTCTTTAATGCCGAATATGCATAACCTCGATCGTTGTAGAACAATGCGTTTTTGGAATCCAACTTGATTGCCTTGGTGAAATCCGCAATGGCTTCAGGGTATTGCTCCAAATCAGAATACACATTACCACGGCCGTAGTACGCCTCACTGTACTTAGAGTTCAGCTCTATGGCTTTGTTAAAATCTGCTAGGGCTTCGGGATACTTCTCTTGGTAGGCATTCGCATCGCCACGATTACAATAGGCTTCCGCAAAATTCGGATCTAATTTAATCGCCTTGGTGTAAAGCTTTATAGCTGCTTCTACCTTATTATTCTCATAGGCTTTAAGGCCTTTAGCTAACGCATCTTCCGCTTCTTTATTTGTTGTTTGGCCAACCAGATTAAAAGAACCAGCTAAAAATAACACAAAACAAAAACTAAATAATCGAATCATTTTATACCTCGTTATATAAGAGAGCATCACCTAGGTTGAGAAACATTTACCAGTAAAAACTAAATGATTTACTTGGATGCTGCAAATGTTTTTATAGGTTTTTTCACTACTATCTAGGATTAACGCAAACAGCAATAAATAGAATTGTAAGGTTACTTCTGCAGAGCTTTAGCCTTGGCAAAATCCTCTTCAGCCTCTTTGGTTTTTTCAAGTGCTTTATAAGCTTTTCCACGATTTTCGTAGTATGTCGCATCCTTAGGATCCAGTTCAATCGCCTTGGTAAAATCTGCTATGGCTTCGGCATATTTCTTTAATTCGGAATAAGCCCTTCCACGCTCGCTGTAGACTCCTGCATATATATAATCCAACTCAATAGCTTTGGTGAAATCTGCTAAGGCTTCGGGGTACCTCTTTAATGCAAAATAAACCTCCCCACGAAATCCATAAACAATCGCAAGTTTATCATCCAACTCTATGGCCTTGTTGCAATCTACTAGGGCTTCAGAGAATTTCTCTTGCCTAAAATACGCATTACCTCGCATTTTGTAAGCATTCACATTATTGGGTTCTAATTCAATAACTTTAGTGTAATCTCCTATAGCTTCCGTATATTTTTTTAATTCGAGATATGTATCTCCACGGTCGCTATAGGCACCCTTATCTTTAGGATTTAGTTCAATAGCTTTGGTAAAATCTGCTAGGGCTTCAGGGAACTTCTTTAATGCAAAATTCACATCACCACGAAGATCATAAGCAATCGCAAGCGTGGGATCCAACTCGATGATCTTATTGCTATCTGCTGTTGCTTCAGGGTGTTTTCCCTGCCTAAAATAAAGTATCCCGCGTTGAATGTAAGCAGTCACACTCTTCGGATTCAGCTCAATAGATTTAGTAAAATCAGCAATGGCTTCGGGAAACTTCTGTTGCTTAATATACAAAATTCCACGGCTGTTATAGGCTATAAAATCCATAGGATCCAATTCAATGGCCTTAGTATAATCAGCTAGGGCTTCGGTCACTTTTCCCTGACGCTCATTGACAGCACCACGAGGACCATAGGCCTTCGGATATTTGGGGTCTACTTCAATTGCCTTATTAAATTCGGTTATAGCTTCTGGTAACTTTTGCTGGATAAAATAAACCATCCCACGACCAAAATAACCCTTGGGGTCCTTCGGATCCAACTTGATTGCCTTGTTGAAATCTGCAAATGCTTCGGGGTTCTTACCCTCCATTCCATACACACCACCACGACCACTATACGCCTTGGCATTATCGGCATCCAACTTGATTGCTTTATTGAAATCAGCCATGGCTTCGGGCAACTTTTTTAACTCCGAATATGCATCTCCACGACTGCTATACGCCGACGAATCCTTGGGGTCCAGCTTTATTGCATTCGTATAATCTTCCACGGCTTCGGGAAACTTCTTTAATGCTGAATACGCATCGCCACGATTGTTGTAATAGGAATTTGCATCGTCTGCATCTAACTCAATCGCCTTGGTATAATCTTTTATAGCTTCAGCGTGCTTCTTTAATGCCGAATATGCATAACCTCGATCGTTGTAGAACAATGCGTTTTTGGAATCCAACTTGATTGCCTTGGTGAAATCCGCAATGGCTTCAGGGTATTGCTCCAAATCAGAATACACATTACCACGGCCATAGTAAGCCTCACTGTACTTAGAGTTCAGCTCTATGGCTTTGTTGTAATCTGCTAGGGCTTCGGGATACTTCTCTTGGTAGGCATTCGCTTCGCCGCGATTGTAATAGGCCTCCGCAAAATCCGGATCTAATTTAATCGCCTTGGTGTAAAGCTTTATAGCTGCTTCTACCTTATTATTTTCATACGCTTTTAGGCCTTTAGATAATGCATCTTCTGCTTCTTTATTTGTTGTTTGGCCAACTAGATTAAAAGCACCAGCCAAAAATACCACAAAACAAAAACTAAATAATCGAATCATTTTAAACCTCGATATATAAAAGAGCATCACTTAAGTTGAGATACATTTACCGATAAAAATTAAACCATTTACTTGGATGCTGCAAATGTTTTTATGGGTTTTTTGAGTAGCCGCAAACTTTAGTCGCTGCTAATTTGTAGTTACACGAAAAATGGGGTCAACATTCAAACAACCACAGGGGCGGTATGACTGACCCGGGTGCCTTTCCATTGCAGATAGCTAAGAAGCAGAGCGCCCGCAAGGAATAGAAATAGACTTACATTGCTTTCTAAAGAAACCGGCCTAGGGTCGCTGCGTAACAACTCATTAAGAAACCTATGCATTGCATAGAACATCATCAAAATAGCAGTCAACTGCCCGACTCTTGTTTGAAACGGTTCGAAGGAAAGAAGAAAAAACAAAAGCAGAGCCATGCTCATCGTTTCATAAAGCTGTGCAGGATGAAGGCCCAAGCCATGGGGTTGCAAAACCAATTCTTGTTTGCCTTGGATTTTGAGTTGCAGAGTTTTCTTGCCTCTGGGCCAATCGTTGTTAAGAATCATCCCGAGATCGAACGGGTTCTTAACCATCTGGCCTTCCGCTTCGATGATGATATCACCTTCAGCAATCGCTGCTTTTTTCGCAGCAGAATCGGGTTCAACTTTGCCAACGACAGCTCCCTGCCCTTTTTGATTCTCTGAAAATGTGAAGCCTGTTGCAGTTTGCAAACCAGCCCGCACAAGATCATAGCGGGCTGGGGCAGCTAACGGAAAATGAATGGCAATCGCTGGTTGCGAAGGCTCCACGATCTGACCAAAACAACAACCATTCATCAAGCAGCCAATTCTTCCAATTGCAATACCCAAGGCAACCGAAGGGGCGAGGATATCGATAACCAAAAGGGGCTCAATGCCTTTTGGTCTAAGGACCATGAACCAATAGGCAAAAAATCCGAGGGTGCCACCTAAAACGGAGCCATAAAGAATGATGCCACCATCCCAGATGCGGGGGAAATTCATCAGAAATTCTGTAAAGGTGAGTTTTTGTTCGTAAAGAAAAAGAGTTCTAGCGCCCAGAAGGCCCGCAACAAATATCCAAACAGATAAATCATGAACGATTTGTGCATCAATACCTTTTGCTACCGCTCGTTTTCCTGCAAGCCAGGTGCATACGATGAAGGCAATAAAAAGCATCATACCAAAGCCATAAACCGGAATACCTTCGGGTGTAAAGCTGGTATAAACAGGTATACGAAAAAGAATCTGCATCATGCCTAAGGTTCCTTAACGGGTGCAGGAATGATTCCCACAGGTTTTCTTATATCGTAAATTAAAGGACTTATCGAGATCGGATCCACCGCAATCTTCCCTTGGGGCTATTTTCATGGCATTGGAACCTAATCAATCGCAATTGAACTCGTCGAGGATAAGCCTTCGCATCAGCCCGAAAGTCTGGCCTTTCCTCTCCACTTTTGCATTTTCTTCCGCCATTCTTGTCGCTGTTGCGTGGTCGCTGCCCGATTCAGAACATAAAAACATAGTCTTTGGCATTCTGATGCTTCTAATCGCATTATCCTCATGGGTTCAATGGAAAAAAAGCTTAAGGCTTCATGTAACCAAAGGGACTTTGACCTTTCATTCCCCGCTGGGAATTATCACGCCCATCACCAATATTAGCCATGTTGCGTTTGATCCCAAAGGGTCTTTGCAATTTTCGCTCTATGATCCAGAATTGATCTACCCACCCGAGAAAATTGGCTTGATACATCAAACGATGGAAGAAGAAGGATATAACTTTGCGATCAAGGGTATTAGTAAACCTGTTGCCATACAAATCTGCAAGGTTTGCAATCTGAGCCCTGACTATTTAATTGAAAATGAATTGCAACCAGACGAAATACGAGATATAGAATCCTTTCAATCCGTACTAGCGCAAAAACAACCTTGGGCTCCCATAAGCTACACCTTGTTTGCAATTAACATCCTTATTTTTCTAGCAATGTTGTATGCAGGGGTTGATCTGTTCCAACCTACCACAGAACAACTTCTTGCGTGGGGCGCCAACGCGGGTCCAAAAACGATGGATGGCGAAGCTTGGCGGCTTCTTTCAAGCGCATTTTTGCACATTGGATTAGTCCACCTTGGTGTGAATATGTTTGTGCTCTGGAAAGTTGGGCCCTTTCTTGAAAGGCTATTTGGAAGTGTCACCTTCCTAATTTTTTATCTTGTAAGCGCAATAGGGGGCAGTGAAGCCAGCCTATGGTGGAACGAGTTTGGAGTAAGCGCAGGAGCATCCGGGGCGTTGTTTGGAATATTCGGAAGCTTGCTTGGATATTTATTGGCCAAGCCCCCGGGGATGTCTATGGCGATCATGTCTCAGCTTCGATTTTGGGCATTAAACTTCATCGTTTTAAATATCGCATTTGTTTTTTTTCTTGCGGGGGTCGATCAGGCTGCGCATGGTGGTGGAGCACTGGCAGGATTACTAATTGGTCTTCTTGCGGGGGCGATTCAAAAGAACTCGGTTTTAAAAACACCAATTCTCAAGCACGGCATTTTGTTGCTTGCTGGAGTTGGGTTATGTTGGGCGAGTTGGTTTACGCTGCAAAAAGAAACTGCAGATAAATTTATAGCAATTAAGACCTTTGAACGATTCGGGAAAGAAGAAGAATCCCTGCTCGAGAAGTTTACTAATGGGCAAAACCAACTGAGAAAAACCCAACTGACAGAAGATGGATTTGCAACACTTTTGGAAACAGAAATAACCCCGGTTTGGTCAGACTATGCGGCAAAGTTTAATGGCTTTAAAAAGGTTCCAACCCGTTGGTCAGGTTGGTATCCCGATTTTGTTGTGTACTTGAACACTCAGGTGATGGCTCAGACCCTTTTAATGGAGGGGATAAAAACAAAAGACAAAAGCAAAGTGGAAAAAGCACACGAGAAGTTTTCAGAAGCAGGAAATTTAGTGATAAAAATAACCACCGAGATGAAAGCGAAGAGTAAGAACAAAAGCGAATAATAAAGTTTGAGGTGAAGAAATCAGGGTTTGGTTTTTGGCCCTAAAGGCATGAGATTAATTTCAAGCCCACCCGCGCCTAAGTATTGATCCAACAAACCTAGGTTCCCCTGATCGCGAAGTTTTGCAAAGATCTTACTTCGCTCGTCCTGCCAGATTTGAAGTAGATAATCGGGGTTGGTTTTACTGCCTTCAATGTATTGCTGTAGCCTGGCGAGAAAGCGCTCTGCATCTTTACTAGCTTGTAGAATCATGTTGTTGGTAATAGCAAGAGTTTCTTGTTCGAGCCTGAATTTATCGGATTCTGACTGCCTTAGTTTACTTTCGGTGTCCTGCTCTGCCTTATTAAGCATTGTGGTAACGGAAGTTTGGGCCCTAGCAACAGCATCAAAAGAAGGTTTGACTTCATCAGGCGGGGCAACAAGAGAAACACGAACATCCAAGAGTTGCACCCCGAGATTGCAGCCTTGGATTCTCTGTGTGGTTTTATTAAGGATTGCAGGGCCCATCGAAATCTTGCCTGCAAGCAATGCTTCATCAACGGTTTTACTTGCAATCCACATTGCAGTTTCAGATTCAACATAGCGTTTCAGAAATTCGGGAATGATAGGCGCATTGATTGCGAAATCAACTTCCATGCCAGGCTCTACTTTATAATAAACAGTCACTTGAACATTAACGAGGTTGTTATCACCTGTAAGCATCTGGCCTGGGGGCAGAGGTTTGCCTCCATCATCTTCAAAAAATCCAACATTAATATTATTCACCTTATCAACAGCAATTCGATCAACGCGATCCATTCCATAGGGAAGACCGATGAAAAGGCCTGGGTCCGCAAGTTGAGGCAACGGCTTACCAAAGCGCCTGATAACTCCCTTTTCACCCGGCCTGATCTGAGTGAATCCAGTCAGCAAATAGAAGCCGAGAATGAGGGCAATTAAAACCAGCAGGGTTTTTCTCATGGCTTAACCCCTTTGATTTCGGGGGTTTTAAAAGAGCCTTGTGGGGGGGAGAAAAGCAGGTCGAACAATTCCCTGTGGGTTCCTAGAAGTAAAACTGTTTTGTTATCACCCAAGATGCGTTGATACTCTTCCAGTTTTTTAAGGAAGGTATAAAACTGGGGATCGCGGGATTGCGCCTGAGATCGCAAGCGATCGGATTGAGCTTCTGCCTTGCCTTTCATGCGGATGGATTCTGCTTCGCTAGAGGCACGAAGTTGAGCGACATTTTTCTCGCCCGCACTGCGAATATCCGCAGCTTTTCGTTCTCCCTCGCTTTGGTACTGAGCCGCTTTTTTATCACGCTCGCTGATAATGCGATCGAAAATAGCCTGCCTGACTGCAGGCGGGTGATTCGCCCTTCGCAGTCTGATATCAACCACTTCAATTCCATAATCAGCAGATGCAGATTCTTGAAGAGATTTTCCATTGGCCCTGCCTGGTTCAAGCAAAAGTTTGGTGCGTAGAATCTCACGTTGTTTTTCAACCTTGCCCTCTTCGGTACTTACAAGGTCATCAAGTTCCATGGTGCCTATGGCTGCGCCAAGTTCTGAATTAATGCGCTGAGCCAAAATAGCTTTAGCGCCTTCAATGGTGTTTACAGTGCGAAGAAAAGTATCAACGCCCTTAGCATCGCGGATACGCCAGCAGATGTAGGCATCAAGGCTAAGAGTTTTATCGATGGTATTGCGTTGGGTATCGCGGGTGAGAAGTTCAACACTTGGAAGATCGAAGAATTGTATTCTGCGATCAAGTCGAAGCACTGATTGAATGGGCCAGGGCAATTTAAAATGCAATCCTGCTTGCGAAGAATCAGCGCCATCAAAAGTTTCGAGGTGTCTGCCAAATTGAGTAAGGTAAACAAACTCAGCTCGATCAACAGTAAAAATGCACTGGGGCATTACGGATAAAAGGACGAGTATTGCGAGTGATATTAAAAAAGTTTTCATTGTGAAAGTCCTCCGTCATTGCTTTTGGGGGCAGGTTTTTGCCTATCCACAGGAGCAGAAGAAAAGCCGGGCATGCGGAAAAAGTCTGAAGGCATCAGCCAAAGGTTGCTTTTAACGGGCTTATCAGAATCGAGGATGATTTTATCCCTGCCAGCAAGAGCTAAAGAAATAGCGTTCCAGAACCTTCTAAAATCAGCGAGTGCTTTCCAAGAATCTCTACGGGCCTTGAGTTGTTCCAAGGTAATGCGAGCAACCTCGCCAGGCTTCGCACCTTCTAAAACTTCAATCAATGAACTGGTAATAAGAAGAAAATCATCGTAAGCAGAAGGGCCAACTCTACTAGAAAGAAGGGCCAAAGTAACATCGGCCTGAGCTTTGGTTTTATCGATAACCTCATCCTTAAAAGCTTGTGCGAGCCTCTCTTTTAAAAGTGCCCTGCCTTGTTCATCTGCAAGCTTGATTAACACTGCGCCTTGGGCATCGTTGATTTTTCTATCTCGCATTTCCATGGCTTGCGTAACTGCGTAATAAGATCGCACCACTTCCTGCGGAGGATGCAAATCGTGAAGTGATAAGCCTTCAAGCCTAATGCCCATGACTGAAGCATCAAGATTTGTAATGCGATTTTCCAAAAGATTAGTGGCTTGGAATTGAAATTTACCCCGGTCTTCTGTCAACAAAGCACCCAGCGATTTTGAGCCTACCAACTCACGCAGAATGGATTCGGTATTGGCGCGAAGTATTGCTTCGACATCATTGCAATTGAAAAGAAACTTGCGAGGATCAGTGATTGCATAACGAATACTACCCTGGATTTCCATGAGGTTGCCATCGCCTGTGATCATGACGGATTCATCAGGGACTCTGTAAAAGCCTTCGCTTTCATGCCTGCTGTTCCATGCACCCGACTCTGATGTAACTTTGCCATTGGAAAGGGTACGAAACCCGATTTCGAGGGTGCGTACTTTGGAAGGTTGAATACGGGTGACCTTTTCGAATGGGATGGGTAAACGCCAGTGCAAGCCAGGTTCTAACTGATCATCTAATAGGCGGCCCATTCGTTGCACCAACCCAATTTCATTAGATTGGATTTGCGTAAACCCAAAAGAAAGCCAGATCAAAAGCAATGTCGTTACGGTGGCTGCAAATACTTTTTGCCAGTTGTGGAAGATGAAGTCGAAATGCTCATCGATATCAAGCAGACGATCAACAAATGCGCCAACTTTATCAGTGAATTTCGCAAACGAATTAGAAGCTGAAAGATTGGATTCTCGTTGAAACCATAAAAGCCTCATGGAGTTTAGCAGCACTGCGAAAGATCCAAATTGATGATAAACAACTGCAAATAGTGGTGATTGTTCCATCCAATCATTAGGGGCAAACAAAGGCCAAAGCCAGCCTGTGATGACAATACCAACAATGTTGACACCAAAAGCGAAATAAAGAATGTTTTGGTTAATGGTTTGCAAAGTTGCCCGAGAAAGCCCTATCAACAAAGGAAGAGAGCGAAGCGGATCGCCTAAAAGAACCACGTCGCCTGACTCTGCAACGACCTCGATACCCGAGGGGCCACCCACTGCAAGGCCCACATTGGAACGCGCCAAGGCTGGAGCATCATTAATCCCATCGCCCACCATTGCAACCCGATGCGTGGATGACATCTCTGCGATGATTTTTTCTTTGTCTGCGGGAAGCAAGCCGCCATGACATTCATCAATTCCTAGATATTTTGCAACTTGATCTGCAACGATAGGTCGATCGCCAGAGAGAAGAGCGATGCGCTCTATTCCCATTTCGCGCAGTTTGGAAATAACGCCTGCAGCTTCTGGGCGAATGCGATCGCGGGCCCCAAACAATGCTTGAACTTTTCCATCGATAGATGCGACCATTACAGTTTGACCTGTAGTTTCAAAACTCTTGATTGCATCATCTACTGGATCAGGGATGGTAATACCACGCTCAAGAAAAAGCCTTGGAGTACCAACAAGAATGCTTTTACCATCAATAAAAGCTTCGATCCCAAATCCAGGAAGTGCTTTAAAATCAATGGCTTGCGAAAGAGCTAGGCCTTTGCTTTTTGCAGAGTGAACGAGAAGCTTTGCCAAGGGATGTTCGCTGGATTGCTCAACACTTGCAACCAAGCGTAAGGCCTCATCAGCATTAAAACCATCCTCTGCAAACCAAGTTTGGCCAAGTTCTAATCTGCCCTCAGTAAGGGTGCCGGTTTTATCAAAAGCGAAGGCATTAATTTGCGCAAGTTGTTCGAGAGAGTTTCCACCTTTGATTAAAATTCCCGTGCCTGCAAGCCTGCCCATTGCTGCAATCATTGCTGCAGGAGTAGCAAGGATAAGTGCGCAGGGGCATGCAACAACAAGGATGGAAAGAGCAGGATAAAGGGCTGCACGAAGAGCGGTATAAAAGCCAGGCTTGGGAAGTTCAGGATTACGAAACCAACCCAACTGACTTACGATTAAGAACGCAAAAAAGGTGATTGCAGCCAAGCCAAGAACAACAGGAAGGAACCATCGTGCAAGTCGGTCTGCAGTTCGCTCGATTTTATTTTTCGAAGCAAGGGCTTTTACGGTAAGGTCGAAAACCCTGCCTGCAGCGGTATCATTACCAACTTTAAGAACCGTGAAGGTGAGCGCGCCCAAGCCATTCAAGCAGCCTGCAAGAATGGTATCACCCGAAGTTTTCAGATGGGGAATACTTTCACCTGTAAGGGCGGCGGTGTTTACTTCGGAGGTGCCATCAATGATAAGACCATCCGCAGGAATGCGAGCGCCCGGTTTAACTCTGACGGTATCTCCAACTTTAAGATCTCCAACAAGAATACGTTCTTCATTACCCGAGGCATCGAGACGCCAGCATCTGCGCGGAAAAAGTTCGAGCATTCCCCGCAGGGCTTTTTGAGTTCGATCAAAAGTGATACCTTCCAGACATTCACCAACAAGGCCAATGAATACAACTTCTGCAGCAACGAGGGGTTCCCTAATTAGAATCGCAGCAATGCAAGCGATAGCGAGTGCAAGGTCTGCGCCCATTCTTCCCTGAAGAAGAGAATCAAGCGAACCATAAAGTACCCGGGCCCCGCCAAGGATTGCAGCAATTAGAGCGATCCGAAAACCACGAACCTCATTGGGAAAAGAAGGGATGGCCAAACCCGTCCATAGTTCGATGCGGGATGAAACCCAGGGCAGAATATCCCACCCGATTAGAAAGCCAAGTATGACTGTAAGGAGGTAGAGTGAAGTTCTACTTTCACTTTGAAAAGCCTTGTCCGATTGAGAGATTTCACGATGCATGTTCAGGAAGCTACGGGTTAGTGTAAAATCAAGCCAAAACGCAGCCGAGCTTCCTTGACAGATTGCGTACTTCCAATTTATGGGGTAAGTCGTGATGCAGTCAAGGAAACAATGTGAAGTATGAAAGAGAGATTTGTGTAGGCAGCGTCATAAATAAACCGGATATTGATGTTTAGGAATCAAGGAAAAGGTGAAAAGATGTCATATTTCCTGTTAATACTGCTGATATTGGGGCAAACAGGGCCGATTCAAGCCAAAAGGGAGCCCCACCCCCTTGCTCCAAGCCTTCCCCTGCTTAGCGAAGCCGAAGAGGCCCGCTATGATAAAATCGTCAATCAATTCATCAAGTATGATCTAGGCCAATTGCCAGGCGCTGAGTGTTTGAAGGCGAAAAATGATTTTTTGAAGCTCACTTCAGAGTCTATTCCAGCATTATTTCGAGGCCTGCAAACATCCGCAAAACTAGAGCATAGCTGCCCAGTCGCAATGATCAGCCAGAAGTTGAAAAGCTTCCTAATGAAATCAGAGGATGATGAGTTGCTAGATTACGCACGGGATGAATTAACTTCCGCTTTGGAAGGAAGCAGGCACGCACCCTTGCTACAAGACATGAGGCTTGGGGTGACCATGAGAAGAAAAGTGGTGCTTGCAAACAAGCCCCCGGTTCCCAAATGGTTGTTGAACATGACGGTCGCAGAAATGCTCAAATCATTGCAGGAAGAAGAAAACCAACAGAAGCATAAATTGATGGCACAAGAATTAGGAAGGCGTGGGGATCATGAATCGCTGCAGGGATTGGGATTATTTGCAGTAAGTTTTTATCCTGAAGTAAAAGAGCCATCAATAAAGTTGCTGCAGGAAAAGATGCGAAAATTAAAGACCGTCGAGCTTCAAGAGTTTTTAAAAGATACCAACCCCTTGTTAAGACAAAAAGCTTCAGAGACCATGGGTAACTTAAAAGCGCTCAAGGGTGCTGAAGATTTGGTGCCCTTACTTTCAGATTCAAATGCAGCAGTACAAAAGGCAGTGCGAGAGGCATTGGTTAAAATAGCGGGTGGAAAAGACTTCGGTCCGGATGATTTCTCAATTACTGAGAAGGTGAAGAAATCGCAATCGGATTGGAAACAATGGCTGACAGAGCAAAGCATGAAATAAGAAAAGACAGGAGCATCCTTGCCCCTGCCTTATTTTGATTAGAATCAGGAGAAAATCATGGCCCGATAGCGATGGCGCCTTTTTCCCCGGTTCTAATGCGAACACAATCTTCAAGTGAAAGCACAAATATTTTCCCATCGCCAACCTGGCCCGTTTCAGGTGTCCTTGCTGCGTGAACAATGGCTTCAATGGTGGCTTCCACAAAAGCATCGGTCACAGCAATTTCAAGTTTAAGCTTTGGAAGTAACTTGATTTGAATCTCTGCACCACGATAAACTTCTGTATAACCCCGCTGCCTGCCACAACCTCGAACTTCGGTAACCGTCATAAGGTAAACATCGCGTTCGTTAAGAGCAGCTTGGACTTCCTCGAGTCGTTCCGGACGAATGATCGCAACTATCATTTTCATTTTTAAATACTCACTTCTAATAAGAAATATGGGATGAAGAGTTAGGGAGGAATTCCAGCCAGCTAGATAAGGCTGGCTGGTCTTTCAAGGAAATTACGCTTCCACAGTGGCCTTTACAGGAGTGTTCAATTTTTTCTGGAACAAATGCGACAGAGAATCCTTGATGTGATTCGGGTCGCCGCCCCTGAACTTGAACTTATTCCCATCGATGGTTGTAAGATAAGGATAAACCTTCTTAAAATCTTCCGTTGGTGGGGTTTTCCCCGCCTGGCACATATCAGACCAAACTTTACGAACATCCTCTTGCTTGGGCCCATCAAGGGTTATGACATATCCCTTGACCTTGTTGGATGGTGCAAGTGCAGAACGAGGTTGGCCAGATTTAGCGGCTGAGAAAGTGGTGCCGAAGTCGAAACCTGTTTCTCCGTGCTCCGTTTCATCAAGGCCCTCCGATTCAGAGTTAAGATCGGTGGTAAAGTTAAAACCGGTCATAACTTGAACGCCAATTGCAAGAGCATAGCTAAGTACGAAGGCAAACAAAGCTGAAAAAATGCTAGCTTTAATTTGAATCATCACCTGCCCGGTAGGAGTCCAATCCTTGAGCTTTGCGATGTTGGCTTTATCGCCAGCAGAACGATCTGGTTCAGCCTTCTTTTCAAGTTCAGCAATTTGCTTCTTAACAGTTGCTTCGGGGGTAACAAAACCATCCGTACCCAAGGAGTTAACTGAGTAAAAGCAAAATACACCTGTTAATACCGCACCTAGAAACCCGCCTACGCCATGCACACCAAAGGCATCGAGCGTATCATCATAACCCAGGATTGATTTAACCTGAACTGCAGCGTAGCAAAACGCTCCAGCAATTAAGCCGATAATCAAACCACCCCAAATGTAGACAAATCCAGCAGCGGGGGTGACAGCAACCAAGCCAGCAACAATACCAGAAGCCAAGCCCAAAGCGGTAGGTTTACCTTTATGAAGGTATTCCACCAACATCCAGCTTAACCCAGCAGCAGCGGCTGCAGCTTGTGTAGCAGCAAAAGCGGATGTTGCAAGGAAGTTAGAAGCAACTGCGCTTCCACCGTTAAAGCCAAACCATCCAAACCATAAAAGGCCTGCGCCAAGAAGTGTAAGTACCATACTGTTAGGCCGAACTACATGGGAAGGGAAACCAATGCGTTTACGAAGCGCTAAGGAACAAGCCAAGCCAGCAAAGCCTGCTGCAATATGAACTACGGTTCCACCTGCAAAGTCGAGAGCACCCCATTTACCCAAGAGGCCGATTGCAGAACCACCGAGGCCAAGGCCTTCATCAAGTGGTTTGTCATAAAACCAGTCGAATGCCCAAACCATATGAGCCAAGGGGCAATAAACGATAGTAACCCAGAGAATTGAAAAGATAGTGAAAGGAACAAATCGAATGCGTTCAGCAATCGCACCGCTGATCAGCGCAGGAGTAATGATTGCAAACATTCCTTGAAAAAGCACATGGGTATAAACAGGAGTGCTGGTTGCAGGTAGAATATCATCAATTTTCACACCCTGCAGAAAGAAAAACTTGGAGTCCCAACCAATTAAACCAGCATCGCCCCATTGAATCACGGAAGGGCCAAAGGCCAATCCATACCCGCATACAATCCAGAAAACACCAACCACAGAAAGGGAGGCCATGCTTTCCATCATGGTTGCAAGAACATTCTTTCTTTGAACCATGCCACCATAAAACAAAGCTAAGCCAGGAACCATGAGCATGACTAATGCGGAGGAGGTAAGCATCCAGGCGTTATGGCCACCAAGTTTGGCCTCAGCAATAGCTGTGTCGGCCTCTTCTTTTACTTTTTTGAGCTCTTCCGCAAGTTCAGCAATCGTCGGGACAGGTTTTTCCTTTACAGGAGCCTGTGCATGGAGAGATGAGAGGTTGCTTAAAAGCAGAAATCCCACCAAAGAAAAAAGAACCCTTTTCATGTTTACAATCCTCAAAGATGCAAAGTAATAAGAAAACACGTAAGATAAGTTGAGCAAACGGTATGCCAGCAGTGCTAGAAACCCATAAAATAATCCATAAAGCATTACTAAATATAGACTTAAAGATTTTCAAAATAAAAATGTCACCCAAAGAATCTGGGGTTCGCTTAAAAGACAGGCTGCAGACGCCCAACATTTAAGCACCAAAAAGCATGTTTGGAATCAGGTGTAAGGCGTTTATAGGTCAATTCTGTACCAATAATCTTCAATTTTAAAGAATTAAAGGTTCGGCATTAACTTTGCTAGTAAGATATCTGGTTTAAGTTTTAGTCAGGACCAAAAATAGAGATTTACTTATTAAACAGGTGAAAAAACGCCCCGTGGTCTACCTATAATTAAGTAGGCCAGCATTGATCTCGGTTCATGTTTTGTTCCTTTCAGGTAACTTTCATGAGGAGAAACAGTCATGGCACTATCAGAGTTCGTTCTCGCAGCAATGTTATTACTATCCCCATTAGAAATGTCAGACTCAGAGAAATCAATTCAAGACGAAGCTGATCTCTCTCCATTCGTTCAGGCAATCGCTTTAAATTTCGAAATTCTGGACCCGCGTGAACACCAGTATATCCTGCTAAGGTCATCTGATTTTCAATCGGATGTAAAACTCCTAAAAAAACGCTACAACGAGCTTTACGATGCCCCTTTGGTATTTGATTCCATGCGATTCCCTGATCGCTTAGTCATCCAAGAAATGCTCGGGTTCAACCGTGCTTATAGGCATCACCTTAGCGCAAGAGTAAATCTCGAGCCTGCATTTGGTGAAGATCTTCATGCAGTTATTAAAGAAACCGATCAACTCTACCAAGTTTGGGATTACATCAGGGATTCACGATGTGAGTATTACTACATAACGGTACGCAGGCATGCCCTTAAGAAGGTATTAGAATCTATTGGAACCGAAGCTTTTTATAACGGTGTTTACCCACCCAGCGTCCCAACCTGGAGATTCGCAGCAATCGATTGATTTTTTCGATTCGCAAAATCCGAATTCCTTTGCCAGTATCTTTTGGATAAATGCCCGCAAAGCATATAATTATCAATGGGTTATCCCCGGCCCTGATAAAGCGGGTGTTTGTATTCCCAATAGTCGAATAATGCGGATTCATGCACAAAATGGATAACTATCAGCAAAACAATCCGCTGCACGGAATCACACTAGAGAAAATTCTGACCGAATTGGTTGAATATTACGGCTGGCAGGAACTTGGAAGCCGTATAACCATTAATTGCTTCACGCACGATCCAAGCATTAAATCGAGCCTAAAGTTTCTGCGTAAGACCGAGTGGGCACGCAAGAAAGTGGAAAACCTCTATGTTTGGCATAACCTCAAATAAAGAAAAGCAAACACTACTGCATCTAAATTAGCAGGAACGGTTTAGAATCTGATCTGTGATAAGATGCAGGATGTTTCTGAATGCCGAGGGAGCAAGTGCCTGCAAATCCCTCTTACCCGCAGCAATAAATTGTTCCGCCTTGTTCTTGGCGTAATCAATTGCACCAGATTCACTAAGAAGATTTTTTATCTGGACTCTCTGTGCAGAAGAATCTTTCTCAAGCAAACTTTTAATCTTATTCTTTTCTAAATCTGGGCCATTTTGCAAAAGCCATATAAGTGGCAAGGTAAGCTTCTTCTGATCAAAATCCGTACCAAGAGATTTGCCTGTTTGATTTTCATGGCCAACAAGATCAAGAACATCATCAGCAATTTGAAAAGCCATACCCAGATTACGGCCAAAACTAGCCATGGATTCGATCACAGCTTCGCTCGCCCCAGCATAAGCGGCCCCAAGTTCACAGCTTGCAGAAATCATTTCAGCAGTTTTTCCATCGATGATATCAAAGTAAGTGGCTTCAGAAATATTGATATCACCCGTATGAAAGTTTTGTAACAGTTCTCCCTCGCAAATGCGGTGGGCACTTCTGCCAATAACCTTACAAGCCCGGTTGTTTTCTAAATTACTAGTCATTTGGAAGGCGTTAGTGAAAAGGCAATCACCGAGTAAAACAGCAGATTTAGTGCCCCACAGAGTATGAACAGCGGGCAAATGCCTGCGCATATGAGCCGAATCCAAAACATCGTCATGAACCAAGGAAGCTGTATGAATCAGTTCGACAGCAGCGCCCAAAACCCAATGGCTTTCATTGACTAAACCACAGGCATGAGCACAAGCAAGAAGGAGCGCAGGGCGAAGCCTTTTGCCTTTGTATTGACTCACATGATCAAGGATGTCGGTGAATTCTTTATGCCTAGAAATAAGCTCGCGGGAGATAATGCGTTCGACTTGTTCAAGGTCTGAACGAATCGGGAGCATTGAGTCATATCGTTCAGGGGTAAAAAATGTGGAGTACATCAATGAGGCGTTCATATTATGGCCCATTTCATGGAGATCGGAATGCGGTTTGTCATTATTGCCTGACAAATGAACCGCTCTTTCCACCAGTCTTTTCATCTAACCGGATTTCCATAATAGTCATAACTTTATCCACAGATTTACACATATCATAAACCGTAAGGGCAGCAACACTAACAGCCGTAAGGGCTTCCATTTCAACCCCGGTTCTGCCAAACACTTTTACCACTGCAGTTATTCTAAGCAAGTTTTTGTCAAAAAACGAGAAATCAAGTTTTACACCCGTAATTGCCAAAGGATGGCATAGAGGAATGAGATCCCAAGTTTTCTTGGCAGCCTGAATGCCCGCTAGCCTTGCAACCTCTAAAACATCACCCTTAGAAAGCTCTTTGTTCCGGATTAACTCGGCCGTAGATTCTTCCATTCGAACAATGGCACTAGCCCTAGCAAGGCGTTGGGTTTCCTCTTTATTCGAAGTATCCACCATTCTGCTGGCGCCCTGATCATCAAAATGACT
>Ga0194045_1000010_pt1 | contig 53249 bp, 46 predicted proteins | sample JunL6211m_MetaG_FD_161686 | JGI IMG/M metagenome (GOLD analysis project Ga0194045, IMG submission 161686) | Anoxic zone freshwater microbial communities from boreal shield lake in IISD Experimental Lakes Area, Ontario, Canada - Jun2016-L626-11m | ecosystem: Environmental > Aquatic > Freshwater >...
TTGTTATTCCGGTGGTCAATCCTGATGGTGTTGAACATGGGCACTGGCGCTCAACGCTAGGAGGAGTTGACCCCAACCGGGATTACGGCCCTTTCACCCAAATAGAAACCAGAGCGGTTCGAGATGCGCTTACTACGATTGCCAAACAGCCCAAAGCTAGGGTCTACCTATTTCTTGATTTTCATTCAACTTCAGAAGATATTTTTTACACTCAGCGGGATGAAGACCAGACCTTCCCACTTTTATTCACCAAGCGTTGGTTAAAAGGTATCCATGAGCACTTCCCGAATTATGCTTTTAAACGAGATGCGGGGCATAACGAAAATCTTCCCACTTCTAAAACATGGGCTTATAAAACCTTTGGATGTTCAGGAATTACTTACGAATTTGGTTACAACACCAGTTTTGAAAAGGTGAGAGCCATTGCATCTGGTGCCGCTGAAGAAATGATGAAAATCTTGGTTGCTGAAACAGCTTCACGCTAACCTATGCCTTCGTAGCACGCCTAGCCCTTACACTTTCTGCAAGAAGGTTTAACACCTTTTCAGAATCTTCCCAACCTATGCATGCATCAGTAATGCTTTGGCCATACACCAAAGGTTTACCTTCGATGAGATCTTGTTTGCCCTCTACAAGATGGGATTCAACCATAACCCCAATAATCCTGCGATCACCCTTGGCAATCTGAGCACCAACATCGCCCGCAACTTCAATCTGTTTTTTATACTGTTTAGAACTATTGGAGTGGGATAAATCGATCATCAGCCTTTCCATAAGGCCTGCAGCTTTAAGGGCAGAGCAAGCAGCGCTCACGCTTTCAGCATCATAATTCGGAACCTTACCACCCCTAAGAATCACATGGCAATCTTCATTGCCCCCGGTTTCAACAATTGCAACCTGACCATTTTTATGAACCGAAAGAAAGTGATGAGGCTGGGCAGAAGCCATCAATGCATCGATAGCGATTTTTAAATTTCCATCAGTTCCATTTTTAAAACCGATGGGAGCAGATAACCCAGAGGCCAACTCGCGATGAACCTGCGATTCGGTAGTGCGCGCACCGATAGCGCCCCAGGTTATTAGATCGCCTATATACTGCGGAGATATCGTATCGAGAAATTCTGAACCCGCAGGTACCCCTGCATTATAGATTCGAAGCAGGAGATCGCGAGCCATCCTTAAACCTTCGTTGATGCGGAAGGTTCCATCTAAATAGGGATCGTTTATCAATCCCTTCCATCCCACCGTGGTGCGGGGCTTTTCAAAATACACCCGCATTACAATCTCAAGATCGTTGGCATGCTTGTTTCGGGCAAGTGCCAATTTGGATGCGTACTCTGTCGCAGCATGTGGATCATGAATCGAACAGGGCCCAATCACCACCAAAAGTTTATCCGATTTACCCCGAAGAATATCCTTCACTGCTTTACGAGTATCTGCAATCAATTTTTCGACATGCGTTCCTTGAACAGGAAAAAACCGGATCAAATTCTCGGGCGAAGGCAACGGGATCACATTGCGAATGCGCTCATCATCCGTTTGGGAAGTTTTATCGTTGGGAATACTTGCGAAAATGTTAGTTTGTGTCATGGCATACTCTAGTATCAAAATATACAATTAGTCTAGCATTTATCTGCCAGACAAAAAGGGGCATCTTTGTCAGATTTCATTCGTAATAACTGTATTGGTTACGATTATTCGGTTTGATAAGCTATCCAAGCCCCTTACTTTTGTATAAATCAGTCATTTTATGCAGCTAAATGTATGCTTCTTTGTTTAGCATCATAAATATTTGATTATGCCCCTATTCCCGGTTATAGTGCATTTCTTCCAAAAACTTCAGGAGGTTTCACCATGATTAACAGACGAACCTTTGGCAAAATAGCATTTGCCTCTACTTCTACAGCACTTATTGCAAACAACTCTTCCTTTGCTATTGAACCAGTCAAACGAACTGGAAAATCACTGATCAAGCTTAGCCTAGCGGCATACAGCTTTAGAAAATACCTGGAGTTTAAAGGCACGAACAAGCCCACCATGACCTTGGAACAATTTGCAGAGTATGCATCGGAACAAGGATTAGGCGCAATTGAACCCACCTCTTATTATTTCCCCGATACCTCTAAAGAGTTCTTTCCAAAATACAAAGCCTTTTGTACGAAGCTTGGGTTGGATATCAGTGGTAGCGCAGTAGGCAATAACTTCTGCATTCCAGATGCTGCCAAGTTAAAAGAACAGATGACTTCAGTCAACGATTGGGTTGAGCGTTGTAGTATTTTAGGTTGCAAAACCATCCGAATTTTCGCAGGCACCATTGCCAAGGGTGATACCGAAGAAAAAGCTAAAGAGCGTTGCATCAATGCCATCGGGCAGGCTTGTGATTATGCAGCCAAGTTTGGCGTCATTTTAGCGCTTGAAAATCATGGCGGTATCACTGCAAACGTCGAACAAATTCTTTCCATTGTGAAATCCATCAATCACCCTTTCTTCGGGGTAAACCTGGATACGGGAAATTTTCACACTGCAGATCCTTATGGCGACTTGGCCAAGCTTGCTCCTTATGCAGTAACGGTTCAGGTAAAAACAGAAATACAAAAAGCGGGCCAGAAGAAAGAAGATGCAGACCTCAAAAAACTTGTGGAGATTCTTAAAGGCGTGAATTACAGAGGTTACATGGCTTTGGAATATGAAGCAAATGAAGAACCCAAAACCGGCGTCCCCAAAGCTCTCGAAGAATTAAAAAAATTGATCAGCTAGCAATTCCTATCAGATGAAATGAAAAAAGAGAGGCGCATGCAATTAGCATACACCTCTCTTTTTTTATTTATATCGTTCTCGAATTAACCAACCACCCAACTCTGATCACAACCCTGATACGAAATTAATTCATCAGCCTTAAACCACAACGCAAGTTCTTGGTTGGCATTATCGACACTGTCGCTGCCATGAACCAGGTTATTTTGCACGCTAATGGAATAATCACCACGAATGGTTCCAGGAGGAGATTTCGCACCATCGGTAAGCCCCATTAAGTTGCGAACAACAGCAACTGCATTGGGCCCTTGAAGAGCCAAGGCAACGGTAGGGCCACCGGTAAGGAATTGAATCAAGGATGGGAAGAAAGGCCTTGCACGATGTGCATCGTAATGCTTTTCAGCAAGTTCTTTGCTGGCATGAATAAGTTTCATTCCAACGATTTGCAAGCCTTTGAGCTCGAATCGTGCGACTAAAGATCCGATGAGCCTGCGTTGAACAGCATCGGGTTTTAAAAGTACAAGCGTGCGTTCCATGGTTTTCTTTCACTTTCAAAAGTAAATGGGTTGAGACATACCTAATGAAATATTAGGGAATTAAAGCTAAAAAGCGAGGTTTTACTAGCTAAAGTATTTACTCGGAAGGGGGGTTCCCATCCGCACGAGCTGCCATGGTCAACAGCGCTTTTAGGCTTACTGATTCCGACATGAATCGAACAGAACCATCACCCATGCATATATTTGCACCACCTGAATGAAAACTATAAACTTCGCCCTGGTTGGCACAATTGACCCGACAGGCGGTTGGCACATCGGCAGCAACAGCCAAAGTCGCACCGGCAGCATTTGATCCATCGATTGCAATATCATTACCAGAATGCGCCCAAGCGCCATTCATGTAGGGTGAAGGTGCCCCTGCAAATGAATTTGCTAATTTTCCAAATTTCCAGTCTTGAGGTCTTGCAGATGCCTCCGCAAGCATGATCGTATTGCTCAAACCATCGGTCACTGCAAGAAGCCTGGTGAATTGATTTGTAGCAAGTACCCCCTTGACTGAATCTGCAGTGGTAACTCCATTGGTGGGATCTACAAGACCCATGGTGGTCCAGATAATTGCCCGGTTATTCGAGCGGTTTACCGCCATATAATCAGCAGTTGGTAATGTCCAACCCGCACCATATGTAGTTTGGTCCGCAGCAGAAAGCGATGAGGTTGAAAAACTATGTTCGAAGGGCGTTGAAGGGCATTCAAAGGTTGGAATTCTCGTACCAGAAGCGGAACGGTTTATAGCAGCATACCAATCCTGCGTAAGATCATAGCCACCGCCGGCTTGCTTAAGCACATTTCCTTGCTCAATATAGGGAAGAATAATTGAGAGAAAGCAATGCTTGGCATAATCAGCACCAGCATTTCCTGTCGTTCCGCTTTTTTGAAATTCTTTCAAACCAGGTATATCAATTGCTGAAGGAGATTGCACACTTGAAGGAGGCAAGCCTCCGCGTACACCTTCAAGATTATGGCAAGCCAGGCCCAGATTCTTTAAATTGTTTTGACACTTCATCCGTGCAGCGGCTTCTCTCACCTTCTGCACCGCTGGCAACAGCAAACCTATAAGAATTGCAATGATGGCAATTACCACCAACAACTCGATCAGGGTAAAACCTTTACGGGTTATCTTAAACATGTTTTGTGCCCTTAAAATAATAAAAGTAAGAATAATTAAGCGAATAATATTATTGCTAGACTCACAAAGCTAAATCAACAAACAAATTGTGAAAGTCTAGTTAAGATTCTAACTGAAAGAAATAAAGCTTTTTAAAGCATGGAGTCGAGAAATGCTTGATTACCCGTCATTTTTGATAAGTATAAAGCCACAATACTAATTTTATTACACTTTCAAAATCATATAAACTGTTCAATCCTTAATAAAATAGTAGGAGATTAAAACCAAAATTAGCTAAAACCATTACTCAGTAGGGGGATTTCCATCCGCACGGGCCGCCATGGTTAACAAAGCTTGTAAGCTAACTGCTTCCGCCAAAAACCGAACTGAACCATCACCCATGCATATATTTGCACCACCTGAATGAAAACTATAAACTTCGCCCTGGTTGGCGCAATTCACCCGGCATGCGGTTGGCACATTAGCAGCAGTAGACAAAGTTGACCCAGCAGAAGTTGAACCATCAATCGCAATATCGTTACCAGAATGTGCCCAAGCGCCATTCATGTAAGGCGAAGTATTCCCTGCAAATGGATAGACTAATTTTCCAAATTTCCAGTCTTGGGGTCTTGCAGATGCTTCAGCGATCATGATGGTGTTACTTAATCCATCGGTAATTTGCAATAGATTAGTGAATTGATTGGAAGCAAGTACGCCTTTTACCGCCTCCGCCCCCTGATATGTCAGTCCCATAGCGGTCCACACTGCTGCGGTCTGATTCGAGCGGTTTACTGCCATGTAATCAGATGTTGGTAATGTCCAACCCGCACCGTATGTAGTTTGGTCCGCAGTAGAAAGCGATGAAGTTGAAAAACTATGTTCGAAAGGGGTGGAAGGGCATTCAAAAGTTTGAATTCTCGTAGCTGCAGCATCACGATTGCCCAGAGCATACCAATCAGCCCTTAAATTGTAGACGCCACCAGCTTGATTAAGAACACTTCCCTGCTCAATATAAGGAAGAATAATTGCGAGGAAACAATGCTTAGCATAATCAGCAGGAGCAGTTCCTGCCGTTCCACTTTTTTGGAACTCTTTCAATCCCCACATTGCAGAAGTTGCTGGAGATTGCACACTTGAAGGAGGCAAACCGCCCCGGGTATTTTCTAGATTATGGCAGGCAAGCCCCAGATTCTTTAAATTGTTTTGACATTTCAATCGAGCAGCGGCTTCTCTTACCTTCTGCACCGCAGGCAATAACAAGCCAATTAGAACCGCTATGATGGCAATCACCACTAACAATTCAATTAAGGTAAAACCTTTACGAAATTTAAAAGACATTGCGATATTCCTTAAATAGGTTTGATCTAATTTTAAAAACTATAGAGATGTATATTTTCTTGATAACCAATAATAAATCAATAACACTACAGTGAAGGTATTATTAAAGTATTATTAAGATTTGCACTATGTGTTTTTTTAATGAAGTTTTTTAAAGCATGGAATCTAGAAATGCTTGATTGCCCGTCATTTTTGATAACTTCTTGATAAGTACATCCATCGCTTCTACAGGCCCCATGGTTACCAACATCCGTCGAAGCAAATGCACCTTTTTAAGAACTTCAGGCGACAATAGCTTTTCTTCTTTTCGGGTGCCCGACTGGCAAATATCCATCGCGGGAAAAATTCGCCTGTCTGCAAGTTTACGATCCAACACCATTTCCATGTTGCCGGTGCCTTTGAACTCTTGAAAAATCACTTCATCCATACGGCTTCCCGTATCAATCAAAGCGGTTCCCATAACAGTAAGGCTGCCACCCTCTTCAAAAGCGCGTGCTGTCCCAAAAAGCCTTTTAGGAACTTCCAAAGCCTTGGAATCAACACCGCCGCTCATAATTCTTCCACTATTAGCAGTGTTTTTATTGTACGCACGGGCAAGCCTTGTAAGGCTATCTAGCAAGATGAATACCTGTTTGCCCTGCTCTACCAACCTACGGCCTCTTTCAACTACAAGTTCAGCTGTACGAACATGGCTTGCACTATCACGATCAGAACTGCTGGCAATTACTTCGCCTTTGATAGTTCTACGCATTTCAGTAACTTCTTCGGGCCGTTCATCGACCAAAAGAACTACAAGGTGCATTTCAGGATGATTGATGGAAACAGCTTGGGCGATATGCTGCAGAAGAATCGTTTTACCTGTTCTAGGGGGTGCAACAATAAGGCCTCTTTGGCCTTTCCCAATAGGGGTAAGCAAATCCATAACCCTGGTGGTAAGGGGTTCTTTTCCAGTTTCTAATTTGATTAATTCATGGGGGTCGATAGCGGTAAGGTCATCGAAATTACGCTGAGTAAAGCTATCAGGATTTTTGCCTTCGATTGTTTCCAATTTAAGAAGGCGGGGAGGTTGTGTGCCACGAAAAGCTTCACACATACCGCCCAATAAAAGACCTTCACGAAGTTTCAGCCTTTGGATAAGTGCGGAGGCAACAGCGGGATCAGAAGGTTGCGGAGCGTAATCCTTGGCAGGGTTACGAAGAAATCCATAACCTCTGGGGTGAATTTCGAGAACGCCTTGAAGGCTGACAGCATCTTCGGGCAATGGAAGATCCATTGCGGGTTCAACAGGAGGCCTAAAGCCATCCCCTCCTTGGGACCCTTGAGATCCCTGATAGGGCCTATTTTGCCGCTGGGAATTTTGCGGTCTGCCGTCACGATAATTAGGTTTGCGGGAGGGGCCTTTGTTGCCTCTACCGCGTCCGGGTCCGGGTTGATGAGAGTTCATACTTTCCGATACTGCGTTACCGCTTCAAAAGTACCATCGGGAAGGGGCACAAGTTGGTAGTCACCAAACAAATTAGGTGCTTCAACTTGCAGAATTTTCAAGACTGCAATTGCAAGCTTGCGAATTTCATCTTCAGCATGCCTGCTACCGCGCATTTCGATGAAATGCCTCAGTGAACGGGCATTTGCTGTAACAAAAATTTTGGTTTCTGTGGCATTGGGAAGAACACTTCTTGCAGCCTGCCTTGCTAACTTACGCCTTAATGTACGATCAGGCTCATCCTTGAACTTCTCTGCCAAAATCTCGACCAGCTTAATATAACCTTTGTGAGCAGCCTCAACGGTTTCAAGCCAGATTTTATGGGCTTCAGGGTCGGTAGCTATGCAATCAGGTTCAACATATTCTGCTACTGATTCATCAACATATCGTTGGCTTAATTGGGAATACCCCATACCAGCCCGATGCCTTACTAGTTCATGAGTTAACGACCTGCTAACGCCTGTAAAAACAAAACTCCATACGGCATGTTCTAATACCGAACCATGCCCAACTTCAAGAATATGCTCGATATAAGCATGATTACCACCCGGCCTAGGCTTGGCAAAACTCATGTAGCAAACACGCCCTGCCACTTCGGTCAGGTATTCCCCTGCTACTTCGGTATCCGAGTGCCAGGAAACACCATGATCCTCAAGGAACTGGTTTAGGGTACCATCATTGATCATTTGCTTACCCATCAGGTAAACTTTGGGATCAGAAATAACTTTCATCGACGACTGATTTTGCTGATTAACTGCCATGAATCCTTGCTCTTGGGCACCTTGCCTGATTTAAATCAGTTTAAGGCAATACCGATGTGGGAATGAATTCTAGCCTTGTATTACTAGTCTCTATCCGAGACTATTCATATGAGATAATGGACATCATACTCTTTAAATTTAGGATGTCAACGAAATGAATGCCTCTAAAATATTCATTTTTAGATTTTGGGTTTGTTCTAGGCCTTTTGCCCAGAGACGCTAACATAGTAATAGTTCCAATAAATCATAAAATTATGGGGCAAAGCGTGGCTAAAATGACCAAGCAAATCACCCAAACTGATACTAAACCAGTTACCGTACCTGATTTTCTTTTAGCAAAATCTCAAGGTCGAAAATTAACCGTAGCCACTGCCTACGATTTTCCCAGTGCTAAAATCATGAGTGAAGCAGGAATCGACTGCATTCTTGTAGGCGACTCCCTAGGTATGGTGATCCAAGGAAAATCCGACCCTCTTTCGGTCACTTTAAAACAAATGATCTATCATGCAGAAATGGTGGCGCGCGCAACCTCTCATAGTTTGGTGGTTGTTGATCTGCCCTTCATGACCTATCAGGAATCCGCACAACAAGCCCTAAAGAACTCAGGGAAAGTTCTTAAAAAAACCGGTGCCCATGCGGTAAAGCTTGAGGGTGGAAGGCGCGTTTCCGAAACCATCAGAGCAATCACCAACGCAGATATTCCGGTAATGGGTCATGTGGGCCTGACGCCACAATCTGTGCGCAGAATTGGTGGCTTTAAAATGCAACGCAACGAAAACGAAATCCTTCAAGATGCCCTTGCGGTCGAAGAAGCCGGAGCGTTTGCAATTGTTCTAGAATGCATCCCTCCCGACATCGCACAAAAAATCAGCAGCACCTTAAAAATACCAACCATAGGGATTGGAGCTGGCCCGCATTGCGATGGGCAAGTACTTGTCGGCCATGATTTATTGGGCCTTACCACAGGGTTTCATCCACGCTTCAGCAAAAAATATGCCGACATCGCAGATATTATTAGGGCTGCAATTACTTCCTATTGCAGTGAGGTACGCACAGGAAAATTCCCCGGCCCAGAGCACACCTTCAAATGAAATTAACCCGCGCCCTTCACTCTTCCATAACTTCCAAAACCATTTCGCCCATGGTGCTTCTAAGTCTTTTTCTAATCTCTTTTCTCATGCAAATGAACGAAAGCATTTGCTTTGCTGCAGACTTGGTTCAGGCCAGAAAACTTCTTCTCACCGGAAAACTAGAGGAAGCAAAAGATGAATATCAGGAAATTCTGAAAGACCCAAAAACTGCACAGGCTGCAACCATTGGCCTTAGCAAAATAAGCGAAGCGCAAGGCGACCTCAACGCTGCTTTGAAAATAATCTCAGACCTCAAAAACCCCTCTGCCGATGTTCTTGGCCGTAAGGCGGAAATTCAATTCTTAATGGGGCTATGGAACGATGCTGAAGCTTCTGCTGCAAACGCTTTATTGCAAAACCCAGATCACCTGCAATCACGATGGGTAAAAGCCCGCATACTCTGGGAGGGTGGAGATATCCCCAAAGCACTCTCTGCGTTTCAGTGGTTTGTAAAATCCTACTCCGATAAGCTTGAAACGCCCAATGCCTACAAGAGGCCTGAAGATTTATTGATTATCGCCCAGGCAAGCTTGGAAAACGCCCGCTGGTATGCCCTAGGCGATGAACTCGAAACCATTCTGAATGATTTACTGAAAGACACTCTTAAAATTGATCCGGATTTCTGGCCAGCAGAAGCCCTAGCAGGAAAAATCCTGCTCGAAAAACACAACCGACCCGAAGCCCTCGCTGCCTTTTCCAAAGTCCTTGCCATCAATCCAGAGGCCCCAGAAGCTTTAGTAGGCAAAGGCGAAGCTGCAATTCAAAAAATGGAATACCAAGAGGCGGAATCATTCGCCCAACGAGCATTGAAATCCCAGCCCAACCACCCGGATGCTTTGATTCTTCTTTCCGAAATCAGCTTGGCGGAAAGTAACTCTGCAAAGGCTCGAGAACAACTTGCATTAGCTAAAAAGACCAGACCACGAGATGAAAAAATTCTAGGTAGGCTTGGGGCACTAGCCTGGCTTGATGGAAAAACTGCTGAACTACAGAATCTAGAAAAAGAAGCTCTTTCGTTTGATAAAAAGCCCGCTCTTTTCTACCTCGAAATGGGCGAACTTCTTTCTTCCCGCAGGCGCTTCTCTGAAGCTGAAATCCGCTTAAAACAAGCCATCGAACTGCGACCCAACCTCCCAGAACCCTTGATTTCACTTGCAATGCTTTCTCTGCAAATGGGCAGGGAAGCAGAGGCCCGCACTCTTTTAGAAAAAGGTCTGAAAGCTGATCCGTTCCATGTCCAAACCGCAAACTCTCTTAAAGTCTTAAAGCATCTTGATAAATATGAAACCCTGAAAACCGAACACTTCATCTTTAAATTCGATGCCTTGCAGGATAAACCCCTCGTCACTTATATGGCGTTCTTTATGGAAGAAATCTTCGTGCAATTAAATGCCAGATTTCGTTTCTCTCCCAAAGAACCCATCCTTGTTGAAGTCTTTTCCAATCACGAAATGTTTAGCGGCAGAACCATTGGTGTGCCAGATCTTCATACCATAGGCGCTTGCACAGGCAAAGTTATCACCATGGTTTCTCCCCAAAGTAAAACCATGAACAAGCCTTTCAACTGGGCACGAGTCATGCGCCATGAACTAACCCATATCTTCAACCTTGAACAATCCCAATTCATGGTGCCCCACTGGTTAACCGAGGGGCTGGCTGTTTCGCTCGAAGGTTACCCCAGATCAGACGCCTGGAACAAAGAATTAAAGCAGCGCATTCAATCCAACAACCTTTTCAACCTAAGCAATATCAACCTCGGATTTCAGCGACCCAGATCGCCCATTGATTGGCAGATGGCTTACTGCCAAAGTTTGCTTTATGTCGAATACCTGCAGAAAACCCATGGCGAAGAGGCGTCCCGCAATATGCTTGAATCTTTCGCCAAGGGAAATGGAACAGACTTGGCAATCGAACTTGTAACCAAATCTAAAACTGCAAACTTTGAAAAAGGTTACCTCGCTTACATCAAGGAAATTACCGAAAAGACCTTAATTAGTGATAAACCAAAACTGCGAAGTATTGAAGAGTTGCGTAAAGCCATCGAAGCTGATGCAACCGATGCAGAGTCCCAAGGCGAGTTGGCGCTTTTACTAATAAACCGGGACCGGGCCGAGGCCAGAAAACTTGCGGAGGCCGCACTTTCGAACAAGCCAGGCCAACCCCGCGCATCCCTAGTTCTAGCCAAACTTGCAAAGCTGGCGGGTGATACAAAAAAAGAGCAAGCGCTTCTTGAAGATTCTGTGAAGATTAACCCCGATCCAGACATCCTTTTTCTGCTGGGTAGAATCTTTTATGATGCAGGGGAATTTCCAAAGGCGACCGAAACTTTACAATCGGGCATGGCATTGGATCCCGATAATCCGCGCTGGCTTGAACAACTCGCCCGCGTTTTCGCCCAAACTGATAACAAACCCATGCAAATCGATGTCTTGCAAAAACTCTCCCGCCTCGACCCAGACGATCTTGAAAAACGCAAACGACTCCTAAAGCTATTGTTGCAAAACAACCAAAAAACTGAAGCTCTTATCGCTGCAAAGGAAGTGTTGGAAATTGACGTCTCCTTTAAAGAAGCCCAGGATTTACTCCTTGAGCATCTGCTAGCTTTAGGCAAAAATGATGAGCTTCAAAAACTCAAACAAGCTTTTAATCCTTCAAGGTAACTTATGCCCCAAAACCTCAAACAATTACAATCATTGATCAAAGAACTGTATGGTAAAAAAGATTCCTCGAGAGGGATTGAAGGCACTTTCATGTGGTTCATGGAAGAAGTTGGCGAGCTTTCTGCTGCTCTTAGAGAAAAAAATCATCAGGCTCTTGTGTTAGAATTCGCAGATGTGCTTGCATGGCTCGCAACCCTTGCTAATATTGCAGGGGTCGATCTGGAAGATGCGGTTAAATTAAAGTATGGAACTGGTTGCCCGGGATGTGCTAAATCACCCTGCGTTTGCAACCCAAACGAAAAACCTTAAGAAAGTCTTCATGTTACGATTTCTGACCATGTGCTGCCTGCTCTTAGTCTGTACTCGACCAGCTTTGGCCCAACCCTCCTTAACCCAAGTTCGCTTTGGTTTCCCATCCGATGCTGGGGCCCTGATTCGGAACGGCGTTTGGGTTCCTGTTGGCATTGAACTTGACCCTAAGGGTTCTGAAATCGAACCTGATAAATTCCTGATTGAACTTGAATCCACCGATGGCGATGGAGCGACCTATCTCGTAAAAATCCCTGTGCTTCCCGGGCAAACTCGGATGATGGGCTACCTTCGACCAGGTTCTTCAACAAGCCCTCTTATCGTTAGGCTTAAAGAAAAAAATGGTACGACAATTCAAGTTTGGCCAACCCCAACCCGATCTTCTGCAACCATGATTGGCCCAAGAGATTTTTTAATCGCAACTGCAGGATTTCCCCCAGAGGCCCTTCAACTCGCTTCTGCAAACCAAAGTAAATTAGATGCAGGGAAACAAGTTTTAAATGAAAGGCTACCTCGCAAATTTTCAGAATTAAAAACCATTCATGATCTTCCAACTCAAGCGCTTGGATACGCCTCTTTAGATACGCTGATTGTTTCTACTGCTTCAACTATTTCCAGCGATCTTATTAACGAAGCAAACTCAGAAAAGCGCGCAGCTCTTTCTGCATGGCTTCTTTCAGGTGGCACTCTTTTAGTGGATTCAGGTACGCATTACGAAAGTACGAAAAGTTTGCTCCTTACCCTCGGAGTTACAGGCTGCAACATCGAAGGCTTAGATTCAAACCCTAAAGGATTACGCACACTCAACGGGTTGAATCGCTGGGTCACCCCGTTGGTTAGCCAGTTGTTGCCAATGCGTATAAACGAGATTGCAAAGTTATCCCCAACTTATTCAGCACAAACCATCATTCGGGAATCCTCAGAGCCATCCGATCCCGTCGTGAGGCCAATATTGGTACAGATACCGTTTGGCCGTGGCAGAGTTTTTCTGCTGGCCTTAGGCATGGAAACCACACCTTTTGCAAGCTGGGATGGGCAGCAATCTTTCTGGGATAAGTTTTTATTTGAGATCTCGCCTCGAAACCCGGGCTTTGCCCAGGGCAAATTCCCACCAGACACAACCTCTATCAGGCCTGAACTCTCATGCGAAATCCAACGATCGCTGGAAACATTTGCAGAAGTACCTGCATTCCCTTTTGGTTGGGTCGCTCTTCTCATTATTGCTTACGTTATTATCATCGGGCCAGTTGATTATTTCGTTACCCATTACTGGTTAAAAAAACCTGAACTAACATGGTTTACTTTTTTGGTTGCAGTTCTGATTGCAACTTGGGGAGCTTGGGCAGGCGCAAACGCTCTCAAGGGCGATGAATCTAGAATCAACAAACTCGACATTATGGATATTGATATTTCTTCAGGCTGTGTACAAGGCACTTCCTGGATGTCTTTCTTCAGCCCCACTCCTGGTAATTATTCCTTTACTTTTCAACCCAACCCCTCTTGGAGTTCAGGAGAGTCCATTACCCAACCGGATCTAGGCATCCTCGAAACACCTGATCGCATTTTCAGGGGCGCCTCCCAATCTCTTTTCCGAAAGCCTTACGAATACAGCTCTTTTCCTTCTTCTCTTGAACAAGTCGGCATCCCTGCATGGGCTTGCGCATCGCTAGAAGGCAATTGGCAGAAAAAATCCAAACCCAACAGTGCTCCCTTTCAAGGTGACCTTTCCCATTCAAGGGTTGAAACTGTTCTTATCACAGGCACCATCACCAACAATCTTTCCATTGACCTTCATGAATGCAACCTTTTTTACCAGGAATCTTGGCACACCTTGGGCAGGTTTCAGGCAGGAGAAAAAAGGCGCATCGATATGCTACAACTAGGTGGTAGGGGGCAATCTATTCAACAATGGAACGATTCAAAAATCTTGGCTCCCAGCAATTGGAGCACCCAAAAAACCAACAACTCTTCCGACAATATTTATCCCATCCACAAGCTCGTTAAAGCTTTTATTTTTCATGACCACCCAGAAGCAGGCGATCTTCTTTACAATAGTTCGCTGCGAAAGCTTGATACCAGTTGGCGCTTGAAGCAAGTTTCTGAAACTTTTCTTTCAGAAAGTGCAAGGCTTAGGCACCCGGAAGAAGTCATTCTCGTAGGCAGCGTTGATTCTGCAAAATCTTCTTCTGCACCCACGATTCTTTCTCTTTCCCAAAAAATTAATGGCAACCCAACCACCATCAAACCCAGCATCAATCAGGAAACTTTTGTAAGGGTGGTTATCCCCATCCAACATACAAAACCCTGAGTGCACTCTCTTTCTTCCATGGAACTACTTTTATGATTGAAACCCGTGATCTGACCAAAATGTATGGCGAACTCTACGCTTTAAACCGTTTGAATCTTAAACTTGATCAGGGCGATGTTTACGGATTTATCGGGCCCAATGGTGCAGGTAAAACCACCACCATGCGCATCCTCGCCACACTTTTAAACCCTAGCTGGGGCGAAGCTACCGTTTGTGGCTACTCCATCTACAACAGCTCCAGAGATATCCGCAAATTGATAGGGTACATGCCCGATTTCTTTGGCGTTTATGATGATATGAAAGTAAGCGAATACCTTGAATTCTTTGCTGCTGCTTACCGTATCCAAGGCCTCGACCGCAAAAAGAAATGCGATGAAGTTCTCGAACTTGTCGATCTAGGCTACAAACGCGATGCACTCGTTACCAGCCTTTCTCGAGGGATGACCCAGCGCCTTGGACTGGCTCGCGTTTTGCTACATGACCCCATGGTTCTGCTACTTGACGAACCCGCCAGCGGTTTAGATCCCAGAGCTAGAATCGATATGCGGGCCTTGCTAAAGCGACTCCGATCCATGGGCAAAACCATTCTTGTTTCTAGCCATATCCTTCCTGAACTTGCTGATATCTGCAATAAAATAGGCATCATTGAACGGGGCCAGCTTCTCTTTGATGGCGATGTGGAAACTGCGATCAAGCAGGTGCGCCAAAACACTGTCATTCATGTGGGGGTTGAAATCAACAGGCTTAAGGAAGCTTCCGGGTTCCTTAAAGCGATGGAAGGCGTTTTTTCAATCGAAGAGCGAGATAATACAGATTATCTTCGAGTAACTCTGGCACACGATTTTAAAGATGGTAGTTTTATTGCTGAGGCCTTGGTTCGTGCTGGGTACAAACTTAAAACCCTGCATGAAGAAGAGGTAAATTTGGAAGATGTGTTCATGGGAATTACCAAAGGAATCACCAACTGATCTTCAACCCTGAAAGGGTCAAGACATGCGAATATTGGTCACTGGTGGCGCAGGATACATCGGTTCCCATACAGTTCGACATCTGCGTGCACACGGGCATTTCGTTCATGTCTACGATAACCTTTCCCGCGGACACGCTGCTTCTATTCCTGCCGAAATTTTTACCCAGGGCGATCTGCATGACCTTAGCAAGCTTGAGCATGTCATGGCTTCAAATCAAATCGAAGCGGTGATTCACTTCGCTGCTTTTGCACAAGTGGGCGAATCTACCAAGAACCCCGAATTGTACTACCGCAATAATGTTGCAGGCACCATCAGCCTTGTCGAAGCTATGAAACGATGCAACATCTCCAAGCTTGTTTTTTCAAGCACATGCGCTACCTATGGAAACCCCACCGTAGTTCCTATTGTTGAAGAAACCCCTCAAAAACCCATCAACCCTTATGGTAAAACCAAGCTGATGGTAGAATGGATGATTAAAGATCTTTGCGCCGCCCACAAATGGTCTTGTGCATCTCTACGCTATTTTAATGCTGCTGGTGCCAGCCCTGATGGAGGAATAGGCGAAGATCATAACCCAGAAACTCATCTCATCCCACTCGCACTTTCTGCTGCTGCTGGTAGATCTAAATCACTCGAAATTTTTGGCACCGACTACCCAACTCCCGATGGAACCTGCATCAGAGATTACATTCATGTGGATGACCTCGCCAACGCCCACCGATTGGCACTTGAAAAAACATTACCCGGTGAGCACCTCTGCCTAAATCTGGGAACAGGCAAGGGCAACAGTGTTTATGAAATCCTAAATGCTGTCAAAGATATCACCGGAAAAGCAGTACCCTTTACCATCGGTGCACGCAGGGAAGGCGACCCACCGGCCTTGGTCGCAAGCTGTAAAAAAGCAAATCTCAGGCTAGGATGGGAAGCCAACTATAAGGATATCCGAGAAATAATTACCACCGCTTGGCGCTGGCACCAATCGCACCCGGATGGCTACAATACTAGGTGATTTGTGCTTGAATTAACTCCTTCCAACATTACCAATTATCTAATTTCCAACCATAGAATCTCGGTGCACAACCCCACCATCGAATCCTTAAGCGGGGGCGTTTCAGCTCTCGTTTTTAAAATCAAAACTCCAGATCAAACCTTTATTCTCAAACAAGCCTGCAAACAATTGCGGGTTAAAGATCTTTGGCTTAGTGACCCTGCAAGAATCGAACGAGAATTTCTTTTTCTCTCTGCGTTCAAATCCCTCACATTTAACGGTCAGCTAACCGAACCTCTCTGGCATGACAACCAAAATCATGTGTTGGCAATGTCGCTTGCCCCTGCCCCAGCAACCGCTTGGAAAACCGACTTATTGGGGAAAATAGCGGACCCAGTTCGAGCAATGCAAGCTGCAGATTTACTCGCAGCTATTCATAATAAGGGTGCTAGTTTAAAAAAACCCTTCCCCGGACTCTTAGACAAAACCATTTTTCAACAATTAAGAATTGAGCCTTTTTATGAAAGACTGGCTCTGCAATTTCCAGAGCATTCGGCCAGGATACATTCTCTGCGCAATGCACTATTGGAAGAAAACGCCACACTTTGCCATGGCGACTTCAGCCCAAAAAATCTTTTGCTTCACTCAAATGGCATGACTTTGGTGGATCATGAAACCGCCCATTTTGGCGACTTCACGATGGATCTAGGATTGTTTCTTGCACATTTAGTTTTGAAATGCATTTATGCAAAATCAAACCGTTCATCGTATGCAGAATTGATTCGATCTTTTATAAACGCATACCAAAACCATGCGGGAAAATGCGATTTAAACCAACAGCAATCGGCGTTGGGGCATCTTGGTGTCGTACTATTAACAAGGGTGTCAGGCACAAGTCAGGTTGATTATTTGGATGAAACACAAAAGCAAGAAGCAAGGATGCTTGCGCAAGCCTTGCTTAAAGGAGACATCAAGGACTGGGAAAGTTTCCCGCCTTGTTCTTGGTGATTATTTCTTTTCTTCTATCACGGTAAGTTGGGCGGAACCATCAACAATAATCTGTGGCTTATCGTTGTAGGTGGAAACCTTTCCCTTTACTTGAATGATTTTGTCTTTGAAGAATTTGGGTGCATCTTTAAATTTGTGCTTATCCTTAAGCTTTTCATTAGCCCCTGCCCTTACCACAACCGTGAAATTATCTGCATCCTTGAAACTAGCTTTTGAATTCAAAAACATATTGCTTTTGTTCTTATCCATCGATGAAGATTCAACTTTCATTTCAATCAGGCAATCCTTGTCGATCATCTTTGCAGCTTCAGCAGGCGTGATTGCTTTTTCTTGGGCAAATGCAATTGCAGCAAAAACAAAACTCAGGCATAACACTAAAACTGTTTTTTTCATGGCATCAGTTCCTGATAACAAAAACATCCGATTTAAAACCAGTCATTATGGTAAATGAAACGAAGAAGCTGGGCAAAAGATTTATATCCATTTATTGAACTTGAAAAACCTATAAGAGCAAAAGCTGGTTATCAACATAAGAAAAAGCGCCAACGGGTACCCATATTGCCAGTGCACTTCAGGTTGATGCTCAAAGTTCATACCATAAATTCCTGAAATCACAGTCATGGGAAGAATCAAAATTGAGATGATGGTAAGAACTTTCATGACCTCGTTCAGTTTATTCGAGGAAGAGGACAAATGCGCTTGAAGCAAGTCTGAAACCATTTCCCGGTTGTTTTCAACTAATTCAACAAACCTGACCGTATGATCATAAACATCACGATAGTAGATGACGCGAGTTTCTCCAATGACTTGAAACTCCCCACGGCTCAGCCTAAATAAAATTTCTTTTTCATGAACCAGCGTTTTCCTTAATACATTGATAATGCGCTTAAGCCCGATAAGATCCTGCAATTTTGATTTCCCCGGAGCTACAAACACAACCTCCTCAAGTTCATTAAAATATTCCTCGAGCGAATCAAGCACAGGCCGGTATCGATCAATGATTCCATCCATGATCAAATGAAAGATAAAATCAGAACCATGGTGCGGCTTTAAGGCGTGCCGCTCAAGATAAGCCCTGACCTCATGGATACCTGCAAGCGAGCCAAGGTGATGGGTGATCAACAACCTTGGGTTAATGAAAACGCTAAGCTGAGTGGTGGCATGATCAATATCTAGAACTTTTCTGCCATGTTGAAAATCATCGCAAAGAGGATTTAAAATAACAAAAAGATAAGTCGGATATTCTTCAACCTTGGGAAGATGCGGTTTCTTATTAACATCTCGCAAATAAGAAATATCTTCGAGTGTAAGCTTGTGGATAGGGAAGAGTTTTTTAAAAACGATCTCATCTTCTTCGATGGTGGATTTTTCAAAATCGATCCAGATAAGGCCTGTTCCAGAACTATCTTCGTTGTTTAAGTTAAGATGATGAATGGAATCAGCAGGGAGTATAAATATCTGGCCCTGTTCATTGAATTTGTGAATGGTAATCATGATTTAATACCTGATTGAATAGTTTCCCAGCTAATCATCAGGTATCAGAAATTAAAGGTCAAGAAAGGATTGGCAAGATACTAGCTTCTATCTGCGATTTGAATGCAAGGTCGTTGATGAGACAAGGGTGTTTGTATTGTTCGAGAGTACCCCCTGTTTTTTTCAACCGTTCCCGATCCCATTTTTGCCAAGTGCCCGGATGCAAAATCATGGGTTTAATAGGCCCCAGCCTAAGGCTTTCCCTCTTGCTATCGTACTCGATATTTATTGTGCGAAGTTTTTCTTCCATGCGATTGGCAAGAATAATTGCAACATCAGGGTTTGGAATATCACTAGATTCGATAAATAAGCCGTAATAGGGTTGCTCATCATTCCAAATGGGCGCCAGGCTGTAAATATTAAGGGCAAGATCAAGTTCTTTGAGGATTTCAGCCATTGATCCCGTGATCTGATATTCGGAAATTTTCTCGCCCGTAAGATTAGAAAAGTACGAACCTTTGTTGAGGAATTGGAGCAAAGGTGTTTTATTATAAAATCCGGTGCAACGAACCACATCGTGAATATCGTAGCGATATAATCCATAGGAAGTGGTGAAAAGAATAAAGTAATTCCGGCCTTCAACAAGTTCGTGTGGAAGTAGCACGGTGGGGTTGGATGAGCCTTTTTCCTCTTCAGGAATAAATTCAAAAAAATGAGTTGTGATATCAAGAACACCGGATGAAGTGTTATCTTCCAAAGGTATTGTCATACGGCCTTCGCTTGCAATAAGGCCTACATCGCGCACAGGCATCGAGCCATAAAACTTTGGATAGTGTCTGAGGTAGGAAGCCATGCTGCCGCCAGTCCAATTTCCCAGCAAACAATGTTCGGACCAGTAATCCTTGGGAAAAAGAGAGCCTGTTTTATTGATGATAGCTTCAAGCTGAAGGGCTTTTTCGGGTCGTTTTTTTATTCGCGAAGCAAGTACTCTGCGAACATCATCGGGAATATCCATCCGTTTGCTTAGCGTTCCATCTCTTAAATCTTTGATCAAAGATTCTTTTTCCAGATCGCCCGCTTTGGCGAGATTGATAAGGGTGCTAGGGTTTGCAGCCAATATCAGGCCAACAGGCCGGTCGATGGAAAGCCTCATCACGGTATAATATTTCGAGGCAGAATCTTTAATTCTGCTTACTTCAGGTGGGACGCAGTAAAGCCAACGGATGACTTTTCGTTGCATTCTTGCGGTAAGGCCTGTAACACTGCCACAGGGGACGCCAGATTCGCTACGGTACTCATCCCAATCACCACTCATTTGAAGGATGGGTTGAAACTTGGCTTTTTCATGTTTCATGAAAGCGTTAAGGCCCCAGATATTCCAACCCCTGCGATAATCATCGAGATAAGAATCGGTAACGGGAATATATTTCCGGGTGTTGGTGGTGCCACTAGTGAGGGCGAACATATGAATTCTTCGGTCAGCAAGCAGTGCAGAGGTTTCGCCTTTAAGCACTCTATTCATGTAGGGTTCAATAGTCTCGTACCCTGCAACTCCGATATTATTTTTAAAAGCATCAATAGATTTTATAGATGAAAAATGGTGATCCATTGCAAAGGCGGTATTTTGATGTTTGCGAAGAATGGAAAGAAGGAGCTTTTGTTGCACTTCTTGTGGTGATTTGGTGGCGTTTTCAAACTGCCTGATTTTCCGGTTGATGGATAAACTAAGCAAGGGTGAAACAATGCGCTGAAAAAAGAAATGATTTAAAGCATTGCCAGCGAGTTCCCTAAATCCAGGCATAAAATACTCCTGAATTTACTTCGAATTGCTAACGATGGCTTCAATCTGTTTCGAAGGCAATTTTACGCTCGAAGAACTAGCAAGGTAAGAATCAAAGAAGCTTAATACCCTGTTCTTATATTCATCAGGAGCGACCTGTATTGCCATGTTATGGCGAGCACCAGGAACCGCCCAAAGTTTCTTGGGGCTATTACACATTTTAAAAAGAGTTCGTGCCATTTCTGGTTTGATGTAAGTATCAAGCACGCCATGAATCATGAACCATGGGCTGGTCATTTTTCTAATCTTAGGTTCAAGATGAAGAAATTTAGGTTTCCCTGCGCGTTCTTTTTCAGCAATATTGATGGCATCTAATGCCAACTTCCCAAAGAACCAATAGGGCAAAATTGTATGAATTGCAGCACGTTTGCTATAAATGCAAATCCACTGCCTCATAAAGGGAACCATGGTGGTATAAGTACCAAAAACACCATCCGAGACAGAACACAAAATGTACGGGTCATCAGCACCCACATATAATCCTGCAGCAGCACCTTTGCTGATTCCAAAAAATCCAATGCCATTAGGATCGGCATCGGGTCTGGTTTTCAAGTAAGAGATTGCAGATTTCGTATCATCCACTTCGTATTGTGTAATCCAATGCAAGGGTTCGTAATCTGGTTGTTTATCGCTATCGCCCTGATTACGGGGTTCATAAATAAAAACGTCATAACCAGCAGTAACGAGCCATTCACAATAAGAAATACTGCTAAAGCGATTCGAGCTAAACTCAAGGCCAAAAAGAATGACACCTTTTCTAGGAAAAGTTGTTTTGAAATAGCATCCTTGAAGCATTAGCCCGCCTGAAGTAGGAAAACGAATCGAATCACAAGCAGCAGAAACATCACCTCTGGGAATAATAAAGAGAGGCTTTTCCTGAAAAATGCGAGATACAAATTGAATGTAATTTTTAGTGATAACAACATAAGCAAGAATTAGCCCAGCCACACATAAAATGGGGCTAACCAGCAAAAACAACAAGCCTAGCAGAATCATTTCCAAAGTAATCAACTCCAAAAACTAACTAGTTGTTAAATGCACTCACCACTAGCGATGTATTTTGTCCGCCAAAACCAAAACTATTGCTCAAACAATTCTTGGCCTTATGCTCCCGAGCCTTGTTAGGAATATAATCCAAATCACACTCAGGATCTGGGGTTTCATAATTCGTAGTGGGGGGAAGTATTCCTGTTCGCATCGCTTCAACGCAGGTGATTAATTCAACTGCGCCTGCTGCTGCTATCAAATGCCCCATCATGCTTTTAATACTGCTAACCGGAGTTTTATACGCCCGATCCCCAAACACCTTTTTTATCCCCAGCGTTTCAACCCGATCATTAACCTGCGTACTCGTACCATGTGCATTAATATAACCAATATCTTCTATTGAAACACCACTATCCTTGATGGCACCTGCGATACAGGCAATTGCACCCCGCCCTTCAGGATGACTGTCTGTAACTCTGAAAGCATCAGCGGTTGAACAATACCCGGTAAGCTCGGCATGAATCTTAGCGCCACGCTTTTTCGCATGTTCAAGTTCTTCAATAACCAACATACCTGATCCTTCACCAAGAACAAAACCATCCCGGTTTAAATCAAATGGCTTGCTGGATTTAGTAGGGTCGCCCTTGAAGGTCGAAAGTGCTGTAAGAAGGTTGAATCCCGATACACCAAACGGATGTATCATGCTGTGCGAACCGCCTGTAAGCATCATATCTGCATCGCCATGCCTGATCATTTCTAACGCTTCGCCAATAGCTTGGCTACTGGCAGCGCAAGCGGTAAGGCAATTGAAGTTGGGGCCTTCAAGGCAAAAATACTGGGCAAGATGCGCAGGGGTGGTGTGCAATTCTTGTTCTGCTTCGCGTCCGCCATGAAAATGCTTTAAACCCTCACCAGCAAACTTAACACAATCGAGGCTGCGAGTTTGAGAATCATAGGCACGGGCAACCATCGAAACCATATTGTTAAAATCTTGAATTCCCTCACCGGAACCTAGATAGACGCCAAACCGGGTGCGATCCACTTTTGCATTATCAAGCAGCCCGGCATCTTCCAATGCTTGTTGGGCCGCTGCAGCTGCAAAACAACTGTTAACGCCACAATCTTTCCAAGGAGAGGCATCTTTGACATATTTCGCCAAATCGAAATTCTTGATTTCTGCAGCAAAGGTGGTGGGAAAGGTTTTAGCATTAAAACGCGTTATAGCACCAATGCCGCTTTTCCCTGCAATCAGGTTTTGAAACATCTCTTGAATGGTTGTTCCAAGTGGAGTTACCACACCCATTCCAGTTATAACAATTCTTCTTCTCATTGATAAATCTCGATGCGTTTTCGGTCTGTATCAAAAACAACCGTAATAAAATAAATCGGGTTTTAAATCCAACGGCGAACAACCACCGCTCCACATTGTCCGGTTTGGCACATGCTAACCTTCAAGACGCAATCTTTTTTAAGTTCACGAGGTGCCCTAATTACATTCACCGGGCAATCAGGATCTATATTTTCATAATTCAATGTGCCAGGCACAACGCCTGTTTGAAATGCCTCTAAGCTGGCAACCAACTCGACCAAGCCACCCGCTGCCCCCAGATTTCCGATTGCAGATTTGACTGCAATCAAATCTGGAGTTTTAGGTAATGCAGAGCGAATCCCCTGCGCCTCAAGCCTGTCTGCTATTCTACAGCCCACTCCATGTGCATTCACATGATCAATATCAGAGGCATCAATACCAGCTTCGTTCATAGCTGCTTGAATAGCCCTAGCAACGCCAGAGCCATCTTTTTTCTGATCAAAAGCTGCACCAAACCCAAGGATTTCGGCATATATTTTTGCTCCCCGGCTTTTGGCGTGCTCTAACTCTTCAACTGCAAGCACCCCAGTGCCTTCGCCGATAACCATGCCATCGCGATTTTTATCAAAGGGCCTGCAAGCTTTTTCAGGGTGTTCATTATTAGAGGAAAGCTCTTCAAACAAAGCGTGTCTAGTCATGCTAAGAATATTAATTCTGCTCTCCGCACCACCACTCAGGAAAAAATCCCCACGATCCCTGCAAAGCAATCTGTAGGTTTCACCTAAGGCCAAAACACTTGCTACATCACTTTGCGTGACAGAATTATTAGGCCCTTGAGCATCATGAAGAATGGAAACTTGGCAGGCAAGCATGTTGGGAAGATACTTAAGCATCCATAGGGGCTGGATGACTTCAAGGCCTTTATGACCCCACACGCCGAGATCAACCTTTAAGGGATCACCCGAACTGGAAATAACAGCACCATCAGCAAGTTCATTTAGTTCGCTTGCAATAAGTCCTGCACCAAAGATCACACCAAAGCGGGTGCGATCGAGTTTTTCTTTATCAACTTTGGAATCGTTAATTGCGCATTGAGCACCTGAAACCGCAAGCTGAATGGTTTTAGCCATCACTCGCAGGGCTTTACGATCTTTCTTATCGACATAATTTTTGGCATCAAAATCAGGGATGCAACCGCCAAAGCGAATGGGTAAACCAGAGGCATCGAACGAGGTAATTCCCCGGACACCACTTTTACCCTCGATCAATGCTTTATGAAATGAAGGCCCATTATTTCCTAATGGAGTAAGAGCCCCAATACCGGTAATAACCGCTCTGCGCAAAGAAACAACCATGGCACCCCACCATTCTTGGGTTATTAAATCAAACCCAAGGAAAAACAAACACCGAGGGCCCTACCCTCAATTTAGCCAGGGCTATCCTTGCCAGTCTGAGAAGCAACTTTTGCTAATCCCAGAAGATACTTGAGCTCTCCTGAGAAAACAAAATTATGATCACCAAACATCTGTTTGGAGCGAGCCTGATCGAGGTGGGCAAAGAAAATTTCCGCCTCGGCAGTCTGAACTCCATCCACGAAAACCTTACCCAAAACGGAAGCGGCTTCCGGCCTCATCATGAGAATCTCAACCTGATAAATGAGCTGTTCACCAGCAAACATTTCTCGCTCGAAACGAGTTTTGGCAATTTTTGCAAGCACCACTTTCTCGCGAAATTGGTTAGCTTCACCCACCAGAATTCCACCTGTTTGCGCCAATCCCTCAATAATAAGGGCAGCAGGCATCACAGGGTAACCTGGGAAATGATCCCTAAAGTGGTCTTCCGCAGTGCTGAGATTCTTCACAGCCTTTGCGGACTTACCACTTTCGAATTCCAAAAATCTGTCAATCCAGATCCATCTCATAGATCAATTAACCTTGCCATGCAGTCAGGCCAAAATCAAAACAGATACCTCGGATTTAACCGAAATAAGTGCCCTCGTGGCCGGACTTATTGTCAAATATTAATTCTTGCCCGCAGCCAACTTGCCTTCAATATAACGGGCAATAAGAGCAACGGTGAAAAGGTCGCTGAAATTGTTCACTTCAGGATTCTTTGCAAATTCTGTAAGGTCAGCAAAAGGCATCTTTTCCTTCAGCTCTTCAATACCCTTTGGGGTAACTTTGCCATTTTGCACGATATCTGGATCGCCCTGCAAAACTGCTTCAGGGAAAAGCTCATTCCGGGGAATCTTAATTCCAAATTCTCTTTCCAATCGGAATACTATATCCAAATAGTCAATCGATTCTGCTCCCAAGTCGCCTTGAAGAGTTGAAGTGGGTTTCACTTCATCTTCTTCAACATTCAAAGCCTCGATAAGGGTTGCAGATACCTTTGCGTAAATCTCTTCTTTAGTAGCCATAGCCTTTAAATCTCCAAAAAACTCGAATAAAGATAATGCAAACTGATAGTTCCTTTGATCAAATAACCTCAACTTAAAATTTAAGCGAGCCTAGTTCTCAGAAAATACCACCTTGCCCATACCATCATAAAACAAACGCAATACCATCCTTGGCTTATCCATTCCTAAATTATACTGAAAACTCACCTTAAACCTTGAAATAAACATCAACCTGACGCCGCTCCCAAACTTAAACCACCATCAACAGTGATCACTTGTCCAGTAATATAACTCGCATCAGGGCTTGCCAAAAATAGCACAACCTTCGCAATATCCTCGGGTTGGCCATACCGCTTCATGGGAATAAATTTCTTGATCATATCCCCAGCTTTGTTTCTTACCGCAGCGCTCATATCCGTTTCAATAAACCCTGGTGCTACCGCATTAACTGTAACACCTCGTGATGCAAGTTCTACCGCAAGTGATTTAGTGAAGGAATTTACCGCACCCTTACTAGAAGCGTAATTTGTCTGCCCAGGGTTCACATAATCTGCTGCAACGCTCGATATATTTATGATCCTTCCAGACCGCTTGCGCATCATGGAAAAAGCAATTGCATGGCAGAAGTTAAAAGTGCCACCCAGATTGGTCTGGATCACTTTACTCCACTGCTCAGGCTCTAGCCTAACAAACAAATCATCATGAATCATGCCTGCGTTGTTCACCAGAATATCTACGCCACCCAAAGTTTTCTCAACTTCTTCGACCACTTCTTTGGTGCGGGCGTATTCCGCAACATCAGCTTGGATCGCAATTGCGGTGCCGCCTTTAGAAACAATTTCTGTAACTAATCCATCCGCTGCTTCTTTACTACCCTTATAGATAATCGCAACCTTAGCGCCCTGAAGGGCTAAACCCATGGCAATAGCTTTACCTATTCCCCTGCTTCCGCCAGTAACGATGGCAACTTTGTCTTTAAAAATCATCCTGTCATTCCTAATCGTAAGTTAGAGCCTATCCATCCAACCCTGCTTTCATCGACACATCATCAAGCTTTCATACTTAGATAGCGATGTAATTCTTTATAATGGGCTATCATCTTCTCATCGGTATCTTTGAAGGCAATATCTTTATCGCAAAGGTTGTAGCGTGCCAGAGTAATCCTAGCAGATACCGTGGATTGCCCTTCCATCTCGCCTCTACCTTTAAATACTGCCAACTCATCAGTTTTTTCGACCAACTCCACGGTAATCAGCATCTGCTTACCGGGTTCCATGAAATTACCATACTTGATGTTCTTGGCTTCCCTAAGAACAATTACACTATGTGAATAATCTTCACTAATACGAAGCAACCATGCCCCAGCTTCGACCAAGGTTTGCAGCATTAAAACACCAGGCATCACCGGGAAGGTTGGAAAATGGTCTGCCAAGTATTCTTCCCCGAGCGTTAAATTCTTCAACGCTTTAAGGCTAACCCCTGGTTGAACTTCAACAATCTTGTCAATCAGGTTAAAACGCATCCTGTTTCCATTCCTGAGAAAAACTTTTATTAACCATCTAAGTCAGAATATTATACCCAACTTTAACTTTGTTAACTATAGTTGGCGCCCATCACTCGGACAAACTAAAAACTTCTTACCCATTCTTAACTACTATCCGCAATCTTATTTCTAGTGGTCAAGTCGTTAAACTAAAACCTTCAGAGCAAACAATACCTTACTCTTTTGTCTATTGTCATAAATTCATGAATATTTATCAAACCGAAAAGATTTATTAAACTGAACAATATAAATAAATGGGGAGCTTTATACGAATCAGCCATACTTTAACCTTTTTATCGGTTGCATTAATTACAAGATTAATCCTGCTTAGGTCAAAAGCGCTGATTTCGAAGTTTAATACCTTAGTTTTAAAATCTCTTTTAAAAATGTTAATTATTTTTGGCCTATTTCCCCTAATTCATACGCTTATAGAAAATATTGCTCTTTATATGACTCAACCTACTTGCAATTCTTTTTATTCCGTCTTAAATTAAAGGTGTTCCGCTGCTTTGTTTATTCGGCAACTGGGCGATGTCGGATTTACATTCGGCGGAACATCTTCAAAAACTCATAATAAATTCTTAATCTATTTCAGCACTTATTCTTCCACGAAGAAATCCGCTATCTGCTTTCGCTGTGTATGCAAATTCCAGTTGTTTAGTTGACAGCATTTTTCCTTTTTGAAAATTACTATTAATTGCAGCTTCCAATACACCAGAGGTTAGCAATGTCCGCTTGATCGGAATGGGAGATTCTTTTTTAGTAAACAACTTTTCGAGGTTATGAACTTGCGCATCAAAAAACTTAGCTCCAGGCGGCATAGGCAATCGAAACAAACACGATGCAGGCTTCTCCTGACCCTTGATTTTCCCTGCAAAGCAGAAGTCTTGTATATGACCATTCAACAATAGCACCGTGCCTTTGGTGCCATCGAGATACTCAAGCAAAAAGGCAATCGGCTCAACCCGCGGTATGGTTAACGAAGCTACCGTCGAAGTATTAGTGCGGATATCTCCAGGGTTTAAAGTTTCACTTCGCGAAAGCGCAGCATCCAAAAGCTTCCAACTCCATCGCCCCTCATCGCCCGCTTTCCAAACAGCATCCCCCCGAAGGCACTGCACCGATTTCACTCCCGTCTCTCCACCTTTTCTTCGCTCCATCATGGTCTGCAAAGCTTCTAAAGAATGCAGTCCATAAATTTCGATTCTGCCATAAGCTGCCAGCAATCCCTCTTCAATTGGGGCTTCAAGAGGTAACTCCAGCTGAGGCGTGCGCCATACAAAGGGCAAACTTGACCCCGCCATGAACGGAAATTTTAACTCCTCTGACCATCCGACCATTCTTTGTGCTTTTTCAAACTCAATCGAAAGGTGCTTATCGTTAAAAACTGGAACCGACTTCCCTACCTCTTTAAAAACCTTAATTACCTGCTCCATCATTTCATAACGCGGATATAAAACCTGACCCTTTTCGTTCTCAGGGTATTTCCCATGCTCGATGATGATCATAACGCCATCGACCGCCAGTTCGCCCTTGCTATCAAGCAGGGCCTCGCGCACATTAGCAGCCAATTTAAACCCAAACTCCTTAGACAAAGGCACAGAAACATCGTTTTCAGGTTTTTGATCCGTAAAAACAGAATGAATATAATGTTCGGGCACATGAAATCGGCCATCTAGGTAATAACCGTGCAAGAATCGGCCTGCAATATGATACGAATGCGAGAGCGGGTAATAAGTAGAACCAATCACCGCTAGGGGTTTGCGCCCTTTAATACTTGGTAGAACCGGTTTTGTTCGGGGGGAAGAATTCGGAGGTTGGCCCAGTGACCAAGCTGGAATCAAGGCGCCAACTGCTCCCATAAACAACCGTCTGTCCATATTTCGAAGTTCTTTCATTTCGGGCCTCGTTCGTAAATTACACCAGTTTTCATGCCTTTTAATGTATGCAATCATCTTTTAATCCGATAAAATACCTTATACCAAGTATTTGATTTCTTCCTACCTGTGATTACTTGATTTGTTTTGAAACAGGCTCGCCAGAAATTTTAAGGAATAAGACCCCAATGCCTGATAGAAGTTTTTCCAAACAAAAGCTCGATCTACTTTGCAGACGAAGCTTTTTAGGTTCTTCCGGCCTCGGGATTTTAGGTCTATCCTTTCCCCAATGCTTATCTGCTGCTGCAACCGCAGGCAAAAACGTCAAAGCTAAAAACGTTCTTGTGATTTATGAGCAAGGTGGCCTTTCACACATGGATACTTGGGATCCAAAACCCGAAGCCATTAGCGAATACCGTAGCCCCTTCAAACCCGTCAGCACCAATGTGCCCGGCATGCAGTTCACCGAACTACTCTCTAAGACTGCCAAAATTGCTAACAAGCTTACCGTCGTTCGCTCTATGCATCACACCCGGGGTGGCGCAGATGCCCACCCCAACGGTACCCAATACGCACTTTCCGGTTCCCACCCTGCAAACGCTGCCATATCCATGCCCGATATAGGCTCCATTGTTTCCCACCTTTTAGGTAGCGGTTGCAAATACCTGCCCCCCTATATCATGGTGCCAGGCAACCACGAACAAGCAGCAGAAACTCGAGTTGGTTTTTTACCCGCTTCCACCAAAGTATTTAAAACCGGTGGCAAAGATCTTTCCGATCCAAGCTGGAAAATCGATTCCCTCCTTCCCCGCATCGAAAACCAAGGCGAACGGCTCTCTTCCAGAATGCAACTCAAAGACCGTATCGAAAAATCGCCTGCATCTTCCGATGCCCCCGCAATGGATCGCTTCTTCGGCCAAGCATTCGATATGATTTCCAGCCCAAAAGTTTCTCAGGCCTTCAACGTTCAGAACGAACCAGAAAAAGTTCGCGAGGCCTATGGCAAAGGCCATCGTGGCGCTTGCTACCTCGTAGGTAGAAAACTTATCGAGGCAGGCGTCCGCTTTGTTACCGTCGATACCCGCTGGCCACTCACCAAAGAAACACCCCGTGGTGGTAACCTTAACTGGGATCACCATGATCATATCTACACCAACGAAACCTGCGAACTACCTGGAGCAACCGGGGCAGGCGCTGGGCGATATGGTATTGGCCATTGGGTGATGATGGGTAGTACAGATCAAGCTTTTTCTGCGCTCATTACCGATCTGGATGAACGCGGTTTACTTCAAGAAACTCTGGTTTGCTTTGTCAGTGAATTTGGCAGAACACCTAAAATAAACAAAGCCAAGGGCCGCGACCACTGGACCCACGCCTACTCTATTGCTTTCGCAGGTGCGGGTGTTCCAGGTGGGCAAATAATCGGGAAAACTGACCGAGAAGGTGGCTATGTGGTCGAATCGGGTTACACCCCCGAAGATTACGCATCCACCATTTACGAAAAGCTCGGCCTCGATCGCAACAAACCCTTATACACCTCTGGTAACCGCCCCATCTTTTATGGCCATGCAGGCGAGCCGATCAAAGGTGTCTTTTAACTATAATTAATACGACTTCGCAAACACCACCCTCTGCTTCGAGGGATTGCCCGTAACCATGCACTTGCCGTCTTCCTTACCAAGGTTAAAGGGAATGCACCTGATGGTGGCTTTAGTTTCTTCTGCAATCTTATCTTCCGTTTCCTTGGTGCCATCCCAATGCGCTAAGAAGAAACCACCGGGCGCTTCTATCTTCTTTTTAAATTCTTCGTACGAATCAATTTGATGCATGTTGGCATCGCGAAACGCCTTCGCCTTTTCGAATAACTTATTCTGAATTTCGCGAAGCAAGGCATCAATTCTAGTAGCTGCTTCAGCAAGGGGCACGCCCATCAGTTTGCCCTCTTTGCCCGGTTGATCCCGTCTGGCAAGTACGCAAGCATTCGAGGCAAGATCCTTAGGCCCAATTTCAACCCTTACAGGCACACCCTTTAATTCCCACTCATTGAATCTAAACCCAGGGGACTTTTCAAAATCTCGATCCACCTTTACCGTCATTGTTTCGTAACCATAAAATTCATCACGGGGTAATGCAACCAAATCTGCTGCAAGTTTATCTGCCACTTCAGAAGTAGCTTTTTGCTCTTCAGGATTTTTCCCAATCGGGCAGATCACCACATGAATAGGTGCTAACCTTGGAGGCACAACCAATCCCTGATCATCGCTATGCGTCATGATAAGCCCGCCAATTAGGCGAGTAGAAACGCCCCAACTCGTGGCCCATGCGTATTCAAGCTTGCCTTCCTTGCTCTGGAATTGCACATTGAATGCCTTGGCAAAGTTCTCACCCAAGAAATGGCTCGTCCCAGCCTGCAATGCTTTTCTATCCTGCATCATGGCTTCAATGCATAGCGTATAAACTGCTCCAGGAAACTTCTGCCCCTCGCTTTTAACCCCTGTCAAAACGGGCATTGCCATCCATTCCTCTGCAAATTTTCGATAAACCTCGAGCATCTTATGGGTTTCTTCCTCGGCTTCTGCTTCGGTTGCATGGGCGGTGTGCCCTTCCTGCCAAAGGAATTCTGCAGTACGTAAAAACAACCTTGTGCGCATTTCCCAACGCACCACATTCGCCCACTGATTAATCAGCAAAGGCAAATCACGATAACTCTGAATCCAATTCTTGTACGTGTGCCAAATAATGGTTTCTGAAGTGGGCCTTACAATTAACTCTTCATCCAACTTTGCATCTGGATCAACTTCCACACCTTTGCCCGGAATCGCCTTTAATCGATAATGTGTGATGACTGCACATTCCTTGGCGAAGCCCGCCGCCATCTGTTCTTCCTTGGCGAGGAATGATTTGGGAATGAATAAGGGGAAGTAGGCGTTCACATGGCCTGTATCTTTGAACATTTTATCGAGTGCGCGTTGGATTCGTTCCCAGATTGCGTAGCCATGTGGCTTGATAACCATGCAACCACGAACATCGGAATTTTCTGCCAGCCCTGCTCTGTTGACGATATCAAGGTACCACTGAGAATAATCCTGAGCACGCGAGCTAATTTTCTCTCCAGCCATGTCAATCCCCTGCTGTTATTTTTGCCAATATTGAACTTCGGGGCATTATACGCATTTGCAAGGAAGTTGAAATCGAATCCTTTTGTTTGCGCTAAATTCATGCGCTTTCATCGGGGATTGAGAAAGCTACTTCCATTAATCGTTCACCTTCTCCAGAATGCTTTTGATTGTGTTTTCTACCTCCGTAACTGTGCCAAAGGGCACCAGCATCCGAAAAGAATAATCCCCCGCCTGCAACCCATCCTTATCCTGCATCCGATAGACACAATTCCACTTCACCACTTTATCATTGGGGAAATAAAATCTGCCATACCCAGGGCCAGTCATGCCTTTGCTCTTCTTTTCCAAGGAAATCACGCCCATTGCATGCTTGCCATCTTCGGTTGCAAGCACCACCGGGAAAGGTTGTTCCCCCGATTGTTTATCCAAGGGCACCAACTTCTTTTGCTCAGGATTCCACCTTAAGAATTGCTGGAATTCCCAAGGCATGTAACCCGTTAAAGTTTCAAACTGCGCATAGGTATGCCCTTCTTTTTCAGGCACACTAAAAGTCACCCGGTAATCCAACACTTGCTCCAGGCCCATGAAACCAAACCGAACCTGCTTTTGCAAAAGATGATTGGAAAGCTCTGAGGTATTGTAAGCCAGATTACCCTGCGACTTCATCCCAGGTCTGATCCAGAACGCCATCTGATTTTTAGTTATAAGCTCTTCGTTTTTCACTTCCAAAAACAGTAGCTTGCTTGAAGACTTTTGCCCTTTGCCATCGAATTCAGAGCCCGCCTCCGTAGGGTTGAACACTTCCGGAATAAACTTCTTCCCCATGTTTAAATTCGAAGCCGATTGCAACTGCCTCCCATGATCAAAACTATCGATGTATTCTTGCCCGCGAAATTTAAAAGAGTGAATCGCCCCCGCAACTCTAAAAGTGGTGGTAATGCTTGCCTCATCTTTACCAATCTGCTTTTTTAAAACCGCATCGCCTGAAACATCTGCAAAAGTAAAAGTTATAGTGCCAATAAAAACTACCAGTAAAACAGCTTTCATATTCATCCCCAAAAAAGTTGCTGGTAATACTATAGGCGCAAGAGTATCTTACATAATCTGAAGATATTTAGTTGACCTTGTATACAAAGGAAACACCGATGAAGTTTATACGCTTTGCACTCGCGCTATTGCCTTTATTTGCACTCACATTTTCCACCCAAGCTTTTGAAGATGAAAAAGGTTGGGTCTCCCTTTTTGATGGCAAAACCCTCAAAGGCTGGGAAGCTAACGAAAAACCCGAATGCTTCCAAGTCAAGGAAGGCAATCTTTTCCTTCAAGGCGGCATGGCCCACCTCTTCTACATTGGCGAAGTGGAAAAACACGACTTCAAGAACTTCGAGTTCAAAGCCGAAGTTAAAACCGCCCCCAGTGCAAACTCTGGTATTTTCTTCCACACCGAAAATCGTGGCAAAGGTGGCGTCAAAAAAGGTTACGAAGCACAGATCAACAATACCTTTGTCAAAGACCCACGCAAAACTGCAAGTCTGGTTGATGTTGAAGACCGGCTCGAATCCCCCGTCAAAGATGATGAATGGTACCAATACTACATCATGGTCAAGGGAAAACAGATCGTGATCAAGATCAATGGCAAAACCATTGTTGACTACACTGAGACAGAAAAACCCGTGCGGAAAAAAGGTCGTGAAGAACGTGTTCTAACCCATGGCACATTCGCACTTCAAGCCCACGATGCAGAAAGCAAAACTTGGTTCCGCAACATCATGGTAAAGCCCCTGCCCTAATTATTCTCTCTTTCAAAATACGAATACGGCTTTACATAATGCGTTTGCGCTTTAAAATGCAGTTGGAGTAACGAAATGAGTATTAATTGGCGTTCAAAGATCACTTTTGAAGCAGGCAAACGGGGCGGCAGACCGTGCATCCGTGGCATGCGAATTACGGTCTACGATGTTCTTTCATACCTTGCCGCTGGAATGACCAACGACCAAATTATTAGCGATTTTCCCTACCTGACCACTGAAGATATTCAAGCATGTTTTGCATTTGCTGCGGAACGCGAGCGGAGTATGCTGGCATCTAGCTTATGAAGCTTCTTTTTGACCAAAATATTTCACCCAGATTACCACTGCTTCTAGCTGATTTATTTCCTAGCTCAAGCCACGTTGTAAACGAAAATTTGAATTGCGCCACGGATGAACAAGTATGGCTTTACGCAAAGAAAAACAATTTTACAATCATCACAAAGGATGAAGATTTTAACAACCTCAGCATGATGCTTGGTTTCCCTCCTAAAATTATCTGGGTTACTTTGGGTAACTGCACGACTTTACAAATCGAAGCTAGTTTGAGAAATAATTTCCCCCAAATTGAGGCCTTTGGAAAAGACCCGGAGCTAGGGACATTTCTTGTAGGGTGATTAAATACCTTTGTCAAAAACCCGTGCGGAAAAAAGGTCGTGAAGAACGTGTTCTAACCCATGGCACATTCGCACTTCAAGCCCACGATGCAGAAAGCAAAACCTGGTTCCGCAACATCATGGTAAAGCCCCTGCCCTAATTATTCTTTCTTTAAAAACACGAATATGGCTTTACATAAGGCGCTTGTGCCTTATGTAGTTGGAGTACTGTATTTGATTTTTACAAACCTTCGATCGCTAAATCGTCTTCAAGTCATGATTTCCAAGAATCATTACGGCCCATTACTCTGGCCCCACGATTTTGAGTCACAAAATTAACCGCCCATTGTGTCAATACCAGCAACCGGTTTTGAAACCCAACTAGCAAAAGGACATGGATGAACAACCATGCCATCCAAGCTAAAAAACCCGTCATCCCAAACCCTTTCACCTGCGCTATGGCGCGTCCTCGGCCTATCGTTGCCATACTTCCCTTATCGAAGTAACTAAAAGGTGGCGGAGCGGGATTTCCATTCAATCGATTATGTATTAATTTACCAACGTACTGAGCCTGTTGGGTTGCAACCGGAGCCACACCCGGAAGTGTTTGAGTTTCCCCTTGTGGAGTGAATGCAGCTAAATCACCTATGACAAAAATATTGGGATGGCCGGAAACCGAGCAATCAGCCCCAACTGGAATCCGTTGCCCCCGTGCAAGCGCAACTCCGGTGGCTTGAGATATCGCAGTTCCCAACGGGTTTCCACTAACACCCGCAGCCCAAATTACAGTGTGGGTAAATAATTTTTCACCCGTGGAAAGTTCAATCTCATCTGCTGATACCGCTTTTACCTGAACCCCCATTCTAAGTTCCACTCCTAAGCGCTCAAGATCTTTACAGGCTTGAGCGGAAAGATCCTCTCGAAACATCGTAAGCGGCCTAGATTGACCTTCCACAAGAATCACCCTTGCAGATTCAGGTTTAATATTTCGAAACTCGTTTCTCATCGAATGGTGGGCAAGTTCAGCTATTGCACCAGCCATCTCAACTCCAGTTGGTCCACCACCAACCACAACAAAGGTAAGAAGACGCGCCTGTTCCTGAGCATCGCCACTGCGCTCTGCTCGTTCGAATGAACGAAGGATGCGCCCACGAATCTTCAATGCATCATCCAGACTTTTCAGTCCAACCGAATTATCTGCCCATTCTGGATGATTGAAGTAACTTGTAACCGCCCCTGCTGCAACCACTAGCGTGTCAAATCCAAAATGGTCACCATCCGTCAATATCACCTCTTGCTTTTTAACATCAACACTAGCAACTTCGCCCAGTATTGACTTGCAATTAGACTGGTAGCGCACCAGTGTCCGCAAAGGCATTGCAATATTCGCAGGCGACAAACCACCCGTCGCAACTTGATAAAGCAAAGGTTGAAAAAGATGATGATTCGACCTATCAATTAAAAGAACCTCAACAGGTTCATAAGCGAGTTTTTTTACCACGGTTAATCCGCCAAATCCTCCACCGATAACCACCACTTTGTGCTTCTGAGACATAATGCCCCCCAATTTATTTAAGGATGTTCAGACATTTATAACGGAATAGTTTTTAGTACAACAACATCCAAAGGAACAATATACATAATAGTATTAGCACTTTAAAAAACCCGTTTTAAAATACTTTTAAAGCAAGTTTTGATTGTGAAAAGAATTGAAGACGATTTGAAGAAAAGTGTATGAGCTAAAAAACTAAAACCATTAATCTTTAAAATAAGATTGGGCTGGGGAGAATCAATGCCTCCCCGAGCACCAATTCTTGGTTTAACTATTCTTTCTTCTTGAAAATTTCCTTCATCAGTTCACGGTTCTTTTCACGGCCCGTCTTATACTCTTCCAAATCAAGAAAACCATCTTTGTTCGTATCCATTGCTGCAAACATCTTGTCATGTAGATCAGGCTTGTCAGCAAAAGCCTTCTTCAAGAAGTCCTTGCCTGATTCTGCCATCTTTTCAGCCATGGCGTTTTGAGCTTTTTTGAACTCTTCCTTGCTCACCTTGCCATCGCCATTTTCATCCATCTTTTTGAAAGCCGCTTCAGGATCGCCTAAGCCACCCTTACCCTTGGTCTTCTTTTCATCCTGAGCAAAGCCCATCGCGGAAACAGCAAGAAATCCTGCTGCTACAAAACAAACCGTAGCGAATCGAAACATACTTATCCCCTTTAAAAAGTGGAACAAAATATCAGGTTCACGCTAAACCTGATCCAAATAAACTCTCGATCTTGGTTAAATTAGTTCATGATTCTTAAGCAAATCATTCATGAACAATTATACCAACTTTAATTCAACCAATATCTAGACATCCAAATGCCAAATGTTATCCTACATCAACCTTCCTTTTATTACCCTGCTATTTGGAGATTCTCAGATGCTTTTAACAATTACAGCTCTTGGCCTTTTAAACTTGGCCATCGCCATCAACCCTGACGACTTCAAAATGCAGGAAATCGACCGATCCCTTACCGTTGGGTACGCAGTCATCCTCGAAGACATCAACGAAGATGGCAAAAAGGATATCGTCGTCGTTGATAGCAATCGCGTCATTTGGTTTGAAAACCCCACCTGGAAACTTCATACCATCATCACCGGCCAAACCAAACCCGATAATGTTTGCATTGCTGCCCACGATATCGATGGCGATGGCCATCTCGACCTTGTCATTGGCGCAGATTGGAAACCCTTCAACACTAAATCAGGTGGCACACTTCAATGGCTTAAGCGTGGCAAAAATCTTGATGAACCTTGGGCTATGTTCCCCATCGCAGAAGAACCCACCGTTCACCGCATCCGCTTTGCCGACACCGATGGCGATGGAAAACCCGAACTTATCCTTGGGCCACTCATGGGTAGAAACAGCACCAAAGAAAACAACTGGACCGATGGTTCGCCTGTTCGGTTGCTCGCCTACCACATTCCTACAAACCCCATGAAGGATCGCTGGATGCCCGAAGTTCTTGATGAATCTCTGCATGTGATGCATAACTTTGCACCCGTTCCCCGCTCAGGCACAAAAGCCATGGATTTCATCACCGCAACCTACGATGGTGTTCATAAAGTTTCCAAACTAAACGACAAATGGACCACCTCTAAACTCGGGGTTGGTAATCAGGAAAACTTAAAGTCGAACCGGGGCGCAAGCGAAATCAAGCAGGGCAAACTCGCTGATGGTTCGCCCTTTATTGCTACCATTGAACCCTGGCATGGCAACCAGGTTGTGGTTTACATCCAATCCAAGCCGGGCGAACTCTGGAACCGCAAGGTGCTTGATGACCAACTTAAATGGGGCCATGCTGTCACCTGCGCAGATCTCGATGGCAAACCCGGTGATGAATTGATCATTGGCGTACGTGATGAGCTTGCCAAGGAAAAGGGCAAGAAAAGTGGTGTGCGTATTTACTCAACAAGTGATGGCAAAGGCGCTAATTGGAACCGCAATGATGTTGATGAAGGTGGCGTTGCGATTGAAGATCTTGCTGCTGCCGATTTAGATGGCGATGGCAAAATCGACATCGTTGCAGTTGGCAGAGCCACGAAAAATGTCCGCATCTATTGGAACAAGGGGAAGTAATGTTCAAATGAGCGGTGAATGTTAATCCAACGCTCATTAGAATAGTCTCGAAACAAATAACTTTCCCGACTTCTTCGTGGTCTTTTCTTAATTGGCTTTAGCAGTCTTCTTCTTGGCCGTTATCTTCATTGCAGCCTTTTTCGGCGCAACAGATTTCTTGGCTGGGGCAGAAACAAAGTGCTGGGTAGGTCTTTATTCGACAATGTTTCGAAAACTCGTTCTTACTACCGGATCTTCAGTTTGCCGTCGGATCGGTACTACGACATATTGGGTTCCGCTTAGACTAGGAATGAATTATAACTACTCAACGCCTGCGATCTAATTGCCTAGCAAGATACTAGAATGCTGTGGTGCGCAAAAGCTTATACTCAAACCGACAGATGCGTTGCCTTATTCGTCAACCGTGGTCTAACGTCCTCTATGATGACGCCATCGACAACTGCGACGATGTCGCTGAACATGGTAGCTGAAATGATACCGATAAAAATAATAATAACCCTGAACTGGTTGTCCGCTTATTAACAATTCTGCAGCGACGGCCGAACCGACAACCATAGTCTTCAATGCATTTCTACGATTCATCGTGGAATCCTCCAGTTGGTACTATTCTTCCACCCGTTCAACCCGTTTTCCATCAGCTGTAACAAAAAAGCACTTACTACGATTTTTATTATCTTTTCCTTCGAACTTATAGCCAATGATCTTATTATCTTTGTCAATCACATACACCGAGTCAGCCTCAAACACAACACCATTAGCTTTATCAAGGGCATCCGATACAATTTTCGGTAATTTTTTTTTGTCAATCAATTCGTAAACAAATTCCAATATATTCCCATCCTTAGACACTTGAGCTTGTACATTAAATTTACCGCGTTTGCCAAAAAGCTCATAAAATATCTCGCCATCTTTTTTATCTTTAATGTCTTCGCCGAGGCAATACTTATGTGATTCAACTAATTCAAAATTAGGAAATTTAACCTTGACTGCTGCAAGAACTTTTGGAGAAATCCTAGTGGGATCGCTCACATAAACGTCATATTCTACCATTTTACCATCATTTGTTATCGTCACGGTGACCTCATCTTTACTACCGTTGATGGTTCTGGTTCCATCCAACTCGTAGGCTATTTTCCTATCATCATTTTCTACCTTAACAGCACTAATCCATTTTAATTTATCAAATACTTGCTTTGCCTTGTTACGGACAACTTCAGGTATTTTATCGAGGTCAATTACTTCATATGGCATAAACTACTCCTTTTGGAGACATTATTTTTCTATAAAAATAGTAGATTGGTAAAAATTTAAAATCAACAAAATTATTGAATATATTTTAAGAATTTTCTTATAAACCATAATCTTTTAGTGTTTATTGAAACGTTTTAACCAATTGTGGAATGCACCCCTTGCATAAATGCTCGGTACTCACATAGAAACAACCATAAGCCAGAACATCCCGAATGCATATTGTAGTCGTCCCTGAAAAGCCCACAAAGAGCTTAAACCTTCTGTTTTCAAGATAAAAAGTTGTAGTACAATTTGCCAGTAATCAATAATCCACGCAAGGAAAGCTGGCAAAAGACGAGGCCGGAAATAACTAAAACTAAGGCGAATTTGTTTCACATACCCTTAGAACTAATTGCATGGTTGCATTTCCAGGCTTTGTTCAAGCTCAAAAGGTACGCCATCGGTAAGCATTCTTACATTGGAAAAGTGCTGCTGGAACATTTGTGGTTCGAATGTATGAATCGGTATTACTGTTTTTGCATTGACAGAATTTACAAACTCAACAATATCTTGAATATAAGCATGCCCACTGACATGAGCAGGCACAAAGTCCCCACCCACTTTGGCGATATGATCCTTCAATGCAACCCAATCGGGCTTGCCTATATATCCACCCCAATAGCCATACAAGCAACGGCAATGTGCAGGGAGTTGCTCGTTGAAATCAAACTTGGTCATGGTTGGGCGGAAAACCATCAGATACTTTAAAGGTTGCGCCAGAATTTCAGACAGTTCAATCCGTGCTGACTTAAACTTTTCTCCAAGGTTTTTAAGGCTCTTGCGGCGTTCAAATAGATGGTTGTAAAAAACACGGATACCCATGCTTAAATTAGGTGTCTTAGATTCCTTGCCAATTAAATGAAGGACAAAGGCGGTATAAGGATCCACTACAAAAACCCGACCCGCCTTTTTTGCAGCCTTGAACAGCGTTACGATGCGATCCACATCCAATGCAGAAAAGGTGGCAAGCACTAAGGCTGGCGCGGTCTTCACCAATTCAAAGATGCGGTCTTCCAACTGGTACTCAGTCAATCCGCGTTCTTTTTCACTACCAAAATGAGTTCCTTCAACGATAAGAACATCGACAGGCTTTGCCTTCAAATGTTTGAGCAAATCACGGAGCATTCCAGGCTTGCGACCATGGTTGCGAAAATCTCCTGAATAAAGAATTGTCTTGCCCTCAGCTTCTATTAAGAATGCCACGCTACCATATATAGAATGATCCACTGCTAGGGGAGTCACCTTGCAATTGCCGATGTTAAAAGGTCGCTGGCTAACTACTTCGCGAAATCGAGTTCGGTCAAGTTCGGTCTGAGCTGCAAAAACGCCTGCAGCAAGCATCATTTTGCTTGTTCCACTGGTGGTAAAGATAGGCACCGTTTTTCGGGACAACGGTAATAACCCCGTATGATCCAAATGCGCATGGCTGAGCAAAATGCCATCCGGTTCATCATGATCAGAATCAAACAATCCGGGGATTGGGGGAATCACGCCCTCGGCTTTTAAAATATCCATAGGTTTCAATAGGGCAGAACGGGAATCAAAGGTCTCTCGTTGGGCATCCACCAAGGGCAAACCCAAGTCTATTATAAGCCTCGTCGTTGCAGTTTGAAGTTCCACACAGGAACCTCCTATTTCTTTCGTACCACGATGAATCGTTAACTTCATGCACTTCTTCTTCTGGCTAATATGCCAATAAGGGATTTAATATTCACAACTGGTATCATTGTGCAATCAGTCACTGACATCAGCGGGTCAGAGGTGTTAAAATTGTTTTTCGGATGAAGATTTGGCATTGTAAGCTTGCAAGGAATCTTGAAGCTGCAAGAGTATCATTTCCCGCAATTGCGCGGGTTGAATCACCTTGGCATTGCTGCCCCACCCAAGAATCCAACGCACGATTTCATTCAAGCCATCCACCTTGAATGTCATTACGATGGAGCCATCTTTATTTTTTCGAATTTTCTGGGTGTGATGCCAAGTGCCCTCGGTAACAGTTACAGCGGCTTCACCAGAAAACAAAATCTCAACATCGTAAGATTGTTTTCCCCTGTAAACCGCCCAGGCATTACCAAAATACTCTTTCAAATCAAACTGCTCGGGTACCTGCGCAAGAGTTTCCAAGGTACGCAGCGATTTAAACCGGGCCACTCGATAAGTTCTTGGCAAATCTTCTCCCACAGGGCGCGCGATCAAATACCACGCCTGTTTCACTAAACAAAGCCGGTAGGGATGAAGTTGAAGTTTAACCTCTGAAGCTTGATAAGGGCTTTGGTAAGTGCCAGCTATCTGCTTCCCTTTTAGCAAACCGGTTTGAGTCGTACGGATGATATCACGGTGTTTGGAATGATCCGCAAGTTTCAAATCAAAAACGGTAATCAATTGCTCTGCATCTGCAAGTAACTGGGCAATATCATTCTTGGAAGATGCTGCCAATTTTTGGGTAACAGTTTTTGCGCCTGGGTTAATATCCAAGCCGGGCGATTTGGCAATTGCAGTCGCAGTAATCTGCCCCAGCGCTTCTTCCTCAGTGAGATTGACGGAAGGAAAACGAAAATCTTGCCTGACTCGGTAGCAGCGGTCTTCCTGGTCGAATTCCACCGGAATGCCTGCGAGCTGTAACACCTGCATATCGCGATAAATGGTTCTTTCAGAGCACTCTTGCTCTGCTGCGATATCGGTTGCATTCCAACGGCCACGGCTCAACAACAATTGCATTATGCGCATCACCCTAGCAAGGCGATCGGCTTGCCTAAGCCTGCGATCAGAATCAGACCTTGACGATTTTGTCTTGGAAGGCAGAGGCTTACTGGTTTGTTTCTTTTTGGGTGCTGGCATCATGTTCTACCTAAAAACGCTTCTCGACTGAAGTTACTTATGAATCAGACAAAATCATTCTATGGGTAGACTTGTCAGCAGTGGGTCGGCATTTATGACTACAATTTTATAACTACTCCGATTTAAGAAACTTTTGTACCTTTTTGTACTCTGCAACTCGTAAGCGATCTTTAGCAGTAGGTTTAGCAATTCTGCTTAAGTCCATGTTATCTTTCAGATCTGCAAGCTTTACCACCCTACCAATGGGGTTTAGTTTGGTACGCTTTGCAGCATCCATACGACTTTCACCTTCAATTTTGGTAACCGACTTAATTGCATTAATAATATCTTCTGAAAAGCCATTTTCTCTAAGCTGTTGTTCTTGTACATAAGTATCTTCAATAACATCGTGCAATACTGCTACTATTTTTTGTTCATCTGTCGCATTTTTATCTGATGTTACCGTAAGCATCACTCTTAAAGGATGAAGGATATATGGTTTACCAGCCTTATCTTTTTGGCCAGCGTGCGCGATTGAAGCGATCATAATTGCCCGATCAATAGTAGCCATGATAAAAATCCTCCAATATTAGTGTTTCAAACTCCATTACAGTAGTTGTTCGCATTCCACAGAAGTTTATTTCAAGAAATCATTCACTTTTAAAGAATCGATTTAGAAATGTTGGCATATCCCGTTGCAGAGTGGCTGATTATTAAATTAATCGCTTTATTGCAAAAATTAACTCAACAACTACTTTAATTTTTATTACTCTAAATAAACTCCCTAATTAGGTATTATAAGGCACATTATAACTTATAAACTCTAAAATTAAATTTTGCGCTTCCAGATATATAAATATTTAACCGCTGTTTACAAAGAAGACCCTATAAGCTATTGTTATATTGGGGGCTATGCGTGCAATAGGAAGAAAAATTTAGAGGCCGCACATGTTTTGGAAATTTAAACGTTCTTTTTTTAATATGAACCTTGATCAATCAAACTTAATTAAAGCTAAACTTACTCATAAAAAGCTAAGTTTACTTGAACTAGAACCTAGAATCACACCCGTTATCACTGCAGTTGCAGATAATATCCTTGTCGCTAACAATATCGAAACTATTCTCTATGTTTTAAATAATGATACAGACACAAATGGAACAGGTTTGCAGCTAAGCAATCTTGGATCCTCTTATACTGCCGGTGATCCTAACCCAGTACCGATATTTCCTACTATTACACCTGCTGGCCCTGCTTTAATTCAAAATCCCGATAACACTTTCACTTTTAAAAGCACTTCTAATGGTACTTTCACTTTTGAATATTCCATATCCAGTAAAGAAGTTAAAGTTCAGGCCCAAAATAGTGAAGCTAGTGATCGGTTTGGTTCAAGCATTGCCCTATCATCCGATGGCAACACCATGGCGGTTGGTGCTTCCTTAGATAATGTCGGTTCTAACAGTGATCAAGGGTCTGTCTATCTCTTTTCCAAGTCGGGCAACAACTGGATTTTACAATCCCAGATCTTTGCTTCCGATGGTGCAGGTGCTGATGCCTTTGGCAGTTCCGTGTCCATTTCTGGCAATGGCAATACTTTAGTCGTTGGTGCACCAGGATCTGATATTAATAGCATCGGGGCCGTCTATGTCTTCACGCGCTCCAGTGGTGTTTGGACTCAGCAACCTAAAATCGTAATCCCGCACAACCCTGCAGCAATGAACCCCACTTACAATAATCGCCAAGGTGCCAAAGTGCTTGTTTCTTCCGATGGCAACACTCTCTTTGCTGGCACCAGTTCTGGTGGACAATATATTTATTCTTTATCGGCTGGCGCATGGACCCAAGAGGCTGATCTGGCCCAACAAAATGGCTTTAATATTTTCTCCCATCAAGGCAATTATGCTGCTCTTTCCGCAGATGGCAACACCGCATTACTTGGCTACGAATCCTTCCCCGTCAATGGCGTTTCTTCCGGAACTGCTTTTTTCTTTTCCAGAACCAATGAAGTTTGGACGCTTCAATCTCAAGTAACACCCCCAAATCTTAATGCCAACTCTAATTTCGGGTCCTCTGTTGGGCTTTCAGCAGATGGCAATACTGCCATTATTGGCTCGCCTTATAGCAATTCAGGTAAAGGTAATGCTTTCATCTACGCCCGTTCTGGTTCGACTTGGGCTCTACAATCCACTCTCAACCCTCAAGGTAATCTACTTGCTTCTATTTTTAGTTCTTCCGTAGGCATATCCAATGATGGCAATACCGTTTTTGCTGTCGGTTCCAATGTCTTTTCTAGCGATAATGGCGTCTTCTTCTTCCAACGCACCAATAATATCTGGACACATACCCAAGACCTTTATGGCGCTTCTGCTTTCCAGAATGGCTTTGGCTCATTCCTTCTCTCCCCAGATGGCAATACCCTGCTCTCAGCCGACCCTCAGTCCAACTCCGTCTTTTCTCAAGCTTGGCTACAATCCAAAACCATAGCAACACTTACAGTCGGAAATTTAAACACTCCGAACATTAGCACGGTTGTTACAGATACTGGGTTTTCAAATTCGGATGCTATCACCAACGATCAAACAATATTTCTTTCAGGAAATACCAACCCCAATAACACAGTCGCCCTTTACAATGGAGCAATTAATATTGGTTCCACCTTGGCCAACTCTCAGGGAAATTGGTTATTTGACTACACAGCAACCACTCTTTTAGATGGTCTTTATTCTTTCACTGCAACAAGTACAGATAACAACAGTGTTACCTCCCCACATTCTCAAATATTAAATGTAATTATCGATACTGTTTCGCCCACAGGCACTTTTGCTTTGGTAGATACTCCACGCACCACTCCCGTTGCCACAATTAATCTTAACTTTTCCGAACCCATGGCAGGATTTGATATCAAGGATTTAACATTAACTCGAAATGGTAAATCCGTTTTTCTTACCGGGGCGCGAATAACTCATTCTGGAAATGTTTACACCATTACGGGTATTCAAGGTATTACCTCTGTTTCAGGCAATTACACCCTTACCCTAAATCCCAATGGTACTAACATCACGGATATTGCAGGTAACCCGATTCAACAGACGAATACGAGTGTTTCTTGGTTTACAGATGCAACCCCAGTAATAACAAACCATATTATTCAAGCTGCGCCAGACACTTACAAAAACATAGCACCCAATACCAACGTTGTACTTAATGTACTTCAAAACGATTTAAATCTTGAAGGAGGTGGATTGCAATTAAGCAATCTTGGAACTTCATATACTGCCGGTGCTGCTAATCCGGTACAGCTATTTCCAACTATTTCACCCGCTGGCCCAACACTAATTCAAAATTCTGATAACACCTTTTCTTTTAACAGCCCGACTAAAGGTGTTTTTTCATTCGAATATTCCGCGGTGGGCAAAGAAACAAAGCTTACTGTACCTTCAAGTGAAGGGCCTTCTTTTGGCGCAATTATAAGTGGCGATCGCTTTGGTTCAAGCATTGCCTTATCTTCTGATGGCAACACCATGGCGGTTGGTGCTCCACTATTAAATGTGGGGTCCAACAGTGATCAAGGGTCTGTCTATCTCTTTTCCAAGTCAGGCAATAACTGGGTTTTACAATCCCAGATTTTTGCTTCCGATGGGCTTACTGATGATTCCTTTGGTAGTTCAGTATCCATTTCAGGCGATGGCAATACTTTAGTCGTTGGCGCGCCAGGATCTTTTCAATCTCAAATCCAAGGCGGCGTGTATGTCTTCACCCGCTCTGGTGGTGTTTGGACTCAGCAACCTAAAATCGTAATCCCATACAACCCTACATCAATGAACCCAATTTATAATACTGCGCTAGGATCTAAAGTCCTTATCTCATCTGATGGCAATACTCTTTTTGCTGGTACCCGATCTGGCGGGCAATATATTTATTCTTTATCGGGCGGCGTGTGGACCCAACAGGCTGATCTAGCCCAACAAAATGGATTTAATATTTTCTCCCATCAAGGCAATTATGCTGCTCTTTCCGCTGATGGTAATACTGCTTTACTTGGTTACGAATCTTTCCCCGTCAACGGTGTCGCTTCCGGAACTGCTTTTTTCTACTCTAGAACCAATGGCGTTTGGACGCTTCAAGCCCAAGTCATTCCGCCAAATCTTGACGCCAGCTCTAATTTCGGATCCTCTGTTGGGCTTTCAGCAGATGGCAATACTGCCATTATTGGCTCGCCTTATAGCAATTCAGGTAAGGGTAATGCTTTCATCTACGCCCGATCCGGAACAGTTTGGGCTCTACAATCCACTCTCAACCCTCAAGGCAATCTACTTGCTTCCATTTTTGGTTCTTCCGTCAGCATATCCAACAATGGTAATACCGTTTTTGCGGTCGGATCCAATGTCTTTTCTAGCGATAATGGCATCTTCTTCTTCCAGCGCACCAATAATATCTGGACTCATACTCAAGACCTTTATGGCGCTTCCGCTTTCAAGAACGGTTTTGGCTCATTCCTTCTCTCCCCAGATGGCAATACCCTGCTCTCTTCCGACCCTCAATCCAACTCCGTCTTCTCTCAAACTTGGCAACAATCCAAAACACTTGTAACCATCCAAGTCGGGGAATCGGATTCGCATTCTTTAAGTGGTGGCTCCACTGCGTTTTTCTTTGATATTACCAATGATGGTGTTGCTGATTTATTAAAAGCCGATCTGGGCTCCATTGTTATTACCAATCAAGCAAATGGCCAAATCATTTCCAGCTTCAACCCTTATCCACAGTTCCAAGGAGCGATCCATGTTGGGGCAGGTGATTTCGAAGGCAATGGAAAATACTCGATTGTAACCGCACCCGGAGTCGGTGGCGGCCCCCATATAATGGTGATCGACCCATCAACCGGTGCCGTAAAAAGCTCTTTCTTCGCATACAACACCAACTTTAGGGGCGGTGTGGTGGTTGCCGTCGGAGACATTAATGGCGACGGAATTGTTGATATCGTTACTGGCGCTGGCCCGGGTGGTGGGCCCAATGTCCGAGTTTTCGATGGAAGAAACAATCAGCTAATTCTCGATTTTATGGCATATGCACCTACTTTTGTGGGCGGTGTTTCGATTGCCTTAGGCGATGTAAATGGTGACGGCAGATTAGATATCATCACTGGTGCAGGCGCGGGGGGTGCCCCTCATGTAAAAGCTTTTGATTCTATCAGCGGCAACGAACTTTTATCTTTCATGGCATATGATTCATCTTTCCTTGGCGGGGTTTTCGTCGCTGCAGGTGACCTTAACAGCAACGGCTCCACACAAATTGTTACAGGCACAGGATTTGGCGGCGCTGCGCATGTAAAAATATTTGAATCTCGAACACTCGCAGAACTTCATAGCTTTTATGCTTACGATGCCGCTTTTATTGGAGGCGTTAGAGTCGGCCTTACTGATCGAAATAACGATGGGATAATAGATATCGTTACTGGTGCTGGGCCGACAGGTGGCCCACATGTTAAAATATTTGACGGCAACAATTTCGAATTAATTGATAGCTTCTTTCTGGTAGATCCATCAGATATAGCCGGGGTATTTATGTCTTGATGAAAAAGTTAGGCTTGAATCTCTTCTTAAATAAAGTGCGATTCCACTTCTTGATTAAGTGATTATTAAATTAATCACACTACTGCAGAAATTGACACAATAAGTCACACTTTCAGGCTTTTCATAGAATATCTATGTGCTCGTGAAGTTACTTTTAATGCAAAATCCAAACTCGAGATGAACTCCTGTTGAGATTTTTATCTGCTTTCGGTTACATTTGTCTATATAGGGCTATTACAAAGATTAGAGAATTAGTTCCATGCGTATCACGGATTTGCTAAATACTAATAAAGTCACTTTCTCGCTCGAATTCTTCCCACCGAAAACCGAGGAAGGAGAACGCGTACTTTTTGAAGAAACTATCCCTAAACTAAAATCCCTAAATCCTACCTTTACCTCGGTTACCTATGGCGCAGGTGGCAGCACTCGAAACCAAACCCTGCGCATTATAAATCGCATCAAAAAAGAATTTAACATCGAAGCTATGCCTCACCTCACCTGCGTGGGCTCCACCCGCGAAATGATTGGCGAAGTTCTTGAAGAAGCCCGAGGCATGGGTGTTGAAAATATCCTCGCACTTAGGGGCGATCCACCTAAAGGCGAAACCGAATTCAAAGCCACCGAGGGAGGATTTACCCATAGCCTTGATCTCATAGAATATATCAAAGAAAAAAAAGACTTTGCTATCGGTGCATCAGGCTACCCTGAGGGCCATATCGAATGCCCAGATAAAATTCTCGATTGGGATCGCACTGCAGCCAAGATCAAAGCGGGTGCGCAATTTATAGTCACGCAACTGTTCTACGATGTGGATGCATTCCTGACTTTTCAGGATTATTTGCGAACCAAGCACAAAGTAACTGTGCCCATCATTCCGGGAATTCTGCCCTTCTTAGGTGCAGAGCAGGTGAAAAGATTCACCGCAATGTGTGGCGCAAAGATTCCCTCATCTATTCTGCAAAAAATTGATGCTTGCAAAACCGATGAAGAGGTACGCAATGTGGGCGTTGAGGTTTGCACCGATATTTGCAGTCATCTAATCAAGCATGGCACCAAGGCGATTCATATTTACAGCCTTAACCGAGTGCCAAGCTCTGAAGAATTAGTTAAAAACCTTGGACTGATTTAATTTAACTTGGTAGTATTCGTGCCTAGGTTTAGGGTGGTCCATTTCTAATATTGGGGGCCGACATGAATGCATTGATAAAGTCCATCTCCGGTTTTGTATTCACACTTAGCATATCATTTATTTGCATTAGCAATGTTGTTGCTCAGCAGCCGGAAGATTTAAAGTTGGTGCCTGGTAATGCAGTTGCAGCGGTCCACATGGATCTGGCAAAGCTTTGGCATTCTGAATCAATGAAGGAAATGCGGGAGCTTTTGAAAAAAGCTGGCCCTAAGGCTTTGATCGAATTAGAAAAGCGTTTTGTCCCAGACCCCCTCACTGTTGAAACAGTCACCGGGTTTGTGATGTTTCCGAAAAAACTAGGGGCTCCCCCTGAGTTTGTATTCTTGATTTCACTTAAGAACCCCGTGGAAGAAAAGGCTTTGTTTCTATCTGCAATGCCTGATGGTGAAACAATAAAAAAAGATGGCATAACCACGGTAGTGAAAGACGGAATCGGCCTGATTTTGATGAATCAAGGTAAGCTGATTGCAGTGGGCGCCCCATCTCTGCTGCCTACCTTGGGAAAGAACACAGCACCTGCCAAGGGCGACTTTGCCCGATTTTTAAAGGGCAATGCTGCCGGGCTTATTAATGCTGCAATCAACCTTGAGCCCATACCCAAAGAGGTTTTTGCTTTTGTTCCACCGCCCTTCAATTCCATCGTCAATGGCATCCAATACATGGAAGCGGGAATCGGTGTTGAGAAAACCATACGCCTTTCCACCACGATCACCTACGAAAAAGAAGACCAAGCAAAGACTGCGCTGGAAACCATCAAAGGGTTTGCAAAAATGGGACTTGCCCAGTTAGAGGAACCCCGAAAAGAAGTGGAGAAACGGGTATTCCCCAAAGACCAAGTTGGCGCCAACCCTTTGACCGACCTGCCCGAGTTTTTAGCAGCCATGGTTGGCTTGGCAATTCTTAACGAAGCAGAAAACCTCTTGAAGAATCCCCCCATCATCCTAGCTGGAACTTCCTTAAAAGCGGATTACACCACTCCCCAGATTTCCTCCAATGCCTTGATTCCCACCTCTGCAATCGCAATTGGTATGATGCTGCCTGCGGTATCCAAGGTAAGAGAAGCTGCTCAACGAATGTCTTCCATTAATAATCTCAAGCAAATAGCCTTGGCCATGCACAATTATGAATCCACTTATAATGGTTTTCCCGCAGCAGCCATCTGCGACAAGAAAACGGGCAAGCCCTTGCTCAGCTGGCGGGTTGCGATCCTGCCCTTTATTGAGCAAGAGGCACTTTACAAACAATTTAAATTGGATGAGCCTTGGGATAGCGAACACAATTTAAAGCTTGCAAAGAACATGCCCAAGGTTTATTTCCACCCTAAAGCGAATAAGCCAGGCGACGATAAAACACATTACCGTCTTTTCTATGGCAAAGGCGCTGCATTCGAACTTGATAAATCTGCCAAATTACAAACATTTACGGATGGAACCTCCAATACCCTCATGGTGGTGGAAGCTGAAGAGCCTGTGGTTTGGACTAACCCCAACGACCTTGCTTTTGACCCAACCAAAGCTTTGCCAAAAATGTTGAGCATCGATGGCAAATTTTCCGCTGCTTATGGCGATGGCTCGGTACGAACTTTCAAAATGCCTATCGACCAAGAAATACTAAAGCTGCTGATTCAGAAGAACGATGGCAAATCAATACCCCAAGTGCCCTAATGGATGTTCAGGGATACTTAAATTTGGTACCAACCCTTCGAAGTTTACCGGGGGGCTACTTGTGGTCATCTTATGATTCCCAAGCAGACACTCTTTATGTCAATTTCAAAAAGCCCGCCTGCGCCACCGATAGCGAATTAACACCCGATGACATAATCGTTCGTTACGAGGGTAATGAAATCATTGGTTTGACAATCCTCCATGCCAGTAAAAGATAAGGTTTGACGAATTATTCTTGCACCTTACTAGGCGTTCACAAAAAATGTTAGTTGTTTAGTCATCCCTGAAAAACCCACAAAAAGCTTCCAAACTTGTTTATTCAGAAGCAAAAGTGGCATCTAAAAACCTCCAAAACTAAGAATCTTTACCGCGAAGACGCTAAGTTCGCTAAGAAGCAGAATACTAGATTAACTTTCTTGCCTCTTGTCTTCCTTTGCGCTGAGTATGGATTTAATAAGCAAAAATCTTTACCGCAAAGACGCTAAGTTCGCTAAGAAGCAACAGACAAGTCCGGATTTCTTGTCTTCCTTTGTGCTCTTTGCATCTTTGCGGTGAGAATGCTTTTAATCTTCTACGCTTCTTTACTGCGGAGAAGTCTTGCACCTTACTAGGCGTTCACCAAAAATATTGGTTATTTACAGCGGATTTGCTACCCCAAGTGCCATAAAAGGCTTGGTTATTGACAAAAATAGCGCAAGCAGAGCCCTTTTAGGGGGTGTTTCTCCTTTTATTCTTATAATTTGGCCAGTAAGGGTAGGCAAACTTAACCCTTTCTTAACAATCCTGTTGGCAAACCGAGTCTCGCTCGTCAATAATATATGTGGATTGGCTATCTGAGCTTATTCAAGACTTTAGAATTGTTTCTAGGGGAGTGGTTCCATGTTTACCCGCCTTGGTTCTTTAATACTTTTTCTTGGACTTGCTTTTGCAATCGTACAAGCGCAAGACGCAAAACCAGCCAAGGAAGATAATAAAGCCATACAAGCAGATGTGACCGGTAGCCAAGAAAGGCTTAAGCAACAATTCAAGGATTTCACGACCGATTTATTAAGGCTGGCCCAAAGGCTTGAGAACAGCCCCAAAGCTGAAGATCGCGATAAAGCTCAAGCATTGAAGAATGCTTTAAAGTCAGCTTCCGAACAAGGGATTGAAGTCAAGTTCACCACGCTGATTCTAGCTCTTAAAACCTCTAATGCTTTCAAGAACATTGATACCCTGCAAGGCGTGCTCACGCAAAATCAGGAAATCCGCGATGACTTACGCAAGCTTATCGATGTATTGCTCAAGGATGATCGCGAATCCGCATTACGCAAAGAACGCGAGGAAGTGCAAAAACTTCTCGAAAAATTAAAAGAAGTGATTGAGAAACAAGAGCGCGTTCAAGCTAACACCGAGTTGGGCAAACTAGGAAAAACAGACATCGCAAAAGCCCAAAACAAAGTCACCAAAGAAACCAAAGACCTTGTCGATCCTAAAAAAGCAGGCGACCCCAAAGACGGCAAAGATTCTAAAGACGGTAAAGGCAAGGATGGTAAAGACTCGAAAGATGGTAAGGATTCCAAGGATGGCAAAGGCGGCGACCCCAAAGATGGCAAGGGTAAAGATTCGAAAGACGGCGACCCTAAAGACGGTAAGGGTAAAGATTCTAAAGATGGCGACCCCAAAGATGGCAAGGGTAAAGACTCTAAAGATGGCGACCCCAAAGACGGCAAGGGTAAAGACTCTAAAGATGGCGATCCTAAAGATGGCAAGGGCAAAGATTCTAAAGGTGGCGACCCTAAAGATGGCAAGGGTAAAGACTCTAAAGGTGGAGATCCTAAAGATGGTAAGGGTGGCGACCCGATGGATAGTAAAGCAGGTGAATCTGCTGATATGCCCCCCAATCCTGAAACTCAGATAGCCAAGAAACAGATTCAAGAAGGGGTGAAGGAGCAGGAAGCTGCAGAGAAAAAAATCGAAAAAGACGACAAGCAAGGCGCATCAGAAGATCAAGCCAAGGCTGTTGATAAGCTAAAACAGGCACAGAAAAAACTGGAAGAACTGTTAAAGCAATTGCGTGAGGAAGAGATCGAAAGATTGCTGGCACAACTTCAAGGCCGTTGCGAAAAAATGCTCGCAATGCAAATCGCAGTTAAAGATGGCACAGTGGCATTAGACAAAATCATTACGGGTAACCCTGATAAAAAATCCAGCAGGGCAGAAGACCAAAAAGCTCTCGAACTCTCCGACAAAGAAGATGAAATCAGCAAGGAAGCCAACAAGGCCCTCACCCTTATCGAGGCTGAAGGTTCCGCAGTTGCATTTGCAGAAGTATTCAAGCAGGTTTTGGGTGATATGAATACCACTGCGGGCAGGTTGCGCAGAGCCGATGTGGGCGAAGTCACCGTTGCAATTGAAAACGATATTATCGATGCCTTGAAAGAAATGGTGGCTGCGTTAAAGAAGGCCCGCAAGGATAATCAAGAGCCCAAGCCTCCGATGCCCCCGATGCCGCCTTCAAGTGGTGGAAGTCCTCCAGATCAAAAGTTGATCGACATGATTGCAGAATTAAAAATGATCCGCTCGATGCAGATAAGGGTAAACAATCGCACCACCATTTACGGTAAGCAAATCGAAGGCGAGCAGGTCCCCAATATTTCCAAGGTCGCAGATGCCAAGGAAAAAGAAAAAGCTGTAGGGGTGAGAAAAGAGTTCAAAGATCTTTCCACTAGGCAGCAGAAACTTTCCAAGGTAACAGAAGATATTGCCAAGGGTCGAAATAAAGGCCAATAAACG
>Ga0194045_1000011_pt1 | contig 53085 bp, 41 predicted proteins | sample JunL6211m_MetaG_FD_161686 | JGI IMG/M metagenome (GOLD analysis project Ga0194045, IMG submission 161686) | Anoxic zone freshwater microbial communities from boreal shield lake in IISD Experimental Lakes Area, Ontario, Canada - Jun2016-L626-11m | ecosystem: Environmental > Aquatic > Freshwater >...
GGGCGGCGGTTATGGCGGTGGCGGTATGGCCCCAGGCTATGGCGGCGGTGGTGGTGGCTTTTTTAGTTCCCTCTTGGGTGGTATGTTTGGCGCTGCTGCTGGTATGTATATGTACAACAACTTTTTCGGCGGTAACCATGGTGGCTCTTCTGCCTATGGTGCTGATCAAACCGGCGCTGGCGACAATGGCTCTTCCGCACAAGACACCGATTACTCGGGCTCAGGTGGCGACATTGATGATAACTCTGGCGGTGGCGGCGGAGACTTCGGCAATGATGCTGGTAATGATGCTGGTAATGACGCTGGTAATGATGCAGGCGGTGGTGGTTGGTTCGGTGGCGGCGGCGGTGACAACGGTGGTGGTGGTGGATGGTTTGGCGGTGGAGATAATGGCGGTGGTGGTGACTTCGGTGGCGGCGGCGATTTTGGCGGCGGTGGCGACTTCGGTGGCGGTGGTGACTAATTTCCCCGCTATTATCTTCCTTTAGGATTCTCTCTCTTTGACCAACTGCTTTTTTTGCCAAAAACTTGCATCCTTGCATTCTCTTCCCTCGGAAGAACTTGTTTGGAAATTCCCCAACAGCTTTGTGCTGCTGGGGAAGTGGCAGTTTTATCAAGGCTATTGCATCGTTGTTGCCAAGCAACACGAGCGAGAACTCAACGCACTTCCCGATGAAATTAGGCACGCCTATTTTGATGAAATGTGCCTCGTTGCCAAAGCTATCGAACAAGTTTTCCTACCCCTAAAGATCAACTACGAACTTTTAGGCAATCAAGTGCCTCATCTTCATTGGCATTTATTTCCCCGTTATCAGCACGACCCTGAAACCTTAATGCCTGTCTGGCTGAGGCTGGATCGTGCAGACAAAAACCCTGAAGAACATCAGCGTTGCATTACTTCAACTCTAACTTCATTGCAGACAGCAAACCTTTTACGCAATTGTCTTGAAAAGCTAGGTGCAAAAAAAGATGCATAAAGTTCGAATTGGAACCAGAGGCAGCCCCCTTGCGCTTTGGCAGGCACATTTTGTTCGTGACACCCTTACTTCACTTTTCCCCGATCATCAAGTCGAGTTAGTGATTCTTGACACCAAGGGCGACCAGATTCGCGATCGTGCTCTTAGCCAGATTGGTTCCGATGGTTTATTCACCAAGGAAATCCAACTCGCGCTCTTGGATAACAGCGTTGATATCGCAGTACACAGTTTAAAGGATCTTCCCACTGCGAAAGTCGCTGGCCTAAAGCTTGCTGCAATTCCAAAGCGGGGCTCAACAGGCGATGCCTTTGTTTCTAACACCATTAATTCTTTTGCTGAACTGCCCCAGAATGCAACCATTGGCACCACCAGTTTAAGGCGCAGGTCCCAAGCTATTTATCGCAGGCCAGATTTAAACCTTGTTCACCTTCGTGGCAATGTTGAAACCAGGCTGAACAAGATTGAATCTGAAAAACTCGATGGCATCATTCTGGCAGAAGCAGGCTTGATTCGACTTGGGTTTGAAAGCCGTATCAAAGAAATTCTTGACCCCGAATGGATGCTGCCCGCAGTGGGTCAGGGCGCGCTTGGCCTTGAGTGCAGAGCTGACGACACCAACACCTTGCAACTCTTAAGCAAACTCGATGACCCTGTTACTCATGCTGAAACAATTGCAGAGAGATCGCTGCTCAGAAATCTCGGGGGTGGCTGTTTAGTTCCGGTTGGGATTCGCACGAAGATTACAGGCGATGTCGTTTCTCTAACGGCGGTGGTTTTATCGGAAGATGGCAAACAGCGGATAATCGCAGATGAAACCGGATCGATCAAGGAAGTTGAGATGATAGGATTAAGACTTGCAGAAAAGATGAAGAAGGGCGGAGCAGAAAAGATACTTGCAGATATCCGCCCCGCCCTGCCCGCTTAAACTTTATTTAGTCTGATTTGGACTAATAGTTTCAAGTTTTTTGCATTAAATTTTCCAATAAATGGGATAAGATGTATTCTTCTTTTAGTTTTAAAAAAGTGACGAGAAAAGAAAATGCCAGTCGCCCTGGAAACATTTCTGTCGCAGTTATCGGATTCTGGCATTTTATCAGACCAGAAATTGCGGACTGCTAACCACAAAAAATCCGAACACCAAGATGGTGAATCCCTCGCGCGTGAGATGATAAAATCAGGTCATTTAACTAAGTACCAAGCGGAACAGATATTAAGTGGTAAAGGCAAAAACCTATGCATGGGCCAGTATGTGTTGCAGGAAAAATTGGGTGCAGGTGGCATGGGGCAGGTTTATAAAGCTTACCATCCCGGCATGGAAAGATTAGTAGCTATCAAGGTAATACTTGCCAAGGGAAATACTGACGCGGAAACTGTGAAGAGGTTTGAAAGAGAAATTAAAGCTGCGGCGAAGTTGGCACATCCAAACATCATCACAGTTTATGATGCAGGAAACGCCGATGGAAGGCACTTCATGGTGATGGAACTGGTCAAAGGGCAAGATTTATCAGAAATAATTAATCAAAAAGGCCAATTCACTACAAGAGACACTGTCGATTACATCACTCAGGCAGCTAAAGGCCTTAAGTTTGCCCATGCTAATGGCGTGATTCATCGAGATATCAAACCTGGAAATTTAATTTTAGATAGCGATGGGGTATTAAAAATTGTTGATATGGGATTGGCGAAGATTCATTCCAAAGAGAATGACGAGACAGTATCCATGCTCACAGGTAATGCTGCAATCATGGGTACAGTGGATTTTATGTCGCCTGAACAAAGTTTATCGACCAAGAATGTTGATGGACGAGCGGATATTTATAGTCTAGGCGCAACTCTCTATTACATGCTGACCGGGAATGTCATGTACCCGGGCAAAACGGCAATGGTCAAATTGATGGCCCATCGGAAATCGCTTATCCCATCATTGCGAGCATCACGCCCAGATATATCTGAAAATCTTGACGCTGTTTACACTAAGATGGTGGCCAAAGATTTAAACGATCGTTATCAAAATATGTCGGAGTTAATAAGTGACTTAGAATTAGTAGCTAATGGTTTTGCCCCAATTGTAAAACCCAAAAAAATGGTGACCATCAATTCATTGCAAAATGATTTTGGAGGGTTTCAGATAAAAGTAAAGGGAACAAATCTAAAGCTAGGCAAAAGCACCATTAACTTTAAGGGGCCTTTAGCAAACAAAAAGTTATTGGGAATAATTGGCGGTACGCTTGGTGGTGCACTTTTGATGATTTTCTTTTTTATGATTGGCATTTTTGGAGGAGGCAAAAAAGAAGAATTTAAAAAAACGGATCAAATTTCTTCAATCAATAAAACACCCGATGCCAAATCTGATGTTGCCACTATTTCCAAAGAGAATAAAAGCAAATCCCTTATTGCTGAAAACAAATCAGGACAAAATGTTTTTCTAACTTCGCCTTTTTCAGAATCAATAGCCAAGGAAACTCAATCAACTTTGGCTAAAAGTTTAAATCTGCCTGCCGAAGAGAAAGTGAATTTAGTTAATGGCGTTAGTTTTGATATGGTTCTAATTCCTGCAGGAAAATTTATGATGGGCTCACCTGCATCTGAAGTTAGTCGGTACCCTAACGAAACTCAGCATGAGGTAACATTAACGAAACCTTTTTACATGGGTAAGTATGAAATAACGCAGGAGCAATGGGAGGCGGTGATGGGTAATAGTCCTAGTGAATTTAAGGGGCCCAAATTACCCGTCACAAATGTGTCGTGGTACGATTGCCAAGAGTTTATCAAGAAGCTGAATGCCAAGACTAATGGCGGATACAGATTGCCTACTGAGGCGGAGTGGGAATATGCGTGCAGAGCAGGAACTACAACAGCGCATTCGTTTGGCAATAGCCTAACAAAGAGTGATGCTAATGTTGGTGGTTTTAACACAAAAGCGGTAGGGAGTTACAAACCTAATGCGTTTGGTTTGTATGACATGCATGGGAATGTGTGGGAGTGGTGTGAAGATTGGAGCGCAGGCTACACAGAGGGCGTAGTAACGAATCCAAAGGGGCCGGGGGCAGGAACATACCGTGTTTTACGTGGCGGATCTTTCCTCGACAGTGAGTCGAGATCTCGTTCTTCCAACCGGTTCGACCCCCTTGCGCCGACTAGAAAGTTCAGCACCGGCGGGTTTCGTTTGGCTAGAATGGCTGATATTAAAGCTGTTGCTGCGCCAATGGTGCCCAAATCCGATCCCGCAAAATTAAAGCAGGATGAGTCAAATTTTACGCCTATAGAAAAAGAAATGGTATTAATCCCAGCGGGTAAGTTCAAGATGGGTTCACCCGCAACTGAAAAGGGTCGATCTAATAACGAAACTCCGCATGAAGTAACGCTTACTAAGCCATTTTACATGGCAAAGTATGAAATAACACAGGAGCAATATGAATCTGTGATGGGGAATAACCCAAGTGGTACTAAGGGCGCCAAGTTACCCGTAGCGAGTGTATCATGGGAAGATTGCCAGGAGTTCATAAATAAACTGAATGCGAAGACGAATGGAGGTTATCGTCTTCCAACAGAAGCGGAGTGGGAATATGCATGTAGGGCAGGAACAACAACAGCTTATTCATTTGGAGATAAGATCACACCTAAGGATGCAAACTATCTTGATTCAATGATAGGCAAACCAATACCAGTTGGGGTTTACAAGCCAAATGCCTTTGGACTTTATGATATGCACGACAATGTCTCGGAGTGGTGTGAAGATTGGTATGGTGATTATCCAGCGGGGCCTGTAACAGACCCAAAGGGGCCAGCAACGGGAGAATACCGTGTGTTGCGGGGCGGGTCTTTCAGCAGCTATGAATCTGTTGCTCGTTCTTCCTATCGGGTCAGCTTCACGCCGGCCACTCGTTACCTCAGCGTTGGGTTTCGCTTGGCGAGGAATGAGCCCCCTTAAATTAACTTTTCGGGGATAAACATCACCTTTTAAAAAGTTTAATTCTTCGTAAAAATCGCGGGAATGTGATGATTGGCACAGTTTAAATTTAAATTACGAATTTATTTGTTTTGTATTATAAAAGGGTTTGGATATTTAATGTTTTAAGCCCTTACAGTAGTATTATATTAAAATATTTTAAAATATAGTCAAATGTGGTTAGGAAGAATAGGATGCCGGTCTCTCTAGAAAAATTTCTGTCGCAGTTATCGGATTCTGGCATTTTAACAGACCAGAAGTTGCGGGCATTGGCACAAAAAAAATCCGAACATCAAGATGGTGAATCCCTCGCACGAGAGATGATCAAATTCGATTATTTGACAAAATACCAAGCGGAGCAAATATTAGGTGGCAAAGGTAAAAACCTTTGCATGGGCCAGTATGTATTGCTGGAAAAGTTAGGTGCAGGTGGTATGGGCCAGGTATATAAGGCTTACCATCCCGGCATGGAAAGAGTAGTGGCCATTAAGGTAATACTAGCCAAGGGAAAAATTGATGAAGAATCAGTCAGGCGATTCGAACGGGAAGTGAAAGCTGCGGCAAAACTTTCGCATCCAAATATCATTACGGTTTATGATGCGGGCAATGCCAATGGTAGACACTTTATGGTGATGGAATTGGTCAAGGGAAAAGATCTTAATGTAATTGTTCAACAAAGAGGGGGATTAGGCGTTGCTGAAACAATCAATTACATCAAACAGGTAGCTCGGGGTTTAGAATTTGCACATGAAAACGGGGTCATACATCGGGACATCAAACCTGCAAACTTGTTTTTAGACATTAAAGGGAATGTAAAAATACTAGACATGGGATTGGCGAAGATAAGCAACAAGGAGAATGAAGAAACCCTATCGATGTTGACTGGGACAACTGCAATCATGGGTACGGTGGATTTCATGTCTCCCGAACAGGGAACATCTTCCCGGGATGTAGATGGTAGGTCAGACATTTACAGTTTGGGTGCAACTCTTTTTTACCTTTTGACTAAAAAAGTAATGTATGAAGGCGATACAGCATTTGCAAAGGTGATAGCCCATAGTGAATCGCCAATCCCATCGCTTAAGGCAATTCGCCCTGATGTCTCTAATAATTTAAATTTGATATATACAAAGATGGTGGCTAAGCAGGTTGAAGATCGTTATCAAAATATGCTGGAATTGATTCAAGAATTAGATGCAATAGAAAAAGGGTCTGCAAGTACGGGAAACCTTACTGAATTGAGTAAGATTTATTCATTGCGTGACGAATTAGGTGAAATGGGTCTAAACAGGGAGTCAAGTAAAAAGGTCATTCAGTCCTCCAAATCAAATAAAGCTATTGTTGAAAAAGATTATAAGTTTGCATTAATTGCAACTGGCATTGGCGTTGTGCTAATTGGAATAATAGCATTGGCGTTTATACTTGGTCGATCGAGTAATTCGCAAAGTGAAGTTGCGTTAAAAAGCAATATTGAGAAGAGCAAAGTAGAAGTCAAAAACAGTGGGAATACAAATTTAAAACCTGTTACAGTTAATAAAGACAGTAAGAGTGAAAAAAAACTAACTCCTATGGCCACAAAATCTGAGGGTACTGGAGTGGTAATGCCCGTGGTAAGAGATTTGTTAGTGTTGCCATTTAGTGAAGTCAAAGCCAAAGAGAAACAAAAAGAGATTGCGAAGAATTTACAGAAAGAAGTTGAAGAAAAAGTAGATCTCGCTAAGGAAATAAATTTGGAAATGGTGTTAATCCCTGCAGGCAAGTTCAAGATGAGAGAATCTGGAGAAGATCATGAAGTAACGCTTACCAAGCCATTTTACATGGGTAAGTATGAAGTAACTAAGGAACAGTGGGAAGCGATAATGGGTAAGAGCCCAAGTAGTAAAATTAAAGGGGCCAAGTTACCAGTAACGGATGTATCATGGGAAGATTGTCAGGAGTTTATCGAGAAGTTGAATGCCAAGACCAATGGTGTTTATAGGCTTCCAACTGAAGCGGAGTGGGAATATGCATGTAGGGCGGGAACAGCAACAAGGTATCCATTTGGAGAGGAGGTGACTCCAAGTGATGCTAATTTTGTTGGTTCAAAGATTGGTAAACCGGTAGAAGTAGGAATGTACAAGCCAAATGCTTTTGGTCTATTTGATATGTATGGAAATGTTTGGGAGTGGTGTGAGGACTGGTATGGCATTTACCCAATAAGTGGGGTGGTTGATCCAAAGGGACCTGCAACAGGAACCGTGCGAGTGTTGCGTGGTGGTTCTTTCGATGGAATTCACGGTTCTGCTTTTGGTTCCTCTGACCGTGGGCGTGGTAGTGGAAGAGCCAACCGTCATGGTTTTCGTTTGGCGAGGACACCGTAATTACGGCTTAGCCACTTTACTGCTTTATTGACAATTAGGCTTTGATTGCTGGTGAAAAAGATGCAGACAAAAAAGTTAGCGCTGCTACTAACTGCAAAACTTGCCATGATGCTCACAAGTAATAAAGTTTAAAAATTCTAGCAAGGTGTCTGGTGCTTCTTAGCAGTAAAGATTCTTAGAAGAATAAGGCATTCTCACCGCGAAGACGCAAAGGAAGACAAGAAATCCGGACTTGTCTGCTGCTTCTTAGCGTACTTTGCGTCTTAGCGGTAAAGATTCTTTGCTTTGGATGTTTTTAGGTGCCACTTTTGCCAGCGTTTCTTCTCAACACCTTGATTTACTGGCAAAATCTACCACACCTTTTTCTCATGAAAACATAAGGTTTAAGCTCTTTGTGGGTTTTTCAGGGACGACTAGCTAGGCAGGCATCAATTCTTTAAACTTTATTGAAACTAGCTTTGTGGTGTTTTGCCCGGGGCTGGGTGAAGTCAACCTGGAAAGACCCATCCAGGAATGCTAGTTTGTACTGGATGGTTAATCCCCTCCACAGCCGCCGCAACTGCTACACGAACTGCCGCAACTGCTGCCGCAACTGCTGCCGCAACTTCCGCCCGAGCGGTCGTTTTTTTCTATGTATCTGACCAGTGGAACGAACGAGGTTGCCAAGACTGTTGATCCCAGCAAAAAGTAAGACCACTGCCAGTTATTTTCAATTTGTCGTGCCGGTAAAATCTCGTCCTTGTAAAGATTGGGGATGGTTGTTTTGGAAACCAGCAAGGTTAATCGTATCAGGTAAAAGATTATGAAGATAGCTAATGCGAATGTGACAAAAACTATCAATGCCACGTCTTTATCCCTTAAAGTCCCTGTTACGATTCTTGTGAATGCCAAGAGTAAGAGCAGCGCTAGAATTGCAAAGTTTACATAAAAAAGGGAATGTAACTTCTTGGATTTGTTGAAGTATTTTAAAAAGGCATCCATGCTGTTGGGGATTGATAAAAAGATCGGTTTTACAACCAGTTCCTTAAGCAGGTCGGGGTAGAAGGTTTTCTTCAATCCACCCAGCGTATAAGCGACTTGTTTTTGCGGGATGCCAATCGGATGCTTTGTTTTATCGATTTCGATCGACTTGTCAGCGTTTATTTTGATTGCGCCATTTTCAACAAGTTCACTGACCGTACCGTGGATCACATCGGAAATTTTCTGTGTCTTTAAGTAGACAAGTTCCAAGGGTTGGAGATTATAGATGAACGATTTTTTGTCAAAGCTGGCGACGATGTTTTTCAACATGGCTCTATTATAAAATTCAAGGGCCGTAATTGCAAAAACGGTGATGGCGATGAATCCTTGGAGGATATCGGGATTGTCGATATGAATGTAAAAAGGCCTGAGTAAGAAGTATGCCGGAACCGTAAGGCAGATGAAAGCCAGGATTCCAAAGATGATAAATGCTCGCAATTTGTATTTCGCCTTTTCGAGGTGCAGGCTTTCAAACATGTCACCATAAGTCCAATAGTTATCGGGCTGTTTTCCGAAGTCTCTTTCGTAAAATTTTGCGGTGCGCTCTTTTGCCTGTCTGAACTTTTCAAATTCTTCCTTATTTCGTGTTGATGGAATATGCTGGACCTGTTTGCCTAGTAAGGCGCAGAAGTCCTGATAGGATTGAGTGAAAATAAGGTGCTGGTGCCAGACATTATCGACTATTTTTGAAGGCGACACCATAAAGTCAGAGGTCGCAGCCAGGTACATGAACTTCTTATATTCTATGATCGCCTGATTGGTGAAATCTTGGGTCCAGAAATTTTCTATAGCAAGCCTCGTGGAAAACCCATATTCACCATGGGGGTCGTCAAGGTCGAACGCCAATATCTTGTCCCAAAGTTCCTGGTTCATTTTTTTCTGATTTGTTTTGGGTTACATTATGATGCTTGTTTCTCAATATATATATTTAGCATCTTGAAATAGTAGCAAAAACTTAGATGTAATATACCAGTTCATTTTCCTGTTGTAAAAACAAAAACCGAAATGTTTAAACCCACTTTCTGGTCGAAAATTTCCTTAACCATTTAAACTAGCATTTTCGTTCAAGCAATTGCTTCATAACCGCACGATGAAACCCTTCTCGTTCGGAAAACTAACCCAAGTGATTTGAATCACCTTCGAACACCCTAGCAGCCAGAACAAGGCACCTGCCCTGCCCTATGCGCATTCTTACGGGTATTCCACAACCCAAATATTGCGGTAAAGCACGCGTCGGCCAAAAGTTTCAAACCAGATTGGGTCATCCGTAGTCTCTGGGCCTTGAAACCGTGTGGCGTTCAGCCGTTTGCCTCTAACTTGTCTACAATCTGGTGCTTCTTAGCAGTAAAGAATCTTGCAAAAATAAAGGCATTCTTACCGCCAAGACGCAAAGAGCGCAAAGGAAGACAAGAAATCCGGACTTGTCTGGTGCTGCTTAGCGTACTTTGCATCTTAGCGGTAAAGATTCTTTGCTTTGGATGTTTTTGGGTGCCACTTTTGCCAGAGGTTCTTCTCAACACCTTAGTTTTCTGGCAAATTTGACCACTCATTTTCCTTCTGAATAGAACAATTTGCAAGCACTTTATGGGTTTTTCAGGGACGACTATTTACCCTTGGCTTTCAGACCGAAGATTTTTACATCAGCCCAGTCGCCTGTATCATCAAAAGTACCAACACCAACTTGGCCCCAAAGAAAGTTTTTATTGGTTGCGGTCATCACCGGTTCATTCATATCATCAAAGAAAACTTCGATCGATCCAGTGGATACATCGCGTTTAATGCGGGCCTTATGCCAAGCATCAGTCCAATTGGTGCCTGGGGTTGTCTTGGTTGAAATTTTCTTTCGATCGCTACCATCGACGATAAAAATTTGATTGGCATGATCATCGGTTTTCTTGCCTAGGTGGACATAATAAAAATGAGCAGGGTCTTGATAACCAAAGAAAAGGCAAAGATCGCGGTGGTTATAATCCTTGATGGTGCTGAGCATTTTGGTTTCTAAAACAAAATCCCCAACGCTGAGATCTTTCACAAGTGCAAAGTGAAAGGGGCTGCGGTGCGGAGGCTTAAAGGAACTAGTTTTTTTAAACTGGCTAAGGGCTTTGCCCCCATCCTTGGCATCGACTATTTTCCAGCATGTACTATCGCTAAAAGCCCAACGATCCGAGCCTTTGGCGAAGTTATCTTCAAAAAGTAGTGGTAAATTATCTGCACCATGCGAATAACCGAACATCGAAAGGGCCAAAACACTAAGAAAAAGCACTCGAAACATGGAATACCTCGTGTAAATTCCGGTAAGATGATGTTTAGAATATAATCTTTACTTATGATAACTCCAAGAAAGTTTCCATGCAGGAAGTCGAATCGCAAAGAAAACCCGAACTACTGGCACCCGCTGGGGACTGGGATTGCCTAAAGGCAGCAGCAGCCAACGGCGCAGATGCAGTGTATTTTGGCCTTGATCAATTTAATGCCAGGCACAGGGCAACCAACTTTACTCTTGCTGAACTTCCCAAAGTCGTGGCTTTTCTTCACAGCCACAACATTCGAGCATTCGTGGCGTTCAACATCCTGATTTTTTCTGAAGAACTAAAAGAAGCTGAAAGATATCTTCAGGAAATCGCGCGGGCAGGAGTTGATGCTGTCATTATTCAAGATCTGGGCTTGGCAAAGCTTGCTAGGCTGGCAGTTCCGGAATTAGAAATTCATGCAAGCACCCAAATGACGATTTCAGATTCCCGCGGCGCCAACTTTGCTGAAGAACTCGGGGCAACTCAAGCAGTGCTTGCACGCGAGATGTCAATCGAACAGATTGCCAAAATCTCTGAAGAAAGCACCATCCCCTTGGAAGTTTTTGTACATGGTGCATTATGCGTTGCTTACAGCGGCCAATGCCTAACCAGCGAAGCTTTGGGTGGTCGCAGCGCCAACCGGGGCCAATGTGCACAAGCTTGTAGAATGCCCTACGAGATGATCGTGGATGGGAAGCAAATCAATCTAGGCGACAAGGCATATCTATTAAGCCCGCAGGATCTTGCAGGGCATGATCAAATTGCGGAGCTCATTAAGGCAGGCGTCACCTGTTTCAAAATTGAGGGGCGCTTAAAAGGCGCAGCCTATGTTGCAGCAACAACAAGGCTTTATCGCGAGGCGATCGATTGTGCAATGGAAGGCAGGCCTTTCGAACCTGATAAAATCCAGCTTAACGACCTAACGATGGCTTTTTCGCGGGGCTTTACCCCTGGATTTCTTCACGGGAACAATCATCAAAAACTGGTGCGCGGGCGCTTCCCTAAAAGTCGTGGCTTATTACTCGGGCGCATTATCGACCTCAAAGCAGGCACCCTCTTTTTAAAAATCGATAAAGAACACCTAGGTCACCCTTTACCATTGCAAATAGGTGATGGGATTGTAATCGACTTGGCCAAGCCTGAAGAAAAAGAGCCGGGCGGCAGAGTTGTTGAAATTCAAAAAACCAGAATTAGCGATGTAGTTGAAATACGCCTGCATGGCGGAATCGAAGTAAACAAGCAAGAGGTTCTGGATGCCCCCGTTTGGAAAACAGACGACCCAGATTTCCGCAAGCGCATGGAATCCAGCTTCGCTCGGGATCTTGTGGTTCATCGCGCTCCGTTAGATTTTAAGCTGGATTGCAAAATCAATGCCCCGCTGCATGTTGAAGCCATTTGCAGTGATGGCACTTCTGCAAAAGCAACTTGGGAAGGGCCAGTTCAAGAGGCCAATCAGCGCCCCTTCGAATTAAATGATGCAAAAGAATATCTGGGCAGACTAGGCAGCACCCCGTTTTCTCTGGGCACGATCGAACTTAATATCCGGGGAAATGCAATGATTCCCCCTGCGATCTTAAACAAGCTTAGGCGTGAATTAGTGGACCAATTGATTGATGCCAGAAAAAGTAACCAGATCAGGCCAATTGTAAGTACTAATGCGCTGGAACAATTGCGCGAGCAAATTAAAGTTGCTAAACCTTTGCAACATGAATCGCCTTCACTTATACCCTTGGTACGAAATCATGGGCAACTCGATGCGGTAATCGCTTGGGCGAAAACCTCTCAGCCCACAAAAATATCCATGATTCATTGCGATTTTGAAGACACGAAACTTTACAAAGAAGCAGTAACCAAAGCCAACTTGGCTGGGATTCCAATTTCTTTGGCAACTTTGCGTGTTATCAAGCCGGGCGAAGATGGCTTTCTTACCCAGGCAATCAAATACCAACCCGATGCATTGTTGATTCGAAGTATAAGTGCCCTTAGGTATGCAAAGCAACATGCGCCCTCTCTAAAACTTATTGGTGATTGGTCACTAAATTGTGTCAATGAAATCAGCACTCGTATGATGCTGGATGAAGGTTTGGAACGCGTAGCCCCCGGTAACGATCTTAACTGGGAACAACTCAAGCAACTTGTAATGAGGTCGGAACCTCGGGCGCTAGAAATAGGTGCGCATATGCATATGCCGATGTTTCATATGGAGCATTGTGTGTTTGCTGCATTTCTTTCTGAAGGCAAAGATCATCGCGATTGCGGCAGGCCCTGCGAAACCCACAAAGTTTCTCTGAAGGATCGCAGCACTGGTGCGGAATTCCCCGTTGGCGTTGATTCGGGCTGTAGAAATACGGTTTACAATTCCATGCCCCAATCTGCTGCAGAGTATTTGAAGCGGCTTATTGAAATGCATGTGACTTCCTTTAGGATCGAATTCCTCAGGGAATCAAACTTGGAAGTACAGAAGATTCTCGATGGGTATGGTTCGGTCCTTTCGGGTAAAAATGATGGTAAAAACCTTTGGCAAAACTTGAAGGCCAGCAATCAGGTGGGTTTAACCCGCGGCACTTTCAATCTGCTTTAAGCTGGCTCTTTACCCAAGTGTTTCTACTTTCTTGATTCCCGGGTTGCTTTAACCCGTTGATCAAGGATAATCATTGCAGGAATTCTTTGCTGCCCTTTAAAGTTCATAGTTGGCATTGGAATGGAACACTTGTTCGATGAATAATGAATCTTCGAATCCAGAATTACCAAAGGAAGTGTTGCTGGGAACACCCGGGCCACTGCCCAATCTCCACATTGATTTAGACCCCTCCGACCCCGCTGCATTATTATTTTCATCGGGTATCAAATCAACAGATGACGTCCCTACCCATGTTTCCAAAACCGCACCCCAGTTGGTAAAGACTTCAGACGATGCACCTTTGCCAAATGTTTTTAAAGGCAAACAACTCGGACATTATGAATTGATTGGCGCCATTGGAAAAGGCGGGATGGCTACCGTCTTAAAAGCCAGGGATATCTTGTTGGACAGAACCGTAGCGGTGAAAGTATTGCCCCCGGATATGGCAAAAGAAAACGAGAACGTTTTACGATTTCATCAAGAGGCAAGAAGTGCTGCAAGGCTCGATCACGAAAACATCGCCAGGGTATTTTATTGCGGTGAGGATCAAAATCTAAGTTTCATCGCATTCGAATTCATCGAAGGGAAAAACCTCCGTGAAATCTTAACTGCACGCACGACAATCCCCTGCGAAGAAACTTTGCTTTACATGATTCAGGTTGCACGCGGGCTTATTCATGCTGCGAGCCGTAATGTTGTTCACCGGGATATCAAGCCTTCAAACATTATCATAACACCAACAGGTTTGGTGAAATTGGTGGACATGGGGCTAGCAAGATCACTTGGGCCAAATGAAGGCGGGTTGACACAATCTGGAATGACATTAGGCACCTTTGATTATATTTCGCCCGAGCAGGCGCTAGAACCACGCGATGCTGATCATCGCAGCGACATTTATTCTCTGGGCTGCACTTTTTATCATTTGATTACAGGCCATGCAGTGGTCCCAGAAGGTACCGCAGCAAGAAAACTTTATCATCACCAGCATGTTAAACCCACTGATCCAAGAGTATTAATTCCAGATTTGCCTGATGGCATCGCAATGCTTCTAGACAAAATGATGGCAAAGTTACCAATCGATAGGTACCAGACTCCCGAAGAAATGCTTGCAGATATGGAGAATGTTGCAATAAGCCTTGGGATTGCTCCCCGCGATTCACAAATCCGGGCCTTAGGCAACCACATTATCAGCCCGACTGGAAGACAACAAAGCCTGACTTACCCCATGGCATTAGCCGGAATATTTATAATCCTTGCGCTTGTATTTATGGATTCTCTGCCAAACAAAACCCCAAGTACGGAGGGAACTTGGCCCTTCAAAAACCAGCGTTCAGCTTCCAACGATTCCCTTTTGTTTCCTGATTCGGGAAATAATAAACCCAGAGAAAACACACCGATCAACAACCCTGCGCTGGAAGCAAAATCAGGATTGATTCCAAAATATGAATCGGAAGAACCAACTTTAAAAGAACTCAGAGAATGGCTCCAAAAAAACAAGGATGCCAGGCAAATCGAAATCGTGCTAGCCAAAGATCTCGACCTTACGCCTGAAAACGACAAACAAGAACCAGGCTTGGTCATCAACCATGCGCAAGTAAAAATCCGAGGTAAGGATTCTGTTAAAAGGCCCACCCTTAAATTGGGATACGATGCCCGCTCTGTTACCACCCCCGTTGCATGGTCTGCTCTCACTATTGATTCAGATGATGCAATCATTCAGGATGTCAACATTACGATCGATGCGCGATCCACTGATACCGAAATGCATGGGGTAACCTTCCGGGGCAAAAAAGCTCTGGTTTTAAGACGCTGCGAATTTATTCAGGCACAAGCGGTTCAAAGCGAAAATAGGCAACTTGCATCCCTACTGCTTGATTCTCCCGAAAACACAAAGCCCACGATTAATATCGAGGACTGCTGCTTTCTGGGTTTCGAGCAGATTGTCTCGCCCCTTAATGACACCGGGAAACCCGAACCTGTTTCTTACCGGCAACCCGATGGCGGTGGGTGTGATGCGATAATAAAAAAAGGCAATTCGCGCATCAGGTTAAACGATTGCGTCTTTGGGCCTCATTACTCCATCATTCATTTTCTTGGAAAAACCGACACCGACAATCCCGTGGCGATTCAGCATTGCTCCATCATGCAAGGCTCAAAATCGAGTTTGATTTATGCAGGTTCGCAATCAAATCCACAGGTTGAAATGAACCATTCCTTAATTGCAAAATCCCCTGATCTTCTATTTCAAACAGATTCTGATAATGCGGTTCTTATTCGAAACACCATGGGGCCTAACCAAACAAAGTTCAAAGGTGAAGAAAATCGTTATTACAAAGTAGATAGCTTTTTGACCCAGAATTCTCCCCCGTTTTCATTCAACGAATTCCTCTCGTTTCAAAACCAGTTACGCGATAACAAACTAGGCGTTGATGAAACCTCAAAGTTGCTGGAAACCAGTCCCTGGAAAAATGATCAGCCTCTCAAATTACTTGAAGAGTTTCATCTAGGGCAGGCTTTCATGCTTAAAGACACGGCGTTGGAACTTCGCAGCCCTGACAATATTTCCGACAGGCTTATAGGTGCAGAAAAATTCCTCGACTTCTCTTATATCTCTAAGCCTCTTCCATCCATTACCAGCACCAAGCCTGAAGCTTCTAGCAAACCCAGAATAGTTGACTCTACTGAAACCGATGACCCTTCAAAATTTGTTTTCAAAACTCTTGAAACTGCGCTCGCATCTTGCAAGGGAGGCGAAACAATTCTCATCAGACATGATGGCGATCTTATTATAAAGCCCTTGAGGCTCGACAAAACTGCTGGCGAAATCACCATCAAGCCTTTTCTCGGTAGCAAGCCCATTCTTGTTTCTGGAGATACGCGCGAGGGAATAACTGTTGCAATGTTTCTTATCAATGAAAGCTCTTTAAAGCTTGAAGATTTAGAAATTGTATCCAGACCAATATTGGCGGGCTTGCGCACACCATCTTTGGCAACTCTCGGGAAGGCCGGTTCCATCAACCTAAAAAATTGCAGTGTTTCTTTCGATAAAAGTGAAGCACTGCAATTACCAACCATCATTGGGTTAGGGGTGGATACCAACCTGATGATGGATTCCATGCCAGGAACACCCCCTGCACCGGCTAATTCCATCGTGATTGATCAATGCAGGTTGCGTGGGGAATGCAACATATTCAGAAATCGAACCACAAGAAATTGCGAATTACAAATCACACAAAGTTTCATTGCAATCGCAGGGGCAATCATCAAAGTAGAATCCCCCGGCACCGGTGCGGTGGCGATTGCAGGATTACAAGCAAGGATCAATAAAGTATCTGCTTTTTGCGAGGGAATCCCATTCCAGATAACACAGGGAAAACCCTCCACTATACCAATCTTGGTAAAGCTCAGCGAAAGCCTGCTAGTTCAAATTGGGGCAAAGGAATTTGTTCAGTTGGAAGACCCAGAAATATCACAGGAACGGCTTAAAGAATCGGTGCAGATTGAAGGAGGGAGGAATATTTTTGGGAGCGGAGACAAATTGCTTTTGGCAAAATCTCCCCTAGATATTAGCAAAGATTTTTCGTTAAACCTTGAGGGCTGGAATGCACTTTTCCCAGACTCGCAGGGCATTAAGTTAACAACTTCTATACCGGCTTTGGGAACAAAGTCTGGGGTATTTTGGAAAACACCCCTGAATCAATTTCGGACCGACGAAACAACAGGGGTTGGTTATAGCGCCCCATAAATAAATAATGCTTGCCCGAAACATCAGGCAAGCATTATTTAGAGAGTGCTTAAAGGGCAAGTCGCTTTACTTTTTACCGCTTTTTTTCTTTACTGTTACCTTGGCCTTCGCCTTTGCTACGGGGGCCTTGGCTTTCGCCTTTGCTACGGGGGCCTTAGTTTTCACAGCAGGTGTGGCTTTCTTTTGCCCAAATATCGCATCATAACCTTGTGAAAAATTCTTCGTCTCTGCGAGTCCAATCCTAATAATGCTCACTTCTTATTTCTCCTTGGTAAAAATAAATCGTACGACTTTCTTTATAACACAATTCAAACCCATTGGCATTAACATTGTAATCTTTGATAATTTTCACAATGTCAGATTCTACACGGACTGGGAAATAACAAAATCACAAAGGATCTCTTCCGCAATCTTTAGTTGTTCGATTTCTATCCATTCATCTTTAGTATGGGCCTGAGCAATGCTTCCCGGGCCAAAAACAACTGCTGGAATAAATGCTTCACACAAACTTGCGGCATCCGTTCCATAGGGTTCTGCATCGATTTCCAATGTACCAATCCTTGATTTAATACTCTTACCCAAAGCCTGAACCAGTTTCGGGGAATATTCATCGCCCAAAGCGGGCGCTGCAAGCCATGGTTCCGTTACTTCAAATGGAATGTCCTTACATTTTTGCCCGAGCCATTCGCGGAATTGATTAACCGCACCCTCAGGGGTTTCTCCTGGAAGCAACCTTCGATCCACCTGCACCGCACAAAAATCTGGCACCGTATTAACACTGGCGCCACCGCGAATTGTTCCGCAACTTAAGGTGGCACTTCCAAGCCTTGGATGCCCAGGCAAACCCGCAAGATGTTTTGCATATTCTTCGACATAAGGTAGAAGCTTGGCCATGCTGTATATGGCATTTTTTCCTTTTTCAGGAGTGGAACTATGGCAGGATACCCCTTTGCATTGCAAATCCCATCGAACCGCACCCTTATGAGCGTTTACAATATGCAGGCGGGTCGGCTCTGCTACGACTGCCCAAATAGATTTGGGATCTTTTGCTTTTAACCAAGGCTGATTAACTATACTTTGAATTCCTTGAAACCCATGCTCTTCATCAATGGTGCAAGCCATGGCCAATTGGGGCATCCCTGCCTTTTTTTGCTTAAAAAGTCGGGCAAAAGCGGTCGCCATGGATGCCATCCCTCCTTTAACATCACACGCCCCTCTACCATAAAGTTTGCCTGCTTCTATTTTGGCACCAAAGGGATCAATGATCATTCCATCAACGGGAACTGTATCTTGATGCGCTTCAAAGAGGATGGTTTGAGAAGGGTTACCTGGGGGATCCATGAAGGCAACTAAATTATCTCGGCCCGGCTGAATTGTGGTTCGCTCGGTTCGGGCCCCCATATTTTTAAAGAAAGTTTCCATGTATGCAGTTACACGGCTTTCAAATATAAGTTCTTCTGGCAGCGCCCTGCCCATTGGATTTATACTTGGTAAACGAACTAAATCAGCAAGAAGGCTGGTAACATCCATTTGCAGAATCCTCAGGAAAAAGAAAATCTCTGGGAATGATCATGGAAAAAGCTGGTATCCCAACCTATTCATCCTATAAATACTTTACAGCATATGCTGTAAAGTTATAAACTTTCATCATACCTTATTCCTTGAAGAGTAGATGGGTTGGTCCATGAAAATTCACGAATATCAAGCTAAAGATTTACTTGCTGCCGAAGGGGCCAAAATCCCTGCAGGCATTATTGCAAATACCCCTGAAGAAGCTGTTAAAGCTTTTGATCATCTGGGTGGCAATCCCGTTGTTCTTAAGGCTCAGGTTCATGCGGGTGGGCGAGGAAAAGGTCGCTTTAAAGATAGCGGCAAAGATTTCGGCGGGGTTAAATTCATTACCAAACGCGAAGATATCATTCCCATTTCTGAAGTGATGTTTAAGTTTCCTCTGGTTACTCTTCAAACTGGGCCAGAAGGACAAAAGGTTTCCAAGATTTTGGTTCAAAGCGCAGCTGATATCTCCCGTGAAATCTATCTTGGCATGGTTTTAGATCGCTCCGAAGGCTTGCCTATCATGATGGCTTGCGCTGATGGCGGCGTTGATATCGAAGAAGTTGCCCATAAGCACCCTGAAAAACTTTTGAAGATGGCAGTTTCTCCTGAAACCGGACTTCTTCCCTACCAAGCTCGTAAACTAGCTTTCGCTCTTGGCTTTACGCCCGAGCAGGTTCCACAAGCAGAAGCCATCATGATGGCTTTATCCAAGGTTTTCCTTGCACAAGATGCCAGCCTTGCTGAAATTAATCCTTTAGTTGTTACTCCTACGGGTGAGGTTTTGGCTTTGGATGCCAAAATCACCTTTGATGACAACGCACTTTTCCGACATCCTCACATCGAACACTTACGGGATCTTTCAGAAGAAAACCCTTCTGAAGTACGGGCAGCAAAATCCGGTTTAAGTTTTGTGCAAATGAGCGGCAATATAGGATGCCTAGTTAATGGTGCTGGCCTTGCGATGAGCACCATGGATATCATCAAATATCATGGGGGCGAACCTGCCAACTTCTTGGATGTTGGGGGTGGTGCCAATAAGGATCAGGTAACCGAAGCTTTTCGAATTTTGCTTTCCGATCCTAATGTAAAAGCGGTACTGGTCAATATTTTTGGTGGCATCATGAAGTGCGACACCATTGCTAATGCCATTCTTGCTGCCTACAAGGAAGTCGGTTTTCATGTACCATTGGTGGTAAGGTTAGAAGGTACAAATGTGGCAGAAGGCAAGAAAATCCTGCAGGAAAGCGGACTTAAGATCATTGCTGCAGAGGGATTAACCGATGCTGCTAAAAAAGTTGTAGCTGCTGCCAAATAAATCATAAACCAAGTTCAAAAGAATCTGCGGAGTTGTTTTCATGAGCATTCTTATTGATAAAAACACCAAGGTACTGTGCCAAGGTTTGGGTAAAGCCGGAACATTTCATGCAATCCAATGCAGGGAATATGGAACCCAGGTAGTGGGTGGTGTGGTTCCTGGAAAAGGTGGCACAACCAAAGAAGGTTTTCCTATTTTCAATACGGTTGCAGAAGCCGTTGCTAAAACTGGCGCCAACGCCACCATGATATTTGTTCCGCCTCCAGGTGCTGCAGATGCCATCATGGAAGCAGCAGATGCAGGCATTCAAGTTATTGTTGCGATTACCGAAGGCATTCCAGTTTTGGATATGTCGAGGGCGAAACGATTTCTTGCAACCAAGCCGAATATTCGCCTTATCGGGCCCAACTGCCCCGGCCTTATTACTCCTGGGCAATGCAAAATTGGCATTATGCCCGGTTACATTCACAAGCCAGGAACCATTGGCGTCATCTCGCGAAGTGGAACCCTCACCTATGAAGCTGTTTGGCAGCTTACTAATTTAGGGCTTGGTCAATCAACTTGCGTTGGTATTGGGGGCGACCCGATCATAGGTACCAATCAAATTGATGTACTCAAAATGTTTCAGGATGATGCTGGAACAGAAGCAATTCTAATGATGGGTGAAATCGGTGGCACTGCTGAAGAAGAAGCTGCTGCTTACATTCAAAAGTATGTCACAAAACCAGTCGCAGCCTTTATTGCGGGCCAAACAGCGCCCCCCGGAAAACGCATGGGTCATGCAGGCGCAATCATCAGCGGTGGCATGGGTTCTGCTCAAGATAAAATGGCAGCCTTGCGAAAAGCTGGAATTCTAGTTGCAGAAAGCCCCGCAGATCTTGGGATTACCTTGCAGGAAGCTTTAAAAAGGAAGAAATCTTAAAGTTTCGATTCGTGCTTTTCTGCTACTTTTGTGGTAGGATTACGAAATGAATAATTTCAATCGAAGAGATTTTCTAACCCACCCCATGGGCCCTTGTGGTTCTCTGGCACTTTCTTGGCTTCTTTCCCAAGAAGGATTTGCTGCTTCTATCGAAGCAAACAACCTTAACCCGCTTGCGCCTCGACTTTCTCATTTCCCTTCAAAAGCCAAGTCGGTCATTTTCATGTTCATGGTGGGTGGCCCTAGCCAGATTGATTTATTTGACCCGAAGCCCGAATTGAATCGACTTAATGGCCAACCCCTGCCCCCTAGCTTTGGCAAGCCCGTTAGTCAGTTCACCAAAGGCGATACGCCCATTCTTGGCTCGACCCGGAAATTTCAAAAGTATGGTAAATCTGGGCTAGAGGTTTCAGACCTGATGCCTAATCTCGCTCAGTGTGTTGATGATATTTGTTTTTTAAGATCCTGCTGGTGCAGCAGCACAGTTCATGCGCCCGCAATGTATGAAATGCACTCCGGAAGAACATTGATGGGGCATCCGAGTTTGGGTTCCTGGGTCTCGTATGGCTTAGGAAGCACCAACGAAAATTTGCCTGCGTACTGTGTTCTATTACAACCCGAAGGCACCCCCGAAGGCGGGGCACCCTGCTGGTCCAATGCATACCTTCCTGCTGTCTATCAAGGAACATTGTTAAGGCGTGGCGCAAACCCTCTTTTGCACCTTAAACCCCCTGCAGACATAACACCCAGCCGCCAAAGGGCAACCATCGACTTCATCAAGCATATGAACGAAAAAGATCTTGATCCTTCGCGCACCGATCTTGCTGCTCGAATTGCTTCCTATGAACTCGCTTTCCGCATGCAAAGCCACGCTCCCGAAGCGGTTGATCTTTCCAAGGAAAGCGAAAGAACCAAGAACAACTACGGCTTGAACGACAAAAAAACATCCGACTTCGGCACCCGCTGCCTGCTTGCAAGAAGGTTGGTCGAGAGGGGCGTTCGGTTCGTTCAACTTTACTCGGGTGGTGGCCCCTTGGTCACCCAATGGGATGCACATGATGACATTAATTCCAATCATGAAAAGATGTGTGGCCATGTTGATCAGCCAATTGCTGCATTACTTAAAGATCTTAAAGCCAGAGGTTTGCTCGACTCCACTCTGGTTGTTTGGGCAAGTGAATTTGGCAGATTGCCCAATACTCAGGGTGGCAGAGGTCGTGATCACAACCCGCATGGCTTTACGATGTGGATAGCAGGAGGCGGAGTTAAAGGCGGACAAACTATTGGCGCCACCGACGAAATGGGGCTCAATGCAATCGACACAAGAATATCCGTCAATGATTTTCACGCCACATTGCTGCATCTTCTTGGCATGGATCATGAGAAACTTATCTACCCGCACTTGGGCAAGGATGAACGCCTTACCGATGTTGCAGGCCGTGTTGTACAATCTGTTTTTGCTTGATATCTCCCCAGAGTAACTAAAATGATCATGCCCTTGTACGATGACAACTCGCAACGGATTCGAACCCCGTTTGTTAATTACATTCTTATAGCAATCAATATTTTTGTTTTCGTCATGTTTCAAAACTTTGGCGAGAACGAGCGCTTTATTTACACTTTCTCTGCAGTGCCTGCAGAAATCATTTCAGGAAAAGATATTCAATCAAGCCCCACTGTTTTGGGAAAAACCCGCTCAGGCGAAGAGATTATCCGACCCGGTTTAGAGCCAACCCCCTTCACGGTTTACATCACGCTAATCACCTCTATGTTCATGCATGGAGGCATAGGCCATATTTTAGGCAACATGCTTTTCCTATGGATCTTTGGTGATAATGTTGAAGACCGACTCGGACATCTGCAATATCTGCTTTTTTACATTATCGTGGGGATATTAGCATCTTTAGCACATGTTGCAACTTGTGTTCTTCTGAAATCCGACCTATTAACCCCCAGTTTGGGTGCCTCGGGAGCAATTTCAGGGGTCATGGGTGCTTACCTACTTTTCTATCCCAACAACAGTGTAACTGTCCTGATCTTTCGGTTTGTAACCACGGTGCCTGCAATCGTCGCAGTAGGATTATGGTTTGCAATGCAGCTATTTAGTAGCGTCATGGAGCTGGGGGCTGGAGAAGGTGGGGGCGTAGCTTATGGGGCGCATATAGGCGGATTTATTGCGGGAATTCCTTTAGCTTTCTTTATCGATAAGGCATTTGGTGATGGCAAGCAAAATGTATCCTGGACGGAATCCCCTAATATAGAAGGCTAGATAATTTTGATCGGTATTGATTGGCTAGCGGACTACCCACACCAACCAAATGAAAGATGCTTACCATAACCTCGCGAACGCAATTCTTGGCAAGGTTCATATCGTTTTCGCCAGCTTGAATTAAAAGCTTCAATGCTTCCTCGTAACTTCCTGAAGAGGCCTTAAGGCAGCCAAGCTGGTAATAAGCTAAACCATCTTTAGGCTTCAATTCGATTTGCTTAAGGACATCAGCCTCGGTAGGAAGTGGTTTTGTTATTTGATAAATCTTTAATATCGCCATGATTTTCTGAACTTCTTTACCTGTATCACCATCTGAACCAAAAGGCTCCAAAAGGCCGGGTACTTCAGATTGTTCATCCCCTTTTCCTGCTAACATTCTTGCAAGGGCCAATCGAACCTTATCATGCTTTGGATTATCTTTAAATAACCCCCTTACTGTTTCTTCTGCTGCAACAGGATCTGTTTTTTTTAATTCAACAGCTTCAATCAATCGCTTATCTACATCAGTAGGTAAAAGCGTTGCAAGAAACTCCTGTAGTTGTTCATCGGTTAATAAGCCTTGAAATCGATTAACAACAAGGCCATCCTTCAAAGCAAAAACTGCAGGTATTCCTTCAACCTTGAATGATGCTGCAAGATTGGGGTTCTCATCGGTGTTGATTTCCGCAAGCATGACTTGGCCATTGAGATTTTGAATGGCACTTTCAAGCATGGGTTTTAGCAATTTGCAAGGCTGGCACCAGGGAGCCCAAAAATCCACCACGACAGGTACAGTCTTCGACATCTCCACTACTTTTGGAGAAAAGTTCTTTTCATCTACTGCGTATATCCATTCAGAATTAATCATTTATTCGTATTCATACCAAAGAAGGAATAGGTGCGGAATCAGCTATCGGTACTGACACTCCATTAGCGAGATTTATTTTTTGCGTTGGGTCAATTCCCATCACCTTATAAATGGTAGCAGCAAACATTGCAGGATTTACAGGATTATCTTTGGGAATACTACCCATGGAATCAGAAGAACCAACCACGGCGCCACCGGGCAAACCTGCCCCTGCAAGCAACCCACTCCAAACGCCACTATGGTGATCTCTGCCACCCCGCATATTTAGATAAGGGCTCCTACCAAATTCACCTACCGCAACAAGGAGCGTAGAATCAAGTAACCCTTTAACTTGAAGATCATCTAAAAGCGCAGCGTAGGCGAAATCAAACATGGGGCAGATTTTAGTGCGGTAATCATTCAAATTACTGGCAAGCGCCCCGCCATCAGCATGGCAATCCCAAGTGACTTCGTTAAAAACCGATTCAAACATATTAACAGTAACAAACTTTACGCCCGATTCAACAAGCGCTAAAGCCGCCTGACAAGACTGCCCAAATCTGGTATTTCCATAGCGGGAATCAAAGCTAAGATTTGCAACCGTTGAACGAACCATCCCAAGATTTAATTCGCTATTGTTGTGAGTAATTTCACAAATATTTCTGATATCGTTGGCGTGCGATTTAATGTTCACGGGCTGAAATTGATCACCTAAAAAACCTGCCTCCTGCCCCTGATACATGGTAACGCCTGTAAGCCCAATTTTAGAGGGAAGCACGACGAAGCTTGGCACTTGGGAATACGAGGGGGAACTAAGCGAAGCGCGAACAGACCCATAATTCGGAAAGCAATTTTGAACGGTAGAAACCCTCCCCGTCTGCATCAATTGCAATCCTGTTTCATGAATAGGCGCTTCATCATGAAACAAGGAACGAACCACGGTAAACTTATCAGCCCGGGAAGCTAGAAGTGGCAGAGTTTCAGCAAAAAAAGTGCCTGGAACCTTGGTAGATATTGCTTTAAACGGCCCACGAATTTCCGACCTAGCATCCGGTTTGGGATCAAAGGTATCTATCTGGCTAGGCCCACCAGTTAATAGAAGAAAAATGCAATTCTTAATGCTTGAACTATCCCCGGTTTCAAGTCCTTTTGCCTCGGGTAAAAAAGTACAAGCACCTGCAGTCGTAACGGCTGTGTGCTTTAAAAATTGACGCCTATCAAAGCCACTTTTGCCTTGCTGCATGATCATTCCCTTCCCAATTATGGAACGCTTAGGTTTCTATATGTATGGTAAATCAATCACAAGCAAACGCAACCAGAAACATTTCTGCTTTACAACTCTTACTATTTTTCGGTAAAACGCCATACCCCATCCCAATCGGCAGAAGGCGGGTTGGAAAGAAAGTGCTGGCATCGCATCAGATGCATGCTGGCAGCCTTATTTAATTTATCCAACTCAAGAACCTCTCCAAATAGTCCAATCGCCTTGGCGAATTTCATCTGCTGGTAAAAATCTCTGGCTTTGTGATAAAGCTCGATAATTTGTTCATGACTTGCACTTAATGGATCAGAACGCAATCCATAAACCTCGTAGATACTAATGGGCTGATTTTTACCTTTAACTTGAATTCGATCGAGTTCCCTAGTCCAAATCCGGTCTGCACAACTTTTATAAGTTGTCTCGCTAATTATGATATCTGTACCGTAAACCTTGCTAGTTCCCTCCAAACGCGAACCAAGGTTAACACCATCGCCGATCGAGGTGAACTCCATTCGTTTCGTAGATCCGATATTTCCGGAAATTACAGAATCAGAATTCACCCCAATTCCAATCTTGATATTTACCAGATCAAATTCTTTCTGATCCTTGGGCTTTAACTTTTCAACCCGCTTTGCATTGAACTCCTTGAGGCGGTGCCTCATATCAATTGCGGTCTGCACTGCAAGCCAGGCATGATCGGGCAGAGCAAGCGGGGTACCAAACACAGCCATAATCGCATCACCAATGTACTTGTCTAGCGTCCCTTTATGGATCAATACCGATTCGACCATGGTTTCAAAATATTCGTTCAACATAGAAACAACATCTTCAGCAGAAAGCACCTCAGAAAGAGAGGTATAGCCCCGGATGTCAGAAAACAACACGGATACTTCTTTACGGTCTCCGCCCATTTTTGCGCTGCCATCTGCAAGCAATTGCTCTGCAAGTTCCTGCGTCATGTAACGATACATGGTGGTTTTAAGCCGTTTCTCTTGGCTTATATCTTCGAGAATCACCAAAGCCCCCTGCACTTTATCCCCCTGGTCCGCATCCACCATGGTGTTGATGGAAACATTTACATTGCGGTTTTCATTTATCTGAGAATGTAACACTTGGTCAGGGTAATATTGGTTTCTGGCTTTTTCATCAACGCCTTCCAAGCTTGCATTAAACCATTTGGAAAAATTAGCGTTTTCGATTTTAATTTTCTCATGAATCGAACAGCCCTCCAATTGCTGACCATCAGCTTTATTGATACCAAGAATATCGTAGGCTTTTTGGTTGGCGGCAATGATTGATCCACGGGTATCGGTTGATATCACACCATCCGACAAACTACGAAGGATGCTTTTTTGAATCATTTGCTCGTGTTTGATTTTTTCAAAAAGGCGGGCATTTTCAAGAGCTATACCGGCTTGGGTATTAAAAACTTTCATAAACTCAACATCTTCACTGGTGAAGCTGTTTTTAAATTGCGGAGGAACCAATGGCCAATTTTTAGGATCATAAGGAGGAAACTCCCCCCTTTGCAACTTATTGACAACCTGAGTAACCCCGATCAATTCCTTCTTCGGATTAAACACAGGCATGCATAGCAAACTGCAAGTCCGATACCCATTCTTCTTATCCATTTGTTTAGAGGTGCCTGAATCCGGATGATCGTAAACATCTAAAGGTATATTTAGTATTTCCCCTGTTTTAGCAACATACCCGGCATACCCGGCCCCTATTGGGATGCGCAAAACTGTGGATACCCCTGCGTTGTAAACTTTAGTCCATAGCTCGGATTTTTCTTGATCAATAAGCCACAACGCATTTCTATCAGCATTAAGCAAGTAGCTAGCCTGATCCATTACTGTTTTAAGTGTATCTTCGAGATCAAGGCTTTGCCCCACTGAAAGTACTGCTTTCATAAGCGCATCTGCAACACGCTGTTTTTGGGCAGCATGATAAAACGAATTTGAGCTTTCAATAATATGAGCGATAAGAACAGAAAATTTGCGAAACATATCTTCATCGGCACTTGTGAAACCAAGCTTATTTATTCGAGTTTCAAGTTGCTCGTTCTTGTCATTACTTTTTACTTTGTTGATTAGCTCAACAACTGCGATAAGTTCGCCTTTTTCATCTAACAAAGGAAGAGCCAGCATAGAGTATGTACGATAACCTGTCTGCTCGAAATGTTTTTTTGCAAACCCGGACCGCGGGTCATCAAAAAAGTCGAAGGGAATGTTAATGGTTTTTTGTGAAGTGGCAACCTCGCCAGCGATTGTTGAAGGATCAAACGGAATTCTAATTTCGACATTCGTATTGTTTGGCCCTTCCACCATTAGCCAAAGTTGCTGCCTTGCTTTGTCCAATAGAAAAATCGAAGTCCGATCGGAAGAAGTTAACTGGCATATTTTCGATTGAATGGTTTGCAATAAATCCTCAAAGACTTTGCTGAAGTCGGTATCCAGCATGCTTAGAGTTTTGTTGACCATCCGGATATTTTGCACAGCATTTTCGACAAACCCATCTACACTACTTATATTTTCACGGGTGAGCGACCTAAATAGCCCTGAAAAAACATCAGTAATTTTAAGTTGACCACTTACGCTGGGGTCTAAGTTTTGGGGCATGCTGCAACCTTTTTGATATCTACATCATTATAATTTAATACAAAGCATTATGATAACATACATTACATTTAGAGGCCATTGCCTACTAATTTCTCAATAATGCCACCCCTATTTAGTTGCATTACTTTTACAATTAAAGTAAAAATACTTGATACTTTATTAATTATTTTTATGTTCTTTCAAGGAATTGAATCTTGTCAACTATCACCGGAGAATGGAAATACAAGGTGGTTGGAACCTCACCCATAGCCGCCCGTAGAGACATGCTTATTTTGCAACGCGCCCTTGGTTTGGAAGGCAAAAATGGCTGGGAACTTGTAGGATTCATCCCTAATCCTAACCCTGATGCCCCTTGCTTTTATGTACTGAAAAAAAGCAAAGACAGTCCAATTGCAAATCTGCCCTAATGAATTTACAGATATTGCATACTTATTCTTATAAGTATCCAAATTGATTGCCCCAAAAGGATTTAAAAATGATTGAGCAGCAATGGCATGTGGTAATTCAAGGAAAAGGTCAGGGCCCCTTCCCCCTCTTGACTGTTCAATCCATGATAAAAGAAGGCAAGGTTTCAAAAGATGCTTTAGTTTGGATGCCCACGATGGCCGCCTGGACTTGCTGGAGAGAAGTTCCTGCTTTTGCATTTCTTGCAACCGCTGAGAAACAACCTGAAGCTTTATCTCAAAATCCAATACCAGCAAACCGAATTGAACCAAGTGCTGCAAGGACTCCTTTAAAAATCCCCTTTGAAATGATTCCAAACAATTTTTGGGATTACCTTTCCTTTAAGAGGATGATCACCCCCAAATTGGTCAACATCTTTTTTTGGATTGGAACCATTATAAGTGTGGTGATTGGATTGGGGCTATTTATCATTTCGCTTGCTAATATTAATTCTGAGGGAATTTTAATAGGGTTTCTAACTATGTTATTGGGGCCCTTGGTGATTCGCATTTACTGCGAATTGATCATAGTCTTTTTTATGATCAATGAAACACTTACCGACATTTCAAAAACACTTGAGCAAAAGAAATAGCTAATTTAACATCATGCTTCTTGTACCGGGCTAGATTCAACTAGTTTATGGCCAGCTTGCAATAGTGCTATCCTTAATTTCTCTAATGATTCGCTAGTAACCGTTAGGGCACAAGGCCCCAGTCTGGAATGAATCCACTGCGCTGTTTCAGGCCATTGCATAATGCCATCCGTGATCAGTTCATTTTCCAAATGCACGACCAACATAGTTTCAAAACTTGGAGGAACTGCATCCGATTTTGCACCAAGAATCAATTGGACTGCGGGGGTCAGCGAATGCCCCAACCTTTGTTGAAACCAATCGTCCAAGGCTGTTGGGGTATAGCCAACCTGATCGGCCTTTTTCAACGTCTCGGGGCTAAGCTTATAAACTCTTCTTTGCTGCGATGAAGCATCTTCAACAAAATCTGCAAATCTGGGCAACTCGGTTTCAAGCAGAAGATCAGACCTGCTTATATCAACAACAAGTGTCACGCCATCACTTTCAACTTGCACACATTTTTCGGGCATCAACCCATAATCTCTGGTCGCAGTCAACCTATACTGACTAAAATCAATACCTTCTTCACTTGTAGCAACTGCAAAGCGATCCGAAATTTTTAATGCAGGCAACCCACGCGAAAGTGCGTTCTCGAGATCTTGTGCGGTTGGGAATTCCAACAGCGTTGCAGAGGCATAAATCGTTATTCGTTCATGTTTATTCGACCAAGTTTTAATGGCATCCAATACCGCCTGTGGGGTTGGACGAGTGCCGTGCCTTTCCAGTAATCCGCAAATATCTTCGTAGCGTAAGCCTGTTTCCAAAGCGAAATAGACCGATTCCGGTTCCAACAACAACTGGCAAGCGGGTCCAATGCTTTTCAAAGTTGCGAGGTTGGTAAGGTCTCTTGCAAGTGCTGGGTTCAATCCTTGGCGAAAAGCAAGAATTTCAAGATTGGGCTGCACCAGCAAAGTTTTTGCAATCACATCTTGCAGATCATTTTCTTTCTGCAAACCGAGAATAGATCTCCCCACGGGGCTGAGCCTGACCAAATATTTTCCGCCCAGCAACTTGGTTGCCTGGATCATCCGAATTTGAAATGCGATGCCTAGGAGAAATTTAACCAACCATCCTTTTAATCGGGAAGGCCTGATCGATTCCCGGTCTTTCCAATAAGGATGATGATCAATCACCCAGGATTCAAGAAGCTCGGGATCCACCCACTGATTAGGGGGAAGATTGCCAAGCGCAAGAACCGCAACAAGGCAAGCAGAGTTGTAGGGGTTGCTTCGATCTTCAGGATTATCATTTAGGCCAGTGCAAGGGTTCCAGGAATCAATAGCGGGAAGCGCAGCCCAAATTTCAGTCAGCACTGCAAGCAAGCCTTGATCCCACGAAGCGGGAAAAGTTCCAGGGTGCAATTCACTTTCTTTAGGGATAAGAATGCCTAGTTTCAAACCTATTTCAGTTAAAAGAATACCGAGATCAGGAACTTCGATTAAGCGGTCGGACGGATCAGAAGAAAGCATGGAATTGGCACGAAGATTTTCGAGATCTCTTTTGAAAAATCCGCCCTGCTGATTTTTGCGCAGGGGATCTTTATGAACCATCTGCAATAGAACCGACATGCGAAGAGGAAACTCCATACCATCAGCTTGGAGGATAGGAGCAATGGGATCGGGTTCAAGGAGTTCTGCGCCTTCGGGTGGTTCGTATTTTTGGGGCAATGACAAAGGGAAAGCTATCGACCTTTGGCTGATGGGGGGAGGCAAGAAAATCGCCAATCCTTCAGGGCCGGGAAACCCAATCCACTGCTCAAAACTTTTGATGTATGGGCTTTTGCAAGGTTTTGGAAGTCGATCCTTTTGTTCAAGGTTGACAACATCAGGCAGTAAAAACCCTTGGTTCAACAAATCAAATACAGCAGACAAACCATCGTCCTGACCCAAGCACATGCTAATCTCAATCAACTGCCCAAGCTTCCATTTGCATTGTCCGGATTGGGCCAAAGCAGCAAGAAGGGTTTTGCGCGATTCATCAAGTTCTTTTAATCTGCGATTTAGTAAAACCGTGTTATCGAATGCTTCCACGCAACGGTCGATAAGCTCTTCAACAGGCCATTGATTTCTAGGGCGAAGGAAACGCTGCACGACTTCGCGCAACAATTTTTCGTCATAGCGACCAAGAATAAGACGAACAAGTTCAGGCCATATTTTCTGGATGGGTTCTGTCATTTTCAGCGCTGTAATACCTGAGGAGTGTGACCCATGCGCTGAAGTTCCGCAACAACGCTTTCAAGCCTGCCTGTTCTTACCAAAAGAACCTCATTGGTTAATCTTCCGGATATATCGGATGCGAGCTTCTTTCGAGCTAGAATCTCTTCCGCAAGCAATGCATCTTCAGTAAGCACTAGGCATACCCTTCGATGCAACTTTACGGGAATCCGGGCAATACTTGTTTTATTGGATACAATCAGCATTTATTTTCGCATTACCTTTCTTAAACTTTACAACCAAATTCACTAAGCAACGCATCACCATCCATTACATTATAACTATAGCCCTGTTCGGTAAGAAACATTTGGCGATGGTGCGCAAAATCCTGTTCACGGGTGTCACGAGTGACCAATGTGTAAAAGTAAGCTATTTCACCGCTTGGTTTAGGCCTCAGAATTCTACCCAACCTTTGGGCTTCTTCCTGCCTAGAACCAAAAGTCCCCGACACCTGAATCAGCACATTGGCATCGGGAAGATCGAGTGCGAAGTTCCCCACCTTGGAAAGAATCAGACTCTTTATTTCGCCTGTTCTAAATTTTGCATATAACTCTTCACGCTCAGAATTTGGAGTCTGTCCGGTGATTAATGGTATATCAAATCTATCTCTAAGCTGACGCAATTGCTTTAAATACTGACCGATAATTAACACCCTTTTATCCCCGTAGTTATTTAACAGGGCTGCAACCATATCTTCCTTGGCAATATTTTCGCTTGCAAGCCTGTATTTGTTGCGCCATTCTGCAACTGCATAATCCATGCGATCCGATTCAATCAAACCAACCCTAACCTCGGTACAGGATGCTTCTGCAATCCAGCCCTTGGTTTCAAGTTCACGCCATGGCACATCATACTTCTTGGGTCCAATCAAACTGAACACATCGGTTTCTCTGCCATCTTCTCTTACCAAGGTTGCAGTAAGTCCAAGCCTTCGCCTTGCTTGAATCTGGGCAGTAACCCTAAATACTGGAGCGGGCAAAAGATGCACTTCATCGTAAACGATCAAGCCCCAATCCTGACTATCAAACAATTTAAAGTGTGGAAACTCATCAGACTTCTCGGGCCGGTATGTCAAAATTTGATAAGTCGCTATTGTTACCGGTGCTATCGCCTTCGATTCGCCTGTATATTCAGCTATAAGATGTTCCGGAATATCAGTTTTATCAAGAATTTCTCGATGCCATTGCTTTACCGCAGTAATACCCGTCGATAAAACCAGCGTATTCTTTTTCAACATGCTCATCGCAACAATGCCTACAATAGTTTTACCCGCACCACAAGGCAGCACGATTACACCACTACCACCGCGAACATCACCACCCGCATGAAATACTTCGCAAGCCTCATTCTGGTAATCACGAACATTAAACGGCACGCCCGACTTGCATATTTTTCTTAACCCAATGTCTAAATTTGCTCCCTCGGTATAACCTGCAAGATCTTCCGCAGGGTAGCCAATCATTATCAACGCTTGCTTCAACACTCCTCGGAATGATGGTTCGACCAAGTAGCTTTTTTTGTTTACCCGTTCATGCAGATACTCTTTCAACTTGGGCTGGCGTGAAAGCTCTTCCATTAAATGAGCATCTTCGCAAACCATCAAAAGCATATGGCTATTCGATTTCGGATCAAGCTGATCAGATCGCCTAATGCATATCCGCCCATAACGCCCAACCACTTCAAAAATATCTGCACTTATCGTGGCAGGCAGGGGAAACTTGGAATAGGTTTTAAGTACTTCGACCATAGCCGCAGCGGTTAAACCAGAAGCAGCAGCATTCCATAAAGATAGATTGGAAAGGCGATAGGTATGGATGTGCTCAGGGCTTTTTTCCAATTCTGCGAAGGGCGCAAGTGCTTCACGAGCTTGCGCATACTTAGGGTTATCAACTTCTAATAAAACAGAACGGTCACCTTGAACAATAAGCGGATTAGTCGGGTCATAAGTCATAGATTTTTGCCATCCATCCTGATGCCTATTAACAAATACAATTTTCCTACGATCTTGCAGTTTAGAGGAAAGAGGGTGCTATTAGCAAGCCAAACCACAAAAACTTTTAAACTAAGAAGAAAGACTTCATCAAATCCCCTTGTTTATGAAAACCAAAGCAAAGCTGTTATTTAATGACCAAAGATTTCTCAAACACAACGATATCTTGATTAACCCACTGTTTGATCAATTGCTGTTCTTTCCAGAATGGCCTATAAATCAAGCTTATCTGCACTGATTCGATTTTGTGCGGGAATCTCCAGACCCAGACTTGCGCTATCTCAGGCTCTAATCTGGAATCCACTAAGTCTGTACCACCCTGCCAAAAAGGCTGAATTCCCTGCTTATCTTCACTCAACAGGGGCCTGCCAAATAACACCCCAGCATTCCCCACAAGATTTTTATCAACCCAAGCTGGCAAGGTCGGGCCATCGATTGGCTTAAACTCTTCCTCCTGAAACTTCGCTCTCACCTGCAATATCATATGCCGGTCGATGTACCCTGTGGGAACTTTGTGGCCAACATTCGCCGCTTTTAACTGCACTTTTACTACACATTCGGTTTCCCCCAGAACAACTTCCTCTTCATGTTGAATCGAACTTTGCAACATCTGCTGCAATCCGCCAGGCATTATCTGATGCGATGCCAATCCCTTTGCTTCACGAATAATCCCGCCCTTTCCCGGAGCAATATTTTTGAAATGCCCATCAGGCTTCATATGGCATGCCTGACATTGCAACCCCTTTGCAGCAGCAGGGCTTTTCTGCCACTCTGAAAAAGTTGAATAGACATGCATTCCAAATAAAGTCCCTTCATGGCAGGAAGCGCAATAAAGGCTTTGTTGGTAAACCGGACTAAAAGAATTATCATCTCGAGTCGCATCTTTGATGGGGCCAAAAAACACCTGCCCTTTTTCTGGGCGAGCCAATCTCAACAAATCTCTGCCATGCGACAAACCAACACCCTCTTTTTTAACCGCCGCAACCTTATGACAAAAATCACAATGCACCCCGAGCTTATTGATCCCGCTGACTTCAGAGATATCTTCCAAGCCCGGTTGCCCCGCACCAACTCCGGGGGCATGACATGACGCACAAACAGTCTTACCTTCCGGAAGATCTCGCGAGAGGCTCCACCCCTTGATAACCTCACCACCTTTTTTTATATCCGAATACATGTCAAGAAATCGATGACCTGTGCTACTAAGAGAATGACCACTTTGTGCCCATTCCTGTGCAATCTGAGCATGGCAACTCGCACAATTTTGCTCACCTTCCAAAGGATGAACCCATTCATAATCGGTAGCATCACCAGTCGGCGTTTTTTTGAGTCGAACCGTATTTCCTTTCTTTTTAAGTCGATCATGCGCAATGAAGTACCCTTCGGAAGCAACTGCGAACTTGATATCAACTAAAGGGTTTGCGATATCGCAACGGCCCAATACATCCGTTTGAAATAGACCGGAATTATGTTCAAAGGTAATGAACGCCCCTTCGATGGGGCCACCAGGGCCAACAATAAAAATCTGCACAGCAGGAATTTGTTGGATCCAAACCAATAAAGTGTGAGGCAAAAAGCCCATCAGAATTGTGGCTGCCAAAACGGCTAGAACCGGACTGCGCATGGGCGATTTATCCAGTCGTAATCAAATTTTCAAAAGCGAACCCAATGCCTGTGCTGATTGTAACGCAGCTTTGCGAATCGAACTTTTCCAATCGGGATCATCGGGAGAAGTGGGAAAAGTAACGCCGCGGGAACTGTTTACAATTGCCCCCAAACCATCTTCACGAAACGAAGGTCGGACCTCGTCAAGGCCACCGCCCTGCGCTCCAAACCCTGGAACCAAAAACCACATCTGAGGAAACTCTGCTCGTAAAGCAGCAGCTTCTTGCGGAAATGTCGCCCCGACAACCGCCCCCGCATCCCCCAAACCGCATTCTCCGATATGCCCTTCATTCCATTTAGCAAGTGACTTTGCAACATGGTAATAAAGCGGCTTACCCGAAGACTCAAGATCTTGAAACAACTTGGCCCCAGGATTGCTTGTACGAACTAGCAAAAAGATTCCGCCTTTCACTTTTCTTGCTGCTTTCAAGAAAGGCTCTACTGCATCAAAACCAAGATAGGGGTTAACCGTCATAGAATCGGCAGGCCAGCTGGCGTATTCATGACTCCCCACATGCCCGCCAAATACAGCCTCGGCATAGGCGGTGGCAGTACTAGCTATATCACCTCTCTTGTTATCCATAATTGTCATCAGACCAAGAGATCTGGCATGCTGCAATAACTTGCGCAGAACTTCCATCCCTTTGGGCCCACAGTTTTCAAAAAAAGCGCTCTGTGGTTTAACTACGGGCACTAATGGTGCAACAATATCAAGCACTTCGGAACAAAACTCGAGATAAGCTTCAGCGACGGCTTCCGGGGTGGCATCCGCAAACTTGCTGCGAATCGCTTTGGGAAGACTTTCCCAGCGAGGATCAAGGCCCACACATAAGGGAGTTTTCTTCAGGATGATTTTTTCTGCGAGCCTATCCGAAAAATTCATGTCAAACTCCTTGCGAGAGGCCCAGGCCTTTTGGCAGACCCAAAGTACCATTCAATGGTAGCATTAACCGCATCACAAACAGGTGTTGTTGGCTGCCAACCCAAATCATTCCTTGCATTCGAAATATCAAACTTATTGCTTCGTGTTACCAACCCAACGGTATATCGCGTGATATGAGGGGGCCTTTTAAGCAGAATCAATTTCCCTATAGACTCAGATACGAATCCTGCAATATATGCCATGCGAATAGAGTAAACTTTCCGCACTTTGGGATACCCCAGAGAATTTGAAAGTAATGACAGAAACTCTTTTTGGGTTATCTCACCTGGATTACTTAAGTTGTAGATTTTCCCTGCGGATTTTGGATTCTGCCCCGCTTTGATAACGCCATCTGCAACATCGCCCGCATAAAGGACATTGAGCATATTTGACCCATCGCCTACCTGGGCAACTCGGTTCAACCTGAATGCAGCAAGTACTCTGGGCAAAGAGGTGCGATCTCTGGGGCCAAAAAACCAAGTGGGCCTCAGAATCGTAATCTCACCTTGATACTTTCTCCAAAGGGCTTCTGTTTGCAATTTTGCCCTAATGTAGTTGTCTGCCCGCCATAAATATTGGCCCGTAGGCGCAGACTCATCAATCGGAAAACTACTATCTTTGGGATGTCCGTAAACAGTAATCGAACTGACATGAGCAACTTTTTGCACTTTGTTAACGGTGCAGGCAATGACCAACGATTCCACTGGTTTAATAATATTGTCAACAAATTCCCGCCAAGGCCCCCACTCCCCAACCTTGGCAGCACAATGATAAAGGGTGTTACAACCTTTTAGAGCATGATTCAGAAATTCCTGATCGATCAAACTGCCCCTTAAAACCTCAACCCCAAGGCTTTCTAAAAAGGAGGTGTCGCTGTTCGGTCGAACCAAAGCTCGCACGCTACGGCCTTGATTTACAAGCTTTTCAACAACATGGCTGCCTAATAATCCGCTCGCGCCTGTTACAACATCCAAAGCACACCTCATCGTCCTTAATGACAAAATCATCCTTTTGCCGATTTTTCCACTTATCTCAGTTATAAGGGTTTTTCGTTTTCTAAGCACTAGGAGAAATAATCCATCTCCCGCACTAATTAGTATTAGACAGAAGGGCTAAATAACCTTGGGAAAAGTACTTGCATTTGGTTAATTATTATCAGGTCATTTAATGTTGACTACCAAGCAAGCTATAAAGGTATTATTATGAATCGCAACTTAAAAGGAAAAAGAATTCTTATTACCGGGGCCTCCCGGGGAATGGGCGCTGAACTCGCTAAGCTTTGTGCCAAAGCTGGCGCAAGATTGGCCTTGGTTGCCCGCTCCAAAATTGAACTCGAAAACCTTGCATCTGAATTAACAGCCCTTGGCGCTGATGCCAAAGCCTTTCCAGCCGATATCACTTGCAATATCGAGCGGGACAATCTCTTCCGACAAATTAAAGACCACTTTCACGAACTCGACATTTTGGTAAACAACGCTGGTTCTGGCTCATGGAATCATTTTGTTGATGGAAATGAAGAAATAGTTCGCCAACTTATGGAAATCAACTTCTTTGCACCAGCAGAAATGATCAGGCAATCCATCCCCCTGTTGGAAAATGGGAATCAACCTGCCATTGTTAACATTGCATCCATGACGGGAAGAAGGGCGATGCCCTCTTGGACAGAATACTCCGCTAGCAAGCATGCGCTAGTTGGCCTTACCGAGGCATTACGAGGGGAGATGGCAAGGTTCGATATTGATGTGCTTTTGGTATTACCCGGCTTAACTATTACGCCTTTTTGGGAAAATCTGGCACTTAAAACGGGAAGAGCAAACCTTGGAATCGAAAAAGGGATGACTCCGCAAGTTGCGGCAAAAGGAATATTAAACGCTATACTATCTAATAAGACAGAAACAGTTCTGGGTTGGGATGCCCTATGGATGCTTCGCTTGGACAAATTCTTCCCAAAACTTGTGAACTGGTTGCTGGCTCGTCGCGTGAAGCAACTTTATGCCACTCGTTAAAACATTAACTAGGCTTAGTCCTTATATAAAGTAATTAGACAAGAATCGCAGGAGAAACAAATATGTGTGGCATCGCAGGCGTAATTGATCTAGCAGGTCAGAGAACTGTTTCCCCAAACATTATTCGTGCAATGGCACAGGCAATCATTCATCGTGGCCCTGATGAAGATGGCTTTTTAGAAGCCCCTGGCATTTCATTCGCCAACCGCAGACTCAGCATTGTTGGTCTCTCTGATGGTAAGCAACCCATATATAACGAAGACCGTTCCATTGCGACGGTATTTAATGGTGAATTCTTCGATTATCAAACAATCAAAGGCCGACTTGAATCCAGAGGTCACAAATTTTCCACCCATTGTGATACCGAACTTATCCCCCATCTTTACGAAGATCATCAAGAAGGAATGCTAGACCACCTTCAAGGGCAGTTTGGGATCGCAGTTTGGGACGCCAGGCAAAAAAGGGTAATTCTTGCCCGCGATCAGTTTGGTATTTGCCCACTTTATTACGCAAAGGTGCAATACGATGGCTCCGAATGGCTTTTGTTCGGATCTGAAATCAAAGCGATTCTCGCATCAGGAATGATTCGAGCAGAGCCCGATCGATTGGGTATCAATCATCTTTTCACCTTCTTTGGAGTCCCTGGGCCACAAAGTTGCTTTAAGGGTATTTCTGCTTTAGAACCTGGGCATTTCCTAGATATCCGATTGGGTAGCCAATCGCACGCTTCACGCATCGAAGATAAAACATATTGGCGCATGGACTTCCCTCAAAGAGGGCAGGAACGAACTGGGCCATCTTTAAAGTCACTTGTTGATGATTTCGACAGGGAAATGCTTGCTTCAGTGGAAAAACGCCTACGAGCCGATGTTCCTGTTGTTTCTTATTTAAGCGGTGGGGTTGATTCCAGCCTAGTAGTTGCAATGGCATCCAAAATCCGGGGCACCCCGATTCCTTCTTTTACCATCCGCATTAAATCTCCAAAACTTGATGAAACTCCGGAAGCCACCATTGTTGCAAAACACATTGGCACTACTCCCATTATTATCGATGTTGGGGCGGAAGAAGTTCTTAATACCTACCCTGCCCTAATCCGTGCAGCTGAAGCCCCCGTTGTAGACACTTCTTGTTCCGCACTTTTGCTCCTTGCGAAGGAAGTTCACAAGCATGGCTACAAAGTTGCGCTGACAGGCGAAGGTTCTGACGAATGGCTCGCTGGTTACCCTTGGCACAAAGTCCATCGTATTGCAAGTTGGGTAGATAGCGTGCCTGGCCTAAAAGTCAGCAATTGGATGCGCAGGTTTTTCTTATGGGTAACGAAAGCCCCTAGATACAACCAAGCAATGCAAAACCGGGCAATTAATGCCATGAGTGGCCCTAACGGATGGCTCGATATTTATAGTCTTTTTAGCATGGCTAAATTAAGATTGTTTAGCCCTGAAATGATGGATCTCATCAAAAATGTTTCTCCTTATGAAGACTTAAACCTTCCTTCTGAACGAATGAAAAGCTGGCACCCTTTAAATCGCGAATTATACGTAAGCGGCAGAGCCCACCTCTCCGGGCTACTTTTGAATGCCAAGGGCGATCGCGTAGCAATGAACTCCTCAGTGGAAACCCGCTACCCGTTTTTAGATGTAAATGTATTTAACTTTTTGGCAACAGTTCACCCAAAGTGGAAGTTTCGTGGATTGTTTGGCGATAAATATTTACTTCGCCATCTTTCAGATCGTTACCTTCCTTCATCGATTGCATGGCGCAAGAAAGCCATGTTTAGAGCCCCCTTCGATAGCTTCCATTTAGATAACGTTCCACCCTTTATCGATCACCTTTTAAGCGAAGAATCCCTTAAAAAGACGGGCTATTTTGATGTTAAGCAAGTTATCCGATGGCGCAAAGAATTCAAAAAACTTCCTTCTTGGGGCCTTTCTAGAGTCTCCATTGAGATGGGGCTCGTTGGCGTTTTAGCAACCCAAATGTGGCACCACACCTTTATTGATCATTCGCTTGCGGACATGGATTATTGGCAAGCTCCTAAAATTTCTTAAAAGTTCTATCTTTGTAGTGACTATTTGAACACTATGCCTATTTATTACATAAGTTGTTATTATATTTAACCTTAGATCCCATAATCGTTACATTATAACGCCCAGCAACCATCTTATTTCCAGCTTTGCCTCTTTTAACCTTCCAAGACTCTTTAACAACCGTTAACCTTATACCTATGTCATATGCGCTTTCTACATTATGGTACGACAGGCAACGATACCTGCCGGGCGTTTTAGCTGTTGGCTTTAGCGCCTTGCTTATCGCATTGCAGTGCGGCCTATTGCTTGGCTTATTTTCAATTACCTCAATCCCGGTTGATCATACCACCGCAGATATATGGCTTGGGGCCCCCGAAGTTCTTAGCGTCGATCTTGGCAGGCCCATTCGCGAGGCAAGTTTAGCAAGGCTCGCTAGCCAGCCTGAAATCGAACGCGTTGAAATCTATCTCCAAGGCTTTTCTTATTGGTCTAAACCCGATGGTGGCACCGAACTTTGCATGGTTATTGGCAGCAGACTCGATGAAAACGCATTGGGCAAAGTTAAAGAATTATCAAGAGATCTTTATCTCCAACTCAGCGAACCTGGCACTATTGTTATTGATGAATCCGACCTTGGTAGACTTGGTGTTAAAGGAGTCGGAGATCACGCCGAGGTTGCTGGTAACCGAGTACGCATCATAGGCCTTACCACTGGGTTAAAAAGCTTGGCAGGCCCCTATGTATTTTGTTCAATCAACACAGCAAGACCATTGCTACGCGTTTTCCCTGACCAGATTACTTATGTTCTTGGTAAATGCTTTAACCCCAAAGATGCTGCTACCGTAGTTAGCCGCCTAAAAGAAAATCAAAATGTCTCTGCCTTCACCAGCCCCGAATTTTCGCTTCGATCTAGAATGCATTGGCTCCTTAAAACCAAAGCTGGTATAGCTTTAGGTTACGCTGCTGCCCTCGGATTACTGGTTGGTGCGGTGGTCACAAGCCAGACCTTATATTCTGCAACCGCTGCCTCCTTACGAGAATTTGCGGTCTTACGAGCCATGGGTATCCCAAGATGGCGCATGCAGTTTATGGTTATGCAGCAATCCTTGTTTGTGGGAATAATAGGTGTTGGTTTGGCTTTGCCCGCAGTTCATCTACTTGCAGCAGTTGCTGATTATTTTGGTGGGCGAGTGGAGCTGCCTATTTGGTTGCAGAGTATCGCTGCAATTGTTACGCTTACGATGGCTTTGTTTTCTGGGTTGTTTGCTTTAAGGTCTCTTAGAAATGTAGAGCCCGCTGCTTTACTCAGGTAATTAACAAAGGTTTTAGGGATGTCGACATCTCCAAATTTAAAATCAAATATCAAGCTTCGCTCAGGCGTTCCGGTTACTTCTATTACGGGTAAAGGACTTTTTAAATCATTTGGCGAAGGCGAAATGCGAACGATCGCAGTAAATGATGTTTCCATTGATATCAAACAAGGCGAAGTTGCCTTGATGATGGGCCCCTCAGGAAGTGGAAAAACCACTCTTTTAGCCATCTTGTCAGGCTTATTAAAACCGGATGCTGGGAAAGTTACGGCCTTAGGGCAAGATCTTTGGACCATGACCGAACGCGAGAGAGAACATTTTCGCCTGAAACATTGCAGCTTCATTTTCCAAGGCTACAACCTTTTTTCCTCTTTAACTGCTAGGCAGCAGCTAGAAATCGTGGCCCAATGGGGCGATGGAGCAAGCTCAAGGGAAGCTAGGAAAAAAGCCGATGAAATCTTAGATATTCTTGGTTTGTTGAAAAAAGCCCATTTGCGCCCAGGCGAGCTATCCGGTGGCGAGAAGCAAAGGGTTGCTATTGGCAGGGCTCTTATCAAAAACCCGGATTTCTGTTTTGCTGATGAACCTACGAGTGCTTTAGACTGGGCCCACGGCGAACAAGTTATCGATATTTTGCGGTCTGCTGCACATGAACGCGGTTGTACTATCCTTATTGTTGCCCACGATGCCAGAGTTATACCCTATGCTGACAAAATATTTTACCTTGAAGATGGTAAAATGATTGACGATGGTGGCAAAAGTATTCACAAAACCTATGGCAAGATGCCTTAAAGAGGATTGCTAAAATTATTCACTTAGAATCCTCTAGTTTTATAATTATATTCACAAGGACGAAATCCTTGTTGGGGAATCTTTAATGGAAAAGTTATTTCAGCCAATACCTGTTGCTTCCTGGACCCATTTGGGAAGAAAGCTTTTTTCGATCATGTTTGTTTCTAGCCTGATTGCAGGTGGGTTTATTTTTTGGAGTTATTATCAACCTCCAGAAAATGAAACACTTGAATTAAATTTTGGCATCCAAGATCAAATCTCTGCTCAAGCAAAACCAGCTTCCAAAGCCAAAATCACTGAAGATGCTGAGCGCAGGGCTGTTTGTATCGCCTATGTTGATGTAGATGGGGGTGTTACACCTCTTTACCCTATTCAACCTGGCAAAGTGCTTGCAATTCCAGCTAGAGAAAACACCGAAGTCGAAGCGGGCGATATTCTGATTCGTATGGATGATACCTTGCAAAAGGCCCAACTCGAAGAAGCCAAAGCGGATGTGCAAGCTGGCCAATCCCAACTTGATCAAGCCAAAGTCATGTTCTCTCAGCACGAATTAAAGATCAACGGTCAAAAATCTGCAATTGAAGCTAAACGCAGCGAGATGGCTGCTGCCATTGCTAAAAAAGATCAAGCCGAGCGCTTGGCAAGCAACAAGCTCGCCAGCAATGATGATGTAAATGCAGCATCTGCAATCGTTAAAGCTCTTGAATTTGCAGTCGAAGGCGAGACAATAAAACTTAAAGGCATCCAAGCTCTTGATCCACATCTTCCAGTAAACCTTGCAACAAATGACCTTACAGCCCGAAGAGCACGATTACAAAAAGCAGAATATGCTTTAGGTGAATGCTCATTAAAGGCGCCATTTAAAGGCACTATTCTTAGAATCAACACTAGTGTGGGCGAAACACTTGGATCAAACCCTAAGTTTCCTGCCATCATGTTTTGCCCAAATGCAAAACGCATTGTTCGTGCTGAAGTTGAACAAGAATTTGCAGGAAAAATCGCACTCAATCAGGTTGCAGTAATTCAGGATGATTGCAGCTCTTCGGAAATAACATGGCGTGGAAAAGTGGTACGCATTTCCGACTGGTTTACACACCGAAGATCTATTCTTCTTGAGCCTTTGCAGTTTAATGATGTACGAACCCTTGAATGCATCATCGAGTTAGATCCCGGTCAGCCATTGCTTAGAATAGGACAGCGTGTACGGGTTCAATTAATTCCTACCGAGGATTCAACCAAGCCCGCTACAGCAAAATCGAAGTAGGCGACCAACATTACTTTAATCGTGTTTTTGCAGGTCAAGGAGGACCAAAAATGACATGGTTACTAATTGCAACTGGTTTTAGTGGTGCGTTTACCTTTTTATTTATCTTTAAAAAGATAACCCACCTATTTACCACCCCAAAAGCCATAGCTGTGCATTTCTCTCCTGCCGGGGGTTGCGCAGATGCTTTAATCAACGAAATTCATAAAGCTAGACACGAAATCTTGGTTCAAGCCTACTCTTTTACTTCCAAGCCAATTTCTCAGGCGCTTGTGGATGCAAAAACAAGAGGCGTAAAAATCGACATCGTTCTTGATGGTAGCAACGAACGGGAACAATACACCGAACTGCACTTTTTGCTCGAGCATAGCATTCACCCAGTTATTGACTGCCATCACCCGATTGCCCATAACAAAATCATGATTTTTGATTCTAGAACCATCGCTACGGGAAGCTTTAACTTCACGCATCAAGCAGAGCAAAACAATGCGGAAAACCTGCTTATTTTAAAAGGTCATCCAGAACTGGTCGACTTATACAAAAAGAATTTTGCGATTCATAAGGGGCATTCTAGAGCGGTGCAACTAAAAACAGAAACTAATACTGGTGCACCCAAGCATGAAATGTTTGGGCATCACAACCCTACCAACAGATCTAATGCTGCCTAGTGGCCAACTTATATGGTCAATTTTCCGTAAAAATTGCCTTTCCAACTAAAACTCCACTAAAATATAAATATGTTTTACACTTAGTTAATTCCTGTTTAATTTTACGGTATTAGTTGTATGTCAGACACAATTATTAACGAAAAAGTTCTTAACGATGCTCACCTAAAGCAGCAATTGCAAGTTCTCAGGCAAGCTGATAATTGGACCAATCTTTACTACATCAGTATGATTTATATTTACCTTGCCTCAGTGATTTCTAGCACACTCTTTTTTTATTACCAAAGAGAAGCTTGGGGCCTGCCCCTATGGGTAAACATCCTCATTTCAATCCTTGCAATCATTTTGATAGGTGCTGGCCAACATCAACTCACAGGGCTTGGCCATGAAGGTTCACATCACTCTCTTTTCAAAACTAAAAAATGGAACGAATTCGCTTCCGATGTTTTTTGTATGTTTCCCGTTTTCAGTTCTACTCATATGTACAGACTGCAACACATGGCGCATCATCAATTTGTAAATGACCCTGAACGCGACCCAGATGTCTCGCAACTATTATCCAGCGGACATTGGTTGGGTTTCCCTGCTTCGCCCAAAAAGTTCTACAATTTTTTGCTCAAGCAACTTTGGATCCCCAATCTTTTTAAGTTCATGATAATTAGGGCTGCTTATAATTCCACAGGCACAGACTCTAATCCTTATGTTAAAAAAAGCACCAGCAAAAACAAAGTCGCAATTCGTATCGCTATCACTTATGTTTTTTCCATGATCCCCGTCCTTGCAGGTCTTACTTGGTTTGGTAATCCACTTGTCGTTGTTCTCAGCGCACTCGCAATTTTTTTGGTATTTTCCACGATCTTACTATTGATCTCCAAGGACTGCTATCAGCAGGCAAAAATCCATCCTGTTTTTTCGACAAAAACTTCAACTGTTATGCGCCTTGCCTACATAACCACAACTTTTACTACGCTTGCGGTCTTGCATCTTACCGTTGACCCATGGGCCCCCATCTATTACTTTGCGCTTTGGTTAGTCCCAATTTTTACTTCGTTTTCTTTCTTTATGATCCTAAGGCAGGTTGTTCAGCACGGCAATGGCGACAGGGGTTGGATCACCAATACTCGCGTATTTTTTGTTAACAAATTAATCAACTTTTGCGTGTTCCCTATTGGCCAAGATTATCATCTACCCCATCACCTTTATTCCACTGTGCCTCACTATCGTCTAAAAAAGCTTCATGCAATATTGATGGAGTATCCTGAGTATCAAACAGATGCGATTAATGTGCATGGGTATTTTCATTCGCCTGAAAATCCTCAAATTCACCCTACGGTTGTGGATGTACTAGGCGACGGTTACGCTAGTAAGAGTTTCCGAGGCGTACACATCGATAACAGCGTTCTTGATGATAATGAAGTAGATGACAAAGAGGGTATCATTAATACAGGAGAACGAGAAAAACAAAAGGCAGAAGCATCAGCACACGAAAAATCAATGCTTTAAAATCGGTTCAAACTCGGTTCCCAAAACCATAGTTTTTAATATTGGCGTGGTCATGAATGTGGTAACTAAAGCCATCATTACAAGCATACAAAAAACGCTATCAGAGATAATCCCAAAATCTTTCCCCAAATTAATAACGATCAATTCCATTAATGCACGGGTGTTCATTAACACTCCAATGCACGAAGCTTCTCGCACTGAAAACCCTGAGAAATATGCTGCCAATCCGCAGCCAGCTATTTTTCCGATTATGGATGCCCCGATAATTCCACCTGCTATGAGCCAAAGTTGCAAGGAGTCAAGCGATCCAATATTAGTTCTTAACCCGGTATAAGCAAAAAAGATTGGAAGAAAAAATGCTGTCACAAAGTCTTTTAACTTCACCTGAATTGCTTTACGAAACGTAACTTGATCGCATAGTACAGCTCCAAAAACGAAAGCCCCAAAAATCCCAAATATCCCGATTAGATTAGTCCCTATCGCAGATAGAAACAACATAGATAATGTTACTGCAAGGCCCGTCACAGAAATCTCGCCATCTACAATAAAATTGTTTAGCAATCTTATTGCAATAGGCCGAACTGCAAAAATCATCAATGCACCAAACACCAACGTGTAAAAAATCATCAGAAGAGTACTAGAAATATGAAAACCCGATGTTACAAAAGCAGCAACACCTGCTAATAAAATCCAACCTGCTGCATCATCAAAAGCTGCTGCAGTTATTGTAACTACTGCAAGCCTTGTGTGAGAAACCTTCCACTCCACCATCATTCGCCCAAGGATGGGTAAAGCTGTGATAGACATGGCTGTGCCCAAGAAGAGGCTGAAACTCCAGAAGTTTTCAGGGGTGTCAGGCTTATTGCTGACCAATTCAAACACAAGAAAAGACAAACCGATCCCCAGCCCAAAAGGGAGCAAAATGCCTGCTAGAGAAATTAAAGCTGTGGATCCACCTAATGAAAGCAGATGGGAAAACTCAAACTCCATTCCCACAATAAAAAGAAGAAGAATAAGACCCACCTGACTGATGCCAACAAAAACCCAATGCAGTGTTCCATCGGGAAACCCCTCGAGAGTCGGCCTGAAAATCATTTGGAATGTAGCAGGTGCAAGCCACCCGAATAAACTTGGCCCAAGTAAAAGCCCTGCAGTAATTTCGCCTACAACTTCGGGTTGCCCGATCCTACGAAATAAAAGTCCAACAATTCGTGCAGCAAGTATGATCAACACCAACTGCCATAGAAGGGGCAACAATAGTTTTTCAACTTGCATGGAAGCAAAAATCATAAGAATCCCTTAGTAGTATTAACGCCAAAAGCTGTCTGGCTCTTCGTGTGGCGCCCTTGCGAGCCTTAACAAACTTACAAGCTGGGTTAGTTGCGGTTCATCAAGATGGCCCAATTGTTTTTTACTGCATTCAAGTACTTCGTGATCAAGTTTCTGAAGCAACTTCATGCCTTGTGAAGTTATGCCTACTTTGACCACCCGGCGGTTATCATCAGGGCGTTCGCGAGAAATAAGTTTGCGTTCTTCGAGGCGATCAAGAAGGCGGGTAATGTCAGGAGCCTTTGAAACAAGCCTTTTAGCCAGCACAAGGGTATGTAATTTTTGGGGGTGCTCCCCTCGCAGGAGGCGGAGTGTATTGTACTGCTGGGCTGTGATATCTACCTGTAAAAATACAGAATCCTCAATAGAACGAAGCCTATCATAGGTTCGCCAAAGGTTTAAATAAGCTTCTTGATGAGTAGAGTCGAAGCGAGATGCTCTGGGCAAGTCGGGTGGTGCAGCAATTTTTTCTTGAGCCATTGTTTTGAACCAAGTTTTAGAGGTTAACCCTAATACTTGTTCTAACAACTATTGTTGTGGTAGGAAAGAAGAATCGCAGCTAATTCTATAACAAATTTGCTCCGAGGCAGCACAGGATCGTAACCCAACGTTCGGGCTTTCTTTAGCAAATCAACATCCACATGCGATCCATAACCCAAGCAAGAAAAGTTCGCATTCTGGCTCGATCTTAATTCCGTGATTAATTTTTCAAGCTCAGATGATGCTATGCCCAGATCTATCAGCGCACCTGCAAACTTTTCTTTACTGGCAATTTCGATCAATTTATCAGCGGTTTTTATCACTCTGGTCTGTAAACCAATAGCCCGGGCTTCCCCCGAGATCTTGCTGCTAAAGATTAAGTCATCGCATAAAACTAGTACTGTTTTTGTTTCCTCAGGCATTATTCGATTTTCCCCAAGCGCTGAAACATATGAAGTGTCGCCCACATTTTTGCATCTATCGGAAGATCATGATTATCACACAATTCGCATGCTGCATCAAAATCAAGCAACAATACCTCGATGTCTTCGCCCGGTTCAGGCTTGGCTCCTTGGTTTGCCCGCACATCAACATAAGCCATCGTGATTGCTTCGTCTGTCAGGCCCATGGAAGAATGCAGGGGTTTGGTCACCTTGTTAATTTTAGAAACTTCAAAGCCTGTTTCCTCGATCATTTCACGCATAATCGTTGATTCAATCGTTTCACCGGGATCGACCAACCCAGCAGGAAAACCATAGGTATAACACCCTAACGGTACCCGAAACTCCTTGATAACCACTAATCTGTTGGGTTGATCTTTTTGTTTTAAAACAGGCACGATGATCACTGCCTCTGAAGCATCGTCTTTGGAATATTGCTTCAGCTTTCGGGAAGCATATATCCATTTTCCCTGATGCTGGTCATGGGTGTATTCTGCAACGAATAAGTTGAGCCATTTCTGATTGGTCAGCTTGTGAATCTTATTTATTTTCATAATTGCTGATCCTTAAATAGCTTCAGGGCCTCGCTCGCCCGTGCGAATTCTCAAACAATCCTCGAGAGGGAGGATAAAAATTTTTCCATCCCCGATGCGCCCTTCTGGGCCAGTTCTTCCTGCCTCCATAATGGCATTCACGGTAGGTTCGACAAAATCTTCGTTAACTGCGATTTGCAATTGCACCTTGCGCAATAATTGAACCGTAAGCTCATGGCCTCGATAAACTTCGGTGTGGCCTTTTTGTCTTCCAAACCCCTGAACATCAACTATGGTTAGGCGAAAAACCTCAACTTTATTAAGCGCTTCTTTAACAGCTTCAAGTCTTGAGGGCTGAATAATTGCAAGTATAAGTTTCATCGTAATCCCAAGTTGAACATTATTTTTTGTTGCAAGGAATCATGGTACCACCGCCAGAAAGATATTCATCCGTGACGGGATAATTCTCAAACTGGATGGTGTAATAAGATTCGAACCATTTCCTGATCCCACCTACCAGACCCGAATCAAAAGATGGGGAAACATGCAGCGTATTGCCTGGAACTTGAAGCCTTATTTCGCTCTTCTCGACAACCACCTTGCCGTATTTTATAACCATGTAAGGGAGTTCAAACATTGCAAGAATATTGGAGCTTTCATTATAAATAGTGACATCGCCATCCGCACCTATGCCAAGATGCCCCTTGTTTTTAAGGCCCAGCATGCGTGCAGGCCCAGCACGAGTAATAATCGCAATTTCATTAAGCGTGTATTCTCGGTCCAAATCTTTTAAGCAACTGCGTTCTAAAACCCTAGGGTGAACCCTCTTTAATATTTCTTGCCTGTAAGTTCGATCCATCAACAATTGAATAATCTCCGGATATGCTAAAAACGACCCGCCATTTGGATGATCCGTACTCATTGCTATCTGCCATGGATCTTTAACCAGAAGGTACCATTCCAAACCGATAGCCCATTGCAAAGCGTTGACAAAGCTTTTTTCTTTATAGACCATGGGCACGATGCCACACCCTGCTTCCATTTCGGTATCAGCACTCGTCCATTTTTTTCCTGTTACTTTGTGGAGGTAATACCCCAACGGACCATCGCCAGTCATGGAGGTGGTTTCGCCAAACAACACTTGGCCAACATCAACAGTAACTTCGGGGTGGGAGTTTACAAAATCCGCAAGCTCTTGAACCTTGGAGCAGAACTTACCCTGATCATCGGGTTCGCCACCATAGCTATGAAATTGAATATGGGTGAGGTGAGCCCTACGCCCTTCCAAAGCATCCATAGTGGCTTGTGTGGTGCGCCAATTCCCAGGAATACCAAGATTGTTGCAATGAATATGAACGGCATGCGGAAGACCGATATCCATCGCTGTCTGAGATAAACCCTGAATGATTTGCCTCGGTGTACAGTTAAAGTGGCCAATATCCTGATCAATTTCGCTAATGTTGGCGCCACCACTTTTCCAAACTTCAACTCCACCTGGGTTCACCAATTTAATTGCATAGCCTTTCGCAGACTCAAGCAGCCACGCAGTGAAACTCTTAAGCTTTTCATTATCTTTTTTAGCAATCTGCTCTAAAGCATAATGATTATTACCCATCAGCAGGTAAAACCCTTTGTCAATAATGGGGGTATCTTGAAGCTCTTCGTGGGCATGCCTTGCGCTTAGAGGGGGAACCGCTGCATCGAAAGCTGTAGTGTATCCAAGGCCTGCATAAAGGTACCCAGTAGCAAAGGTGCTGGGGACGCTGCCAATGGTGCCCGATCTAGTTAAAGCAGTTCTTGAAACATGAGGCGCGTAGCGTTTATCTTCAGGGCGCATTTTTCTGGCAAGATTAACTTTAGGCCCAGCGATATGGCAATGCATATCAACGCCGCCCGGCATAATAATCCTACCGGTGGCGTCGATAACTTTTTCAGGAAGAATATCAGCTTCAATGGGGGGAGCAATAATTTTGCCATCTTTGATCCAGATATCTCGGACTTCGCCGTTGATACCATTGGTTGGGTCGTAAATTTTCCCGCCCTTAATTCTTGTGATCGCCATCGAGATGCACCTGCTTGATAAGCCGTTATTAAAAATCAAATTTAGTTGGAAGCTTGGAGTTTCGCCTGCAACAAGTGAAGCACCTTCTTTTCCAAGGCACGCAATATTTTCTCATCGCTTGGATAGGGAGATTCAAACGCAGGACGCAACGGAATAGGAACATCATCCATTCGATAAACTGTTCCGGGAACATTAATCCCATAAGTTGCAGTAGTGAATGCAACAGCAGCAGCACGGGTAGTAGAAGTTTCCTTGGTATCAAGAGCAATAAAAGGAATAGACGCCAAATGCTCACGCGCAGCCTGCGAGAAATTCCCCATGGGATCCGATGCGATAATCATTGCAGCATCGGCTTCTTTCCTAGCTAAGGTATCAGTAGTGGTAAACTCGCCCGGATTAAAACGGGGGTAGCCCCTACCAAGGTTAACACCAAAAGGATATCCAGTTTGCCAGCTAACCACATTATCCGCACCAGTAACATTGCCATGCCCACGCATGGGGTTGGCATAAAATCTGGTGAAAGCATTTAGGTCTCTTGCAAGCGCTAAGGCAGCTTCAACATTAAGATGCTTCCCTCGAGTCATGGAAAGCCCCATGCCAAAGAAAAGAACACCAAACTTACATGCCTTCATTCTGTCTACAAGGTTTTGCAACTGCTCAAGAGTCACCCCTGTATCAATCAAATCGGCTTCATTAATAGTCAAACCTTTAACCAACGCCCTCAACATCCAGAGTACTTCAAAATCTTTTCGAGGCTTGATTTGAAGAAAGATATCCGCTGCTGGCGCACTTTTTGTCCTGCGCACATCGACCAAAACTACTGTGCGATCTTTTCGACCATTGGGAACAAACAGCCCCTTAGGCATGGTAGAATACCTACCCCAATGCCTAGGATGCGACTCTGCAGGATTGGATCCCCAAAAAATCACGAGGTCTGCACGATTGCGAACTTCCCCCAAAGAACAGGTGATTTCACCCACGCCTTGAAATGCCATCCCAGAGGGACCATGGCAAACCGAAGTAGTTGTATCAATGGAAGCCCCGACCCAATCAGCGATGGCAACAGTAACTCGTTGAGCCTCGCAGGTGGTATCAGAAAGCCCATAAATAATCGGGAATTTTGCATCGACTAAAATGCGGGCCGCTTCCTCCACTGCTTCTTCAACCGTGGCCTCTTTACCCCGAATGCGGGCAACCGGCCCCTCCCCCGCTTCATGATTCAAAAACCAAGCCTTCCCTAAAACACACGCATTCTTCGCTTTGGTTATGTGATTTCCTTCGACCGTTAATTCGATATCATCACAAACGCAGCCACAAAAAGTGCAGGTCGCATTCGATACTACTTTTAGTTCATTTTGCATATTAAAACCTCCCTCAGGGTCATCAATCTTTTTTAATGGCACAAACTTTGGAAAGATAAACATCCGTACCCTTACTATTGGGCATGCCTGTACCGTGTGTATCTGAACCCATCAAGCGACTCGACCAATCACCATAAGCCATGAACAACAAACCGGAAGGGAGTTCTTTTTCCTTGGCAGCAACACAAGGGATTTCAATAGATCGTTGTTCCGATCGGATACATACGAGATCACCAGCCGTTAAACCAAGCCTTGTCATATCTTCAGGGCAGATTTGAACCACGCCAGTTTCTTCAAGATACTCCTTACTGAATTTACTTTCATTCATGGAAGTACCCTGTCTGGTGCTTCGACCAGAAATCAAAATAAACAGTTCTTCTTGGTTTTTATTCATTTAGGTATTATAGAGTATTATTCTTGGTTGCGATAATACGCAGTCAAACTATTCTTCGACTTCTTTTACTTAAGAAAATATGATGGCAGGATGGTGACTTGCCTAATTTTTGGCTAAAAGTGCGCTTAAATGCTCTTTAAGCCCCTGGCTTAAGCCTTCCAAGCTGTAACCGCCCTCGAGGCAGGAAACAATCTTTCCTTTGCAGCAAGAATTTGCAAGCGACTGCAGCACCTTGGTCATGGCGCCAAAATCTTCTGGCTCTAACCCCAAATCCCCCACGGGATCCCTATGATCTGCATCAAACCCAGCACTCAAAATCACCAACTCGGGTTTAAATTCAAACGCCTTTTGAAGCCCTTTTTCCCATGCTGCAAGATATTCTTTTCGTGAAATCCCATAGGAAAGAGGAACATTTAGATTTGTACCCAACCCCTTTAAAGCCCCGGTTTCCGAAGCAGCGCCAGTGCCCGGGTAAAAACCATTCCCATAACGGTGAATACTCAAAAAGAATACTTGCGGATCTTCATAAAAGATATCTTGAGTACCATTACCATGATGCACATCCCAATCAAGAATCAAAACTTTGTTTAATTTATGAACAGCGAGTGCTCGCTTAGCAGCCAAAGCCACATTATTAAACAAACAAAAACCCATACTCTTGATGGCATTAGCATGATGCCCAGGTGGGCGGACCAAACACAAAGCGTTTTGCTGTTTACCCGACAATACTTGATCAACAGCTTTAGCACAGGCGCCCGCAGCAAGTAAAGAAACGGCAAAAGAATCAGGGCAAACTACGGTATCGGGGTCGGCTTTGCCGCCACCATGCGCCGCTATCTGCCTTATTTGCTCAACCTGCTTGGGTGCATGAAGCTGAATTAATTCTTTTTCAGTTAATGCGTCCCAAGCAACAGAATCACACTTCAACCCAAGGCCTGATTTCTCAAGCATGGATTCAATAGCAACTAGGCGTTCGGGGCTCTCTGGATGCTTACCTGTTTTATGTTTCAGAAATTCAGAAGATCGTAGCAGGAGTGTCATTATAATTTACTGATCGTTATTCTTTTCCTCCACCTTGGCAGGTGGTTTGGGTTTTTCTTCATTCATGGGTTTGGGCATGGGGGGAGCAAATCCAGGAACAGGGCCGGGAAAATCCAACAGCCTTTTCCCAGTGGTTACAGGGCCAGGTTTCAACGCTCCTACAAGGCTTGAAAAAAAGAATACCAACTCGGGCTCGCCTGCTGGTTGCAAGCAAGACCGCTCTAAAACCGTAACTTCTTCAAGCGACATAAGAGTTCCGTTACGCTGAATATGTTTAATT
>Ga0194045_1000012_pt1 | contig 52881 bp, 56 predicted proteins | sample JunL6211m_MetaG_FD_161686 | JGI IMG/M metagenome (GOLD analysis project Ga0194045, IMG submission 161686) | Anoxic zone freshwater microbial communities from boreal shield lake in IISD Experimental Lakes Area, Ontario, Canada - Jun2016-L626-11m | ecosystem: Environmental > Aquatic > Freshwater >...
GACTGAAAGGTCGATTACCAAATTCACCTAGCATCGATTCAACAATAATTTCTGTACCCCTAGCAAAAGGACCGACAGGACCATGAAGACCTGGCGTTTCGGTAACTCCCATAGTCCCATTCCAAATTACTGTACCAGCTAGTTGCATTGCTCCAGCTATAAATGATGACGAAAAGGGACCAACATCTAGTATCATCTCATCTGCTTCAATTTTGAAATTATCAATAGATGGTTTCTTGGGATAATTCTCGATATCCGCAACAACATGAGAAGACCAGTCAACAATTCTAGTCTTAGATAAACTACTTATATTTTTAGCTACAACTGCATCTTGTGGTAAGAAAAAAGTAAAAGGCTGTTTAGTAGATTTCTCGTGAGCTTTGTCTAGAATATCTTTAGCTAGATTAATTTCACCCTTATCATAAACTGAATGACCAATATCTAAATTAATTGCTTTTAGAAATGTGTTTGCCATTGCGCCACCGATAGAAACAAAGTCAGATATTTCGATGAACCTGTTTATTAATTCAATTTTATCGGCTATTTTCGCGCCACCAATAATTGTTACAAGTGGTCGCTTTGGTATCTCCATTACATTAGTAATCGTATCGACTTCTTTTTCAAGCAAAAGACCAGATACACTAGTAATAAATTTTGTTATTGCTACCGTACTTGCATGGGCTCTATGAACTACTCCAAATCCGTCTTGTACGAATATGTCAGCCATCTCTGCAAGCTGCTTAGCGAAGGTATCATCATCATCTTCTTCCTCTTTATGAAACCTAAGATTCTCGAGCAAAAGAACTTCACCATTTTTAATTTGTGAGGCAGTTTCTTTTACATCATTTCCAACACAATCATGAACAAATTTAACTTCGTTAGGAGCCAATAGATGTCTGAGCTCATCAGCTACAGGCCTAAGACTAAATTTCTTGTCTATTTTTCCATCCGGACGGCCAAGATGTGAAATTATAATGACTTTTGCTTTTTTTTCGAGTAAATACTTAATTGTGGGTAAAGATTGTTTGATCCGATAATCGTCAGTAATTTTTCCAGTAGAGCTAAGAGGGACATTGTAATCTGCCCTAACGAGTACGGTTTTACCTGTTACATCTATATCTTTAATTGTCTGTTTATTAAAACTCATCCCACCGCCCTATTAATCTTATTCTATCATGCGAACTTTAATCGTATCGGTTGTTCCAACAATGCCTGGATATTTTCCTGAAGCCGTTACTATGACATCACCCTTGCTGAGAATCTTGTTTTGGCTAAGCCAATCTGTAAGCCTATCTAGTGTTAGCTTATTAAAAGGTCTAATAAAACTCTTTATCGAATAGACTATCGCCAACTGCTGAGCAGTTCTAGGGTTATTGGTTACAGCTAGGATTGGTATGGGGCTCCTTAGGGAAGATATATTTATTGGAGTATGTCCCGATTGGGTTTCAGCCACTATGGCCTTAGCATTTATATTTATGGCTAGATTATTAATTGCTTTAGAAATTGCTGCTTGCCTAGTGTGTTTAGAGTGATCCGAAAATACTGTTTTAAGTGGGGGATTTTTCTCCGTATACATTATTACTTTCTTCATAACCTTAACCGCTTCAACTGGATACTCACCGTTTGCAGTTTCATCGCTCAACATTACTGAATCCGCACCAACTAAAACTGCAGTAGCTATGTCTGACACCTCGGCTCTGGTCGGCTCCGGAGAATCAGTCATGCTATGAAGCATTTGTGTGGCAACGATTGTAGGCTTACAGTGATCAAGTCCAAGTCCAATTATTTTTCTCTGAAGTATTGGTACTGATTCGTATGGTACTTCAATAGCAAGATCGCCTCTTGCAACCATAACTGCATCAGATGCATAAAATATTTCTTCCAGATTATTGACTGCGGCCTTAGTTTCAATCTTAGCAATAATCTTAGCTTGGCTTCCTAAATTATTTAATATTTTTCTCAGTGACTCTATTTCTTTTTCGGTTTGCACAAAGCTAAGTGCTACATAATCTACATCTTGAGTTGATCCAAAAACTAAATCTCTTTTATCTTTGTCAGTTATTACGTCACCAGCAAAATCTGTATCGGGCAAATTAATGCTTTTTCTTCTGATAATAAGTCCTGAATTTTCTGACTTAGCATAAACTACTCCATCCCTAACAGAGGTTATCTGACAGACAATCTTACCATCGGCAAGATATAATCTCTCACCTCTTTTAACTTTTTTAGATAAATCATATTGAGTGGGTATAATCCCAGATTCTGGATAATCTGAGTTAAGCCCAAACCTAAGCTCTTGGCTTTTGACTATGTTAATAGTGCCTATGAAATCACCGAGACGCATCTTTGGACCTTGTAGATCCTGCATTATTGCGACTGGTTTCTTAAGAAAATCTGATGCTTGTCTGATCCAAGCTATTTGTTGTTTTCTTTCTTCGTAATCTCCATGAGAAAAATTTAACCTGAGTCCATTGGCTCCGGCTTTTATAAGAGATTCAATTAGTTCATACGAATTTGTGGACGGCCCAATAGTAGCAATTATCTTAGTGTGCTTGTAGTCATTCAGCCTTATCGGATTTCCGTGTTCCATAATTATCTACTGGACAAGTGAAGTTGTTCCAGGATTTAATTGAAGATTTAACCTATAGTCATTAACTAACTGATTAACCCTGGGATCGGTAGAGCATTTAGTGCTAGTAGGCATGAAGGCAATATAAGAATCTTGTTCCTGGACTAATAGAACTCCATTTTTGGGACTAGCTTGGGAAGGATAAGCTCCTTTAACTTGGGCAATAATTCCAAGTGGTGACCCGGTCGTCGAAGTACTACTGGCTTGGCAATTTTTATCCATGGAAGTTATTGATTTGGAAGATAGAAATACTGAATTCATAAGAGTCCCAGTAAATGCATTAGAGGCTCCGGTTACATATGTTAAGTCATTAAAGCTTGACCGAACAAGAAGCTGTACTCCAAGTTCATTGACTTTAAATAAACTAGAGACTAATGCGCCTTTAGTATCGCCTTTCGATGCGGTACTTTCACTAACATTAATCATTGCCTCGAGTTTACTAATGTTGTCTTTGATTTTATCTGAAAGAAAAATATATGAGCTGATTAGGCCTACTATTAAGAAGAAAGAAATCACGTAAAGCAACAGGCTAGATTTGCTAGCATGAATATTATTGTCGTCAACTAAGCTTTCAAGCTCTAAAGTCTTGGGGCTAGGTGCATCGCTCTTCTCAACAAAATTATCTACATCTTCAATAATTTCTGTTTTAGCTGTATTTATATCGTCCGGTATTTTAAATCCATTATCCATAAGAAGTATTATATCAAAATACTTATGTTAATCTAAGTAACAAAAAACTATTTAACTATTGATACATTTGTACCAATATTTGCCCAGCTGTAAACCCATGCTGCAGTTGTTATTGGTAGCTCAACGCAACCGTGAGATGCATCAATAGAATATGGGCTAATTTTTCCAAAGGCTGAATCATTTCGCCAAGTTGCATCATGAAAACCATATATCCCGTATTGATTTTTAAGAAATGGCATCCAATATTTAACTCGAACGTTCCAGCTGACTTGAGCGTTAGAACCTATAAGATCTATGTCCGTAACTTTGCTATATATTCTATATTTACCCAATGGAGTTCTATCTGATTCCAAATTTTCGTTACCGGTTATTACCACCGAGTCATAGATCTGACTTGTTTGTGCGCAAGCCCATAAATGTCTTCTTGATATACTAACAACTAATAATGAAAGGTCCTGATTATCCTTACAGTACTGAGCATTTTTAAGTACGTTCTGGCCATCTTGAGATAACGAGCCCGGCTGAATGTTTTGTCTTTTAGCTAAAAAATTAATGGTTAGGATTACACAGCCCGTGACTACAAGTAAGAATAAAAGATGTTTGAAATATGGTATTTTGGGCTTAATCGATGACTTATGTGCTGGCAAATTTCTAGAATATCCAGATCCGTCTGAGTATCTATAAACTTGAATTGATTTTCTACCGTTTTGTTTTGGCATTTTTTTATCTTTTAATTACTAAATATATTGTACAGCAAAAAAGATTAACTAATCTTTAGTTTTGGACCATAGCTTTGAAGGCCACCAAATAAACTTCCCGAGTTCATAATTTAGGGCAGGAACAAGGAAAGTACGAACAATTAGAGTATCAAGGATAACTCCGAAAGCTACAATGAAAGCGATTTGAGCGAGAAATAAAATTGGTATCACAATTAATGAAGCGAAGGTAGCAGCCAGTACTATTCCGGCAGATGTAATAACGCCACCTGTTAGACTTAATCCTAGTAGTATTCCGGGCCTTGTCTTTAGCTTGAGCGTTTCTTCTCTGACTCTGGACATCAGGAATATATTATAATCAACGCCGAGAGCAACTAGGAATATGAAACCAAATAGAGGAACTGAAGGATCCGAGCCTGGGAAATGGAATAAATGGTTAAAGACAAGCGCTGAAACTCCAAGTGAGGCTGAGAAGCTTAAGATTACTGAGAAGATCAGGATTAAGGGAGCTATAATGGCTCTAAGAAGCAATATCAAAATCAGAAGTATAACGGCTAGGACTATAGGAATAATCTTCTTTAGGTCTGCCCTTGCTGTATTGTTAGTGTCAAGTGTTACCGCAGTAATTCCCCCAACAACTGCTTGAGGTTCAATATTCCTAAGTAAAGCTCTCAAATTGACCACGGTTTGAGTTCCCTGACTAGAATCAGCAACTGCAGATAAAGTAGCGATGATTAAAACTTTTCCATCAACAACTTTAGGAAGTATTGTTCCTGGCTCTGAATAGATAACTGCATTACTAATTCCAGCTGTTTGCTTGATTGAGTTAAGTACAGTAAGTGAAGTATTCACTGGTGTAATTATTTCTGCTGGCGAACCAGTGCCTGCAGGAAAATGAGCAGCGGCTATTGATTGTCCCTCTACTGCATTAGATTTGCCTAAAATAGATGATGATTGAGATATGCCGCTAGCTTTAAGTTGAAGCAAGCCAGAAGAAAGGCCTATAAGAATAACTATAAGACCAATCCAAATAATTCTAAACCGTTTCTCAATAAATTTAGGAATAGTAGTCCAGAGACCCTTATTGTATTCGAGCACTGGGTTATGAGAGTCCACCTCTCCAGTAAATTTAGGTGAAAAAGGCCAGAAAGAAACTCTACCAAAAATCACCAAAAAGGCCGGCAACAGTGTCATAGCAGACAAAAAAGAAAAAGCTATGCCAATTGCTGCAACTGGACCAAGACTTTTATTAGCATTGGAATCTGAAAACAGTAAACAAAGTAAAGCCAATATAACAGTTGAGGCTGAAGCTAGGATTGGCTCTAAAGAAAACTTTATAGCTCGCCACGCGGCATCATATCTAGATTGAAGATGATCGAGAGCCTCTCTATATCTAGAAATTATCAGTAACGCATAGTCTGTTGATGCCCCAATAACCAATATAGAAAGTATTCCTTGGCTTTGACCATTTAGCTTAATGACGTTATTTTTAGCAAGATAATATATTACAAGTATTGCTCCGGTCAGTGCGAACATTGCCGATATTAAAACAAGGAACGGAAGTATGATTGATCTATACACTAGCAACAAGATTACAAAAACTGTTCCCACGGCGACAAACAGAAGTATTCCGTCAATTCCACCGAATGCCTTTATAAGATCTGCCGCAATACCTGCAGGGCCAGTCACATAAGCTTTATCTCCCTGGATGAGCCCAGCGTCGACAGTAGACCTAATGTCTTTGATTACTCCGCCAATATTACCTGTATCAGTTATCTGAATAACGTATTCCACTGCAAGTCCATCCTTAGATGGTATAGGGCCTAGCACCCCAGCTTTACCTGACTGCACACCCTTAATTGAAGTAATCTTCGGATCAAGTGCTTGATAATGCATTAACTGTGTTATGCCAATTTTCGAATTTGAAGTTATTACAACAATCGCCGGTACAGATTTAGATGACTGATATTTTGCGATTACATTTTGAACTTTAGTGGAATCAGCACTTGCCGGAAGAAAATTCACCTGATCATTACTGGATACGTCTGCAAGTTTGCCGAATACGGGACCACCGATACCACTAATAATGAACCAAACAAGTAATAGTGCTAGGGGAATTAATATCAGTAATTTATTTTGTTTTTTATTTTTTTGATTCATCAGAATAAATATATCAAATTACTGGCAAATCAAAAAACTATATACCAATTGTGTAATTTGCAACTAAGTGTTAAAATTTTTCGAATGTTAGAAAAACGATACATATATGAGCATAGTCATGAGTCAGACTATCTAGATTATATTGGCATCAGTAAAGTTCAAAGAGTTGCAATGTATATTAAGGATTATTTAGCCATAGCCACAAAGAACGATCCGCCTAATGGTGGTTACTGGCCTAGCGATATAATAATTGGTCAAAAAGTCTTAGAAATTTCTATGAATATTAGTGACTAAACAAACGCAAAAATGATATTTTTGGATCAGATTATTTATTTTCTTTTAGCTTCAAGCCAGTCAGGAACATCAGAAAATACAATTTTGGGGCATTTGGTAATATCATCTTCTGTAACGTCGTAATATGCCTGGTAAGCTATCTCTACGCTACCATGGAGCGCCTTGGACCAGTCTAGTCCAAGTTTTTTTGCCACAGACTTAATATGAACTTCATCTTTTGCTTCAATCTCTACAAAACTAGGTATCCATGGCCAAGTATCTATTTCAATTTCAGCATCATCTAAAATCCAACTTTCTCTTTTTGTTTCTTGGGAAGATGAAAGCTTCATTCCGATGCTATCCAAAAAATTACATGTATCTTCAAAACTAGACACAGTTACTGACACTTCCTTTGTGCCTTCCAATGATCTGTCATTAACCTGCTTATATGCTAGAGTTACTTTGCCACCTTCGTCCCTAACTCTTATCCAGCCAGATTTTTTATCTAAACGTTCGTCGTCGTAATCATAATTGCTCCGGATCATGGTTCTCTCAGGACTGACAAGCTCAGCCCCAAGACTTTTCAGTTTCGACCTGAAATAGTCTTTATCTATATCTAAGAATTTAGCTTCAACTTCTGTTTGCATTAACTAGATATTAGCAAATCTTGTAAGACAATGCATGTTCTATTGAATGACGGATTCAGTGTGGGTATCGCTCCACACATCAAATGCGAAGTCAATAATCGTATTGTTGTCATCTATAATATAGAGTTCTGGTTTTGAGAGGTTGTTAAAAAATCCAAAACTCAAGAAAATACTAGGAATCAATTAAATAAAAATTTACAAAAATACATTCCGGGCACTAGCCCATATTCAAGTGATTCTCAACTAAATATTTCAAAGCTAGCAAAAAAATACTTAACATCAATATGAATAAGTTCAAATTAATGAAAGTCTTTGCTTCTTTGAAACGACTATCTATTTCTGTAAAATTCTTAGCGTAGAGAGAGACAAATAGTCCAAATAGCATAGTCAAAATGAGTGCTTTGGAATTTAGGATATGAACATTAGCTAAAATGTGAAGCTTTTCTTTTGGACGAGTTTGAGATGATGAAAATGAACCCTGAGCCATATTATATATATAACCCGGCAAGAAATTAACAATAATCATCAAAGTTGGAAGAATAATTAAAGATATCAATACCTTGTCAGGAAATATCTCTCTATTATTTTTTAAACTCATTGTTAATCACTTTAGCTTAAGAAACTTCAATTACCTAATTTGAAATTATTGAAATAAATAAAAAAGACCCTTCTACATAAGAAGAGTCCTTTTTGGTGATCCCAAGGGGAATCGAACCCCTGTGTCCAGGATGAAAACCTGGTATCCTAACCGCTAGATGATGGGACCAAATTGTTAAAAATACCTGTAAATTTTACCATAACAGAGAGGAAATTAAAATACCCCAGATGGAAACCTGGGGTATTTATTACTTAAGAGAGCGGTCAGTCATTGCTCGTTAAGTTAAACATATCATATATGGAATAAAAATTCTAGTGTTTATCCACAGCTATGGTAGTTTACTTGGCTGAAAATACTCTTAAATATGCTCTGTGCGCTAGAGCTGCAATTAAAGTAACGGCTGCAAAAATTCCAATCATATCCCCAGGACCGGTGTTGACTAGTTTCTTCGGAGGAGTAACAGGAATGACTGGATTTACAGGCTGGTTCTTTATTGTAACTATAGCCACACATCCATTGCTCGTTACATATCCAGTTGAAGTATCAAGAGTCACTCTTACGTGATATGTGCCATCAGCTGAATATACGTGTGAGTAAGGTAATTGACTAGTTTTTATAGTCACCTTATTGCCGTCTCCAAAATCTAACATTAGGTTGGCTACGGTTGAATCACCTGCTGTAGAGCCAACACTTTTAACTCTTACTGTTCTGTAGTCACTATCAAGTGTTATTAGATTACATGTAGGAGGAACTGGAGGCTTCTGAGGGACAACAACCTTAACAGCTAGAACAACATATACTCTTTCATCCCAACAGCCCCATACATCACCAGGAACCTTTTCGCTTTGAATTGAAGCTCCGCTAGTAATGATTGAATCGCTTAGAGGCAATACGCCAGATCCAATACTGTACTGGCTAGCTGAACCAGTAATATATTGTAGTTCAACTGGTTGACCATTACAGATAACTGAAACTTTATCGCTAACCGTTGCAGCATTATTTGCGCTAAGTGTTGCAGTTGGACTAAAAGTTGTAGCTGATGTGCTTGAGTCAGGTAATGAAACTTGTACTTTGGCACCGTGCATTACACTTGGGCCAGAACCATTGCCATTGTCATACTGACTTGCACCGTTGTGAACGTAAATATGTAGTTGAATAATCTGGTTATTAGTACAGCTTGAATTAACTGGATCTGCAAAAGCAGTTGTTCCTTCATTTAGATTTCCATTAATCGGGACTCTTCCTTGAAAGAAATCCTGCTCACCATCAGATGGCATTGGAGCTGGAAGATTGCTTCCACTAAATACGTTAAATGCTGGAACTGGAGATGGAGTAGTAGTTGGACCAGTATATGGAATATCTGCATGAGATACGCCTGTTGCAATTAATGCTACTGCAGCAAAACTTGCTAAGGCTAATGTAATTTTTTTAGTAAAGTTCAATTTCATAATATATTTCCTTTATTCCAGTTAATTACAGATTACGTATGGTGGGTTAGGTGTACATCCAGGATTTGGGCCCTTCGGAAGGGTTGTAGTAGTTTCAGGAATTGTAGTGGTAGTTGTTGTAGGGGGTGTAGGTATCGTAGTAGTTGTTGTCTCGCCGGATCCTCCACCATTGCCGCCATTACCGCCGCCGTTTCCGTTGCTACCTGAACCTGAACCACCACCTGAATTACCGTTGTTGCCAGAATTAGAGCCAGTTCCATTTCCGCCATTACCGCCAGTGTTACTAGATCCTCCATTAGGACCAGTATTAGCAGTTGAGCCATTACCATTTTTACTGGATGAGTTTCCAGCTAATGAAATTATTCCTTGAACATAAATGTAACCCTGATCGGTTATTAGAACTGAGTTGTAGCCGGGCTTATCAGCTTTTCGGCTCTTAAATTCAACACCCTTAAGTGAGCCAGTTAAATGAACTTGCTCTAAGATTAAATCAGAACCACTATTAGTCTTAATATGATTATTTGAAGTATCTCGAGTTGGAACCAACTGAGTCACTACCTGACCACTGCCAGCCCAATTACTATTCCAGTTACCATCTTCGTTCATTACAGTAAAAGCTGAGTTACATGCAGTTTGCTGGGCTTCATTTCCGCCACTCACAGAACTAAATGATGCTACTGATACCGCGAATTGATCTTGGTAATTATAAGTATTTGGTTTAGAGGTTCCATTTTCTGAAGGAACAGTAATTGCAGAAGTAATTGCTGCTAATGAACCGATATCACCTTTACCTGCAAGTGGACCATTAGAGCCAAAAAGACTCTTAATGTAACTTTTAGTAGTGGTATTGCTGTCTACAGTTCCCTTTGGTAAAAATGCAGCACTATTATATTTAGATGAATCAGCTGCAGAATTGGCATTATTAAAAGTAGTACAATTTGCTTTAGCTTGAGAAGCAGTTACTTCTGGATTGGCAGGGCTTCCATTATGACTAGAGCCACAACCAGCGGCTAATAAACTCATAGCGCCAATAGTTCCAGCGGCTAAAATTCTAGCTGAATTATTTTTTGCTGTGTTGAATGCTCTTTGAGCTAGATTTTGTGTATTGGTTGCAGTATCAACTGCTGGACTTAATTTTTCCATTTTTTCCATATCAATCTCTCTTATAAATTAATTAAATTAACTTCATTTATAGAGGCCTTTATATCCCAAAAAACTACTCTTCTTATACCCATATATATTATCACAGCATTGGACTTTTGTCAATATTGTTGTAATGCTTATAATCTGTTGATTGCTTCTGCAATCTGGCTATCTGCTCTTTTTACGTTGAAGCCGCTTGTCTCACTTTGGTCACTAATTACTCTGGCTAAACTGATACCTACTTTTTTAAGCCTATCCACGATTGCTTCATCATGATTTTTTAAACCCTCGTTAAAAGAGTCTACATCTTTATTCTTCCATAGGCGTATCTCTCTCGATCCACCAACTCCTAATACGGCTTTTCGACCCCTCAATTCATCTATATTTACGTCATATTGATGGTTGACCTTTATGCCTACCGTTCTAGAGAACATATGATCTAAATCTTGAAGCGGAAGTCTTTCGAAATCACTAATTATAAAAGCCAGTCCATTCATGCATAAGTCTGAAGTTTTTGTAGCAGCGATAACTGGATCTTCTGTACCCTTAACTACATTCGCTCCTAATTTAAGCAATTCCTGGCTAAGCTCTAAATCATCACCAATCACATAACAGTTAATTCTATCTCTTATAGCCGGCATCGCCCTAGATATCTCACCAATAAGCGAGCTAGCAAGCCTAGATTTAATTTCGAATATATCCGATCTAGATCCTTCTTTGGAATTATGGAGAATTACATTAGCTTCTATGGGGCGGCTTGGAATAACCTGTCTTACGTATGGCATGCCGGTAATCATACCCATCGTCGACATGGGATCAATATCTAGTGGAGTATGCTTTATCGGATCATATTCTGATTCACCAATCTTTATTCCACTAACTCCAGTTTTAATATCAAAACTGTTATGTCTTCCTCTCGAATCAAATAAGTTAGAAGGAAGTTCTGCCAATGCTGATTCAGTCTGAATAAACTTAGGCATGGATTACTCCTTAAGCTGTAACTTTATCTACGAAGTTAGTTATTTCTTTTTCAACATTTTCGCTAGTAACTAACGAACCAAGTCTTGCAGCTGCAGATAAATGAAGTGCTTGACGTAAATGCTCAACTGTTGGCTGACCTCCAGAGAATAAACCAAGAACCTTAGTTACCTGACCAATTTGTCCATAAAGACGACTTGTTTCATCGATACCATAGTCATTTTTATATGAACTAATTGCTCTATCGATTGCTCCAATTGCTAAATCATTAATTTGATCTGGCAATAAAAGGTTGTTGGCAGCATCCCGAATTCTCAATAGATCGTTAGTGCTAATTATTGACTTTATAGTCGATGGGTTTGGCTTATTTCCATTAATGAGCTGTCTTTTGCTGGACTGAGTAAGATCATGTCCCATAACTGCTCCGACTTTGTTCCTGGATGCATATGCAGCAGAAACTTTAAAAGTAGCCTGGTGAACTTCTGCTGGGTTCATTGTTGAAATAAGAAGCATTAAGCTATCTAAAGCAACTCTACCTGAAGTTGTGGTAAGCGCTCCTTCTTCTGGCGCTTCAAGCAATGCATTGATTGCAAGAGGATTAATTCTTGTTAACTCATCTGCAAAGATAATTTTAGTGTTTGGCTTAACTATCGGTTCAATGTTGTGTATGGAAGATTTTTTAGAAGAAGCTCCATCAATTATTTCTTCACTTTCTATAATCGTTCTTCCGCCAACTAATCTTATTGGTTGAAGCTCGGCATCTGTAGGAATACGGCTAACATCTTCCGGTTCAATATCAGAAACAATTCTTGGAAGATAATTCGCAAGAGTGGTCTTACCACCGCCAGGAATTCCTGAAAACATTACAGTACCAACAACCAAACCAACCAAAGCAGCCTTCTTTGCTAGTTGTTCGTCATATAATACTTTCCCTAATTGCTCAGTACCATTTTCATGATAGCTTTGGGATAATTGATAAATTTCTGGTAATACTTCTTTATTCATTATAGTTTCCTTCCGATTGTAATTATTTGCCTGTTATATTTCTGTCGAATTTAATATATCTCCGGTTTGCGGCTAAACTCACAAATGCACCCAAACTAATTACAGAAAAAATCAAAGCTAAATCGCGAACATTTCCATTTGCAGATTTCTGATTGCTATTACTAGATTCGCTTATTGATGAATATATTTTATCCGCGATTTTTGACCGTTTGTCTGCTGATGGATTCTGCCAGAAATTACCGCCAGTACTTGTAGCAAGCTTATTTAGATCTGATGAGGTTTGGTTTTTAGATGAGGATACATCTACAGTAAATACCGGAATATTACTCGACTTAGCTAGAGATATAGCTGAGTCTATAGATCCAACCGAATTATCATCAGAAATAACAAGTACAGCATTGCTCTTATTGGTGTTTTTAGATTCTCCTTGACTACTACTAATCTGAGTTAGTGCGGATGTCAAAGCTTGATCAAGTGGAGCAATACCGAAAGGATTGTCTGAAGCAACCAACTCAGGCTTAGAAACGACTATCTGACCAGATCCTGCAATCAATACTTTAGAGTCGAAATTTTTATTTCCAGAAAAGGATGATGCGATATCATTAACAGATCCGATCGATCCATCACCAATAGTATAGCCAGAATGATCAACGACTATTTCTATGGTTGATGGCTCTTTAACCTTAGCGCCAGATCCCTGAAATAACATTCCTACAGATCCGCCCAAAAAAGCACCAGTTAAAGCAAGTGGCGCAATAAAACGACTAGCATTCTTTTTTATTTTAGAGACTTCACTGGAAGAATTGATTTCATTAGCAGTAGACTCATGAGACAAAGATATGCCACCAAGATTTTCACTAGCCTTTTTAACAGACAGAGTGTCAATCGCTAGGCCTGCAATATATCCAACTGCAACTCCAGGAACAACAATGGGAAATTGTTCTAACATTTGAGTTATTATACTTTTATATTGCTATTTTGTCAATGTTCAGCTCTTAGTTGTTTTAGGTAGACTAAAGCCAAAAGTACTGCCTTTATTCTCTTTGGTTGAGAAGATTATAGACCCTCCCTGTGCGATAATAACCTTCTTGGCCATAAACAAACCAAGTCCAGTGCCGTCGGGCCTAGCTTTCCTTGCATTATCTGCTCTATAAAATTTTGTGAATAGATGATGAGCAACAGATGCTGGGACTCCGATTCCAGTATCTATCACCTTTAGCTCGATTTTAGAGCCTTTTTCCTCGAGTTCTATAGTTATCTTACCGCCAGCTGGGGTGTAATAGATGGCGTTATCTAAGAAATTCATGATTACCTGTCTGGTTTTAATCTCGTCTATATTCAAGATAGGAAAGTCTTTAGGTTTCTTATAGTACATTTTAAGGTTTCTGGATCTAGAAATGTCCTCCAGTAAACCTATTTCTTCAGTGATTATCTTAGATAGATCACAATCAGTTCTCTCTATGACAAACTTTCCAGTCTGCAATCTGGAAATATTGAGAAGGTCAGATATTAGATAGACCATTCTTTGTGAACTATCAAATGCTTGGCTCAACATTTTCTTCTGTTGGTCTGTTATCTTACCAACATCACCCTCCAAAACCATACTCACGTATCCTTTGACCGATGTTAAAGGAGTTCTGAGTTGATGGGACGCCATGCTAATAAAATCATCCTTGTTTGAATCGAGAATTTTTAGTCGAGCATTTGCCTTAGTTAACTGACGAGTAGCAACTTCAATTTTTTCCTGTAAAGTCTGATTAAAGCTTTCAATTTCTTTAAACCTAATAGCATTCTGTAAGGATATTGCAATTTCATCAGCTGCAATACGTAGAAATATTTTGTCAATTCCGTTATATAAAGATCCAGCTTCTTTATTGCCTATAAATATAAATCCTAGGTCGTTTTTGTCGGTTCTTAGTCTTAGCACTAATGAGACATTCTGTTCTTGGAGGAATTTCCTTAGACGCCGATTCCTTTCTTCAATCAACTCATCTGTAACAATAAGCGTATCTTTAAGTGATGCCAAAGATTCTATAGCATCCTTGTAAAGACTTTTGTGAGCTGTATACAATACGTACTGAATAGATGATGGCTTAAGTGCTCCTGTAATAATTTTCTTACTACCTTCCGTAATATAATTAAGATCCACGCTCCCAACCAGTAAATTACTAAGCTTATCGAGTATGACTTGAGGCTCATAATATCCTCTGTAGAATAATTTATTAGCAATACGATTAAATATATTTCTTAAAGGCTGAAAAGCTATAGCGACCAGCAAGTTGGAAAAAACCAGTATTGCTATGGCGCTAGCTGCTAGGTTAGAACCAAGTAAATGAGTAGTAATTAAAAGAACTGGAACAATAAGTAACAAAGCTACGGCTACTAAGGTTATAAGATAGCCTAGGGATCTTACGATGACTAGCCTGATATCGAATAGTTTGTGCTTAACGATTGCATAACTAGATATTCCAACCAGTAATGCGATTCCTAAGTATGATAAATCTCCTGAGTATAAATTTATAGTCTTAGAATTTGTGATGAATGGAATGATGAGATTGCTTACAACTATTGTTATTGATGCAGCTAATAATCCAATCAAAATATATGCTAATTGAGCTTTTTCATCTGATTTTGCTCTTCGATAACCCAAGATAAGTTGGATCAATCCAAAAAGGACCATTAGTCCCAGAAAAGTTGCGTAGATAATAAAGCCAGATCCATATTTTAATGAAAGTGATCCTTGGTTGTAGCTTATAGTAACGACCCAGTTTGTTAATGTTGAGAAAGATAAGGCTAAGGATACAAATATGATAGCGAATTCATAAATCGTATTTTTTCGAGTTGGTACATTATGATAAATTAGCCGGTAAACAAAATATACGAAGCTTCCGGCAAGCAATGGGCCTAGGAAAAAATCGCCATGACTAAAGAACTGTGAATACTGATGAGTTTTGAAGTTGGCACCTATATAATTGGCAATCATCCAGGCTCCTACCACAAATGAAAATACAGCAAATGACCAATTGAGCCGGAGTTTGTAGTTTCGGAGCAGAACTAGTGCTCCAATTACCCACATAGATAAAACAATTACGGCTGTGAAAATATTCAAAAGCATTACCATTATGGTAGTATCTTTTGAATCAAGTATCAACTAATCTGTTGGCTCTGCGTCTTTAGAGTTGGCTGCATTCTTAATGCCACTTAGTATCATCTTTCTAAATGTGACCGTTGCGGCGAGATCCAAGGCACCAAAGCTGAGCGCCCCCCAAGCTTCTGGCGGTAAATATTTCATAACTCCTGCTGTAAGTATTCCAAATTCAGCAACGGCTGCGGTAGTGTTTGTCCAAAAGCCAATCTTGAACATCTTGCTATTGTCGGTATGAGTAGCAATATCTTTGAATTGACTTTTGATTTTCAGAGGATTCCTAACTTTAACTCCAACAGCGCCTAAAGCTAGAGCCGCACCACCAATCCAAGCTGCTTCACCGACAAGGAGTCCGGAACCTACCCATGGTGCTGCATCAATTACCTTGTGCTCTAGTTCGTGCATTGGATTAATCGCTAAAGTTACTGCCACACTTCCAACTAATGCAGCTACCGCAAGCTTATTTTTCTGACGAACTATTGTTTCTTTGGATCTAGTTAAGACACCTTTATGTACTAAAGGTTCAGCCAAGACTGATTCCATAGATATAGAGTCATCTGCTGAGTTATCATAATTATTATAATTTTCCATATTATCTAAAACACCTTATTGGTCAATTTATTTGAGTGAGACATAGCCCTAAAAGCTGAGCCCACTATGGTTGTTATTGGTCTGAATGCTAATTTTTTTGGAATTGGATTTTTGTATGCACACATTACACCATAATTCATAGATTGTCCATCCTTATATGCATCCGGCACAAGCTTAATAAACTCACACCCAACCGATGCATATAACCTGAGTAATCTATCAAGCGGGACTTCTTTACCGTCAATTAGTTTTGTTTTATTGAAATATTCATTAGCATATTTGTCTAATTGTTCTTTTGAGAGGCTACCAAAATCTTGCTCTCGTTTTTTTGATTGTCTTTTAACCCAATTCCTTAGCCCAGGTAGTCTGCTTTCAAAGAAACCCTGCCCATATCCTTCTTTAATGAATTTGCCAATAATGTTAGCAATTAGCATATTTTGTCCACCAGCCAAAGAACCTTCCGGAAGAACAGACAAGCTAACTACGTAGATATTTTTTCCCTTGGGATCAAACATCGTTTCGAGAGTTCCATTATCTGTAATCTCCTCCCAGGATGTGAATTCTTCGGGTTTTTTGCTAGTTGGACAAGCCATTATAAAACCCACTATTTTGCCATGATTTTCTAAAACTTGGCACCAATCATTGTCTATTTTTTCGAGTCTGCCCTTAAACTTCTCAACTAAGCTACTCCTCCACTCATCCTCGGCAACATCATAATCTTTATAGACGGAATTGAAGGCCTTAATATCTACGTCCACCAACTCTTCAACATCATCTATTGTGGCTTTTCTTATAACTAATTTTTTGGGTCTGTCAGCTTCTATATTATCTACAATTGGAATGATTGCTGCTTTCGGAATAAACGTAGATTGTGGTTGTTCAGGTGCAACCTGTTCTGAATATAATCCATCTAAAACCATTCGTGATTCATCTATTACAGCAAGCCTATCGGATTCATCAAATTCAATAGGTGTCGTATCTAATTCAAATACTTCAGGAGTTATCTCTTGATCAAATAAATTTTCGTTATTTTGGAATTTTTCTGGATTATCCATATTGTTTGCCCTCTAAACAAAAAAACGAAACTGGTGATCCATATAAAAATAGCGCACCCAGTTTCGTTTATATTCTAAAATACGAATTCTTATTTCTAAGAATGATACTATGATTCTAGAATATATATTCATTAAATGCAAATGCTTAAAACGGAGTTAGTCAAATGTATAAGGTAGCTATAATTGAAGATAACCAGCCAATAAGGGACATGTATAGCCTTAAGCTAAAAAAATCAGGTTACGAGGTTTATACCGCCACTAACGGTCAAGAAGGTCTAGAGCTGCTCGAAAAGATACGTCCAGAACTGGTTTTGCTAGATATAAATATGCCCATTATGAATGGTGATGAAATGCTTGAAAAATTACGAGCGACAGACTGGGGTGCACTGTTAAAAGTCATAGTTCTTACTAACCTTAGCAAAGATGAGGCGCCTTCAATTCTAAGATTTTTAAATGTTGAAAGATATATCGTAAAGGCCCACTATACCCCTGCTCAAGTCATGAAAATTATCGAACAGGTAATTGATAATATGTACAAAAAGCACAAATAATCGTAGAATAAACTTAACTATGAAGAAGATTGCCATCATAGAAGACGATCAGGCCATATCTCAAATGTATCGAATGAAATTTGAAAACGAGGGCTATGAGGTTGAGACGGCTGAAAATGGTGAAGTTGGACTCGAATTAATAAAGAAAATGAAACCGGACATTATTCTTTTAGACGTAATGATGCCGATAATGAATGGTGATGAAATGCTTGAAAAATTAAGAAACGAACCCTGGGGCAAAGACACAAAGGTAATAATCCTAACTAATATTGGTGAGCAAGAATTACCAAAAAGCTTAAGCTCTCTAGATGTTTTAGACATAATGATGAAAGCCGAATTGACTCCAAGGCAAGTTGCCGAAACAGTGAAAAAAGAGCTTGATAGCATCAGTGGCAAGTTATTATCTAATCAAGTACACGAAAATTCACAACAGGCCTAATGAAAATAGCGATAATCGGTTATGGACTTCAGGGTGTATCTTCATATAAGTATTGGCGAGAAGGTAATGATATCACCATTTGTGATCAAAATAATATTGAAAATGCCCCTAAAGACGCAAGTCTACAAATTGGCGATGACTATTTGGAGAATTTAGATCAGTTTGATCTCATAGTTAGGTCACCTAGTGTTCACCCTCGGGATATTATTAATGCTAACGGACAAGACATTACAAAAAAAATAACAACCAATACTAATGAGTTCTTTAAAGTTTGCCCTACTAAAAATATTATTGGCGTAACCGGCACAAAAGGAAAAGGCACGACCAGCACACTCATAACTAGGATTTTGGAAGCCGACGGTAAAACCGTGCATCTTGGCGGCAATATTGGCACCCCTCCACTGGAAATGCTCGAAAATGGAATAAGTGGGAACGACTGGGTGGTTCTAGAATTAGCCAATTTTCAACTAATAGATTTAAAATATTCGCCACATATCGCAGTCTGTCTGATGGTTGTGCCAGAACATTTAGACTGGCATGAATCTATGGATGAGTATACCGAAGCCAAGCAGCAATTATTCAATCATCAAACTGAAAACGATATATCTATCTATTATTATGAGCATGAAATATCCGAAAAAATCGCCAGCAAATCAATAGGTATGAAAATTACTTATTTCAAAGACCCAGGTGCGCACATTGAGCAAGACAACATAGTGATAGAAGAAAATATTGTATGTGGCATTAAGGACGTGAAGTTACTTGGAAAACATAACCTGCAAAACATTTGTGCCGCCGTAACTGCAGTATGGCCAATTACCAAAAATATTAATGCTATAAGCTCTGCGCTTCAAAAATTCACTGGTCTAGAGCACAGGCTCGAATTAATTAAGGAATCTAATGGCATCAAATATTATGACGACTCTTTCGCAACCACTCCTGAGGCGGCAATTGTTGCCATGGAAGCATTCAAAGAGTCAAAAATATTAATTCTTGGCGGATCAGACAAGGGTGCAGAATTTAACGATCTCGCCCATGAAGTTTCTAAAAATAACGTAAAACATGTTGTTTTAATAGGATTTACAGCTGATAAGATCAGGAAATCATTAGATACAGTTGGCTATTCAGACTATTCTGATGGAGGTGACACTATTGAGGAAATAGTGAATGAGGCTTCAAAGTATGCTTCACCTGGAGATGTAGTTCTCCTCTCTACAGGATGCGCAAGCTTTGGCTTATTTAAAGACTATAAAGATAGGGGTGATCAGTTTAAGAAAGCTGTGCTAGAACTCGCTTAAGTTGTTCTATGACGGGTTTCTCTGGCTGGATCACCTTTGCACGAACGCCTGCAACAGAAACAATTTCATCTTCAATCCAATGATAGTGAGTACATCCAAGTACTATTACGTCTGCACCTTCTTCGCATACTGAATTAGTAAGATTACGAATTTCGTCATGATCAATCTCATTATTTTCGATCATAAGTGACCAATTAGAACAATCTGGTTCAATGACTTTTATATTTTTTGCATAATTATTTTTTAGCCACTCATATCTTTTACTTGCAAGAGTCGCTGGAGTAGCACAAACGGCGATTATTTTAGATTCCGTTAACTCTGCAGCTGGCTTAATCATAGGCTCCATAGCTATCAAGGGGACTTGAATAATCCTACGAAGATCCTCGATAATATTAGTAGAAATGGTGTTACAGGCGATAACGATAACCTTACACCCTTCATCAACCATTTGCTTAAGGATGGGGGTAGATAACTTCAATAATTGTTCAGGAGTTTTGCTTCCATAGGGCAAGTTATTGGAGTCATTTCTAAAAATAACTCCAAGCTCTGGAAGTTCTGCTTTAATAGCATTCACTACCGATAATCCGCCTATTCCTGAGTCAAATACGCCTATTACCATTTCAAATACTCATTCTGACAGCTTTAAGAACATTTTCAAATAGTGCACAAACTGTTAATGGGCCAACTCCACCCTTCTTAGGTGTTAATATTAGGTTTTGCCTCTCATAAATATCTTCAGCTAGATCACCAACTGTACCACCTTTTTCGCTAGCTACGCCGGCATCAACAATTACAGTATTGGGTGATATCATTGCAGAATTTATGAGTCCAGGTTTGCCCGTGGCAGTAACAATGATATCGGACTCAAGACATTCCTTTTTCAAATCTTCAGTAGATTTATCTGCGACTTTTACATCTAGACCTGAGCTAGATAGCATCCTAAATAGTGGAGCGCCTACAAGTTTTCCTTTGCCAACTAGCAAAATTTTCTTATCCCTTAAATCAACATTGTACCCAGCAAGAAGCCACATAATTGCAGTAGGGGTAGCAGGGTCAAAGTTAGTAGATTTTGCTAATGCATCAACATCTTTACTTGGACTGACTAGGTTAATAATCTCATCAGTTTCTGACTCATCAACTATTGGTAGCTGTACTATAATTCCGTGAACTTTATCATCGCTATTTAAGACTTTGATCTTGTCTCTAACATCTTTCTGCTCAATTCTGTATATATCAACATCAATACCAATTTCAGCACCGTATCTCTTTTTAAGGTTCACATAAATATTAATAGTTGGATCATCTTTGAGTTGCAGTATGGCTAATTTAGGTCTTATATTTTTAGACTGCACAAGACTTCTAACGTCCTTAGATTGGCGTTGTTTGATGTATTCAGCTAATTCTTTACCATTTAATACTTTATTCATTTAAGGCTATTGTAGCATGTTAACAGATTGAGACTTAATAAATTGTTGATACGTTCAGTATTTACTCAGCAAGTAATCATATATTAAATAAGTCAGATTAAGTTAAAGAGAGGTATTTTTATGATTAGGTATAAATTATTCATTACCGCTGCCGGACTTTCAGTAGCAACTGGAGTAATCATGGGATCAACAGCCCTAGTTAGTGCTAGTACAAACCCCCAAAAGAGAAGTCCAAATAGAATTGCTCGTGAAGTAATTCAGTCAGATATAATTAATGCTCAGGCTAAGGTTCTCGGAATGACAACAGATCAGTTATTATCTAGCCTAAAAACTACAAGCTTAAAAGATCTACTAAATCAAAAAGGATTAGCCAGGGATGCTTTTAAACATCAAGTTCAGACTGAAGTAATCAATGAACTTAAAAACCAGGGATATAGCCCAGAACAGTTAACTCACTTTCAAAACAAGACTCACGAAAATAAGCATCATATTAGGATGCATTAAATTAATTCGAATGGATGAAGGGGCTCTTTTTAACTTGAGTCCCTTTTTTTATTTGGTCACATATTGATTGAGCAACAGATTTTCTAGACACAGAATCCCAGGGCATTGGCCTTGTTTTGTTTAAAACATATTTATTGCTATCGAGGTTATTCATTCTTGGAGAACGGATGACAGTCCAATCTAGATCACTATGTGCTAACTGTTTAATGTGATTCTCTCCATCAATCAAAACCTTTCCGGCTAAGATTTCAAAAACTAAATGAGAAATTTTTTCGATTGGTTTCCGAACTTCACCTTCTAAGTATGCGTCAGAACCAGTTAAGGAGATTATTCTAAATATGTGCTGGCGTTTCATTGCTGGAATAACCTTATCCATGGATAGCGTTAGAACCTTTTTAGATTCAGTCCCCCAACTGCCCAAACAACTAACTACAGCATTATTCCCTTTTAATAAGCCGTCAATTTTCCCCTCTCCAGTTACATCGAATTTTATAACTCTGAGATTTTTGTGACTACTAAAAGGATTGTGGCTATTAACTACTGCCAAAACTTCATGTCCATCAACCAAAAGTAGCCTTACTACCATACTTCCTATTCTCCCGGAAGCACCTAATACAACAATCTTCATCCTATTATTTAAACATAAGATTATTAAAAATAAGATATATCAATCAAATAGACATATAATATAAGTATGAAAATATTCGACAGTATTGAAGATTCAGAAATTATTCAACTAATAAATGACGGACATATTGGAGTGCTGCCTACAGATACCGTATATGGAATTGTTTGCAAGGCTAGCAATAAAGAATCGGTAAATTTATTATACGAGACAAAAAGACGAGGCCAAACAAAGCCAGGGACAATAATAGCAGCAAACGAAAATCAACTAATTGAACTTGGTTTTAATAAATCGGACCTGAGTCAATCAAAGAGATTTTTGAATTTGGGAATTAGCGTAATTATGGGTATGGATAGTTCGAAATCTTATTTAAATTTCCAAGCTAACACTCAAGCAGCAAGAATCATCAAATCAGGATTATTGCATCAATTACTTGAAAAAACTGGGCCGCTTTTAACATCAAGCGCAAACAATCCGGGAGAAAGTCCAGTCAAGTCCGTTAAGGAAGCAGTAGAGGTTTTTGGTGATAGAATCGAATTCTATGTAGATGGTGGAGAGATGAATATTAGCCCGTCAACTATATTAAAAATCAATAATAATGGTCTTGAAATTATTAGACTAGGTTCAATAGACGTTAATGAATTACTTAAGCAAAATCTAAGTTAAATATCGTATTCTCTCGAGATAAACAAAAATTATAAAAAGATGTGATTAAGTACTATAAATAGGTATAATAGTTAAGTTTAATGGAAAAATCACCTCACAAAACAACTAGAGTAAAAGCAAGAACCGTAGATGGTTTTGTTAGGCCACGAATCTACAATGCCAGAACAAATCGTTCACCTGTAACTCCGGATAAGAGATCTGTTAAGGCCAATACTCTCACCAAGGAAGAGACTGTTAAGAGAATAGCTCCAAAGCCTGTTTATCCAACTACTTATATAAACCCTAAAGCAAGCGAGGATATGAACAGACCAAGAAAGTCAGTAATTGAAAGAAACAAGGCTGTTAGCGATAGTAAGCCCGAAGTAACAAGAAATCTAGTATATAGGCGTATTGTTGCGAGTTTTTTGGCAGTTATATTAATTATTATTTACTCTACAGGTGGTTTTTTAGGATTTAAGCTTCTGAAAACCTCTCAAAAAGTTTTTGGAGGATCAATAATATCAAACGTAGGTGATATATTAGGAAGTGGGACTATCCTTAATGGAGAAAAAACTGGCAGAGTTAACATACTTCTCGCTGGAGATTCAGCTGATGACCCCGGACATTCAGGTGGCGATTTAACCGATTCAATTCTCATACTAAGCATCAATACCAAAGATAAATCTGCATTTTTATTGAGTATACCTAGAGACCTTTGGGTTAAACTGCCGCCCGGAGTCTGGCCTGGCACAACATACCAAAAAATAAATGCCGCCAATGAGATTAAAAATTTCAATCAACCTGGCTATCCAAAAGGCGGAATGGGTGCACTTTCATATGTTATTCAAAATGAAATAGGCATACCAATAAATTATTATGGACTAATTAACTACACGGCTTTTAGAGATGCCGTAGATGCTGTTGGTGGAGTTACAATTACTATTAATAGTCCCGACCCTAGAGGGCTCAGGGATTCCAATACGAATACTAAATTACCTAATGGAACAGTTACGTTAAATGGGACACAAGCCCTAAATCTAGCTCGATCTAGAGGGGATGGTGTTTATACCTACGGATTTCCCAATTCTGACTTCAATAGGACTCAATACCAACGTCAATTATTAATTGCAGTGGCTCAAAAAGCTCAATCCGCAGGAGTTATCAGTAATCCATCAAAAGTGAGTAATTTATTCAATGTACTTGGAAATAATATCTCAACAAACCTGAACCTAGCTGATGTATTAAAAATTATTTCTATTGGCAAGAATATAAATCCAAATAGCGTAGAATCTAATTCATTCTGTTCTACTATGACAGTAGGAACCAAAGACTGTACAACACCAATTCTTAAATCATATAGCGACCCAAGATCCGGACAGTCAGCATTGTCCCCAGTAGCGGGCGTCGACAACTTCAGTCAACTAGCTCAGTACTACAAAAAGCTGACATCGAATAATCCAGTCGTAAAAGAAGGGGCTAATGTAGTTGTCCTCAACGGAACTAGTACTAGCGGTCTAGCCACAAAAGTCAAAGACGACCTAGTATCTCGAGGTATTTTCGTAAGTTCAACTGGCGATGCCTCTAGTTCTTACCCTAAGACCACTATTATTGATAGCTCAAACGGTAAGTACCCCGCCACCCTAACAATGCTTAAATCTTTATACGGCTATAACGTTACAACAAAACAAAATGAAGGCTACTATTCAGCAAACTTTGTAATTGTAGTTGGCAGTAATTACCCAACGAAACAATAGCTACTCTGCTTTATCTAGACTGTCCTGATTTTCTTCATCAACCGTAATAGTAACTTCTTGTATGGTGTTTTCTTTATGAGATTTTTCGAGCTTCCATCCAATATATGCAACCAAAGAAAAGAGAAATAAGCCAATTGATATTTTCATAATGAGAGCAGTGCCTGGGGACATAATTAACCTTGTTTTTATTTTTAATACCCTACTTACTAGGTTAGTTTAGGCTAATTTTACTGTCAATTATTTTCTGTTGTAAATTTCAAATCTGAACTTAATGCCATTTTCAACATTAGTTTCTGTACTAGCAGAAAGCGTAAAGTCTTCCTCGAATTCAGGAAAGAACTTAGTACACTTATAGTCGCCTTCAATTCTTGTAATAAATATCTGTTCAGCAAAATCCAACGTCTGCTTATAAATATTTTCACCACCTATTATCCATATATCATCCGCGCTTCTCATTAGCTCATCGATTTGATTAACGTTAATAAAGCCAGGCCTTAACGAATCTAAATGCGTTAAAACGTAATTATTGCCCGAAGAAACAGGTTGCTTTTGTTCATCATATGTAACCCTGCCCATTAATACATTAGAGTCTTTAATCTTTTCCCTGTAATATAGCTTGTCCTGATCAACGTGCCATGGTATGCCGGATTCATTAGCGATACCCATCTTAGAATCTACTGCAACAATTATTTTTATCATGAGGTTATTATATATCTAAAATACAAACTTAGGATTATCTATTTTTTTACAAGCAACCATTATATTGGTATGATTTAAAATAAGCTTATGGCAAAAAAATTAGTAGAAAAAGTAATTAATGCTCCGGCTCAAGCTCTTGAGATGGGAGTTAATCAGGGTCAGAAGCTGGCTAAGAACACGATGGAAGCTCCTGGCAAAGCTATTGCTATGAGCAAAGATCAGGGTCAGAAGCTGGCTAATGCTATGCCTAATTCTGCTAAAAATTCTTACAAGAAGGCTAAGGCCTATTGGTATATGCTAGGCCCAGGACTCACTACAGGCGCATCTGACGATGATCCATCAGGTATAGCTACATATTCTCAAGCTGGTGCCCAATACGGCTTCAGTCTGCTCTGGATGTCTATTGTTACCATGCCTTTAATGTCGGTCGTTCAGGAAATGTGTGCTCGGATTGGCTTAGTTACTGGCCGAGGATTGGCGGGAAATATTCGCAAACATTTTCCGAGATCGGTTCTTTACGTATCCACTATTTTATTATTTGCAGCCAATACTTTTAATATAGGTGCGGATATTGGAGCCATGGCTCAAGCTATTCAACTATTACTTCCTCATGTTGGAACTACAATTTTGGTTGTTGGATTTACCGTTCTAATCCTACTACTTCAAATATTTACGCCTTATGTAAAATATGCAGGCTATCTTAAGTGGTTAGCTCTAGTATTATTCGCATATATAATCTCAGCTATCCTGACCAAGCCTCACTGGATCAGCATTCTGCACTATAGCTTAATTCCCCATATACAATTCAATAAAGATCAGTTACTGCTCATCTGTGCTATCTTAGGTACAACAATATCTCCTTATCTATTTTTCTGGCAAACATCACAAGAGATTGAAAATGAAGTAGCTGAAGGAAAGACTACGCTCAAAATGAGAATGGGTTCAGACAAAAAACAAATAAAGAGAATGCGCATTGATGTATGGTCAGGAATGATACTTTCTAACATAGTTATGTTCTTCATAATTACCGCCTGTGCAACAACTTTGTTTAACAACGGCATTCATACTATTGGAACAGCTGCTGATGCTGCAAAAGCGCTTAAGCCACTGGCAGGCAATGCAACCTATTATTTATTCGCATTTGGAATAGTTGGAACTGGACTACTAGCAATACCCGTGCTCGCAGGCTCTAGTTCATATGCAATAAGCGAGAGCCTTGGAAAAAAACAGGGACTAAACCATAAGTTAAGCCAAGCACATACTTTTTACGGAATAATCATAATATCTATGCTAGTGGGATTAGGAATTAACTTCATGGGACTAAACCCAATCAAAGCACTAATATATTCTGCAGTCGCCAATGGAATTGTAGCGCCAATTATTCTCATAATAATTATGCTCCTGGCCACAGATAAGAAAATTATGGGTGAGTGGAAGAATGGCAGATTATCAACGATAGTTGGCTGGTCGGCTACCGGACTTATGGTGGTTGCAGGTCTTGGTGCGATATATGCACTCTTTCCACAATAATTTTATCTAACTTAAGCTTTTTCACAGAATCATTTTTTATTATATTAATGTATCAATTTTCTAAAGAAAGGAGCCTTGATATGTTAAATAAAAAATATATAATTCAGCAGTTTGATGATCTCGGATCACAACAATTTAAACGAAAGCAAAAATTCCTCAGAAAACTTGAAGTTCGATTATATTTTACTCAAATTAAGCGAAGAAGAATTAATAAAGGAAAAATGGAACTATTCCTCGAATAAAAATAGATATCTGAAATTATTGACTTGGTTATGCTTTTTATGAGATAACCAAGCTATGCCAAATGACTATTTAGATGTGGGACTATCAAAAAAACTACTCAAGGGTCAAGATGTTGCTCTAACAAATCATGATCTTAATTTGTTTGCTGTGTTTGATGGTATTGGCAATAATGAGAACTCACTTGAGGCAGCATTAATTGCGTCTCAAAGTGTTCAGGCAAGTGTTGAGCGAAATGAAGACAAATCAGTTCAAAACTCTCCTAATATGCTTGTAAATGCATTGGTAGAGGCTCATCAAGAAATTGTAATTGAAAGTAAGTTTAGGCCCATGGGGACAACAACTGCATCAATGGTTAAACTTACTAAAAATGAGAATTTATTATTTATGGCATGGGTGTCTATTGGTGATTCGAGAGTCTATATAAGAAATGGAAATGCCCCACTCATGATGCTTAGCCGAGACGAAAGTAGTGGAATATATGTAGATAACTGCATTGGAGACGAAAAACACTTTCATGGCGTAGCACAAGAAGGGCTAATGGAAGTGACTGAAGGAGCTGAGATTGTAATAGTAAGTGATGGAGTTATTGGCAGCTCTGAAGAGGACTCTCTAAAACTCAATGATATTGAAAAAGCGTTAAATAGTTCAAAAAATGCTCAGGCAGCAAGTAATGAGCTTATAGCTATATCAAAAAAAGCTGATGATAAAACTGCGATTGTTATTAGAACAAAACCTTAGTAAAGATCGCCGTTTTGATCCTGCTCATTAATAATAGTCATGTTTTTATCATAATTAAAAATACTGCCCGTTAAAAGTATGAATTCATTGGGAGATATATCTTGATTTATTCCAATGAAGCCAATATTTCTAGCAAACAATACAGCTTCAAGCGCTCTCTCTTGACGATCAACTGGAACCCATCTTTCAATATGACGCATTAGAGCATCAGGGTTTTTTGGATCAATATTTATTTTTATGAAATCGATGTTATCTGTGTATCTGTATCCTTTTCGCATAAAATATAGATTACTCGTATTTCATTTATTTGCAAGCATATGCACTTATATTGCTTTTTAATATACTATATGTTATAATCTGGTTTATGGAAAAGAAGATATTAAATTCAAGTGAACAATTAAGAGGACCTAGAATAAGTCCCGATTTAAGAAGAGAAAATTTAGCTCATTACTGGTTCCAGACCAGCTGGCCCCTAACATCCGATGGATTGGTTAGAGCTACAGTGTCATTAGAAGATGCAAATAAAGCTACAAATAACCACACAGCATCTACCAATAGAGATGGACAGTGGCCTATGGGGCGAATACTTCAAGAGTGTACTGATGTAGAAGGCTTAGAAGTACTAGAAACTCCTGGATTAGTTTTTAGGCTGTCAGACAGCTTCGAAAACCGAGCGCTAGTTGCTAAAATTGACTCTGAAAAGTTACCAGACGAAGTCATAGAATCACTGCATGAAATGACTAAAGGTTTGAAGAATGATCAGTTGGTGGCTCTTGCTAGTTACATAGTAGAAAACGTTGCAAATAAACCTGAATAAATAATATTTGGTGCGCCCGGCAGGATTCGAACCTGCGACCTTCTGGTTCGAAGCCAGACACTCTAATCCGCTGAGCTACGGGCGCATTTAGAGTGCATTATACATTATTTGATCGCAAATTACCTACACCTGTTGTATTGAGGTTTGTATTAAGTGATTTACCTGTTAGATCAATAAATGTACTTTTATCTCTAATTAAAGCTTGGGGCAGGATTTGATCTGACCTAGTTGTTAACCCTGAAACCCTTTTAGTGGCTGTACCTATTGTTAAGAATTCTACTAAATCATTATCTAGATAATAGATGTATGTTTTAATGCCGAGCACGTCATCGGCTCCAATTTCATCAGCTTGTTCTTTGACTCTTTTGAACGATTGTTCCCTCGCTTGATAGAGTAATTGAGTAAGACTATTTACTTCTCCATGAACCAGGCTTCTTAAAGCTGCTTTTATATTACCGACAACTCCAAGAGAAAAAACCGAAGTACCTAAAATTAGTTTCATTGGAGCATATCCGAGCTTAGTTATGTTCCATGTTTCTTCAGCCGTCAGATCACTAGTGATGACACCTCCACATGCTTCGGCAATAGATGCAATTTGCTCATTATATGATGCTGTACCGACCATAACCATCTCTTCAACTCCATTTTTACCTATAGGCACAACTGTGGTTTTGATTCCGACAACACTATTTGCTCCAGCAGCCTTAGCTTCATCAATAATTCTTTGAAGTGCGATGTTTCTAGTTGTATTAAAAATGCCACTATACTGAGTAATTTCACCCCTAAACATCTCCTTAATTTCACCAAGAATATTTTTTCCAATTCCAATTGAATAAGCTACATTGCCAAAAACAAACTTAATAGGCATATATCCGGAGTCAGCCTGGCAATAAAATTCCTGTCCATCGGATGAGGATGTGATTGATGGGGTTATCTTACCGTCACTCCTGTGAATTGTTGAACCAATAGATAAAAACTCTATATTGCCTGGGTGAAATACTAGCTCGCTTGTTACTCCTGTTGCTCCATTGCCTTGGTTCTGAGCAATTTCATTTTCCAGATCTTTCAAGGCTTCAATTCGTCCTTTGGCAATCATGTTTGTGACTTGCTTAATTTCGCCACCTAAAACTGATTTAATGCCTGCCAATTCTCCACCGATTATCCCGATTGCCACAACACTGTTACCAACAACAATATTACCGGGCTTATAGCCAATTCGATCAAGACAAAACATTTCATTACCGGATAGACCGGTATATACAGTTCCCGGAAGATTTGCTGTTCCTTCAGGAGCAATAGGAGGTAGCTGTGTATGGTTTTCATCCGGATTTTGTGAATCAGGATAGGTCTGCATTGTAGGCTCATTTTGATAAGCCTTAATTACGTCTTCGGGTAATTGATGATCATCTTCTTGCATTAGCTAAAACCCTTTCAACCTTTGCCTATTCAGCAGGTTTTTGTTTTGACTGATTACTTTTTTTGATATTTTCAGACTGGGTGATGGTTCGTTCCAGGATTTTGACAAGTTCTTTGGCCTGCTCCTTGCTCATTCCAATTCTAGAAATAGTTTGTTGCTGATATGGCCCGTTTGGTTGCTGGAAAAAATTAATAACAATGCCGTTGGTATTAGCGACTATTTCAGCCTTATCGCTATATACAATCTTATTATCCATAGGCACAAGCATTAATATTGGTGGGTATTTCGATAGATCCTGGTCGTTCTTATCTATATCAAGGCTTTCATATCCAGCTAATGACCAAACACGACTTGCCTCTTCATCTTCTATATTAAAGTGGGATATAAGAAGTAGGAGAAGATCCTGGGTTGGTCTTTTCCTGCCTTCTTCGATAGATATAAGTAAATTTTCATCAATTTCTACGGAACCACTAACTTCAGAAACACTCTGTTTTTTGTTTTGCCTTATGCGTTGTAACTTTAATCCAAGACTTTTATAGGGTGTGTTGCTCTTTTTTTCCATACTCATTAATTTAATTCTAGACCTAACTTGCATAGCCATGCAAGTAAAAAAAGATATAATAGAATTAATGGTTATAGAAAAAAATACAGATTTACGACTATTCTCAACGATGAGACTTGGAGGAAGGTCTAAATATAGCGCTAGAATTAAAGATAAAAATGATCTGATTAGAGCTGTTAATTTTGCCAAGGAGAACGATTTACCGATTATTTGCATAGGCAAAGGAAGTAATGTTATCTGGAAAGAAGAAGGCTTTAATGGTCTACTTATTATCAATGAGATTGGCGGCATAAAGTTTGATGATATGGGAGAATACATACTTGCAACCTCAGGTTCTGGTGAGATTTGGGACGAACTAGTTGAAAAGGCAGTTGATTTGAATCTATCTGGAATAGAGTCACTAGCTTTAATCCCTGGAACAACTGGTGCTACTCCAATCCAAAATGTTGGTGCCTATGGTCAAGAAGTCTCCGATACTATATCTGAAATAGAAATGTTTGATCTTCAAAATGGCGAATTCATAATTATGAAGCCTGCCGATTGCGAATTTGGATATAGGACCAGTCGGTTCAAAAAACAGGATAAGAATAGATTCATAATAACTAGTGTTAGTTTTAAATTATCTAAAGATTACCCGAATCTGCCACTATATCCAGCAGTTCAGCACTACCTAGAAGACAATAATATTAAAGTGATCAGTCCGGCAGTTGTGCGAAAAGCAGTTATTGCGATAAGGAGTAGTAAACTCCCAGATCCGGCAGAAATAGCCAATAATGGTTCATTTTTTTCTAATCCAATAATAGATAGATCAAAATTTATCGAACTCCAAAAAAAGTACGAAGATATAGTCTATTGGCAAACAGTTGAAGGAAAATATAAATTATCTGCTGCTTGGTTGATGGACCAGGCTGGGTTTTCGAATTTTGAAGATAAGGAAACTGGCATGTCTACATGGCCAACTCAGTCTTTAGTGATTATTAATCGCTCTGCCACAACTACAAATGACTTAATAGCTTTTCGAAATAAAATATTAGACAAGATTGAGGCGTTATTTGGAATAAGGCTTGAGCAAGAGCCTGAGTTATTGCCCTAATTATCGCTGGGTAATGGGAATTTAATAGAAAAATCTATTACTTCTTTTTTAATCTTGGCTAATTCTTCGAGGCTATCTCTGGATTCAATTGAACGCTTCATCCAATTCGCAATTTTATGCATATCACCTTCTTTGATTCCCCTGGATGTGATAGCTGGCGTACCAAGTCTCAGCCCGCTTGGTCTAAATGGAGGAAGTTTATCGTCAGGAATGGAGTTACAATTAGCTGTTAGGCCAATCTTATCAAAAATCTCTTGAGCTTCTCGTCCATCAATACCAAAACTACCTGGCATATCAATCATAATTAGGTGATTATCTGTGCCGCCGGTTACAAGTTTGAAGCCTTCACTCATTAAATCAGAGGCAAGTTGCTTTGAATTTTTTAACACCTGCTTTGCGTACTCCTTAAAGTCAGGCCTTAAGGCTTCTTCGAATGCAACAGCTTTTGCTAGGATATTGTTCATATGAGGACCGCCCTGCATGCCCGGAAAAACTTCTCTATCAATAAGCGTTGGTAGATTCTCTATAGTTTTTTCGGGGGCTTTTAGGGGATTAGAAACAGTTCCTTTTGATAAGATAAGTCCGCCTCTTGGGCCTCTTAATGTTTTATGGGTAGTAGTAGTCATAATATGGAACCCAAAATCTAGTGGGTTGGGTAGGGCTTTGCCGGCAATAAGACCAGCAATATGTGCCATATCGGCCATTAAGACAGCACCTACTTCATTACCAATTTCAACAAATTTCTTATAGTCTAAACTTCTTGGATATCCACTAAATCCAGCAATTATTAATTTTGGCTTCTCTTTAAGAGCAACCTTTCTCATCTCTTCATAGTCAATCTCACCTGTCTCAATGTCGGATAAGCCATATCTAACGAACCGATATAATTTTGCACTGGATGTAACTGGAGCGCCGTGAGTTAAGTGACCGCCATGATCTAATCTCATAGCAAGAATCGTATCGCCCGGTTCAAGCCATGCCTGATAGACAGCAATATTTGCAGGTGCTCCACTATGTGGTTGCACGTTAGCATGATCTGCTCCGAATAATTCCTTAGCTCTTTCTATGGCTAAAGTTTCAACCTTATCTGTATTTTCCTGACCACCATAATATCTTCTACCAGGATATCCTTCAGAATATTTATTAGTATAAATACTGCCAAGTGCAGACAATACATCCCTTGATACATAGTTTTCGCTAGGTATTAGTTCAAGTCCTTCTCTTTGTCTTTTTTCTTCAGCTTCAAGCAGTTCCTGTAAAATTTCATCCTTCAAGAGATTCTCCTTCAAAAGTTATGTTTTTATTGTAGCAATTAGTTTTGATTGAGCATATAATAAAATAACTAGCTAAAAAACAAAAAAACAATTTAATACTCTGCGTGATATAATTTTTTATATATGAATGACAATAATACTCAAATCGGTGAACTAATTTCTCATATAAGGCATGAAAAAGGCCTTACTCAAGCAACTTTCGCAAGCCTACTAGGTACTAGCCAATCGGCCGTTAATAGAATTGAACATGGTAAACAAAACCTTAGCATCGAGACTATTGCTAGAATTAGCGATGTTTTAAATCAGCAAATTGTTAGCCTATCCAGTGGATCAATTAGCTTGAGGATTGAAGGTGGTCATGAACTAAGTGGTGAAATTGCTGTAAAGACTAGTAAGAATGCCGTAGTTGGCTTACTTTGTGCCTGTCTTATCAACAAAGGAACTACTACCATAAAAAAAGCTCCTAGAATTGAAGAAGTTAATCGTTTAGTGGAAGTTCTCAAGAGTATAGGCGCATCTGTTAGATGGATAAACGAAACTGACTTAGAAATCAAACCGCCTCAAACAATTGACCTTACTAAAATGGACAAAGCTGCGGCTCGAAAAACTAGAAGTGTAATTATGTTTATTGGATCTATGATGCACAGCATGAAAGAATTTAATATTCCTTATGCTGGTGGCTGCGAACTTGGAAGAAGAAGTGTCTTGCCTCATATTTACGCACTAGAAGAATTTGGAGTGGATATTAGTACTGTTAGCGGACACTATAAAGTTAAGGTCAAGAAAAGCTTGCCGAAAAGAACAGTGGTTCTGTATGAGTCAGGCGACACTACAACTGAGAATGCATTATTTGCTGCTGCTGGATTCGACGGTGAAACTGTTATAAAGATGGCCAGTGCAAATTATTCAGTCCAAGATATTTGTTTCTACTTGGAAAAACTAGGAGTGAAAATTGAAGGTATCGGAACAACAACACTTAAGATAAAGGGTTCTAGTTATATAAAGAAGAATGTTACATATTATCCTAGCGAAGACCCGGTCGAAGCAATGACATTTATAGCTGCTGCCGTAACTACCGACTCCTCTATCACAATTAAAAGAGTGCCTATAGAATTTGTTGAGCTAGAGCTACTGAAACTAGAGAAGATGGGATTAAAGTATAAATATGGTGACATCTATAAAGCCGACAACAAGAAAACAGATCTAGTTGATCTAAAAATATATAAACATAACGGAACCTTAAAAGCAGCTGAGGAAAAAATCTATGGAAGACCCTTCCCTGGCCTCAATATTGATAATCTCCCCTACTTCGTACCTATAGCAGCAGTCGCTAAGGGTCGAACCCTAATCCATGATTGGGTATATGAGGACCGAGCCCTGATGTTTACTGAAATGAAGAAGATAGGCGTAGACCTAGATTTAGCTGACCCACATAGAGTTTTCGTAAATGGCCCTACAAAATGGAGAGCCGCAGATTTAGTTTGTCCTTCTGGAATCCGTCCAGCGGTAATGATTCTTATTGGAATGTTGGCTGCTAATGGTATGAGTACTTTAAGAAACGTTTATACTATAAATAGGGGGTATGAAGACTTGGCTGCTAGACTTAATAGTCTGGGAGCAAAAATTACTGTTTTGCATGGTCTATAAATCTTAATTTAATGTTATAATATATTTTTGTTAAGTATGCGGGTGTCGTATAGTGGCTAATATGCTAGCCTTCCAAGCTTGAGACGCGAGTTCGATTCTCGCCACCCGCACCAAAACAATGCCGCCCTGATAGCTCAGTTGGATAGAGCAGGAGACTTCTAAGCTCAAGGTCGGGGGTTCGAATCCCTCTCAGGGCACCAATAACTTTAAAAAATAACATATATGGCGGGAGTAGCTCAGTTGGTTAGAGCGCCGGGTTGTGGTTCCGGAGGCCGTGGGTTCAATTCCCATTTCTCGCCCCAATAAGAAAAGGAACTGATGAAAAAAATTTCTGCACTTTGGGTATTTCTGAAAAAATATAAGCTTTTCGCATTCGCACTATTATCGCTAGTAATCGGAATAATCTTATACTTTTCAAATCTTCCTAAAGAGGCAAAGTACTTGCTTTCATTTATAGCAATAGTCGAGACTATACCTCTACTTTGGGGAATGTTTCAGGATTTACGCGTAGGCACTTATGGAATCGATATTCTAGCAGCTACGGCTATAGTTAGCTCGGTTGCACTTAATCAGTACTGGGCGGCAATAGTAATAGTAATAATGCTAACTGGTGGTGAAGCTTTAGAAGATTACGCTGAACATAGAGCTGAAACAGAATTAGACGCTCTTTTAAAAAGAGCACCTCAGATTGCCCACATATTAAGAGGCGGTAAAGTGATGGATGTGAAAGTCTCTAAAGTTGAGATTGGCAATAAAATAATTATTAAGCCTGGTGAACTAGTTCCGGTGGATGCTGTAATTATTGAGGGATCGGCTAGCTTCGATCAGTCAAGTTTGACCGGCGAAAGCGTACCTGTGAGCAAAGGCATTGGAGACAGCCTGTTAAGTGGATCCGTAAATATGGATGGAGCAATAACTGCTAAAGCCCTGCGTCCAGCTTCCGATTCCCAATATGAACAGATTATTAAGTTGGTAAAGTCTGCACAAAATAGCCAAACTCCTTTTGTTAGATTGGCTGATAGATATAGTATCCCGTTTACAGCCATAGCATTTATGATTGCTATTGGTGCTTGGATAATTAGCCATCAATCTATTAGATTTGTTGAAGTACTTGTTGTAGCAACTCCTTGCCCTCTAATCCTTGCTGCACCAATTGCCGTTATTTCAGGTATGAGTCGAGCTGCGAAAAATGGAATAATCATCAAGACTGGTGGTGCACTTGAAAGACTGGCTGAGGCTAAATCGATAGCATTCGACAAAACTGGTACTTTAACTACGGGTATAGCTAACATTAAAGAGATTAAGGCATTTGGAAAGAACAAGAAAAGTGAAGTATTGAGACTTGCCAGTTCTCTTGAGCAGAATTCGAATCATGTACTAGCGCTATCGATTGTAAACGAAGCTAAAAGATTGAAGATAAAACTTTCAAAAGCAGTTGGAGTGAAGAATTTTTCTGGCAATGGCATGAGCGGAAAAGTTTCAGGAAGACTTGTTTATGTTGGCAATCTTTCGATGATGCTAAATCATGGAGTAGAGATTCCCAAAAATATTAATCACACTAAAAATAAAGACACCATGTCTTATGTAGCCTTTGAGAAACAATTAATAGGATCGATTAGTTTTGATGACAAAATAAGACCCGAATCTAAAGCTACAATAGCTCGATTAAGACAATTGGGCTTCAAAAATATGATCCTTATAACCGGAGACCTTGAAAGTAAAGCCAGGTCTGTAGCAAAGGTATTAGGCATAGATAAGGTTATTGCGGGAGCACTTCCGGGTGATAAAATTAATGCTATCGAACAAGATAATTTAAGACCTGTAGTATTCGTTGGCGATGGCGTCAATGACGCTCCAGTACTGACAGCTGCAGATGTCGGTATTGCACTTGGAGCTCAGGGTCAGACCGCCGCAAGTGAATCTGCTGACATGGTAATTATGCTCGATGACTTCAGTAAGGTTGCCAAGGCCAGAGAAATTGCTAAACGTACATTCTCAATTGCTCAACAGAGTATTCTAATCGGTATAGCTATGAGTCTAGTTTTAATGCTAGTATTCGCAACCGGCAAGTTCCCTCCTGTTTATGGAGCACTGCTTCAAGAACTAGTTGATGTATTTGTAATATTCAATGCTCTAAGAGCTCACAAAGAGATAAAGTCTAGAAGTTAGACAGCCAGTAAATTACTACTATAGGAATCAAAAGATTGTCTATGCCACTTGTGCTAAGGCTTTCAATAAAAGTTAGGAATGGTGGAAATAAAAGTATTGTTGATAGGCTTGGTGACTGGTTCGAAAAAGCATAATATGCAGTAAGAATTACTAGTGCGCATACATAAAAAGCTAGCGAACCGATTAAAGACTTTTTTGCACCAAAAACTGTATACTTTGTACTTTTACCATATTTCTTGCCGATAATAGCGGCCAGGCCATCAGAAATGCTTAGGTTCAATATCGCAACAAGAAAAATATATTTGTTAGTCGTCAAAAGACTAGCAACAAGTATTCCGATCGAGAAATATAATTCACCGTGGCTCTGACGATCTAATTTTTTAACGCTTTTGAATATTGTAAATTTTTTAGACAAGTATTTAAATCTACGAACTAAAAAGATTGATAATATAAAGCCCAAAGCCAGGGCAATGATTAAATACCTGGAAATAAGAAAAGGCCAAAATGCTATAAATGAACCCAATGAGATATGCAAAAATTTCCTAACAGTTTCATGGGTGTATTTCTTGCTGCGCCAAAGATATTCAGTTATAAAAAATAAAATAGCAATTCCTGCTATTACATAAACTAGATGTAACATATTTATATTCTACTTGTGTTTTTCAGAAGTACAATATAAATAGATTATATTTATACGTTATGGTCGCCCAATGGCGAATAATTTCGAACCAAACTTTACTAGCCTACTAAACTCCTTAGAGGGAATGTGGAGCAATACAATTTTCAATAATGAGATTGTATTGATCGAGGATACATCGGATATAAATGAAAATTCTAATCAGGTAACAAATGGAATTTACTTTTACTAAAACTTATTTTCATTCTTAACCAAACCAACTTTGAACTACTAACTATAAATTCGATGGTTGACATATGATTTGCCAAGCATAGATAAAGATTCCGAAAGTCCAACTGCCTAAGCTGTCTTTTATGAGCTACAGTAAATTAGTATTTACTTTGAGCCATAAAGGGGTGATAATAATTTTATTACTAATTATATAAAAAAACATATTATGCCAATTAGAGAGTCTAGATTAAATTTAATAATCATTCTGGTATATGTAACCGTCGTTTTATCAGTATTAGTTTTCGTTGAAGAAAAAATGCTTTTGAATTTCCATAAAAACAATAACGACTTGAATGTTCAGCAAAGTCAAGAAGTCCAGCAAATATTAGGTGCTGACTGCTTAAAACATATTCATAATCTGAATAATTCTGCTAACGCAAACTTAAACGACCTAGAATCTTATGGACTATTACCCGATCCAAATACGTCAAGATATGTTCTATGGCAGGCAACTTTACAATGCCTAACTAATTATCCTATGTATGATTCTAGCAGGACAGATTTATTATTTAATGTGAGCCTGAAATAGATGAAAGACAACAATAATAGATCTTTATGGATAATAGCAAGCGTAATTATTATTCCTTTAATTATATTTCTAATAATAAAAAATAATGATCGTCGCAATACTTCAGCCAAAAATACAAGTTCTTCAAGCCCTTCCACGCCAATTGATATGCCGAACACAAGTACTCAACCTACCAATACCGTAGCTGTAGCTCCTCCTCCTTCAGACAAGGACTCAAATGGTTGCTATACTCCCGATAATGTCAGAAAACATTATGGAGAAACGGCATGCGTGGATTATAACGTAGGCTATGTTTACGAGACCAGATCGGGAACTAAATTTTTAGACCAATTGAGTAATTATACATCAGGATTTGTAGGTTATATTCCATATAATTCAAATGCTAATAATATAAATATTAATTCCTTAAATGGAAAAAATATTAAGGTTTCTGGCTATATTCAGCAGTATAATGGTTATCCAGAGATTATTATTAATAACACTTCCCAAGTAGGCTTATACTAGCTTCAATTAAAGAAACAGGGATTATTTAGGGTAACCATATACAACTATTTATTTGATTTTTTATTTATTGCTAGTTTGCATAAAAAAGAAAAAGATCCAACCCAGGAACTGTTGAGTATTGAAAATTTTTTGAACCTAGCTAAAAATACAGGTTTTAAGGTGAAAGCAGCCAATGAGGTCGTCAAGGATCAGATTTGCCGTTTAATCTTTTTGAACCTAGTTTTAGAGGAGGGAAAAGTAGTCAGTTACCAGATGACAAAAGCCTTCTCGGAAATAGAGAAGGCTCAAAACGTCCTAAATGGTCGGAGTGGCCGGACTCGAACCGGCGACCTCTGCGTCCCAAACGCAGCGCGCTAGCCAACTGTGCCACACTCCGAGAATTACGTGATCTTCATTATAACTAAAAATTGACTCCTCTACTAGAGTATTTTTTGAATCTGTTTTATATCTTTAGCTAGGAATGTATTGTCATCAATATCGGCGAGTACTGCATTAAACTGTAGCCTGCCCTTTTCCTCAAGCATATTCATAGATGGGACGTTGTTTTTCCAGCGATTGATTATAACGTCTAGTTTAACCCCTAGGCTTGAATCTAGAGATCCACACATGCCAACATCAGTTATATGAGCAGTACCTTTAGGCAAGACCATAGCATCAGCTGTCGGTATATGCCAATGATCGCCAACAACCAATGATGCACGCCCATCTAGAAAATATCCAATAACTTTTTTCTCGCTTGAATAATCACCATGGAAGTTAACGACCGTCATAATCTCTTGGTCGGAAAATTCGTCTAAGATCTTATCTATGACTTTAAGTGGATTATCTGTTTTATTGTTTGCATCTCTGCCAACTATTTGTCCCAGCAAACTAACTACGAGCACCTTCTGACCTTTTTTCTCTATGACCTTATAACCAAGACCGGGTGTAGAAATTGGGTAGTTGGCGGGCCTTATTATGGGTTCTTCTGGATTAGACAATGAAGGGTAGATTGTATTCTTGGCAAGAGACCAGTTACCGCCAGTAAAAAAATCTATTCCAAGTTTTTTCAATTCTAGGTAGTCGATAAGATTAATTCCCTTACCACTGGATACATTCTCTGCTTGAGCGATTACAATATCAACCTTCTCTTCTTTTTTGATAGACGGAAGAAAACGTTTGACTGCATCAACCCCACGTTCTCCCATAATATCGCCCACATAAAGTATTCTCATAAAAACAACTTATCTATTTAGCGAACTCAATTGCTCGTGTTTCTCGAATAACATTAACCTTGATTGTGCCTGGGTACTGCATAGTAGATTCGATCTTAGTAGCAATATCTCGAGAAAGTTTAATTGCACTAAGGTCATCAATTTTTTCAGGTCTAACGATTACTCGGATTTCACGACCAGCACTTATTGCATAAGCCTTGTCTATGCCGTCGAAGCTAGTAGCTACGTTTTCGAGATCTTTCATTCTTTCCACAAAGTTCTCTGCGGATATGTTTCTAGCGCCAGGTCTAGAAGCACTTATTGCGTCAACAACCCTAATAATGATTGCTTCAACTGTAGTTGCCTCAACATCATCATGGTGTGCTTCTGCAGCATGCGCAACAGCTTCTGGAGCGCCATATTTTCTAAGCATTTCACCGCTAATATGGTGGTGCTTACCCTCCATTTTATGAGTTAGAGCTTTTCCTAGATCATGAACGAGTGCTGCATATTTAGTTGTCTTAACATCAGCTCCGACTTCTTCGGCTATTAATCCTGCAATGTGAGCCATTTCAGTTGAGTGTTTTAAAACATTCTGTCCATAACTTGTTCGGAATTTTAATTCACCAAGTAATTGAAGAATGTCTTTTGGAATACCGGCGATGCCAACTTCTCTAGCAGCATCTTCACCTGCCCTAATAACATCTTTCTTAACGTTGACTTGAGCTTTTTGTACTAATTCCTCAATCTTAGCTGGGTGTATTCTTCCGTCCTTCATTAGAAGTTCAATGGCTTGTCTTGCGATCTCTCTTCTTATTGGATCGAATGAACTAAGAACAATATATCCTGGAGTATCGTCCACCATAATGTCTACACCTGTAGCTTTTTGAAGAGCTTGGATGTTTCGTCCTTCTTTACCAATTATTCTTCCCTTCATCTCGTCATCACCAAGCTTTAAGCTTGTAACAGTTCGGTCTGCAGTTACTTCGCTGGCCATTCTTTCCATAGCTGCGGTAATTATTACTGCTGCCTGGTCTTCAGCTGACTCTTTAGCTTCAGCCTGCAATTTAACAATTAGTCCAGCTAGATCCTCTTTGATGTCTCGCTCGGTCATTGCCATTAACTTATCTGCGGCATCAGATTTAGTAAGCTTAGCGATTTTCTCAAGCTTATCTTGCTGCTTAAGTCTAATGTCTCTAATGTCATTCTTTAGTTGGTCAAGTTCTGCTTCGCTTTTTCTTAGTTTTTCACTTCTTCTATCTAAGTCTTCGAGCTTTTTATCGATTGACTCTTCTCGCTGAATAAGTCTATTCTCGAGATTTTTAACCTCTCGTCTTCGATCTTGCTCAGCATTTTTTGCATCTTCAGCAATATCTAAAGCTTTTTTTCTTGCATCATCAACTAGCTTATCGGCTTCCTTTGTTGCCTTAGCTAACTCTTTCTTAATTGCCTCTTCGGCACTTCCTGTCTTACGTTTGCTGATAACTGTGTTGGCACCAAAACCAACTCCAAGACCAGCCACTGCTAGTACAATGGTTAATATATCCATTATTGTCCTTTCTATCGGTGCAGATTCACTCTTCTACAATCGCTATCACTTCTCTAGTAAAAAAATAAATCTGATTTTCGAATTAAATACTTGAAATTTATGGTTAATAGTTTGGAAAGCTCCCAAAAATAATCGCTGTTCCTAAGTAATACTATAAATATATTTCGGATATTTAGCAAATACTTACCCTATATATTCTACTTTTTTGGAGTAGTTATATGAACTGGCGCACCATAGTGTGGCATAACCATATGTCCGTGAGAGCTATTTTTGATTTTCTTCAGACCTTTTTCAATCCAATCCTCAGAACTTGATCCAGAAATTGGAATAGATAAACCATACGCCAAAGCGTTGGCGGTACTTAGACCGATTCTTAGTCCCGTAAAACTTCCTGGGCCTTCAAAACAAATAATTCCATCTAGTTCTGAGAAGGCAACTGAAGCATCTTCAAGCATAGATTTGATGTTTGGCAATAATGTTTCAGATAGCTGTCTGTGAGCCTGCCACTTCTTGTAGGATATTTGCTTAACATGTTTAGTATTATCTGCTCTAAATATTCCTATCTCAGCTTCTGGATTATCTGTTCGAATTACTAGTATAATCATGCGACTATACCGTTCATTAGATATTCGAGATTTTCTGGATAAGTAATTTCTACCCTTCTCGAATTTTCATCAATTGGGCTGATGCTAATTATTATTCTTTTTTCAGGTAGAACGTCGATAAAATTAGCTCCCCACTCAATAATAGTGACTGAACTGTCGTCGATATAGTGATCAGATAGTTCATTAGCAATTAAGCCCTCATCGTCGAGTCTATATAAATCATAATGGTGAATTGTGAAATTCGGAGACTTATACTCCTTTGATACTACAAACGTTGGGCTTGATACATGTTCTTTCGAACCAGTACCAGCCACTATACTTTTGACTAGCGTGGTTTTGCCACTGCCTAGGTCACCGCTAAGTTCAATAACTTCACCGCCAATTAGATTTCTACCAAGCCTTCCGCCGAGACCGTTTGTCTCTACTAAATTATTCAATATTATTTCTAAGTTTTTTTGCTTCACAACAGATTCATTCTAACTGTTATGCTATATAGCTACAAGCCAATCGCTAATTAATATCTTATTAAATATCTGAATGTAATATAATAACTACTAGTAAACAACGGAAAAAAATATGTCTAATTTCTTATTGATTGGTAAAAGCTTCTTTAGGCTAAGAGAGTACCTCGACGAACACAATCATGTATATATTACTTTGCTTGATAAAAATCTAGAAAAATCTCATAAAACAGATGATTCAGTGCTGTGCGATTTCTCATCAGTTGATTCAATGATTGAAAAAGCAAAAAACATCAATAAGACTTTCAAGCTTGATGGGGTATTCTCCATATACGAAAACTATATCCTTCCAACCGCACAAATAGCTGATGCACTTGGATTGCCAGGACTACCTCTAGATTCTGCGAAAGCCTGTACAGACAAAGAACTCATGAGGGAAATGTTTAATAATGCCCCTGAGCAAATTAGTCCTGACTTTACGGTAGTAAGATCAAAAGATGATTTAATTGATTTTGCAAATAGCCATAAATTTCCACTTATTTTAAAGCCAGCAAATTTAGTAAAAAGTTTATTGGTCACAAAAGCCAATAACCTTGATGAGTTAATTCAACAATACCAATCAGCCTTGGGACAGATAGATAGTATATATAGAAAATATGCTCCCAACAGAGCTCCTAAAATGCTGGTGGAAGAATTTATTGAAGGAAAGATTTACTCTGTTGATGCCTTTATAGACGAAGAAGGTAGTGTTTCGGTTCTAGATCAAGTAGTCGACTACCAAACTGGTCACGATATTGGCTATAATGACAACTTTCACTACAGCAGACTACTACCGTCTGAGTTAAGCCCAGAAAGAATTCAGGCACTAAGGCATACCGCAAAGATTGGTTGTGAATCACTAGGGATGAAATCCTCACCAGCCCACATTGAGATTATCTATAGTCAAGAAGGTCCTAGAATAGTTGAGATTGGTGCCAGAAATGGTGGTTACAGAGAAAGAATGCATGACCTAGCTAACGGAATAGACATTCTAGGAAATGCTCTAAAACTATCTTTGGGTGAAAAAACCGACATTAAAGCCATAAAGAATGAATCCTGTGTAGTCTTGGAGTTATTCCCGTATCACAGCGGTATTTTTACTGAAATTAGCCACGTAGATGAATTGAAACATCTTGAATCTTTAAAATATTTTAGCCAGAAAAGTAAAGTTGGCGACATTATAGGCAAATCATCCGAAGGGCATAAAACTGCTGCTATTATTATTCTCCATAACTCAAATAAAGAGCAGTTTGATAAAGATTATAAGTTTGTAAACGATAACGTCAAAATCATTACAAAGCTATAGGCTTAATCTGTTGATTATCATAATAAGTATTGTTTTTTACCCTTGATTATGATATAGTATCATATATGGAAGATATCCCCTCAGTAAATATATTAGAAGGCATTAGGCCTGAAAATGCAGGCACAGGTGCAGAGAGACTTGAATATGTTGCCTTAAGTCAATCTGTCGCTGAATATGCAGCTACGCATGCTGAAAGATCACATGCTTTTTGGTCTAGTGAAGAAGGTTCGGTTGAAGAACTTTCAAAAGCTCACCAATTAGCAGCAGAATTTTTGCTCAGAACAAGCTTGAGAGCTACTGACTCTAATGATGTTAATAGCGAACTCAGGGCTGAAAGATTTACCGATAGTTCCATTGAATTATATGGTGAGCCAGATGCATCGGAGATTATTCCAATGATGCTTGATGATTTCGCCTTTTTCCAGACTCATCTCCATAACCGTAATGTGGATCGACTAAATTTAAATAAATTATTGAACTCATACTGGGGGATATTAAAAATGTCCGTCACTCAAGAACAAATAGACAATAGTGGCGAGAAAAAGACGTCGATAAGTGAAGCTACAAAAAAATACGGTGAATTATTAGCTTCTAAATATGATTACATTTTTGATTTAGTTGATGAGTCAGAAATAGAATCTTATGGACCTAATGAATTATTGGATATATTCTCAACAAGTCTTGGGCTTCTTTCCGAAAAAGACGATGAATCTTGGAAAGAATGGACTGTTGAATTGAAAGAGGGTACCAATACTTCGGTTACTGCTATCAAAAAAAGAATTAATGTAGCGTCGTCTAGAGCTCTTGCGACTAAAAAAGATGTTAAGGGATTGTTAGCACATGAAATATTGACTCATGCCCTTAGAGCAAAAAACGGCTATAATATTGATGATAAAAAACTGGCTACTGGTCTTCCACAATACATAGATGCTGAAGAAGGCCTAGGAATTCTGAGCGAATTTGCGGTAACAGGAGAATTTCCAGAAAGAGCAAGGAATAGATATATAGATATTGCTTTGGCATTAGGAGCTGTTAATGGCAAATCACTAAATAGACAGACATTATTCGAGATTAGTTTTTCAAGAGCAAAGTTAATGAATGAGCTTTCAAGCGAACCTGTAGATTTAAATCAACTCAAAAAATCTACTTGGACTCATGTAGATAGAATCTATAGAGGTGGTAGGGGTGATACCTCAACTACTAATCAAGCCGTATTCACTAAGGACATTGCGTACTACGATGGATACAAAAAAATGAGAGATTACATTGATGCGTCATACGCTGATGGAAAAACTATAGAAGAAATATTCGACTATCTAACACTTGGAAAATTTGACCCAACAAACCCTGTCCACATAAAATACTTGAACCAAGCTATAGCTAACTAATATTTTAGGTACTTTTAAGTTATAATAAGATAATGTTGCGTTTATCGCTTACCTTTAGTGAACTACCTATTCTTTCTCTGAGGACGGGCACTGAAGTCGCATTGATAAAATACCCCATTATCAATCCCGATAACCTAAAGATTGAAGGTTTTTATGTTGAGGACCTTTTTGATAAGAAACTAAATCTAATTCTACTAACTCAAGACATAAGAGAAATATTAATTAATGGTTTTGCTATCAATGATCACGAGGTGCTAACTCACCCCTCAGAACTACATAGACTCAAAAAAGTTTTAGACCACAATATAGACCCAATCAGCAAACCTGTAATCACTGAATCAAGGAAAAGGCTAGGGAAGCTATCGGAATATGCTGTTGATGATCAAAGTTTTTTTATTCAAAAAATTTATGTCTCTCAATCTATACTTAAAAACATCACTGGGGCCAGTCTGATACTAGACCGTAATCAAATTGTTGATGTTAACAGTTCAAATATTGTAGTGAAAGATAATCATGCACTTGTTTCGGCCGGCGCTCCTCAACCAGCCTGATCTGAAAATACTGATTTTATTTCCGAGTAATGAAAACCCTGTCTAATTAAATATTGCATTAATTTCTGATCATCCTTGAACCTAGTCAGCTTTCTTTTCTTCTCTATAATAACTCTTAAAGATTCAATTTCATCTGGCTCAGTTTCTTCTAAAGCCAAACTGATAGTTTCTTTAGTGATTCCTTTAATTTTTAATTCGTTAATTAATTTGGTTTTTGAGCTTGGTCGTAGTAACTGTCTATTTTGTATCCAGCTTATAGCAAAAGATAAATCATTGATGTATTTTTTTTCGCTTAACTTGTTAAGTATTATTTCTGCGTGCTCAGAAGGGCAGTTGTGCTTTTTTAAATAGGTCTTAATTTCATATTCGCTTCTAGCTCTCAGGGATAGTAAATTTAATACCCTTTGGTAGATTTTATCTAGCTCGGAACTATCCTGTAGTTCTTTCACCTCATTAATACTAAGCTCTTGACCTGTTGTTATCTTGGCTTCCAATAATGCAAGATCACTCAATGAAAATGAATATTCCCCGTCTATATATATTGAATACCTAGAGCTATTTTTCTTCTGAGTTACAATTCTTGTAATAACCATTAATTAGCTCAATTTACTGAAATTGACTATACTGCAGCTTTTATTTTCTTAGCAATCTCATCCATTACTTTTGGATTACTATTCAAATATTGCTTAGAAGCCTCTCGTCCTTGACCTATCTTCTCGCCACCATAAGAGAACCAAGCTCCAGCTTTTTCAACTATATTTTTATTAACAGCAAGGTCTAATATGTCGCCACTCTTAGAGATGCCCTCGTTGAACATGATGTCAAACTCAGCCTCCCTAAATGGTGGAGCAATTTTATTCTTAACTACTTTAACTCTTGTTCTATTTCCTATTGCCTGATCACCCTGCTTTATTTGAGATATTCTTCGAATGTCCATTCTAACACTAGCGTAGAATTTTAGGGCGTTACCACCGGTAGTTGTCTCAGGATTACCAAACATGACTCCAATTTTCATTCTTATTTGGTTAATGAAAATTACAGTTGTATTTGATCTAGAAATTACACCAGTAAGCTTTCTTAGCGCTTGACTCATAAGTCTAGCTTGAAGCCCCATATGAGAGTCACCCATTTCACCTTCAATTTCAGCCCTAGGTACAAGCGCTGCGACTGAGTCCACTACTATTAGGTCAACTGCATTTGATCTTACGAGTGTTTCAGTTATCTCTAGCGCTTGCTCGCCATTGTCTGGCTGAGAAAGTAGCAAGTTGTCGGTATCGACACCGATCTTTTTTGCATAGGTAGGATCTAGTGCGTGCTCTGCATCAATAAAAGCTGCAGTTCCACCTAGTTTTTGTATTTCAGCAATGGCATGAAGAGTTAGAGTGGTTTTACCAGAGCTTTCAGGACCATAAATTTCAATAATTCTACCCTTTGGGATTCCTCCACCAAGAGCTAGGTCAAGACTAATACTTCCAGTTGGAGTTGTTTCAACCTTAGATATCTGGTTTTCACCAAGTTTCATGATTGACCCTTTACCAAATTGCTTTTCGATTGTTTCTAGAGCTAAGCCTAGTGCCTTGCTTTTTCCTTCAGTATTTTTTTTATCATCAGCCATTTTTATATCCTCCCTCAAGAATTTGATATTATGCCATTATTATATCAAAATAATCTATGAACCTATAAAGATTACTTAGGGTAAATTCTTTTTTCTTATATAATGAAATAAATGGGTGGAACAATAGTAGATAATAAATTAGTCGTAAGCTCCATTGAGCACATGATAGTTAAGGGCAAAAGCCTCGGTGCTAGTTTTATTCATATTGAGCCGAGACCAAACCACATTCTAATTAGATACAGAATTGGTAATGATTTAGTTTTAGGCTCAAAACTTCCATTAGATGTTTATGAACAGCTGCTTATAACCCTCAAGAATCAGGCCGGAATAGAAAAGAAAAACGTTAAGAAAATTACTGAGAGCAAAATGAACATTGATAGTAGCTCAGAATCTATACCTATGAGTATTTTGCCCGTAATTAATGGCGAGAAAGTTGTCTTTGATTTAAGACAAGGTGGTGCTGCTGAGCGCAAGCAAAGTCTTTCTGAATCGGGTTATTGGGGAAAGAATCTATACCTGCTTAACAGGAACTCTCAAAAATCTCATGGCTTAATAATCATATCGAGTTATGATCCCCTAGGGAGTATCAAGTCAATTTCTAATATTGCAAATAACCTAGAGTATCAGGGAATTCAAATGGCCAGCCTTGGTTCGCACATACAAGCACAGTTGCCGAAATCACTTACCATATCTACAAATCCCGCTGAACAAAATGAACATAGTCTAGCAGATCATCAAGGGCTTAAAATACTTCTAAAAAGAAACCCCGATGCAATCTTCATTAGCTATCCAAGTGAATCTAAGGTGTTTAATCTAGCTCTTAAAGAATCTGACTCTAAACTTATATGCATAGCTCTAAATTCAGATGATGCAATTGGCATACTTTCCAAGCTTATTAAGATAGGTGAGATACATGAGCTAAAAAATATCAGCGCTATATGCTCTCAGAAAAATATTAAAAAACTTTGCCCTGTTTGTAGAGAATCATACAAGCCAAGTAAGAAGATTGTTGATTCAATCCTGGCTAGTACGGGCAAGACTATTAATGATATCTACAGACTTGAAACTGAAGCCCTTAGAGACGGAATCGGGAAAGACATAAATAATATGAGCTCAGATATAGAAGGAATTCATAGACTATATAGAGCCAGGCTCGGGGGTTGCGTTGACTGTTCTCATACTGGATACAATGGAAACATTAATATTGTGGAATTAGTAGATTACGAAAGAGATAATCTCGAATTGCTGATTACTAAAAATAATTTAAGTCCGAAAATAATTAATAGTTATCTATCGGATACTGGTTTTATAAACATGAAGACTGATCACTTGATAAAATCTTTACGGGGCGTCATAGAATATAGCTAAAATATGTCATTGGCTGTTAATATGGATAGATATGAGCATTAGACCGCTAACTAAAGAACAATCAGGCTTCAAGCTATTCGAACTAATGCTAATATTTATCGTAATAGGTATTTTGTCTGCTGTTATTATTGGCACCTATTCTGGAGTACAGGCAAAAACCAGAAATAGTGATCGTCAAAAAAACATAACTTTGGCTCAAAAAAGCTTAGAGCTATATTTTGCCTACAATGGCAATTATCCAACGCTAGATGAAATGAACAATTCTACCTGGCTAAGTAATAACATGAAATATCTTGACCAAGGCACTCTTAAGGATCCTAAAGCTAAAGACCAATTTTTGGCTGCTACGCCTATAAAAAATAAATACTCATATACAGTCACTTCAAATAACGGTACAGATTGCAATAATACAACTGTTAAATGTAGTAAATATATTCTCACTGCTCAGTTTGAGGGGGGCGGTAAATTTACCGCCAGTAGCCTCAACTAAAGTTTTATTCTTTGATTTTTTGATTCTTTCCGAGATGTTTATACGCTCGACTAGTGACCTGTCTGCCTCTAGGTGTTCTTTGTAGAAAGCCAATCTGCATAAGATAGGGCTCGATAAAGTCTTCTATTGTTCCCCTCTCTTCAGATATAAGTGCACTAATAGTTTCAACTCCAACTGGACCACCATCGTAATGTTCAATTATTGCATCAAGCAAAAGTCTATCTGCGGAATCGAGACCTCGGCTATCAATATCTAGAAGCTTCAGGGTTTCTGTTGTTATAGTAGTATCGATTATTCCGTCACCATTTACATCCGCATAATCTCTTACTCTTTTTAATAAGCGATTGGCTATTCTTGGAGTTAATCTCGATCTCTCGGCTAGAATTGCTGCTGCTTCGGGTTTTAATTTAACTCCTAATATTGATGAAGCTCTTTGTAATATGTCTTCAATTTCTTTGGGTGAGTAGAATTCAAGGCGATGTATCATACCAAAACGATCCCTAAGTGGGGCCGCTAATGATCCAGTCTTTGTTGTTGCTCCAATGATTGTAAACTTCGGAAGATCTAGGCGAATACTCCTAGCACTTGGGCCCTTGCCGAGCATTATATCTAGCTTGAAGTCTTCCATGGCACTGTAAAGGACTTCTTCGACAACCCTGTGTAATCTATGAATTTCATCGATAAATAATATATCTCCGTCCTGGAGGTTTGTAATTAGACTAGCTAAATCACCCGCTCGCTCAATAGCAGGCCCGCTCGTGATTCTAAGCTGAGAACCCATCTCATTGGCAATTACAGTAGCCATTGTCGTCTTGCCGAGACCTGGAGGGCCATACAAGAGAACATGGTCAAGTGTCTCTTCCCTTTTTTTGGCTGCAGCTATAGCAAGCTTTAGATTCTCTTTAAGTTTTTCTTGGCCAATGTAGTTATCGAAATTATGGGGTCTTAGAGTTTGCTCTAACTCTTTGTCTATTTCTGGGTCTTCAGTTGTATCAACTATTCTATCTATCATCTTTTACTACCTTTAAGTGCTAGCTTAATTCTTTGTTCTACAGGCAAGGATTCATCAATATCCTTAAGTGCACCGACAGCGTCATTTTGATTATATCCAAGACTCATCAGTGCCTGAGTAGCTTCATCCGAAACAATATAATTACTACTTGTTAAGATGTCAGTTCCACTAAGATCGCTGGCTACGAGTCCGACCTTATCCTTGAGATCCACAACTACACGCTCAGCTAGTCTCTTACCTACACCGCTTGCTTTAGATATTAGCGCTGTATTACCTGTGGCTATGGCAGCTCTTACATCTTTTGAATTGCCAACATTTAAAATACTAAGCGCCATTTTAGGCCCGACACCATTAACTGAAAGTAATTGCTCAAAAAGGTTTTTGGTTTCTAGCTTAGCAAAGCCAAATAGATCATGGCTATTCTCTCGGATGTGATCATAAATATAAAATTTAGTTTGATCCCCAAGGCTAACTGATCCAAAATCCTCAATAGTTACATTCAAACCATATCCAACCCCACTAGCTTCAATGACTAGCAAGTCGCCTATTTTTTCAGTTATTTTTCCGTTTATTGTAGCAATCATAAATACATTATCTCACAGTAATCGAACAAGTTATCGCAGCGGCTAATGCATCGGCACAATCATCTGGTTTTGGAACTTGTTTTAGGTTTAGCAAAATCTTAACCATTTCCTGGATTTGCTTCTTGTCTGCGCGTCCATAGCCTGTTAAAGCTTGTTTAATTTGAAGAGGGGTAAATTCAAAAAGTTCCATGTTATTTTTTTCTCCTAACAGCAAGACTACTCCGCGAGCCTGGGAAACAGTCATTGCAGTAGTGACATTCTGTGCAAAGAAAAGTTTTTCTACTGACATAATTGTAGGTTTGTGTTCGTTAATTATTAATTCGAGTTCGTTATATATTGTTAGTAATCTCTGGCTATCGGATTCTGTTGAGGGAGTTCTAATAACTCCAGCTTCAACCATCCGCGCCTTACCGCCCGGCTGCGCATCGATAACCCCAAATCCTAAAATACCTGTTCCTGGGTCGATACCCAATATTCTCATTCTAATCTACCAATTCTTCAGGTATTTCGAAATTGATATGAATATTTGTAACATCATCAATATCTTCAAGAGCATCCATTAATCTAATGATCTTACCAGCTGTTTCTTTATCTTCGATATCAACTGTACTACCAGGTATGTAAGTTAATTCAGCTTCGAGAATTTCAATTCCTTCTGCTTTTATTTGATCTCTAACTTTAGCAAGTTCTTTTTGGTCAGTATAGATAACCATTTCATCATCTTCGTCCCTAATATCATCAACTCCTAAATCCATGAGCTGAAGTAACAATTCATCGCCTTTTCCTTTAATCCGAATCATGCCCTTCCTAGTAAATTGAAATGCAACTGCGCCTTGTTCGGCCATTCTTCCACCGTGCTTAGAAAAAGCCAATCTAACATCAGGGAGAGTTCTGTTAATATTGTCGGTTGCAGCCTCAACCAGTATTGCAACGCCTTTAGGGCCATATCCTTCATACATAACCTCGCTAATTTGCGCGCCACCTAATTTACCAGAACCTCTATCGATTGATCTTTGAATGTTTGCAAGTGGCATATTTGCAGCTTTTGCTTTATCTACTGCGAGCCTAAGAGCAAAGTTCGTATCAGGATCTCCGCCGCCTTTAGCGGCAACTGCGATAGCGTTTCCTATTTTAGTAAATAGTGCTCCTCGAGCGGCATCCTTTGCACCTTTTTGTCTTTTGATTGTTGACCATTTTGAATGTCCGGACATATAGCTACCCAATAACTTAAATTATATCTGTTATTATACAATATAATTGAACTATTGGTAATTATTTACTATTTAATCTTGGGATGAAGGCAGGAGTTTTTTTTGCGTATTTCTTCCACTCGGCATCATCTTTCCACCGCTTCTCGACCATTGGTATTCCTGAAACCTTAGTGAGAAGGAATGTTATTAGAATCGGGCCAATGATCGCATAAACTCCATACATAGATACCCCTAAGGAAATAATAAATATGCCCGTCCACATTGTTGCCTCTCCAAAGTAATTTGGGTGTCTTGTTAACGACCAAAGTCCCGTCTGCATGTATCTACTCGGTTTCTTTGGTAACTTAAGAAATTCATCCAGCTGATAATCACCAATCACCTCAAATAGATATCCAACAATCCAAACCAATATACCTAGTCCAAAAACCCAATAATTTACTGTTTTTGGAAAGAGATTAATCATCAAGACCGGTGCTGATATTACGTAAATTATAAGGCCTTGAAGCATAAATATTTGGAGATAGCTTCTCAAATAAAAGTTCTTCCATTCCTTGCGCCAAGCAGCATATCTAAAATCTTCTGGCTTACCATGATTTCTAATACCAATCCTAATAGCTAAACGGATCCCCCATAGTAAAACCAGTAGATATGGAATGGTTGCGTAGATGTGGCCACCATTTTGAATTAAGCTTACGAGCGACACAACGATAAAACCGCCGCCATATCCAATATCTGCAATCGCATTATTTTTCTTAATTAGGGCAATAATGAAAAGAATAGACATGTAAATAAAAAGACATAGGGCCGAGAGTAGAAATTGATTCATAAATTACCTAGAATAATTTCTTAATAACTATGAAGGTGATTAGCGATACGAGGGTAGATAAAACTGATCCCCAAATTAAATCGACCACAGTTAAGCTCTTTGGCCAGTTCTTGAGTGTCGCTAAATTAGTTAGGTCATAAGTCGCATAAGTTATAAATCCGAACAACAAAGCTCTTGTTACAAGAGTCTTAATAGAATTAGCATTTAGTCCAGGCAAGATTACAAAGTAAAGT
>Ga0194045_1000013_pt1 | contig 52179 bp, 56 predicted proteins | sample JunL6211m_MetaG_FD_161686 | JGI IMG/M metagenome (GOLD analysis project Ga0194045, IMG submission 161686) | Anoxic zone freshwater microbial communities from boreal shield lake in IISD Experimental Lakes Area, Ontario, Canada - Jun2016-L626-11m | ecosystem: Environmental > Aquatic > Freshwater >...
ATTTTACCGGTCGCAACCCCCGTCGATGTAGAATTCCCTCGACCGACCGGCCAATCAGTGCCCAATGGCAACTCTTGCGGTTTGTTTGTGGGCTGGACAGTCGAACCTGTTGACGATTGGGTTGGCGAGCTGAAGCCTACAGCAACGAAGTATCCTGCGCTGACGACCGAAGCGTTTTGCATAAACTTGCGGCGACTTGTTCTCGTCATTGGTTCTTCCCGTCATTGGAGGTGAATGAATGGTCGTAAATTGGGCAATGCAGTATACCAGGATGATGGCACGGTTCGAGCCAAGTAACAACACTCTTTCATCGATCGCCAACGCGGCTGTCAAAGGCTTTAACGGTGGATTGAACTTTACCCGCTCGACCCGTTTTTCTTCGCGCCCTTGGCCCCCCCGCAGTTACCAACTTAGAATTGATCTAGATACCTAGCAATACACTTTGGTATCGTCCGAAAAAAGACGACTCTCGTCTGTTTCATTGACACTGGGATGGATTCCGTGGACGACAAAAGATTTTCCCCCAAATCATTCCGAATGAGCGTTTTGCTTGTTCCTGTAACATTCTCAACCTTGGTTGGTTGCATGGACGGCCCATTTTTCGAACTGAAGAAACTGAACCCGATCATTCAGAATCAATGGAAAGAAGATCGCAAGCGTGGTGATGTTTTCTCACAACGAGTCAAAGAATTCGGCCTCGTTAGGTCTCAAATTAAAAAAATGTCGGACGCCGAACAAGCGAATTTGGTCAGTGTTATCAACTCGGTTGTTCAGAAAGAAACAAGTTCCGAGATCCGACGAGAGGCTGTGCTAGCCTTGTCGGAAGTCATTGATCGTCCAGATGCTTCGGCGACTTTGATTCAGCTCGCACAGGATAAAGAGGAAAAAGTCCGATTGGCTGTTGCTCGCTCGCTTCGCAACCACGCTACGCCTGAGACAACTCAAACCCTATTTGCTCTTGCGTCTGCAGATGGCAGCGCAAGCGTTCGCGAGGTAGCTACGGAGTCGCTGGGAATGCATAAAACGGACGAGGTCAAGCAGTTCCTCAACAAACAATTGAATGATCGCTCGCCCGCGATGCAATATTCCGCTTCACTGGCCCTCAAGGATTTCACGGGAAAAGACTTTAGAGGCGATATTCCATTGTTGAAACGTTACATGGAAGGGGAACCAGTCGAACCGGCTGCACCCTCAATTGCCGAGTCTATCCAGTCTTACGTTCCCTTCTTGAGATAGACGCCCCAAAATTTTCCGATTTTAAAGACTGGTTCGAATGCTTGATCTTAACCGATACCACCGATGGAGTCGGGACATCTCTATGATTCGCGTAAGAATGGTGCTAGGAAACAATGCAGCCTTGGTCTCGTCAACCTTGCCTAATCTATTTCGTGCCTTTATTGCTGGCATTGCTGCACTCCGATCATTCTCGATTGCTTGCACAGCAGCCATCGGGAACACAGAGCAAACCAAATGCGCTTCGCCTTGGGCAGCCCTCCACGTTTGAAATGATGGAACCACCAGCGTTCCGAAGCGAGCCATTGGGTCCCCTCACCCAAGAACCTGAGAATAAGAAAGAGGACCTAGAGATCCTCATTATCGGCTCTGCTTCCACAATACTCGTAAGCGAGGGGGAATCCGATTCGCTGGTCTTGGCAGATCCGATCAACGAAGAGGTAATCGATCCTTCGATCGTCCTTGAGATCGCGATTGCTAGCCTGTCGCATGCATCCCCCTTCTGTTGGTGGATGGCCGGTCCGACCAGCAATCTCTTCCGAACCCAGGAATCGCCCACCGATCCGGAGATCACATCGGAGGAGCCACCCCGCATGGCTGATGAGGAAAATGAAACGGATAACCGAACAGTGTCGATGAACGTTTCCGACGCTAGATCCGATCTGGACAAGCAAGTTCAACTCGAACCAATCGAGCTGGGCGGTGGGGCCTCTGAAATGGTTCGCAAGCCCGCGCCTCGACCATTGAAAATTCCATTTGAAGAACACTTGGTTGAGAGTGCGAAGCCATTAAGCTCCCTCATTATTCCCCCAGCCAATTCGGAAGCATCCAAAAATCAGTCTCGGACAGTCGATCGGAATTCCGACTCTCAGCGCGAGCAAGAGGAACCACAACTCGATCCTGCGACAAGACCCAGCGGCCGCGAACTCCAAGGAATCGATGCGATGAATGCATCGAAGCCCGTTGCGCATCGCCGTGAGATTCGTATCGACGACGTATCGGACTCCAGAGAAGCTGCGCCGATCGTTCAACGCCAATCAGCGGATCCGGTATTGGCCATGCGACTAAAACGCACCGAAGCTTGCCTTCGATTCTATCTCGAGAATCCCGAATCAACTTCCATTCGGTCGCCTTGGGCGGTCATGCACGCGTTACTTGCGTTCGGTGCCGAATATGAAATGGTTCATGGGCAAGGACGCGTTAACGCAATCGGTTGGATGTGCCACAATGGTACTTGCCGAACGCAACGCATGTTCACGCCGAGGGGCAAAGGCTTCGTGCCTAATGTCGGTGGTGGCGTCCAAGGTCACGAAGGTCAGTTCCTGGCGATCTTAGCGCAATCCAACGTCCCGCTCGACTACCCCATTCAAATTGGTTCCGCCATGTACAAGGTCGAAGATCTTGTGCGTTACGAAATGGCGACTTGCAAAGAAAAGTCGGAACTGACTTTCAAGCTGATTGGCTTGTCCTACTACTTGGACTCAGACAAACAGTGGAAGGCAAATGACGGGAGAATTTGGAGCATTCCAAAATTGATCCAGGAAGAATTGGCTCAACCCATCGTTGGCTCTGCGTGTGGCGGAACGCATCGACTCATGGGCTTTTCGTTCTCAGTCAGGCAACGTCAGCTTCAAGGCCAACCGATCAATGGCCAGTACGCACGGGCCGCCAAGTTCGTGCGAGACTATGTTGCTTATACTTGGCAACTGCAGAATCCAGACGGTAGCTTTAGCACCAACTGGTACGAGGGTCGCGGCAATGAACCCAATGAAGAACGCAAGGTTCAAACGTCGGGCCACATGCTCGAATGGCTGATGTTCACGTTGTCGGACGACGAACTCAAGAGCCCCAAGGTCGCCAAAGGAATCGATTTCCTGCTCTCCAAAATCTACGACCAACGCGATAACAAATGGCCAATCGGTCCACGTGGTCACGCTACCAGAGCGGTCGGACTCTACAACGCTCGCATCAACGAAATTCTTAACCAAACGAGTGCGACGGCGCCGTCGCAGTCGGCGTCGAGAACAACTCCCGCACCCATCATTCGCAAATGATCGACGCGTCTAACCCGTCCGCAGAATCTTCTCAACCACAGCCGCAGCGGGGTTTTCCACAAGTGCCAGGTTGCGCGTGCCAACTCGAAATTTAAGTTCATGATGATCGAGGCCAAACTGATGCAATACAGTCGCAAGCCAATCGTGATTCGAAACCAAATCCTCAACGGCATGATGTGAAAATTCGTCTGTCTTGCCATGAACGCAACCACCTTTGATCCCGCCGCCCGCGACCCACATGCTGAAGCCATACGTATTGTGATCGCGACCGACCTTCTTCATCCCTTCATCTCCCACGGGAACTTGGATCGTCGGCAGGCGCCCCATCTCACCGCCCCAATGGACTAGCGTCGAATCGAGCAAGCCGCGACGCTTGAGATCTTGGACCAAAGCGGCTGCGGGACGATCGATCTCTCGACAGCGTTTTGGTAACTCTGTTGCTATCGATGAATGGTGATCCCAGCTCTGTCCGTTGTTGAAAATCTGCACGAAACGCACACCTCGCTCAACCAAACGGCGCGCGATCAAGCAACGCGTCCCATAATCGCGAGTGACCTCTTGATCGATCCCGTACAATCGAATCGTTTCTTCCGACTCTCCCGAGATATCAAAGACTTCGCTGGCCGACGTTTGCATTTTGGCGGCCAATTCGTAGCTAGCCATCCGCGCCGTCAGTTCGTTCTCTCCCGGAAAGCCTTGTGCATGTTGTTGATTCAATCGATCGAGAAATGCTAACTGCTGTCTCTGGGCTTCCCCTCGCAAGTGGATAGGCGGTTCGAGATTGAACATGCGAGGTTCCTTCGGACGAACCACCGTTCCCTGGTAAATGGAGGGTAGGCGTCCGCTGGTCCAACTGTCGCCGCCAACGATGGGCAATCCCGACGGATGTGTCAACGCAATGTACGCAGGCAATTCTTGAGTTTCACTGCCTAATGCATACACCAGCCAACTGCCAATCGTCGCGCAACCACCGACGCCCGCTCCCGAATTCATGGCGTAAAAACCAGGGAAGTGGTTATTAACGGCCGAATGCATCGAACGAATCAGTGTGATGTCATCTGCAACTTCACCCAAGCTAGGCAAAAGATCGGAGATCTCCATGCCACAACTGCCTCGCGGTTGGAACCTCCACTGCGGTCCCATGATTTGTCGACTGGCTTGTGCTGCGTTGTCGAACTTAATATCGCCTTCAAACTGTTGACCATTTCGCTTGGTTAACTCTGGCTTTGGATCAAACAAATCAATCTGGCTCGGCCCACCCATCATGAACATCGAGATCATGGCAGTCGCATGGGCAGGCTTCGGCGGGCTTTTGGGCAGTAAGTCAAACTTCTGAGGTTCCAGCAATGGTTTCTGGGGTGGATCTGCGGCCAGCAATCCATCCTGACGCAACAGCCACGCCGCTCCAAGAGTCGCAAGACCGTAGGTGGATGATTGCAAAAGATGCCGACGTGAGCAAAGTCCCTGCACGTTCGATTTCGATGTATTCGGTGTTGTCGCCATAACTTTTCGCCTCACTGCTGGAATAAAAAACGATTCGACGAAAGGAGCATCTGACACAAACTGGCCAGTGAACGCACATTGGCCGCTTCCGGACGCTTTCCGAGTTCCTCTTGCCATGCCGCATTGACATCCTTTCGGAAAACCTCTGCCTGCGTCGTCAAGAACTCAATACAAAATGCAACCTCATCGGTAGTCGCACTGCAAGCGAAGGTACGCACGAAAGCTGCCTGAATTTGAGCCGTCGCGTCTTTCTCTTCACCCCAAAGCAACTCCGCCATCTTTTGCGACGACGCCACCAACGATTCGTCGTTCAAGAACCACAGCGATTGCGGCGCTGCAGTCGATGAGTCGCGACGTTGGCAATTCGGAGTCATCGCCGGTAGATCGAACGTTTGCAACATGTTCAGCGGCAGCGCCCTTGGTGAACTCAAATAGACACTGCGACGAAAGGCTTGTCCGCCAGCGCTTTCGATACCCGCAAACAGCCCATCGCGCAGCAATCGCGTTCCCACCACTGCTTTTCCTTCGCCGTCTTCGGCGACCGGCACGCTCGGCCCATCCAACGCAGAATTCAATTGACCACTAGCCAAAAGAATACTGTCCCGAATGGACTCGGCTTCAAGCCGACGCAAATTCATTCGACTCAAATAACGATTGTCAGGGTCGTTTCCAGAATCCACATTTGGCATGCGTGCCGCAGTTTGTTGATAGGTGCGAGACAATACAATCTGCCTGTGAAGTCGCTTCATGCTCCAGCCGTGTCGAACGAATTCACTCGCCAACCAGTCAAGTAGTTCGGGATGCGAAGGAGTCTCACCGAACAAGCCAAAATCGCCAGGTGTTGCGACGATGCCACGTCCAAAATGATGCATCCAAATTCGATTGACCGCGACGCGAGCGACCAGTGGATGAGTTCCATCCGTCAACTGCCGAGCGTATGCCAATCGTCGACCCGTCGTTCGACTCGATGTTTCTATTTGTGACTGGATCGCTGTGTCCGATCGAGCCGATACCAAGACCGTTAATTCTCCAGGAGTTACGACCTTGGTGGGTGTCTCGGGGCTACCGCGAAAAAACACATGACTCGCGGGGACAGCATCGCGAGACTCCTCGACCGCCATGAGCATGCGATTCAAAGGTTTGGTTTTGCGAATTTCAGCGACCTTCTTCTCTTCGGCTTCGAAGGCTCGATGGGCTGGCATGTCATATTCGACTAACTGCCCAACAATCCAGGCGATCGAACGCACTTTAGGGTATTGGTCAAGCAATTTCTTCTGCTCGTCGTTCAGCTCTTCTGGCTTGGCATTGGCAGCCGTTCGCAAGGACTCGCGGACCGCTTCCGGTGCAAGCGCAATCTCGCGATCTTGGATCGTTTGGCAGTGTGCTCGGCGCCGCGTGTTGATGTCTTCTTGCACCGCAACGGCTCGTGATTCCACGGATGCAGAACGTTCACGGGTCGCATCGTCGGTCATGTCGATCAATCGCTGATTCGGTTTTTTCCACTTGTGGATTGGAAACACAGGATCAAAGACAGCGCGAAATCGATAGTAATCTTCGATGGTAATCGGATCGTAACGATGATCATGACACTGTGCACAACCTACCGTCAGTCCCAAAACTGCCGTGCTAACAACACTCAGCGCATCAGCAACGGCTTGATTTCGATCCATCAGCGTGTCATCCGTCTGAGTAATATCGGGAGACATTCGCAACAATCCAGTTGCGGCCAGCAAATCAGCGTGCTTGGGGTTGTTGCGATCCGGTGTTCCCTCGATCAATTCATCTCCAGCCAATTGTTCCCTTAAAAATTGATCGTAAGGCAGATCGGTGTTCAAGGCCCGAATGACATAATCTCGATAGTGCCACGCGTTTGGACGAGCTTGGTCTTTGCCGATATTTCCGTCGCTCTCCGCGTAACCCGCGACATCTAGCCAATGTCTCCCCCAGCGCACTCCGTATTGTGGCGACGCCAGTAATCGATCAACCAATCGTTCGGTTGCACCAGGCGCACTGTCCTGAAGAAACTGGTCTATTTGCTCAACAGTCGGTGGCAAGCCATGGAGGTCCAGCGTCAGTCGCCGAATCAAGGATGAGCGATCGGCAGCAGGCGAGAACGCCAAACCATTCTCTGCAAGTTTCGATGCGACGAAAGCGTCGATAGCACCGCCGTCGTTCGAACTTGGGCTCTCGGGCGGAACAAAAGATTGGACGGGTTGAAACGCCCAGTAGCTCAATTCCTCTTCCGTAAATCGTGCCTCTTCAGGACGCTCGGGTTCAGCCCTCGCTGTCTTGACCCCTTGCTGAATCCAATCGGCAATGGCTTGCTTTTCTAAATTGGAAAGTTTCTTGCCTTTCGGCGGCATCTCATCGGTCGAGATGCGACTCCACAGCAACGACTTTTCGAATTCACCGACTGCTACAGCCGGTCCCGATTCGCCACCCGCAGTGATGAGCCGCGCCAATCGCACATCCAAACCACCAGATAGTTCTGCGTCTTCGCCATGACATTGAAAACAGTGTGCCTTTAGAATTGGCCGAACGTGTTTTTCAAAGGTGATGGCGTCCGGTTGATTTGTTTTGGATGTTTTCGTTGGTGAGGGTTGCTGTGCATAGCACGTTACGAAAAGCCCGGCCGAAATCACAGCAAATGAAACGCATTGGATGCATTTCAGAAAAGAGCGATTGGGCAAACGGAGAATTTGAGCGTTTTTCATGACTGAAAGAATCGCAAGACGGGGCGGGAGTTTGGGTAGGGAGGCTTTATTTTAACCTAAATGCAATCATCCGGCGCTATCAATTATTGTGCAGTACCGGTTCCCGAACGAATGTCTCGGCCTACCGAACGAATGTCTCGGGCTACCGAACGAATGTCTCGGGCTACCGAACGAATGTCTCGGGCTACCGAACGAATGTCTCGGGCTACCGAACGAATGTCTCGGGCTACCGAACGAATGTCTCGGGCTACCGAACGAATGTCTGCTGGGCGATGGATCGTGGCGGATGGAATGCGATAGAATGAATGGTACGTTTAGGAGGTGGCCGGGAAGCGTTATTCGATGCCTAGCGGGACGCTTAACGCGTTTGAGACCTAGAATGATTCCTGTTTAATGGAAAAATCACCATGAAACGCTATATAGTGACAGATCAAACTGCGAGAGTGACTCAAGGACTTTACGAGACCATCGGCGAAGTCATTGCAGCGGCACTCCATTTGTAGGAGTTGGGCAGGAAAATTCATATCATCGACGCCCAAGGCTCGGGAGCCATCATGGTCAATCATTTTGATCTCCTTGAAGCCGAAGCGGTCGTCGGACGCGCGCTCGGAAGCGATCTGATTCAACATCCAACCCCGATCGACGAAGTTCTTGCGCATGCAGAACGCACCAAGCCGCCCAAAACCGTCTTTCACTGGGACTTGTAAACTGTCTTTCACTGGGACCTGTAAACCGAATGAACATGAATCAAACGAACTACAACGCGATTCTCCGACGTGATGTCTTGATTTCGATGGCATCGATCCCATGGGTGCGGCAACAGGCGCTTGCGCAATGGAACTTGGGAAGTTCGACAACTGCCAAAATCGCTGGCTTCTTTTTTACATCGATGGGCAAAACAGGTTTGTTCGATCTTCATGCGGGCGAACTCAAGTACTTGAGCTGGGACATGCCAGGTCAAGCGACTTGGCAACCGGGTGCTTTCTTTGACGATGGTCGTCGCGTCATCGTACTCAGCATGGAGCCAAGACGAGATGGGCCAGGCCGCCCCTTCGAAGAGTACTACACGCAGACGCCAACTCATCTATGGCAATACGACCTGGAGAAAGACTCGCTCGAAGAAATTTGCACCCAAGAACGGATTGCTCCTTTTACAACCCCCGCCTTACTTCTTTCCAACGAACGCCTACTGGTTCAAGTCGTGAAGAACAAGATTGGTCAAATCTATAGCGTAAATTTAGACGGTAGCGATGCAAAAGAATTTACGAAAGCGGGCGAAGGACTTCCCTATGGGATGAGCCTCAGTCCGGACGGCAAACGTGTCGCATTTCATTTGGCGAGTCCGCAGGGATACCAAATCTGGACATGCGATATCGACGGTTCTAATCGCATTCGCGTCGCAGCCCAAGCCGGACATTTGTACTTTGGAACGCAGTGGTCGCCGGATGGCAAGTGGGTTCTCTACGTCGATTGCTTGCATGAGAATGATCCTGGGCATGACTGGTGCGATGTTTGTATCGGTCGGACTGACGGCTCCGAGCATGTTGTGTTAACGACTGGTCAAAGCATGTGGTTTGCAGCAACTTACGGAGACCCGAAAACCCGAGGTGGTGGTTCCAACGTTCCATCTTGGACGCGTGATGGCAATATTCTTTTTCCACAACGAACCCAAGGTGCCAAAGTCGCTTGGGAATATCGGGTTGGCCAACCGGACCTTGACCATTTCAATCGCGACTTCAAGCCGGAACTGGCACGGGGTGGCACCCAGATTTGTCGCCTCGATCCCGTAACTGGATCGATCAAGTCACTGACGGCTAGAGATACTCCTTGCTGGGATTTTCGAGCAAGCCAGTCGCAGGACGGTCGGCACATTGTTTTTTGCCGAGCGGAAACAGGCGAGGCGCCCGCGATTTGGATGATGAACGACGACGGTTCCAATATGCGGATGGTAACGCGGGGGCTGGACGACCTGGGCGCCGATCATCCTCGATGGATTCCCTGCTAATTGCACAAAGCCCCAGCTAATTGCACAAAGCCAGTGAAGCCAGTGATGCCACGAAATAGCTTTATCGCGAATGTTTGAAGGCAAGGATCAATGAATTGGGGGGGTAAAATCTTGCACGAACCAATTCGAAACGAGAATTGTCTCTACATTTCTTGGATATTGTGGGCCGGAAGTCCGTAGAGTCAGGAATTCCAGAGCACTGCAGGGGAAAAACGGATCCAAATGGCCTAGCAGAAAGCGAGCGGATAAAGTAAAAAGTCGAGAAGTCGGAGAAATTGGCCGCCAGGAATGGCGTCTTAATGACTTCGGATCGGGGTGTAGCGCAGCCTGGCTAGCGCATCTGGTTTGGGACCAGAGGGTCGTAGGTTCGAATCCTATCACCCCGACTACTTAAAAACCCCAGTATTTTGCAAAGAATACTGGGGTTTTTTCGTGTCCAAACGCATGACACTTGCCCCGCTATCCATGCTTCGATGGCGCGTTGTAATACTACACAGCTGATCGTACGATAGTCGCAGTACTCGAAGAACTCACGAAGAACTGACGGTACTCAACCGCGAAGCCAGTGAACTGGAACAGCGGATAGCGAACAACGTCGCCAAGTTGCCGGCGGAGGCGGGATAAGTTTTGCAATCACCAACAGCCCCCGAAGCGGGGCGAGGGGGAGAAAACGCGATGGGATCACGAAAATCCATTGGGATTTCGAGTCTTGCGTGCTGCGAAATGTGGGTAAAGATGAGGGCGAGACGCCCATGCCACCTTCGAATACCCCGTCTCACAATCCATTAAAGCAACGAACCGCAGCGCAAGGGAGAGCGGGGAGAGGGGCCGAGGGTGAGGGGTTTTGCACTGTGTTTTGATTGTTTTTTGATCGTGAATTCAATGTCTAGCTGCGTTTCAGAAGCGTAAACAAATAACTGAACCGGAGGCTTACACGTCAGGGCTCTGCCACGTCGAACGGTCAGCTTGGAGTACGAGCGATAATCCAAACAAACCTTGAATTATCGAGCGTACCTGGAGTGCCGGGGTCGGAGTTAGGAGGCAGGGTTGGAGTCTGCCGCACTTCTTTTGACAATTCAAATCCCCAAAGTACTGCTCTATCTTCTTCCAGTTGATATCCAAAAGACTCCGTTCCAATTGGATGGAATTGCGCAGCCGGAATAGACAATTCCTCTAAATCGAGCGGAAATTGATTGGTTCTATGTGCGTGCAATCGTATCGCGGTTGCCAGTCGCGCTTGACGATGCATTTGCGCATCGTTTATCAAGGCGGCAGCAAGAGCGCCGAATGCCGGCGCGAGCAAGTGGGAAAGAATCCGGTCTGTGGTTTGTATTGAAAGGACGTTTCCAGCGATATCCAATTCAGATTCCAGCATGAGAGATGTCGAATAAAATCCTGACCAATCTTCGGTCTCAAGAGCCATTGCACGTCGCATCAGATCAATGAAGTAGACTGCGTCATGACCTTGAGCCGGGATCCGGGCTTTGCTTTTCATCGTAATCGACGGATTGGTGAAAACAGGAAGGTGCAACCCAAGCTCTTCGCTAATGACCGAATGCCACCGATCTCCAATCTCACAGTAACTCTGAAGCTTTTCGTCAATTTGCCCGAGTTGCTCATCATTAAGCAGGTCGACTTCTATGCACGCCTGTAACGCCTCTAGCGCCAGTCGGCGGATTGCAATGCCAACCAAGCGAGATACCGTGATTGGTACCACATCGCTTTGATTTGCTAGTGAGTAAAGCGTGATAATATCTTGGGTTGCACGTTGACTGTTCCTCCGTTGTAGTGCCACTTGCCAATCGATAAAAACGACAATGGCGACTTGCCGAACGCTCTGAACCTCTGGCAGGAGTGTCTCCGTAGATTGAAAGTAGATAGGGAACTGTGATGGAGTTGGAGAGGCAGCCAGTAGCCGACTCTTCTCAATCAGCTCTTGGTACTTCGCGGTGAAAGTTAAGCATGCTTCTGCGTATTCCCAATCGCTCGCTTTAGCCGTTTGGAAGGGCTGATCGTCGTCAATACTGCTGTCCAGTAATGGAACTCCAGCAGAAAATTTTTTGAACTCGGGAGAGTCCAAAGTTGCGAATAGGATGAGCCAGTCTTCCTGGTTTTCTACACTCGTGCGGCTTCGATAGAGAACGTCAATAGATTCGTTGTTAATCGCGTTTCCCTCACTCTCCAATTTTTGGATTTCAACCGCCATGGCTTTACGTCCGCTGTTTTCGCGTATCGTGTAGCTAAGTCGAAAAAGGAAAGTTCCTAGTGTAAGCAGCAGTACTGGGGCGCAAAAGATGGAGAGTATCAGCCACCACCTCACACCCGAATTGCGTTGTGTGGGAGTTGTGGAAAGTGGGGTCTTAAATGGGTTATTTTCGTTCAACTTGTCGGGAATGGTTGTCACGATTTTTCGCAAACAGAAGTATTGCTAAAGTGTCTCATCATAATATCGTAAATGACGGCATGTGTCCCGCTGCGTTGCGACGGAGCCGCGAGCGGAACTTGGCGGGGCAAGCCCGCTTTTTGCTGTGGTCGGTGCGGCGGCCGGTTGCCTTGGCTTCGCGAACTCGGGCCTTGAGCCCAATGTTCGCAACATGCTTGGTGTGCTACGAATGGAGCTCGGGCCCATCTCCCGTACCCATGCGTGACCTGCGACCGAGGGCGTTTTGCCCTAATCTTCACCCACATTTCAGGGCATGCTAGACTCAAAATCCCCTTGGATTTGTGTGATCTCTGTGCATTTTACCCCCTCACGCTTCGGCACGCTTCGGGGAGCGGGGCGAATGCCCTTAGTTGTACGACGCTCCGCGTCGTACTAATCACGACGCGGAGCGTCGTTCAGCGAAGGACTCGCAATTGCCGCCAGCCTGCTTTTCGCTGCTAACTCAACGCTACAAACAACGCGGCTGCGATCAAGTCCGCGATGGTTCCTGGATTACCGCAATGCTTTTCGTCTCGCAAAAATGCATCGAAAGCACCCCAGGAACTTTCGAATACCTCGCTGCCATACGGGCCGGACGACACGACTTTTTTTGCCTCTGCCTGCACTTGGTTTGCGAATTCAATTCCGCGTTTACGTGCAATGAGGCTGTCGACTCTTTCCGATAGAATCTCGATTTGCAAGTTTCGAATCGTCTTAAGACATGCCGGTCCGTCTGGGGCTTTCTCTAGGATTCTTTTTGCGTATTCAAGTACCAGTTCAAAACCCGTCGCGTACTGAAGTGCGATATCGTCCCAGGCTGCTGCGGTCTTCATCGCGAGCTGAATACTCTCCGGTGCAACTTGTTGAATATCCATTGTTTGCGTTTCGCCTAGCCCACCTGGCTTGGCCAATCGGATCGCTTCGTAAATGCACTCGGAATCGTGCGCATCCAAACGCAACAACGTCTCGCGGATGTAGACCGGCAATTCAGCAAGAGTTTTGCCTTCTCTTTCCAATCGGTTGACCGCGACTGCGAGAGGAGCGATCAAGAGAATCGTACCCAAGCTTGTGTTGGTGCCGACCCGCTCCATCATAGCCTTGACCGATTGGAGGACGACTTCGCCAAGGGGTTCGTGGATGCAGCCGTTCATTCGATCACCGATCGCCATGGCTGCGGCGACGAATTGCTGGTAGGTCAAATCGTGGAATGAGGCAGATGGATGGACGTTGCCTGCCTTGATGGCGGTGCATTCCATTAACAGGGCAACTCGAATTCGATTTCGAATAGAAAGCCCCGACTCCGAGATGGATTTGGCTAAAGGGTTCGAACTCACGGTCACTTCGAACCGCTTAAGAGATACTCCAATTCTTCAAGCACTTCGTCCGGTGCTTCTTCCATAACGTAGTGCCCCACGTCGTTCAGTTCACGACGCGTTGCATTCGGCCAAGCGGCGTTCATTCGTTCCATGCATTCGGGTCGGAAGCACCAATCGCGCATCCCCCAAACAAATCGAATCGGCAAGTTCCTGAGCTGTGGCAAATTTTTTTCCAACTGTTCCAGTACCTTCCAAGTCGGATGGCTTTTCGACATGGGAATATCGCGAACGAATCCATCGATGGCTACGCGATGTCGAGGCGTATCATAAGGAGCCAGTAGCCCTCGCCTCGCGTTGTCGCTCAATCTCGGCAAGCGATCGATGGCCATGCTGATTGCCGCTCGGGCAAAAGCGTTTGCATAGCGAATAGCCCACGATCCCAAACACGGAATCCTGCAGGCTGCGATGCGTAATGGAACATAGGGTGGCGGAAATGCGGCGGTATTCAGAACAAGCAGATTGCGAAATCGGCTTATGCGTTCGATGGACGCTCCTAGCCCGATAGCACCTCCCCAATCGTGAACCACGAGCGTGATATTCTTAAGATCCAGTTCGTCGATCAAACGAACGAGGTTGGCCGTATGCTGAGCCAATGTGTATTGATAGTTTTGAGGTTTGTCGCTCAAGCCGCAACCAATATGGTCGACCGCCACAACGCGATGCGATGCGCTGAAATTTGCGATAATAGATCGATAATAGAACGACCAAGTTGGATTTCCGTGAATGCATAAAATCGTTTGGTCGTTACCGAGGTTATCCGGATTTGCCGTAGGCCCTCGATCCACATAGTGCATGCAGATGTTGGGCTCTAGTTCGAGAAACTTCGACTCAAATGGGTAATCGCTACGCCAGGAGTCGGGCGTTGATCCAGGCAAGCCTTTTTCGGTTTTCGTGTCCGCGGTAAGACTCATTGGCGACTAAACGCCCGCTTTGGGTTTGGAAACGCTATTTCGGATGTCGTCAAACGAACGCAAGTCATACGGCAGTCCAACATAATCCAACACGCGGCAAAGTCCTCGCAAGGCAACACCGAATCCGTCTGGGCCACTGAAACCGCCAAATTGCCCACCCCCTTTGACGTGCGGTTCCAAATCCATGAACAAGCCAGGGATGCCTCGCCTTTCCAGTCGCGTCAGCAAGTCCGAGTAGCCTCGTTTCATATCTCGGAAAATAGCCTCGTGGCCCGAGTCCCCTTGGTCGGCTGGCACAAAGCTCTTCAAGGAATCTTCGTCAACGTGCGACGAGCGAGTCAAGGGGCGTTGGTAGTCCTTGACATGCAACCAACCCATCCCTTCTTTCATCGCCAAGTATTCGTCGTAGACCTGTTCCGTGGACATGCCTTGGCAGACGAGGTTGGCTCCGTCGAATATCAGCAACATTGCGGGGTCGGCAACACCGTCGTAAAGTTGTTTGAGCAACTTGCCCGTTTGGCCAATGAGATTCGCTTCCACCTCGAGGCCGAATGTAAGGCCCTGTTCGTTGCAGACGCGAGCAATTTGTCCCAGTTGATCGATGGCTTGATTGAGGTGATCCTCAGGGGCCGTTCCGCGAGGGTGATAAAACGAAAAGCCGCGAATCAATTTGCTGTTAAACGTGTTGGCAAGTTCGCAAGCGCGGCGAACATCTTTTTCTAAGTACTCCGCGAAGGGAACGAAGCGATTCGTCGTTCCGTCTGCCACATCGATCAGTTTGACCTTGCCGATTGGGGAGCCGATCGAGGAGACCTGAAGCCCATATTCCAATTGCAACTCGAGGATTCGGCTGATCGACTCGGGAGCAAGTTGCATGACATTTTGAATGCCCGCACCTGCATCGATGAATCGCAGCGTGTAGTAACGCAGTCCAAGAGCCGCAAAAGCACAGAACTGCTGTTCGCACGTTTTTTGGTTGGCGGCTTCGTCTGCAAAGCCGCTGAGAAGGACCGGTTTCAAAGGGTTGCTATTTAGGTTGCTCGACATGCTATTTGGTCTTTTCGTGGCTGACAGTAATGACGGAACTGATGCCGCCGCGAGCCCCCCAGTGGCTCTCAAGCGTTACGCTTCGAGGGTTCACAATGAGCACAAAATCGTCCAGGATGCGATTGGTGACGTTCTCGTAGAAAATGCCTTCATTGCGAAATTTCTGCAGGTAGAGTTTCAAGCTCTTTAGCTCAACACACTTTTGGTCCGGCACGTAACGAAAAATGAGAGTTCCGAAATCGGGCTGACCGGTCTTGGGACACATGGAGGTAAATTCAGGGCATTCGATTTCAATGTGGTAATCTCGGTCGGGGAACGAGTTGTCAAAGCACTCGAGTTGATCTTGGAACGGTGTGCCGGGCACTGCAATTTCTCCTTGGAACATTGGCAAACAGGATTCGCGAAAGATTCGATTTTGTGTATTCTGATCGTTTGTCGGTATCTTAATAGTGCACTTTGCCAATGGAACCGCAGATAGATTGGCCGAGGGTAGGGAAAACGAGGCCCGAGTGATCCGTATCTCAGAAATTTTCCAAAGCGTTCAGGGAGAAGGTCGCTTTACAGGCACCCCTAGCGTGTTTATTCGCACCAGTGGCTGTAATCTCCGCTGTTGGTTCTGCGACACGCGCTATGCATCTTGGGAGCCCGAGGGGGACTCATGGCAAGTCTCGACCATCGTGGCGGCGGCAACCAAATGGAACACCGAACACATGGTGATTACTGGCGGCGAGCCCATGATTTTTGATGAGCTCGGCGAAGTTTGCAAGGAACTACGCCAAAGAAATCGCCACATTACCATCGAAACCGCTGGCACGATCCATCGCGAGCTGGCATGTGATCTTTGGTCGATAAGTCCTAAACTCAGCAATTCCACACCCATGGGATACGCGTCCGCCGAATGGGTCAAACAACATGACCAGCGCCGCAGTCGCCCTGAGATCGTTCGCAGTTTGATGTCGCAAGGGGAGTACCAACTCAAGTTCGTGGTGGGATCGATTTTGGATGCCGAAGAAGTACTTGAGTATCTTCAGGATTTGGGGGACTGGGACCGGGACCGGGTCTTGATGATGCCGCGAGGAACGACTGCAGAGGAGTTGAGGCTACAATCCACCTGGCTCGTGGCTTGGTGCCGGGACCATGATTTGAGACTTTGCGACCGATCCCACATTTATTGGTTTGGGAATCGACGCGGAACTTAGCAGTCCGCCCAGTGGCTCAGATTTTATCGTAGCAGGCACTCTCCACGTGCCGTCCGCAATGGAAAAACCCCTTGTTTTTGGGGCTACGGCACGCGCAGAGGCTGTGATTTTATTCCATTCGATTCACCGAACCGCTTGCGACGTTACGCTGCCAAACGAACTTCCCCAATATTGTCGAATTTTGGCCTTGAGAAATACTACGCTGCGTTGAAGCTGTTCGATGCCGTCGACCCCGTCCTCGATACTGATCCAGTTGTCGAAACCGACTCGCCGCAATTCGGTGAAAATGGCGTCGTAATCATTCAATCCTTGGCCGATTTCTCCATGGCGCAATCGTTTGGCGTAGCCTGCCGCACCACCTTCTTCTCGGCGAAGGTCTTCCAAGGTCCCCTCGATCAAATAGCGATCGCTCGCATGCATCGTCACGACCCGGTTCGAAACTCGCTTAAGCAATTCGATCGGGTCGTCGCCAGCGATATAAGCGTTACTTGGGTCGTAATTGACACCAAAAGCGGGGTGATCGATCGCATTGACCAGATCGCAGAATACGTCCATCTTTTGGGCGAACTCAGGATATTCCCAGAAATCATCTTTGTAGTGATTTTCGAGGATAAGTGTGATGCCGCGTTTTTCGGCATAGGGTAGGCACTCGCGAATGCACTCCGCCGCCAATTGGACACCTTGTGCCGTTGATAATTCCGGACGTCGTTGGCCGCTTAATACCCGGCAATAACCACCCCCAAGAGCCTCAGTCATGTCGATCCATCGCTTTTGTTTGGCGATCTCGCGACTGCGAAACGAGGCGTCAGGATGGGTGAAATCGGGCGAACAGCACATCATTGGGATCTGCATTCCGAGGGATTCAACTTGGGTCCGGAAGGAAGACCATCGCGATTCGTCCTCCATCTCTAAAAAACCTGCATAAAACTCCAACCCGTCGATCGAAAGGGTCGCTGCCAGTTCGAACCATTGAGCTAGCTTCATGGAACCGTCTTTGCACAACGCGTGCATGTAGGCTTTCGGAAATGCAGAGAGTTTGGGCATGATGGTTCAATCAAACGGCAAAGGAAGGCTACGGAAACCGAACACGACACGCATTTATAGTTCACACGGACTGAATTGGGATGGCCTTATTCCGCGCCGGATAGACTATTGCTAACCCGATCCTTCACTGCGAACCATGCAAAAATCTCGAAAAATCACAAAAAAAACATTTTGCAGTTGACGACTTCGGTCGACATTCCTATCTTCTTGCGTCCCGCGTTCTACGTAGGGCTTGAAATTGAAGATTGTGCTTCACGGCACTCTTTTGTTGACGATTTTACCAGAGGTAGTGATTAGCTGTGTCCGGATCGCATGAAGTCATCAGAATTCGAATGGAAGCTTATGACCATGCCGTTTTGGATCAAAGTGCTTTGGAGATAGTGGAAACCGCCAAGCGGACCCACTCTGAAGTGCACGGCCCAATTCCGCTGCCTACCCGTATCGAGCGATACACGGTCCTGTCTGGTCCGAATATCGACAAGAAAGCTCGTCAGCAATTCGAGATTAGGACGCACAAGCGTTTAATCGATATCAAACAGGCCACTGCCAGGACGATTGAAGCTCTAAACAAACTGAGCTTGCCCGCAGGTGTTGACATTAAAATCAAGGCAACATCCCGGTAGGAATTAACGCTTAAACGGCATCCATCAGGTTTTCCCAATATGAAACGGAAGCCCTGGAGGTAACCATCGATCTCGCGGCAGTTGCGGTTTTTCCGCTTTCTTTCGCAAAGTTAGCTTCCAAAAGAAGCGGGCTCGTCGATGTGTCCTTCACGGCAACGATTTACGGAATAAGACGAATGAGCAAAGGTATTCTCGGCCGCAAGGTCGGTATGACGCAAGTGTATGAGCAGGATGGACGCGCAGTGCCTGTCACTGTGATCCAAGCTGGTCCTTGCCATGTTCTTCAGGTTAAAACCGTAGATCGTGATGGTTATGAAGCGATTCAGCTGGGTTTTCTAGACAAGCCTCGACGCCTTGCCAGTCGATCCGAGCGTGGTCATGTTGCTGGAATCTCAAGCAAGCGTTCGACCAAGCTCAAAGCTGCAGGCGGTGCGATTGCGAGTAAGCCTGAATGTGAGCCAAAGCGATTTGTTCGTGAGTTTCGAGGAGCTGCCGCTGCGGACGTGGGGTCGGAAATTACTGTTGCTGTGCTTGAGGGGCTTGCTTCGGTTGACGTCACGGGAATCACCAAGGGTTGTGGTTTCTCGGGCTGGATGAAAAAGCACAATTATGCCGGGCAAAGAGCCACTCACGGTGTGAAAAAGTGTCACCGCCATGCTGGTGGAACGAGTGCTGGTACGTATCCAGGACGAGTTCGCAAGGGCAAGAAGGGCGCGGGGCAGTACGGCAACGATCGTATCACCATGCGAAACTTGAAGGTTGTTCGGATCGACGGAGTGAACAATTTGTTGCTCGTGCGGGGTGCGATCCCGGGTCCAAATGGCGGTTATGTGATCATTCGCGAAACCAATAAACTCGGCTAATACTTTCGGATCATTGTTACCTTTAGCACCGAAATCGTGTGCAAAGAAAAACAACAGGCTTATTACAGATGACTACGCTTCCAATTTACGATATGACAGGCACTCAAGTGGGCGATTATGAAATCGACCCGCAGATGCTTGCCCCTAGGGTCAGCAAGCAGTTGCTGCACGATGTCGTGGTGATGTATTTGGCGAATCAGCGTCAAGGCAGCAACAAGACCAAAAGTCGTGGCGAAGTTTCGGGCTCGACCAAGAAGATCTACAAGCAAAAGGGTACTGGTAACGCCCGAATGGGTGCAAAGCGTAACCCGGTTCGCCGTGGTGGCGGTCACGCCAACTCGCGGCAGCCTCGATCGTACTACTACCGATTGCCGCGCAAGGCTGTTCAGGCTGCAACACGCATGGCGATCGCAGCGAAGATTTCGTCTGGGTCCGTCATCGTGGTAGATAAGTTCGCCATGGACGCACCCAAAACAAAGACTTTGGCTCTTGCGTTTAAGGCCATTGGGATCGAAGGCTTGACGAAGACGTTTGCGACCAATGGTCTGGATAAAAACCTTTATTTGAGCGGACGAAACATCGAAGGGTTGACAATCAGCCCTGTGAGTGACTTGAATGCGTTGATCATCCTTCGCCCACGGAAGCTTGTGATGACCAAAGACGCGTTGGATTGGTTGAAGTCGAGAGCAAGTGCATAAATCCGCAGTTCGCCCGAAGCGAACTGATAATTGAAATACAACACAAGTAGCAACCATGGCAAAGCAAAAACCAAAAAGCAAAATCGTGCTGACACCACACCAAGTGGTGTTGCGTACGCTTGTAACGGAGAAGGGTGTCCATAAAGCGACACGCCACAACCGTTATGCATTCGAAGTCAATCCTTTGGCGGACAAGACCGTCATCAAGGCGGCGATCGAAGAATTGTTCAATGTGAAGGTTGTTGCGGTTGCGACACAAAATCGCCAAGGTAAAGCTCGCCGATACAAGGCGAAGCTTGGTGTGACGAAGGCTTGGAAGAAGGCGATCGTCAAGCTCAGTGATGAACACAAGATCGACTTCTTCTAGGAACCACCTTCTTAAAGGAAAAAACGTAGGACACGATCATGGGTATTCGAGTATACAAACCAACATCAGCAGGGCGAAGAAATTCGTCTGTCAGCGATTTCGCTGAGCTGACGCCAGGCGCCACGCCGGAGAAGTCCCTTCTCAAGCGGTTGAAGCGACATGGCGGACGAAACAATCAAGGCTTCATCACTTCGCGACATCGCGGTGGTGGTCACAAGCAAATGTACAGAATCATCGACTTCAAGCGAATGAAGGATGGTGTTGGTGCTAAGGTGGATTCGATCCAGTACGATCCAAATCGATCGGCTCGGATCGCATTGCTTCACTACAAAGATGGCGAAAAGACCTACATCATGGCGCCAGACGGATTAAAGGCCGGCGCAATGTTGTTTAACGGACCGGACGCAACGCCTACATTGGGCAATTGCTTGCCGATGAAGAACATTCCGCCAGGAACAGAAGTTTGTTGTGTCGAGATGACGCCGGGCCGGGGCGCTGCTTTATGCAGATCCGCTGGAACGTCAGCAGTCTTGATGGCTCGCGAAGGTGGATGGGCTCAGTTGCAGTTGCCGAGTGGTGAAGTGCGACGAGTTCCGATTCAGTGTCGAGCGATGATTGGCAAGATGAGCAATCCGGACCACGACGCGATTCGAATCGGCAAAGCGGGTCGAAATCGTTGGAAGGGTTGGAGACCTCACGTTCGTGGAACAGCCATGAACCCGGTCGATCACCCTCACGGTGGTGGTGAAGGTCGTACGAAGGGTGGTCGCCATCCAGTTAGCCCGACGGGCGTGCTGGCAAAGGGTGGTTTTACTCGGCGGCGGCGCAAGCCAAGCAATGCAGCAATTATTCGTCGACGCAAGTCGGTTCGTTACGGTCAATTGAAACTCAGGTAGTTTGCAAGGGAAGAGTTCTGACGCATGGGACGTTCGACAAAAAAGGGTCCGTTTGTAGACCCAAAGTTGTTTGCCAAGCTGCTTAAGGCACGCGAGAAAAACGACAATCAACCGATCACAACTTGGGCTCGTCGATGTACGATTGTGCCTGAGTTCGTTGGAGCCACTTTCATGGTTCACAACGGAAAAGCACACATAAGGGTATTCGTCACCGAAGATATGGTTGGGCACAAGCTTGGCGAGTTTTCACCGACGAGAACCTTCCGCGGCCACGGCGGTAAGGGTGGTAAGAAATAATCGTTTTACGTTCATAGGAATTAATCATGGCTTACAGGGCCGTTCATCGATACGCACGCATCAGCTCTAGAAAGGTCAGACCGTTGGCCGATTTAGTTCGTGGGAAATTTGCGGACGAAGCGCTCGAAGTTCTCCGTTTCCAACCGCACCGGGGTGCCCGCATGTTGGAAAAGGTGATCAAGAGCGCTGTCGGCAATGCTCAGGACACAGACCAAAACAGTGGTCGTTCCTTCAGTGCAGAGGAGCTCGTCGTTGTGGACGCACGGGTCGACGGCGGTCCGATCGTGAAACGATTCCAGCCACGGTCGCGTGGTCAAGCGTTCACGATCCTCAAGCGATCGAGTCACATTTCCGTCGAACTCAAGAGAATCGAAGAGCTGTAGGAAACGCTGCTATGGGACAAAAGGTTAATCCAATCGGTTTTCGTACCGGCATTGTCATGGGCTGGAAAAGCCGTTGGTATGCGAATAAGAAGGAATTTTCAGAACTTTTGGTGGAAGACCAAAAGATTCGCAAGTTCATCAAGTTCCATCCAACGAAATCGGCTTATCGCGAAGCTGGTATCGATCGAATTGAAATTGAGCGAACTCGCGATGAAGTTCGGCTGATGGTCTTCGTGGCAAAGCCAGGATTGATTATTGGAAAAAAGGGTACAGAGATCGAGGTATTGCAGGAAGAACTGCAAAATCTGATCGGTCGACGAGTGAACTTGAAAGTCGAGGAAGTTTATCGACCTGAGATTCAAGCTCAATTGATTGCGGAAGACATTGCAAAGCAATTGGCGAAGCGGTCAAGTTTCAGACGCACGATGAAGCGATCCATTGAAACAGCCATGGATGCTGGTGCAAAAGGGATCAAGATTCAAATGTCAGGTCGGTTGGGTGGTGCGGAAATGGCACGTTGCGAAAAAGGCAATGCTGGTTCTCTACCGCTCAGTACGATTCAAGCAAAAATTAGCTATGGACTTGCTGAGGCCGCTACTCCACAGGGGAATATCGGTGTGCAAGTCTGGGTAAACCAAGGTTCTTACGCGGGAGACGGTAACGATGGCGCTGATGCCCAAACGGGTCAAGCACCGAAAAAGCCAAAGAGGACGTATAAAAGGTAACGCGACCCGCGGTAACAAGGTTGTTTTTGGTGATTTCGGACTTCAATCGCTTCAGGGTGGTTGGATAAGAGCCCAGACGATCGAAGCGGGACGAATCGCAGCCAACCAATACGTTCGTGGTGAAGGTCGACTTTACATCCGAATATTTCCAGATAAACCAGTCTCATCCAAGCCTTTAGAAACCCGGATGGGTAAGGGCAAGGGGGAGCCGGAGTACTGGGTTGCAGTTGTGAGGCCGGGGACTGTTCTTTATGAACTTGCCGGAGTCTCAGAGCAGCAGGCCAAAGTGTGCTTCGCTAGACTGGCAGCCAAGATGCCGATTCCAGTACGTCTGGTTCGTCGTCGGCCAGCTTAATTTGACAATCAACTAAGTGATCGAATCGAAAATGAAAGCCTCCGAACTTCGCGAAATGAGTGATGAACAATTGGAACTAACCGCCTTAGAAGCGGCTGAGACCATGTTCCGACTTCGCCTCCAATCGCAAACGGACCGGGTCGATGTGCCAAGCCAGAAGAAGCTCAATCGACGATTGATCGCTCGCGTTCGTACATTGCAGACGCAGCGATCGAAAATCGCTTAGTACTTCGTATCCCTTCCCCTTCCTAACCAGTCACAGTCCGATATCAAAGTTTTATTATGCCACGTCGAATCCTGATCGGTGTTGTTACCAGCGACAAAGCTGCCAAGACACGTCGAGTTGAAATCGAGCGGTTGGTTCGCCATCCACGTTACTCGAAGGTCATTCGCAAGAAAACGGTTTGTCACGTGCATGATGAAGCCAATGAGTCGAGCATGGGTGACAAAGTTGAGATCGAGGAATCGCGTCCATTGTCCAAACTGAAGCGTTGGCGATTGATTCGCGTGGTGGAAAAGAATCGAGAGATCGATGTGGCGAGTTTGAGAGCTGACCAACAAGCGGCAGCGGCAGCAACTTAGACACGCGGTATCGTCACCAAGCCTAGCGTTTACCTAACGACAGACATGGTTTTTGCAGTATTACACAAAACGTTTTTGAAACATAGTCCATCATGATTCAGCAAGAAAGCCGACTACAAGTAGCCGACAACACAGGTGCACGTGAGGTGATGTGCATTAAGGTGTTGGGCGGAACACGTCGACGCTATGCAGGGCTTGGCGATGTGATCATTTGCTCGGTCAAGAGCGTGATTCCAGGGAGTGAAGTTAAAAAGAAGGCTGTTGTACGAGGCGTAATTGTCCGAGTGTCGCAGTCCACTAGACGTGCTGATGGTAGTTACGTTCGATTCGATTCGAACGCGGTGGTCCTGGTAGACAAGGACGACAATCCACGCGGCACTCGCATTTTCGGAGCGGTTGCTCGCGAATTGCGTGAAAAGAGTTTTACCAAAATTGTTTCTTTGGCCAGTGAGGTGGTGTAAATGTTGATCAAAGTTGACGACACCGTAGAAGTGATTTCCGGTCGCGATAAGGGTCAACGAGGCAAGGTCCTCAAGGTTGATCGTCCCGCTGGAAAAGTTGTGGTCGAAGGATTGAACCGTGTTTACAAGCACGTCAAGCGGTCGCAACGTAATCCGCAAGGGGGACGACTCTCTTTAGAGGCGTATATGGACGTTTCCAAAGTGATGTTGGTTTGCCCGACGACAGGGAAGCCGACCCGAATGGGTGTACGCTTCTTGGCGGATGGTACGAAAGAACGATACAGCAAAAAGAGCGGGGAGACGATCAGTGTTGTCGCACCAGCTCGAGCCTTGCATGCCAAGAAAAGCTAATTGAAGTCAGCAACGCTGTCACAATCCACAAATTATAGATAAAGCATTCGGAAATGGTCGCTAGACTCCAACAACATTACATCGAAACGATTAGCCCAGCTCTCAAGGAAGAGCTTGGAATTAAGAACGTTTTCGCAATTCCAAGGCTCGAGAAGATTTCCATTAACATGGGAGTTGGCGAAGCCATGCAGGACAAGAAATATCTGGAACTTGCCGCCGAAGCAATGGCAGATATCGCAGGACAAAAACCAGTTTTGACCCTGGCCCGGAATTCCATCGCCGGATTCAAACTTCGAGAAGGCGTGGCGATCGGTTGTAAGGTTACGTTGCGACGTGAACGTATGTACGAATTCCTTGATCGGTTGGTTAGTGTCGTTTTGCCGCGAGTGCGTGACTTTCGCGGGGTGAGCCGGACAGCATTTGACGGCAAGGGCAATTACTCGATGGGATTGTCGGAGTGGTTGGTGTTTCCTGAATTGAATCCTGACAAGTTTGCTAGGCCTCAGGGAATGAACATCGCCATTGTGACGACGGCTGTAGAGAATGACCACGCACGAAGATTGCTTGAAATGTTTGGAATGCCATTCCGAGCTCCGAAGGTTAAGAAGACTGCGTAGCTGATTGCGACCCACCGAGAACTCGGTTGGTTGTTGTAAAAATATACGAGAGATGGGCTTTGGCCGATCGCTCAAAGAAGTCTTAGGCTGATGCCGAAGATCAAAAAACTGTTACTTATCCGTATTTCCCTGAAACAAACCGGAAACGACCTGTGGCCAGCAAAAGCAAAATTGCGAAAGCCAAACGCGAGCCTAAGTTTTCAACTCGCCGAGAGAACCGTTGTCAATTATGTGGACGCCCGCGTGCGGTGTATCGCAAGTTTGGCATCTGTCGGATTTGTTTCCGACAGTTGGCAGACAAAGGGTTGATTCCTGGTGTTCGTAAGGCAAGTTGGTAAGGTTTCGGGGGTATCCACATTATGATTCATGACCCAATTTCAGATATGTTAACTCGCATTCGCAACGCCGTTCGAATTGAACGACCGTTTGTTGATGTGCCACTCTCGCGGTTGCGAGTAGGCGTCGCGGACGTCTTGAAGCGGGAAGGCTACATCTGGGACTTCGCAGAAATCGAAGCCGAGCCGGTGAAGATGCTCCGCATCGAATTGAAATACGGTCCGAATGGTGAGAAGGTCATTCAAACCATTAATCGGGTTAGCAAACCTGGTCGTCGCATATATGCAAAGTGCGCGGAGCTGAAGCCGGTTCTGAATGGATTGGGAATATCGATTGTTAGCACATCTAAAGGTGTCGTTAGCGATCGGGAAGCTCGTCAGCAAAACCTCGGCGGGGAAGTTCTTTGCGAAGTTTGCTAGTAATTAATCGCGACGTTCGTCGTCGCAGTTCCTGCAGGAAGAATTCAAGCGTCAGCTTGTGCAACACATTCCAAGTTAGTGAGTAGTACGATCAAATGTCCCGTGTAGGTAGAAATCCAATTGCGATTGTGGATGGCGTCAAAGTTGCCATCGCGGATCGGACCGTTAGCGTCGAAGGCCCCAAGGGTAAGTTGACGTTTACGCATCGTGACGAGGTGTCAGTTGCAGTAGCTGAAGATGGAAAGACGCTCCAAGTTAGTCGAAAGAATGACGAACGGGAGTCGCGAGCCTACCATGGTTTGACGCGGGCCTTGATCAATAACATGATCTTGGGCGTGAAGAACGGCTATGAAAAAAAGCTTGAGATCATCGGTGTTGGATACTTGGCCGCAATCAAGGGCAAGATCCTGCAATTGCGTGTTGGCTACGCGAACGAATTGCATCTGCCGATACCTGAAGGTTTGGATGTGGCTTGTCCAGACCAGACACACGTCAACATCAAGGGGTGTGACAAGCAAGCGGTTGGACAATTTGCTGCTTACATTCGTTCACTCCGCAAGCCAGAACCTTACAAGGGCAAGGGCGTTCGATATTTGGGTGAAAAGGTCAAGCTCAAGCCAGGCAAGAGTGCAACCTAGTAGGATTGTCTTTCCAATAGGGAACAGACACAAAGAAACATGTTTCAGAATTCGATTTTTCGGGGCGTAACCTAAGTTGCGTCGAGATGATAGAGGATAGTTGTGGATATACGAAAAGTTGTCGATGGTCAACGCGAACGACGTGCATTTCGGGTTCGGAAGCGAGTTCGTGGAACGACGGCACGTCCGCGACTAAGCGTCTCGCGGACGCTTCAGAATTTTGCTTGTCAAGTGATCGATGACACGACAGGCAAGACTCTAGTTGCGGTGAATTCGCTTGAAAAAGGTCTTAAAGCTGAGATCGGTTACGGGGGCAACTGCGAGGCGGCCTCGAAGCTTGGCAAGATTTTGGCGGAACGAGCGATCAAAGCTGGGATCAAGCAAGTCGCGTTGGACCGCGGTTCATGCAAATATCATGGTCGCGTTGCGGCGTTCGCCGATGCGGCTCGCGAAGCTGGTTTAGAATTCTAATTTGGAGCGGACGACAGCGTGGCAAATAATTTTGGTGGCGGTAATAGTGGCGGTGGCGGCGGTAATAGCGGCGGCGGCGGTGCTGGTCAAAGCGATCTAATCGACCGCGTTTTGAAAATCAAACGATGTGCTGCCGTTGTGAAGGGTGGTCGTCGATTTAGCTTCGCTGCATTAGTGGTCGTCGGAGATGGAAAAGGCAGCGTCGGCTATGGATATGGTAAGGCGAACGAAGTTCCGCCGAGCGTGTCCAAAGCACAGAAGGGCGCGAACCGCGCGATGATCAAGATCCCTCTTATAAATGGTACGATTCCTCACGCGGTGACCGGCAAATTTGGTGCGGCTCACGTCCTGTTGATGCCTGCCAGTCCGGGAACAGGTATTATCGCGGGTCAAGCGGTCCGATCCGTTTGCGAAGCTGTTGGGATTCAGGATATTTTGACCAAGAGCTTCCGCTCCAACAATCCAGTAGTTTTGATCAAGGCGACATTCGATGCGTTATCTCAGTTGAGAACACGTGAAGATGTTGAACGACTCCGAGGCGTTAAACTGTCATGAATTTAGAAGAAGTCAACACAGAAATCGTTACCAACCGAGCTCGCAAGCGAATCGGTCGAGGTATTGGTAGCAAGACCGGTAAGACCGCAGGGCGTGGTCACAACGGCCACAAGTCGCGGAGCGGTTACTCGCGGCACCCTGCCTTCAATGGTGGCGATTTGCCGTTGGTCCGACGCATTCCAAAGCGTGGTTTCCATAATCGCTGGGCAGTTACCGTTTTCGGTGTCAATCTTGACGCGATCGATTCGGTGTATTTGGCTGGCGAAGAGGTAAATCCAACCACTCTCCGTGAAAAGGGATTGGTTAAGGTTCGCTGCGATGAGATCAAGATTCTTGGGAATGGCGAGTTGACCAAGGTTTTGAAGTTCACAGTTACGCGAATCAGTGAGTCTGCCAAGGAAAAAGTGGTACAGGCTGGCGGAACGGTGGATGTGGTTGCAGCCAGACGGACTCCCAAGGAGCGAGTTGCCGCACTCAAGGCCGAAGGCGAAACCGAAGCTTCCGTGTAGTTTCCTGCAGAGCAGTCCTCGACGCGATCCGCGTGCCTCGATTGCGAACCAAGGTTTGTATAACTATGAATGTACGGTGTACTCGATGATATTCGCGTACGCCAAAGGTTGAACGAAATTAGCCTAGCAGAAAATTGAAATATTCGAAACAATGGTGTGGCCGGCGTTGAATGACAACGTCGGCCACGCGCGTTAGTAGGGGTAGTACCCTCACACCACTTTCAGGGACATGCCGACATGTTGGAAAAGCTAAGGATTGTTTTCTCGATCCCAGAATTGCGGCAGAAGATATTTCTGACGCTTTTCTTGCTCGCCGTCTATCGGATCGGTTACCACGTTCGTTTGCCGATTTTGACGAACGGTAACCTTTCTTACTCGGGCGAAATGCAATCGTTCCTGGACAAAGTTGCCGTTTTTTCGGCAACCGACCTCAGATCGTTGACGATTTTCGGGTTGGGTATCGCGCCGTACATTTCGGCCTCCATTATTTTCCAGTTGTTAGGGACTGTTTGGGCACCGATTGAGCAATTGCGAAAAGAAGGTGCTGTGGGTCGAAAGAAGATTAACGAGTACACGCGTTACCTGACATTGGTCATCTGCGTCGTTCAGAGTTGGGCCTACTTGCAATTCAGTGTGATTGCGGATGCGAATTCGCCTTTGTCGAAAGCCTTTTATGGTTCCGGAGGAAGTTCGCTTTCGTATGGTTGGGTGCTGACAACCGTCATGATCATGACTGCGGGTTCCATGTTTTTAATGTGGCTTGGAGAACAGATTGACGAGTACGGCATTGGCAATGGTGTTTCCTTGCTCATCATGGCGGGGATTTTGGCTCAGATGCCAAAGGCACTTTGGGACCTAAAAGGGAGCATGTCTGGCTCGCTTAGCGGAATGTCCAACAACACGATTGGACCCGACGTATTAGTCGTGCTCGCATTCTTGTTCGTAGGCGTGGTCTTTGCGGTCGTGTTTATTACGATGGCACAGAGGCGAATTCAGATGCAGAGCGCCAAGCACGTACGCGGCCGACGCGTCTTTGGCGGGACCAAGCAATTTTTGCCATTAAAGATCAATCAATCGGGTGTGATGCCGATCATTTTCGCGAGCAGCATGTTGATGATTCCTGGCTTGATCTTTGGAATTTTGGCGAATGCGTTGGCTGGCGATTCGGATTGGGCCAAGTTGATATCGGGAGCATTTGGTTCTCTTTCGTCGATGTTCCAAAGCGGTTCGTCGTTCACTTACAATGTGTTGTATGTCGTGTTCATTTTCTTCTTCTGCTTTTTCTGGACATCGATCATGTTCAATCCGAAAGAGATGTCTCAGAATCTCCAGGATTCTGGGGCGTTCATACCTGGATACCGACCAGGTAAGCGGACAGCGGATTATTTGGAAAAGGTCATGGTTCGAATCACCTATGTTGGTGCCGCGTTCTTGGCGATCGTCGCTATCGTACCGACGATCATTACATCGCAGTTTGGTGTTTCGGCAAGCGTCGCGGGCTTTTATGGAGGCACGGGGCTTTTGATCGCGGTCAGCGTTGCGTTCGATCTGATTCAAAAGATTGACAGTCACTTGCTTATGCGGAATTACAAGGGACTTTTGGAACACTAACCGGAACTCGGTTGAACCATCTCGGTGTAGCCATTGGAATTGCTGGGCCGAACAGGGTTCAGCCGGAATCCTATTGTTGGCAATTCATAGTTCACTCAAACAGCAAGCATGGGAAGGGCCGCTGCAATGCGATTGGTGTTCATCGGCCCCCCCGGTGCAGGCAAAGGGACGCAGTGCAAAAGACTGGTCGAACTTTTGCAGATACCACATCTTTCGACAGGCGAAATGCTGAGATCTGTCAAGCGTCAGGATACGGCATTGTCCCGTTGGGTGGCTTCGTATATTGATGCAGGAAAGTTAGCTCCAGACCACTTAGTCATGCGTATTGTTGCGCAAAAACTCCAGAGCGAGGAGTGTGCCAACGGAGCTTTGTTCGATGGTTTTCCAAGGACAATCATTCAAGCCCAGTTGCTTGATGACTATTTGGTTGAAAGCGGACTGAAGCTTGACATGGCCCTCGAGCTGCGTGTGGTGGAGGAGGAATTGATTCAACGTTTGTTGAAACGAGCCCAGATCGATGGCCGAGCGGACGACAACTACGAAACGATTCGCGAAAGGCTGAATGTTTTCAGGACGCAGACAGCTCCCTTGACCGAGTTCTATGCCGCACAAGGCAAGTTAGAAAGTGTCGACGGGATGAAGTCAGAACAAGAAGTATTTGCGGCCATAAAAGCATGTGTTGCCAAACACAGTTGAAAAGCCATGTCCATATTGCGGGAGCAGAATTAGCCACTCGCTCTCCGGCTTGTTGATTTAGTCGTTTAACAGTCAGCCGAAGGCGTACCTTGCGGCTTTGACAGTACGCCTACGGCTGACTGTTAAACGAAATGCATTTGGAAAAGTGTTAAAGCAACAAGCCGTCTCGCTTCGGGTTACCATTACAGCAACAATCCGCCTCGGCTCAGGTTAGGATTCCATCCAGGAATCATTTGAGAGCACTAAGTTCTGCCTCACTCATGGATTCTGGCTTGGAGAGCTCGCCAAACCTGCGACGTTTTTTTACAGTGTTTCTGACCTTCGAAGCGAAAATAGTCCTACAAATTCCCGCGAATATAAATATGCTCATAGCTTCCTCTTTATCGTTTTTTTATTGGTAATTTGGTGGAGTTTTGAGATGGGTAACAAGCGTCGTGGTTTTACGCTCGTGGAGCTTTTGGTGGTCATCGCGATCATCGGTATTCTGGTCGGTCTGCTGCTGCCGGCCGTGCAAGCCGCCCGCGAAGCAGCTCGGCGGATGCAATGTTCCAACAATTTGAAACAACTCGGTTTGGCGGCTCATAATTTCGAAAGTGCGCTTAAGTATCTACCGCCACGGCAACACTCTATTGTCAAACCAAACGTCAGTGGAGTTCCGACAACCTACACGTCGGACGCAACAACACAAGCATTCATGCTTGCGTATCTTGAACAAGCGAACAAAGCGAATGTTTTCAATCACGATTACAACGTTAACTCGGACGCCCCTATGGCGGGATTGATTACCGGAGTCGCCGCGCCGGGAATTCCTGCTCTTGTGCGTGCAAACGCGAATGCACGCGCTTATGACGTTCCATCCTACCTTTGCCCCTCCGACCCATCAGCTGCAGTCTATCCAAGCGGTGCTATTGGTGGTCCTGCAGCCGGTCGTCAAAACTACATGGCATGCCTCGGTGGGGCCAACGTTCGAGGCGGAACGACGATCGACGGGATCTTTGCCAAGGCTCAACCCGCAGACGGACAGCTTTTGAAAGGACCTAAATTCGCCGAAATTACAGATGGTACGAGCAATACCGCGATGTTCGCAGAAGTGATGAAGGGTACGCTGGTCTATAATGCCACGAATCAGTTCGATTATTCGACCGTTTTTAATTCCACAACAGCGTTCTCCGGCCTGCAATTGATCGACGGACGCACGGTCCCTCAATGCCTTCCTGGTGGGAACACATCAACGAGCTCATGGTTGCGTTACACTGGACATCAATACTACCGATCGTTGCCGATCAATACGTTTTATACTCATACCCTGCCGCCCAATTGGAACCGAAACACGAATCTCGCGACGACTCAACGGTACAATTGTGGCACGACCGCGTTCACTTTGCAGCACCACATGGCTGCATCGAGTTTCCACACCGGTGGAGTCAACGCGTGTTACGCGGACGGTTCCATTCGCTTTGTGTCGGACTCTGTGGATTTTGCAGCTTGGCAAGCCACAGGCAGCCGAGCGGGCGGTGAAGTTAACGTAATCGAGAACTAGGCTAGGATTTCAATGTTTCGTTCGTTATGTCTATTTTTAATCGTTTGCTTTTCTGGGTGCGGTGCTGGCACTGGCACCGTGCAGGATGTTTCTAAGGAAGCAGGCGAGGGCATTGTTCAACTTCGCGACTTGCTGGTCGATTCAGGAAAGCCACTTCAAAAGCAAGCGGAAATGGCAAATTTCGCAGGTCGCTACCCAGTAGCGGTCGACGAAGTCTCGAAGGGCTCATTGGCTGTCGTTTGGGGTACAGGGATTCAAGAAGGGAGCAGTGGTTCTGCCGCTATTATCGCTTACCAAAAGGATGCTGAAACGCAAGGCGGTTGGGTGATTCGAGCGAATGCAAAGATCGAAAAGCTCTCGGCCGATGAGTTTAAGAACGCTGCACCTCCCAAGTCTGCCGCGAAGAAATAATAGCCACCTCACGAACCTTTAGGCGATCGGCAGCTCAAAAACTACCACGTAGTACAGGCTGCCAGCCTGGTTCGACATGCAAAACACAGGCTAGCAGCGCTAGCAGCCTGACCTACGGTAGGTCGCACCTGCCGGGTACGACCTTCAATTTGGCGATCCTTGCAACAGTTCATCGATTTTGTGGACTGCCAGGCTGAGCGACTGGGCTGCCATGCGAAAGTTCATGTGCCCCGACACTTCTGGCTGAAGTTCGCGAAAAGCAGCGGCCGTCTTTCTCAGCTTACTGATTTTCTTTCGGGCAATGCGAAGATACCGCGCGGCATCGCCAGCATCTTTTGAAGGTCCGAGCGCCAGCATGAAATCATAGAGCCCCCTATGAATCTCTGCCAATTCTTCGTCATCGGTCGCTTCATCCGAGTGCTTGAGAAACGTCCGTACCATCCATACATGGCTGATCCAGTTATCGACCTCATGCATCAATGCAACCAGTTTTGGATCCGAATCGGTTGACGGCGTACTAATCTGTCCGCCGTCTTCGTCATTGTCATCTTCATCATCGGTTTGGTCTGATTGTGCCCTGTTCATCTTTTATGGTTCTTCTCTGGGTCCATGTTGATCTGGCATTCCCAAAAGACGTTAAGCGGTCAAATATGCGTGACTACCTCGGACAAGTCAAATCGGACTTTCGCGGCAACCGCGTGCTTATCCTCTGGATGACGATATCCGAGTGCACAACCCACGACCGACGTGTAATTGCTATCCGCGATACCGAGCAACTTGTCATACTCCGCTGTCAGAATTCCTTCCATGGGACAAGCATCTATGCCGAGAATCGCTGCACTTGCCAACAATTGTCCTAAAGCAATGTAAGCTTGGTTGCTGCTCCACGCCAAATGTCTTCCCGTTGCGTTTTGCATGAAACCCAAAATCATCTTTCGGTAGGTTGACATGCTATCCGCCGAAACACCTCGAGTGGACGCGGTCTTGTTAAGAAACTTGTCAATGTACGCTTCATCCACCGATTTCAAAGCGGCGAAAACAACCATATGCGAACAATCGCCTGGTTGGGACTGGTTCCAGGAAATCGCTGGCAACTTGGCTTTGACTTCTGGCGAACCGATCACAAAAAATTTCCACGGTTGCAAACCAAAGCTGCTGGGAGTCAGGACTAAACTCCGCTCGATCGCTGTCCAAGTATCGGTATCGAGTTGCTTCGACGAATCAAATCGCTTGACCGCGTAGCGTCGCTGCAGAGATTCAACCAACTCATCCATTTTTGACATAACTGAAGCCATGTGAAAGACCTTATTTTGCGGCACTGGCATTCAAAGCCACCAATGAACCAAGATATCATCCTATCACGTCAATGCCTCAACCTCGAGCGCAAACGGCAATGAAGCCACCACTCCGAAGATGCGGAAACCATGTCCGCCCTAAAAATTGACTCGACTGTCGGTTTAGACGATAGAAATGGTCGATTTTCAACCCACTCGCGAGCAAATCCTCTCGCAATTCTGCCTCAGAATAGATATGCAAGTACATGGATGGCAAGCCGCGATAGGCATAAATACTGTCCCCGAGTTCCCACGTTTTGTCTCGTTTGGCACGCAGCCAATCCTTGATGGTGCGGCGAACGCCATCAGGGTCGCGAAGCCACGAACCTCGATTGTGGACGTGAACAAGGAATCGCCCATCTCGGCGAAGAATTCGCTGCGCATGCTTCATAAACGAGCGACGATTTTCGCGGCCTTGCACCATTCCGAGCGAACTGTACATGCAGAGAACCGCATCGGCAAAATCGTCCGCAAAACACTCCAGCTTTGCCATGTTAGCTCGGATGGTCGCTGGCTTTGGGCGAGTCCAATCGTTGGTTTTGGCTCTAAATTCCTTGAGCATTTCCGAACTTAAATCGACACCCACCACTCGCCAGCCTTGCTCGGCCAGTGGAATCAGATTGCGTCCCGTCCCGCACCCGAAATCGATCGCAATACGAGGCGTGCCGTCGGCTCTGTTGCAATGCACACCGAGATGCTTTGATATCAACTCGCGATCCAAATCCAGAAGCGGGTGGCCTGCGTGAAAGCGATCGTAGTCCGAGGCAATGCTTGGTTCAGTCACATAGTCCCACGCCCCTCGTGAGACACCCGCTGGCAATTGCCAGGCCGGCCTAGATTGATCCGAGTTTCGATTTGCAGAGCTCGACATGCTGCTACTTTCGGAACTCGAATGTTGCCATCACGGGATGATGGTCGCTTATGTCCCGTTCATCCCTGTCTTTTGTAAAGCGAGTTTCCCAGTGATCTGCATCGGACGACGTGCCTCGAATGTTATATTGGCTCAACACCTCGATCGATTTGAATTTGATCCCTGAACCGGCTGTCGTGGCGAGCATCGGCTTTGAGACCAAAATGCGATCGAACTGCTTTTCCAGAATCAAGTGCGTTTGACGTTTGTTCGGTGGCAGCGTCTCCAAAAGATCATATAAATCATCGGTCTCACGTTCGGTTCTCCGGCCCAGCAAATCAACCATTCCATCCCCATCTGGCTTCGCTTGTCCCGCAAATTCTTCGACGTTGAAATCGCCCAGAATCATCCGGTTCTCGCCAGCCTCGATGCCTGCTTTCATCCATTCGTGCGCCAATTTTGCTTGTCTACGTCTTAAATCGGCCGCGTCGGCGGTTGCACGCAAATGGACTACCAGAGTCGTGAGCGATTCTGTCTTGCCGTTGGCTTGCCATTCGAATCGAGCGAACATGTGTTTCGAAAGATTGTAGTACTCCTTTGAGTCAAACATCTCTTGAGTCTGCTCGCGACGCGAATACTCGACGAGTCCTGATCGATAGAGAATGGCGACATCTTGTTCGGTGCCGGAATCGAATCCATCGATAAAAGCCACTCTGTACTGCAAATTGTGCTTTTCTTTGAGAGCTTTCGTCAGTGCCAACATCACGGCTCGATCTTCGATCTCCTGCACGGCCAAAATAGTCGGCTGAAATTTCGCAATCGCCGCGGCGGTCGTATAAAGTTTCCAGTCCCATTCTTCGCGGCTTGGCGCGGACTGCTCTTTTGCAACATCGCTGCGATTATTTCCCTTGAAATCATCGAAAAACCATTCCAAGTTCCAAGTCGCCACGGTCAGTGAATCTGGCGCTTTGTCGGCCTTTGCAACTGTCTGAGCAACAAGATTGTCGGCCTTTGCAACTGTCTGAATATCAAGAAAAAAAAGGCCGCAAACAAGACCGCGTAGAATTCTGATATTCATGATAAGATTATGTGGAAGGGATGAGCGATACTTCTCGCAAGTTCGACTGGTGCAAGTCCATGCTAGCTTAGTCGAAGAAGCCTGTTCAAGATAGTTCGTTCCGCTCGTAGATATGATTTGCGCAACCAACCTTCCCATCGGATTCGTCGCCATGATTGTCCTTCGCAGTAGCAACCCAACGGTCCGACTCGCCTGTACTTTGTTTCTATTCGTCTTGATAACACCGTTCGCATACTCTCAGACGAGAGCCAGCAACTGGCAAGCAGGCGCGGCCAAAACAGACATTACGCCCAAAGAAGCCATGCGACTGAGCGGCTACGGAAATCGCATCAAACCCACCGCCGAAATAGACGATCCATTGTTCGCCCGAGCCATGGCAATCAAGCACGAGGACCAATCTCCCTTGATCCTCGTTTCGATAGATGCCATCGGTTTGTCCGCCACACTTACCGATCGCATCTGCTCGCAAGTCCAAGAGCGGTTCTCAATCCGTCGCAATCAAATGGTGCTATGCACAACGCATTCCCATTCGGCACCGCAACTGGAAGATCTATTGCCAAATATCTTCTCGACTCCCATGACCGACGAAGAGCGGTTGCGTTCAGCGACTTATAGCCAATTTGTGGTGGACTCCGTCGTGCGCATTGTGGGCGAATCGATCGCAAAATTGCAACCTGCAAGCATTGGATTCGGCACTGGTCATGCCGATTTTGCCATCAACCGTCGCGTGCTCAAGAACAACGTCTGGACAGGATTCGGAACGGTTGACGATGGACCCGTGGATCGCACGGTACGCGTTATTCACGCCAAGCGACTTGACGGCACAACTCTGGCTGTCGTTTATCAGTATGCCACGCATTGCACATCTATTTCGCCCGAACTCAATCGCATCAGTGCCGATTGGGCTGGCATGTCAGCCGCATTGATCGAAAACGCCTTCCAAAAACTCAGCTCTCCCGACGTGGTCGCTTTACCGATTATCGGTTGTGGAGCAGACTCGAATCCCAACCCACGCGGCACCTACGACAATGCGAAGAGTCATGCCAACGAAATGGCTCAGTCCGTTCAGTCCGTTTGCAATCGCACCTTAACTGCATTGCCGGCTCCCGTTTCGCAGTCGTTTCAATTGGTCGCCATTGCGTCGGAACGTCCCTCTCGCGAACGATTGAACACGCTTGCAAAAAGCACTTCGTTCGTGGAACGCAATTTTGCGTTATCGATGCTGGATGTTTGGAAGCGCAAGGGGCGAATACCCGAGACCTATCCGGCCCCCGTTCACCTTTGGAATTTCGGGGACTCATTTGCTTGGGTCTTTATGGGGGGCGAAGTGGTCGTGGACTACCAGATTCGATTGGAGAAAGAACTGAGCCAATTTCCAAACGTCTGGGTGGCTGCGTATGTGGATGATGTGTTCGCCTATGTTGCGTCCGAACGAATGCGCAGCGAAGGTGGCTACGAAGTCGATGCATCCATGCTCTACTACAACCAACCAGGCCGATGGGTCTCAGGCACCGAGGACGTATTGGTCACACGAGTCCTTGAAATGGCTCGCCAAAAAAGGCCCGCAGAAACTCCCTTGTCTGCCAAAGAATCGCTGGCCTCAATCGAAATGGCAAAAGGTTGGACGATCGAGCTTGTCGCATCCGAACCGCTTGTCCAAGATCCAGTCAACATCGCATTTGGGGCGGATGGGGCCGTGTGGGTTCTTGAAATGGGAGACTATCCATCAGGTGGCGAAAAGACGGGTCGCTTGAAGCGGATGGTGGATAGCGACGGTGATGGCAAACTTGATAAGAGCTCACTTTTTCTCGACAAACTCTCGTTTCCATCCGGCGTCTACCCTTGGCGAGATGGCGTCGTCATCGCAAGCGCCCCCGAGGTCTTTATTGCCTTTGATCGCGATCATGACGGCATCGCGGATGAACGTCGCGCCTTGCTCACGGGTTTTCCGTTTGCAAATCCGCAACACCGGGTCAATGGTTTTACGTACGGTCTCGATCATCGGCTTCATTTTTGTGCCGGTTCGGAAGTAAATGAAATCGTCGAGGTCGCAAGCGGAAACCGCATCAAGGTTGGCGGTAGCGATTTGAGTTTGGATGTAGACAACGGCAAAGTTTATCTTGAGTCTGGAGCTTCCCAGTTCATTCGGGGATGCGATGATTGGGGGAATTGGTTTGGAAATGACAACAGCCATCCTCTGTTTCACTATGTTTGGGATCGCAATTGGCCGAAGAGGGCAAAGACGACCACACAGCACGCAATGCAACCGCCGAGTGCACCTCCTGTTTTTCCGGTAAGCCGAGATGCCGACCGATTCAACGATCTTTTCGCTGCGAATTGTTTCACTTCTGCATGCAGTTCGATTTTTTGTCGCAGCCCTGGTGCGACCCCGGAAATGCAAGGGTCGGCATTGGTTTGCGAAAGCGTTCATAACCTTGTGTCCCGCATACGCATAGAACGCAATGGGGCTTCGTTCGTTGGCTCCCGCTTTGACGAAGATCGGAAGAGCGAGTGGTTGCGAAGTAGCGATCCTTGGTTTCGCCCGGTTCGCATTGAGAACGCGATGGATGGTTCCTTGTGGATCGCCGACATGTACCGACGTGTCATTGAGCATCCCGAGTGGATTCCAGAGGATTGGCAGAGACGAATCGATGTTCGGGCCGGCGATGATCGCGGCCGCATCTATCGAGCCTATCGGACTGACTTCACCCCACTTGCAACGAAGGATTGGACCAAAGCCAGCCTAGGCGAATTGTTGCAAGGCTTGCAAAGTCCAAGCTCAGCTATCGCCGAGACGGCCCGACAGCAGTTGGTTTGGCGATACCAAGACAATCCTGACCGCGAGACGAATACCATTTCAGAAATTCGAACCCTCGCCTCGCGAGCGGACGAAGCGGTCGTGCGTTTGCGAGCCGTCGCTGTTCTTTTGGCGTTGGGGAAGTGCGAAACAAAGGACTGGATGTTGGCATGCAAGGATTCGGATGAACGCGTCGTCCGTTGGGCGGCGGAAACGCTCACGAAGCAGAGGCTTGTCCACGGTGAATTGCGAGACATGCTCATTGACGTTTCGCATTCGGACATGGCTCGTCGATCGGCAGCGTTGGCGTTGCAGTTGATCGTAGCGCTTGCGACCTGCGATGAGCCCGCGTATGCCGAGTTGTCTCAGCTATTGGTGCAACATGCAAGCGATCGATGGATCGATACATCGATCATTCTTCTACCCAGTTCTGGCATCGATCCCGTCATCGAACACCTCTTGGCGAATTCAAACGTTAGCACGGTTGGCATGATTGATCAGCTCGTTTCGAATGCTTCTCAGAAACTAAAGCAAAGGCTTCGAGATAGTATCGCGTCGGGTTCGGAGCAACGTCCCGCCTGGCACTTTACATTGAGTCGTCAGTTTGCGCTCGAAGATGATAAAGCAGTTCGGCTGGATGAGGTTACCATCGAGAAACTGCAGCGAGACTCGCTGGCAATCGTACAAAACGATCGGGCTGACCCAAGTATTCGTCGAGCGGCTCTTAGTTGGTTTATGTCGCGGCTGGGTTCAAACGATCAGCCTGGCATCGCGTCGCTCGTTGCCGTGCTGACGCGTGCAAACGAGAATGACTTTCGTGAGCCGCTTGTGAAAGCTCTCGTGTCGTTAGGCGAGCCAGGTATCAAACCCGTCTTTGAAAAGTGGTCTAGCTTGGGGCAAGAAACGCGAGCAACTGCCATTTCTGGCTGCCTCGCGAGCGAGCCGACGACATCCACATTATTGAGCCAAGTAGCGGATGAAGGAATGGGTGTGGACTCCTTTCAACCGGCTCAGATTGAGCAGTTGAGAGGTCTGAAGAGTCAAGAGTTGCGACACCTGGTAGAAAAGCTCTTCGGCCCACCCCCAGGGGCTGATCGAGTGGCCATCGTGCAAGAGTACACCAGCAAGTGGCCCGCAACCTTTGACGCTTCGCGTGGTCAAGCGTTGTACAAGCAGCATTGTTCTCAATGTCATCAGGACCGAGTGGAAGCAAGCGGGGTTTTGCCTGCGGTAGGACCTAGCCTCGCAGCCTTAGCGGGATGGAAAAACGATGCGTGGTTAACGGCAATTTTTGATCCGAATAAAACCGTGGAGGCAAAGTATCGACGCGTCAATATCTTGACGCAAGACGGAAAAACGATCGTTGGCCTGAAGGTTAGGGATAGCGAGGAATCGATCGAGATCGTCAATGACCAAGGTCAGCTCATCAGTTTGACGCGTCAATCCATTGATGAGCTCCGCGAATCCGACAAGTCGTTGATGCCGGAAGGCTTCGAAAAGATCTTGAAACCAGAGGACGTTGCGAGTTTGGTAACCTACTTGCGCAAAATGCGCTAGTGGTTTGTCAATCTTAAAAATTAGGGTTGGCAATGGGTGCCGAACTCGCCAGAGTTCGGTTTTTCGTTGCGGCACTGAAGTCTGGCGACTTCAGCTACCTCAACAGCAACGTTAGGAAGACAACCACTCACTCGTTCGGCGGCAGTGATTTACCGTTTGAGATAGTGATTTACCGTTTGAGATCAGGAGGCGAAAGCCCAGGTTGCCCATAGTCCTCGCCAGCTAGGCTCTTCTCAACGGAACCCTTCCACGTATCGAGTGCAGCGGTCATCTTTGCTACGCGCACCGTCTCCTGAGATGCGAGGTTAGCAGTTTCTTTTGGGTCTTTGGAAATGTCGTAGAGCAACACAGTCGGAGTTGTTCCATTTTCATTTTTGCCTTTCCTGTCACGACCTGGGTTCGTGTGCAGTTTGTAAGGCCATTCGAGCAACGCGGCGTGACCAGGTTGGTTGTTGGCGTGTGCCCAAAACGGAATAGCCTTGCTTCGCAACTCTGTTTTGCGATCGAACAGAGGGAGCAAGCTGATGCCATCGAGCGGCTGGATTTGATTCTGCGCAATCGCACCGGTGGCATCGAGGACAGTTGGGTAGATGTCGAGTGTGGAACAAGGTGTCTCGCTGATGAATGGTTTGGTAATTCGAGCAGGCCATTCGACGATGCCGGGAACTCGCAACCCACCTTCAAAAAGCGTGCCTTTGGATCCTCGCAGGTTTCCAGTGGAATTTGGACCAGCAGCACCACCGTTATCGCTGTTGTACCAGAAGATTGTATTTTCAGAGACGCTCAGTTCGCGCAAGGCAGCACGCAGTCGGCCCACGCTTCGATCGACCGCCGTGATCTCGCCGTAGTAGTTTTGATCTTTTTCTGGTAGCGTGGCGTAGAGTGCTTTATCCGCTGGCAAGGCCTGATGCGGAACATGCGGTGAGCCGAACCAAACGACGCTCAGAAACGGCTTGCCCGCAGCAGCTTGCTTCTTGATGAATTTCAGCGCTTCGTCGGTGGTGACGTCGGAGCTGTCGCCGTGAAATTTTTCTGGTACGCCATTGCGTCCAAGCACTGGATCGAGATCGAAGAAATTATCGGCGGAGACCCACTCATCGAATCCCATCTTGCCGGGCGAAAGCGGATCGCTGGCCAAGACTGCGCGACCGGGAATGTCGGTCGTGTTCTTGTCGCCGTTCTTTCCATTGAGGTGCCATTTTCCGAAATGACCGGTGGCATAGCCGGCCGACTGCAAAACCTTTGCAATGGTTAACTCTTGCACGCGAATAGGAGCGCCGGGATTGAAGGTTCCCATGCGGTTCGGATGCCGCCCGGTCATGATACTGGCTCGCGTAGGCGAGCAGTTGAAGTGCGCAGTATAGAATCGGTTGAAACGCAGTCCGCTCCTTGCCAGTTCGTCGAGGTGTGGCGTCTTGAGTTCGGGATGGCCGTTGTAACTCGTATCGCCCCAGCCTTGATCGTCGGCCATAACGAGCACAATATTCGGGCGGACGACATTCTCCCGGGAGACCGGCGAGTCCGCCGCCCGGGCGTCTTCGGAAAGCAATACAGTAATAGCCAAACAGGTCGGCAGAAAAAAGGATGGTCTCATGGTTGGTTTTCGTCCAATGCTGGTTGATGACGTCCGGTAGGATAGAGGAGAGTTTGCGACTGCCGTTGATTGTAACAGGAAACAGATTGATTCTATTCGCTCCACGCTTCCATTAACCGCCTCAGCTTCATCAGTTCTCGCATGATGTCTTCGTTGCTGACCTGCGCGCCGTCGTGATCGGGCGGATGCTTATCGTCGGGGCCTTTTCGTTGGTGTGGTTTCTTTTGGTCGAAAGTCAGCGACCAGCCTTGGCTTTCGATGTAGCTCGGGAAGATCACTTCGTCGCCGTCGCGATTGGAGCGGCGGTCGCCCTCCAAAGTCACTTCATCCCCTTCGCCAATCCACTCGCTGAGTTGTTCGCCGATGTGAGGTGGAAAATGGACTAGCGTTCCGTCGTGCAATTGCCAACCGTCGACATCATCGTGGTGGTTGTAAATGAGTTTTTTGATCGTGCCGTCAAGCATTTGAATTCCTTTTTTCTTTTTTGAATCGCAAGGCATTGTTGGTTGAATGCGGTGCAAACTTTGATTCAAGTGAGCCGCGTATCCGGTTCCTCGTAGCACAGGCTGCCAGCCTGTAACAGTCTCAAAAGCACAGGCTAGCAGCCTCATCTTTACCCACATTTCGCAGCACGCCAGACTCGAAATACCAATGGATTTGCGTGACCCCATCGCGTTTTCTCCCCCTCTCCCCGAGACCAGGGCGAGGGGAGCAAGATCAAAACATGTGGGTATGGGTATTTTAGCAGGCGTTTCCAAAGGCGTGTTATCGATCCCGAGGTCTTCTCACGATCCTGAATTGCTGCAAGAATCTCGCCTCTCAGGAGATTCCCCATGAAATGAGACTGGAGCTTGGCCTACTTGGATCGCGAGTTGAAACGAACGGAAAAAGCCGAGTTGATGGGACTCTTGTTCTTGCATGGCATGGCTATGGCATCGTGGTTCGTGCCCCTCAGTTCGGTGCTGGATGCGGCCGGAATGGGGGCGATCAAGTCGATGGCGTTTGCTGCCACAGCCATCGCTGCGTTGCTCTCCCCTCTTTTTTTTGGAGCGATGGCCGATCGTTCCGCTCTTCCGGCAACGGTGCTTCGTTGGGTCAGCATTGCTACCGCGATCATGGTTTTGTGGATCGCCCTGGGTGTTGATTTGAAATGGAACACATGGTTCGTTTTGTGTTTGATCCAGGTGCAATCTCTATTTCTCGTACCAACATCGAGCTTAGCGGGTTCGATCGTTTTATTTCGGCTTATGAACTCCAAGGACCAGTATGGATCGATACGAGCGTTGGGAACCATCGGTTGGATGGCCGGTTGTTGGACGACAAGCTTGCTCGGATTTGACACGAGTCCCAAAGCCTTTTATTTGAGTGGAGGTCTTTGGCTGATCGTTGCCGCTTACACGCTGGTTTTGCAGCGGTATTCCTATGCGTCCCCAAGCCGAAAGCATGTGAGTTTGCGAGAACGCTTTGGATTGGATGCGCTGAGCCTGCTGCGGAACCACGATCATCGAGTCGTTTTTATGACTTCGACATTGGTCGCGATCCCTTTTGCTGCTTTTTATCCCTACACACCGTCACACTTGTCCGATCTGGGATTTGAGCGACTCAGCGCATGGATGTCACTCGGGCAAGTATCCGAAGTGGTTGCCATGATCGCAATCGGTGGAATCCTCGCCCGTTGGCGGTTGAAATGGACCATCATGGCGGGACTCGTCTTCGGACTAATGCGTTACGGATTGTATGCCATCAACATGAGGGTACCCGTACTCATCGGTTTAGGGCTTCACGGCTTCGCTTTTACCTTTACTTACATCAGTACACAAATCTACTTGGCAAAGAGAGTCGAAGCCGAATGGCAATCGCGAGCCCAAGCTCTTCTCAGCCTTTTGTCAGGTGGCATAGGCAATTTGACAGGATACTTGATTACCGGTGCTTGGATGCAATTCTGTCGGACATCCAATGGCGTCCAGTGGACAGAATACTGGCTCGGCCTAGCCACCATTGTCTTGCTCGTCCTGATTTACTTTTCGATCGGCTATCGGGGCAAGTCGTAATCAAAAAGAGCGAGTAAATTGAGTTTGGCCCCCGCCATTCTGTTTTAGAAATTCCTCGGTGCGTGGGCTCGAAATGCCATCTCAAAATGCCATCTCGAATAGGGTTATGCTACGCTATCCATAGAAGATTACGATTTCAATCGAGGCAAGGTACTTCCATGCATCCTTCCGATATAGACCAGCTTCATGAAATATTGATCCGATTGATTGCTGCCACGTTGATGGGCACGGTCTTGGGGATCAACCGTGATCTTCACAGGAAACCTGCGGGCTTAAGAGTCCTTGCCATGGTTTCCCTTGGATCATGCGCTGTGATCATGTTGAGTATTACTGCGGCTTCAACGGCAACGGCAATTCCTAGTGATGGAATCAGCAGAACCATCCAAGGAATTCTCGCTGGAATTGGCTTCTTAGGCGCAGGGGTTATCATGCGGTTGCAAGGCAAAGACGAAGTTCATGGAATTACGACCGCTTCGTCGATCTGGATCAGTGCTATCCTAGGAATGATCTGCGCCATGGGCCAATGGCTAATTGGCCTATCCACTTTTTGCATCGCATGGATTGTATTGGTTTTCGGAACTTGGCTTGAGTTGCGTATCGTGAGTTCGGTTGCGACGAAGCCAGTCAACTCTGCCATGGAACCCACTGAATTGCAGTCTTCGCCAGGCCTCCACGACAAATAGGCCTGATTCCGCACGACTTTGATCACTCAATCACTAGATGCCATCGCGTGCGATCAGTTAGAATATTTTAGTGAGTGCACGTCCGAATCGTACAATTAGGCATGTTCGTATGAGTGAATTGCAACAAAACTTGACGCCAGATCCTACGGAACCTGACTTTCAACCTGGGGCGAGATCGTCAACTCCCCTTCATGCCACGGAACGCGAACAGCAAGATATCGCGCCTGCTAGCAAACACCCTTCCGCCGCTTCTCTGCTCCTGTCGACATTTCTTAGCTTGGTGGTGGTTCTCGTTTTATTAATGGCGCTGCGAACCTTGCTACCTTCGATGCTGGAGTCGTCTCGCTATTCCTGGTACCGAGGTCAGTTGCGAGCTGAGTACGAGGTCGCAGGACAACAGTTGGAACGCGTTTCGTTGGACGGGATTCCAAACGTATCGCAAACGGTTGCCCGTCGCGTTTGCCCAAGTGTCGTTCATATTACCTTGGACCAACTTGATTCCAGCTCACTTGATTTTGATGGCGAAGTGGCCATTCGCTCAGGTGCAAGATTGCCTCGTCGCCCGATGGTTGGCCAAGGGAGTGGAGTTATCGTTGACTCGCGTGGTTACATTTTGACCAATTATCACGTTATCAATGACGAAGAAGACCGAATGAGCAGAAACGATCGAATCAATGTGTCTCTTGCGGACGAACGGACCTGCAAGGCTGAACTGATCGGTTTCGATTCTGCGAGGGATTTAGCGGTACTCAAGATCGAAGCAAATGATCTGATGCCTATCACGTGGGGCGATAGCGAGTGTCTCGACGTCGGCGCTCCGGTATGGGCGGTCGGCAGTCCGTTTGGGCTTACCGGCTCCATTACGTTTGGCATTCTAAGTGGAAAGCATCGGCTTGATTTAAGTGGAACCAGTTACGAACGACGCTTTCTAGGTGACTCCCAGCGGAATGGTCAAATGAATGCGCGCTACACGGATTTGATGCAAAGCGATGTCGCCGTAAATCCAGGCAACAGCGGTGGTCCGCTTGTCAATGGCCGAGGGGAGCTCATCGGTATCAACACGGCCATTATTGGCGAAGCGTACCGAGGTGTTAGTTTTTCGATTCCAAGCAGCATTGCCAAGATTGTTTTTGACAAAATCGTAGAGTCGGGCTCGATGAGACCGGGTTGGCTTGGTGTCCAACTGGTACGCGTTTCCGAATGGCAACAACTCCTCGCAGCTCAGAACAATCCACTCGGAGTCGTCGATGGAATAGAAGAGCCGACTGCCAATACCATCCGAGCCAAGGCTCCCTTGCGAGGCGCCGTCGTTCGTGAACTAGTCGGACAAGACTCGCCTGCAGCGATCGCGGGTCTTAGGGTCGGCGACTGGATCCAAGAAATCGATAGCCATCCGGTCAAAGGGGTCGAGGATTTGATCTTCGTAATCGGAAAAACATCGGTAGGCTCTAAAGTTCAACTCACCATCGAACGCAACGGACATCGAAACCAGATCGATGTTGTCATAGGCGAACGTCCCGACATTCGATGATCAACACACTTACATCTGCGATTTCATGTTTAAGAATCTGACCAACTTAGCCAGTGCCATGCGCAACATGACCCAAATTGGGTCGCAAATGAAATTGCTCAATGCCAAACTGGATGCGTCTCGCGTTTACGGAAACGCTAGCTCCATGGGTATGGCGGTGAATGTGGAAATGAATGGATTAGGAAGCGTTCTATCGATCAGTGTTTCGGAAGGTTTGATGGCTATCGAACACAAAGTGTTGCTTGAGCAGTTAACGAAAGACTCGATGAATCAAGCCATCAAGTCGTCCAAAGAAATGCATATCAGCGCGTTCAAGGAGCTGACAGGAGGCGTAGAACTGTTCCCAGGCCAGAATGAAATGTTGGAGAACATGGTGAAGTAGGCCCGTTCTACTTGAATACGAGCGAAACGACGAACAGGATAATCAAAAGCCCCCAGAGTACTGCAAAAAAACCGCCGCAGCCGATCCCGATACCTGCGTGGATGCTGCCTTTGATTGCGGGGTTTCGATTACGATCTCGTAACCCCATGATTCCGAGCACAAAGGCTGCGATTCCGATCGGGAGTCCGATCAAAGGCAATCCGCTCAGGATTCCCAAGTAATACGCTATCAGTGCTTTGGGGTTCTTGTAGGGAATCAGGCCGCCCGTTGCATCACCTTGATTGTTGCCTTGGGGCGGCATCGCGGTGGGCGTCGATTCGTGCGGCGCTGAGCTGTACGGATTCACCGGATCATTGTTGGGGGGCATGATGTTTTGAAAGCGGAATGGGTGTTGAAAAATCGTTAGTTCGCAAGGGAACTTTGTTCAGGTCGGTCCGTCGTTTCTGGGGGAGTGTTGCGTTGTTTGCGACCGATTCGTCGCTGAACTGCTGCCCCGACAAATGCTGCGAACAAGGGATGGGCCTTGGTCGGCTTGCTCTTAAACTCCGGATGGAATTGGACGGCCAAATAGAAGGATTGCGATGGCAACTCCAGTATTTCAACAAGATTACCGTCAGGGCTTTGACCTGAGAATCGCATCCCATGCGCTTCGAATTGAGTTCGGTACATATTATTGAACTCGTAGCGGTGGCGATGACGTTCGGAAATGGTGTCGGTATGATACGCAGTCTGAGCAGCGGAATCTTGGGTCAAGTTACAAGGTTGCGTTCCGAGCCGCATGGTTCCTCCCATGTTCGTCACTTTGCGTTGCTCATCCAAGAGGCAAATGATGGGAGCGGGCGTATCTTTGTCGAACTCCGTTGAGTGGGCTCGATCGAGTCCGACGACGTTGCGTCCGAATTCAATTGCGGCGCATTGCATCCCCAAACAAATGCCAAAGAAAGGAATGTTTCGTTCTCGTGCGTAGCGGATCGCTTGGACTTTGCCCTCGACGCCGCGTTCGCCAAAACCGCCGGGAATTAGTATTCCGTCAAAGCCAGCTAGCAGTCGTTCTGGCCCTTCTTCTTCGATTTCGCCGCTCTGAATCCGAGCCACTCGCACTTGGGCTTGGTGGTGAATACCGGCATGATCGATCGCTTCGTAAATCGATTTGTATGCATCTTTGTGTTCCGCATATTTGCCGACCACCGCGATGCTGATTTCGTGCTTGGGATTGCGCAGCGCGAACATCATGTTCTCCCATGCTTCGAGCTGCAGAGGTTGCCCTGTCAGATGAAATCTCTTCATGATGAACTCATCGAGCTTGTGGTCACGCAATGAGAGAGGAACCTCGTAAATCGAGAAATCCTGATCCTTTTCCTCAATGACCGCCTCAAAAGCAACGTTGCAGAACAATGCGATCTTTTCGCGTTCTTCTCGCGATATGTTTTGTTCGCATCTGCAAATCAACATGTCGGGCTGAATGCCGATTTGACGCAATAGGCCAACAGAATGCTGTGTCGGTTTGGTTTTGATCTCGCCTGCTGCCTTGAGGTACGGCACTAGGGTCAAGTGTATGAAGAGGCAATTGTCTCGGCCCACGTCTTGCGGAAACTGGCGAATGGCTTCCAAGAATGGCAAGCTTTCGATATCTCCCACGGTCCCGCCAATTTCGGTGATCACGATATCGGTGTTCGCATCTGCCAGACGAAGGATCGATTCTTTGATTTCGTTGGTGATATGAGGAATGACTTGGACGGTCTTTCCCAAAAATTGACCACGACGTTCTTTCTCGATGACCCGAAGGTAAATCTGACCCGTCGTGTAGTTGGAATCGCGAGTGAGTGGACCACTCGTGAATCGTTCATAGTGCCCTAAATCCAAATCGGTTTCGCTACCGTCGTCTAGAACGTAGACTTCGCCGTGTTGATAGGGGCTCATTGTTCCTGGATCGACATTGATGTAGGGATCCAGTTTTTGCATTCGGACCCGAAGGCCGCGGGCCTCAAGTAGCATCCCGATTGAGGCACTGGTTAGTCCCTTGCCAATGGAGCTGACGACACCGCCAGTTACAAAAATATGTTTTGTCATCGCTATTTTGCGGTTGGCGAGCACGGATTCGAGTAATAACACGACGGGCGCAGATCTTAACACCAACGGAACACTTTTACAATTTCGCTTTTCCGGCTAAACCCACACGTCCGACTCTTTAGCCACAAAGCACAACGTTTCACAGGTCATGCCTGTGATATTCCAATCCCAATTTGCCCCGATCGTGCGGGTTTTCCGGCTAACCCGCTCGGCTAACCCGCCCTATCTAATACGACTTGCTAACGCACCCTTGATCTGCTTGTGTCGTTAACGCGGCGAAGTCGGCAAGATAACCTCTGGGATGTGAAACGCGGATCGGAGCAGCGATTCGTTGCGAGAAATCAACATCCGCGTGGATGGTTCCTTGCTTAAGATCAAAAAAGATGCGATCGCCATCTTGAATCTTTCCAATAGGTCCCCCCAAGGCAGCTTCAGGAGCACAATGAACGCCGATTGCTCCGCTCGACACACCCGAAACGCGCGTGTCCGAAATGAGCGCCACTTTTCCTTTCAGTGCTGGCATAGACAATGCTGCCGCGGCCACATGCACCTCGGGCATACCAGCCGCCATCGGGCCTAGTCCTCTCAAGACGACCACATCACCTGGGCGAATGCGATTCTCTATCGCCGCATCCGTCACACTCTTTCCGGAGTCGAAGCAGATTGCAGTCCCAGAAAATTGATTTCCGTCCGACGCAGAGACCTTAAAGACAATTCCGTCGGGAGCCACATTGCCATAACAGACTTGAATATCAGCGTAGTCCTTCCATGGTTGTCCGAGCGGTGCAATGAGCCCATTGTCCAACGAAACCTCTGGGGCTGCGTTCAGGTTCACTTCAAGTGTTTCGCCGGTTACCGTCATGCAGTCGCCATTCAATACGCCCGCTTTCAGCAAATGGCGAAGCAGCATGGTTGTTCCGCCTAAACGATGCAAGTCAACCATGGTTCCTGTGCCTCGCGGTGCGAAATTGCAATACACGGGCGTTCGTCGGCAAATCGATTGGATATCGCGAAGCCCGAACTCCACGTTGGCTTCGCGGGCCAAAGCCAGCAAGTGAAGTACGCCATTGGTCGAGCCGCCTACCGCCGCGATTGCAGACATCGCGTTCTGAAACGCCTGACGGGTCAAGATGTTGCGTGGACGAATATCATCTTCGAGCAACTTGCGAATAGCAGCACCTGTTCGAAAGCCGTCCAATGATTTTGCGTCGTCGATGGCTGGAATGGAGGAGGTGTTTGGCAAACTTAGGCCGATCGCTTCCATGGCGATACCCCACGTATTGAATGACGCCGCGATCCCGCATCCTCCTGGACCAGGGCAGGCCGTTCGAAGAACCGCTTCCGCCTCGTCCGCATCCATTTGCCCCGCACGAAGACGAGCCTGTGCATCATAGACATCCAAGATCGTTGTTGGACGACCTTGATAGCAGCCAGGCATAATCGAACCGCCGTTGACAATCAGGCCTGGCAAATTGGTTCTGGCAAGCGCCATCGCAAAGCCTGGTCCATTCTTGTCGCAATGGTGCAATCCAATGAGCGCGTCATAACGATGCGCCGTACAGACCATCTCTGCAGCGTTGGCGATTTGATTACGACTTGCGAGCGATGCCCCTCCATCCGGACCACCTTGCACGAGATTGTCGCTGACAGCAGGTACGCCAAACGGAAATCCGATCAAGCCTGCATCGGTGCAACCCGATTGGATGCTCTTTGCCAAGGCATAGCTGTGGACATTGCACAGGTTGCCCTCTAGGAGAGGAGTACCGATTCCTATTTGAGCCTTATCGAAGTCAGCAGGCTGAAAACCCAGACCCCAGAAAAATGCATTGACGCCTCGTTGCCATCCATTCGTCAGATGCCGAGAATTCCAGTTCAAGTTTGTAGTCATAGAGTGCTAATGTCCGCGAGGAGGGCTTCCGCATGCTTACGGAAACCCATTGGGGGAAAAGTCTAAGTTCGCATGAGAAGCTATGATAGACGATCCTCGCCACTCGTTTCACTCCTCGGCCGCGAGCGGATCACTAACCAGCAGAAATAATCGCGATCGAGGAGGGGGCCCAGCTAAGCTGCTCAACACGAATATTTACGCACTCTCCCTCTTCGGAGACTGCTGATCTAATCAGCCGTCGGGCGTTAGCCAAATGGCACTCATTTTCGAATTCTTTAGATTTAGCTTCGGGACAAACCTTCGTTCGGCACGGTAATTGCGCATGTGAATTGGCTTTTCCTAACTGCCAATAAGGAGCCAATCGTGCCAAATCAAGATGATTCGGGTAACCCAAGCCAACTCAGCGCAGCACTCGAACTGCTCAAGCAATGGATCGATTTTGAAGAGTCTGACGCAATCCAGCCCCTCGGAAATGCTGCTGTCTACAAAACCAGTGTTGTTTTTTGGCTTATGCTTTTCCAACGTCTCAACCCAGACTCTAGTCTCAAGCAGGCTGTTGAGCATTTCTTTGCAAATGCGCCAAAGGGCAAGGGCGCCAACAAACGACTTCGGGAAGGAACTCTTTCGACGAAGTCTAGCTCGTATAGCGACGCAAGGAAAAGACTATCCATAGACGTGGTCGAGTGGTTTCAGGGGTCCTTCGGTAGGTGCCCAGGGGTCCTTCGGTAGGTGCCAGGCACGAATGGCACGAATGGCCCGAATGGCCTTCGGGAGCAACAATCGTAGAAGCGTGCGTAGTGTCTTGAAACCGCCGGACATATCGCGTGACCGAAGTAGAAACGATTCAAGTCCGGCGGAACCTGAATGAACGTTCCAATAATCTCGGCTTGAAGCGAATTGGCGGATGATAGCAACCAGTTTGGTTGGAAGTGTTCCCGATTGAATCACTAGGGACGATCGCGCAAGTCAGATCGGAATGAACTGAGATTGCGAGACATGGACGTCGAGCGAAAGTCGGGCGAGATGGGAGCCACTCCGTTCCCCGGAATTGCGTTTTCCTACTTCGAGACAATCACCGGGAACGTGGCTATACTAGTTGGAACTGAGGAAACCATGGAAAGACACGAAATTTCGACCGAGAAAATTGATTGGCCCAGTCTTGTTCGGCACGTAGTTCGCGATAGGGTTGTTGTTGAATTGGCCGATGGCGAACTTCCTATAGCCATGTTGGTTCCAATCGAACGCCCTAGAACAATGGCTGATTTAGACGCAGCGCTCCGCCAATTACCCCGCCTCGGCGAGGACGCGACGAGCTTTGAAGCAGATATACAAGAAGTTCGAGCTTCGATGGGGGAGCTTGATGACCCATGGGAGTCTTGATCGACACTGGAGTTTTTATTCGCTGGGAACGCGAAGGGGGTATTATTGACTTCTCCCGTTGGCGTTCGTTCGGCGAACCATGCGTCAGCGTGATAACGGAATCGGAACTCAAGGTTGGCATTCACCGCGCCAATACTGAGGAGAGGCGGGCAAGGCGAAGTCTGTTTATCTCGACGGTACTCTCTAACGTTGTAGTATTGCCGATTGATTCAAAGGTTGCAAACATTCATGCCGGAATCGTCGCGACCCTGAGTCAAAATGGAACTACGATTGGTCCTCACGACAATTGGATCGCAGCAACTGCTTTGAAGTATGACTACGACTTGTTGACAACCAATGTGGCAGAGTTTCGCCGAGTCCCCAATTTACGTGTAATCGAATATCCGAATAGTAGTTGAGGCCATGTTGTCTTGATCTAGCCTTGCCCCAGTTAACTCGAAGCCACGAAGCCAAAACGGGACGCAGCTCGATTCGCGTCGATTGAGTTTTTTCACTGGCTTGCTATCGCGCTGAACAGGCGGCGACATGAACGCTTCCAACGAATAGACAACAACGGTCGCCACCGCATGTCAGCTCCCATGATCGGAAGTTGCCCGCCTAAAAACCCCTTCATGGCTGCTGGTCTGTTAGACCCATACAATGAGTCGCGTCCCCTTTATGATGCTCGTAAACTTGTTTCGAGCACTCGGTGAATTCATAACCGGCCCAACGCAGAAGTAGAACACTGAAGATGATGGACGAAAACAGATAAACGATCGATCGAATGAATTGCCAGAGTCGGCTTGCTGGGCTCGCAGGTATCCATCGCCACGATGACTCGCCCATTATTTGAGGCTCGGTTACCAGCATGAAGTGAAACACCATAGCCAACTCCAAACAAATGAAGGTTCCAAGAAGAATCCAACTGACGTAACGTCGACTGTTTCGCACCGCCAAAATGCCGATGCAACCTATCCACGCAAGGGACTGGACGAGGGAATAAGTTGTCGTCTTGGGAACCCAGGAAGCGTTGTTCCGTCAATCAGGAACACACGTTGATTGTTGAATGATGGTTGAGTTGGCTCAATGATGG
>Ga0194045_1000014_pt1 | contig 50894 bp, 34 predicted proteins | sample JunL6211m_MetaG_FD_161686 | JGI IMG/M metagenome (GOLD analysis project Ga0194045, IMG submission 161686) | Anoxic zone freshwater microbial communities from boreal shield lake in IISD Experimental Lakes Area, Ontario, Canada - Jun2016-L626-11m | ecosystem: Environmental > Aquatic > Freshwater >...
CCGCAACAAAGGGCAACAAAAACGCAGATTGCTATTGATATGCGCTATCAAGATGTATTGTCTAAGGCTAAACAGGAAGCAGATAATAGGACTAATGTACTATGGATTTCACAAAACAAACCATTGGTTGATAGGTTTAATCAGTTGAAGTCAATAGAGCAAAAGTATGCGCAAGAAAGAGGTAAGGTAGATGAGTTTACAGCTAGAAATAGAGATTTAGAACTAAGAAAAATTGAGCTAGAAAAAAACAAACTAGCATCATTGATTGATGGTAATAGACTTAAAATACAGCGTGAGCAATATGCTGCTAGTAAACTAATAAAGCCAAAACAAGAAAGCCAAGTGACACAAATAGTTGGTCAACAAAATACAGCACTAAGCAGACTATCACCTGAAACACTTAGAGAGATAGAATCTAAGAAGGGCGACTATTACCAACAGATACACGCGGATACACCCAAAGCATATGAAAAACTAACTAATGTAACTCAAAAAGGTGTTACAACGAATAATGAGATAAATGCAGACATTATTTTATCGGATGGGAAGTATTATCTAAATCCACAACTAAAAGCACCTTACGGAAAATATTCAATAAGCAGCAATCAGATTGTGGATGAAAAAACAGGAGCGTATAATGTAAAAAATCTTATAGCGCTATCAGATGATGATGTTAGTAGGCTTTCGGCAACACCAGTAGGAAGGAAAATGTTGGCTATGCGACAGTCGGAGGCTTATGGTACAAGGAATAATATCCTTAATAATTCAGTAGCAGAAAAAGAAATAGTGTACCCATTTAGCAAAGAAGCTATAATAGCAGGTAATAAAGTATCAATGACACCACACCTTGTAACTACGCCAAAAGTTGGAGGTGGAACAGAAACTAAGCTATTCTATCAAGGGAGCAATGGGAAAAAATATTTCAGCGAAATATGGGATACGCCAGTACAAGCGGAAGAATCAATGAAAAAATTCATGTTAGATGCCAGACAATAATAACGCAACATTTGCTGACCTTTCTTTTTTGGAAACACCTGTGCATGGAGTATCAACCGATACTACTATGGCAGAAAATCTACCAGACCAAAATGGTTATGATATACATGCGCCATCTTTAGCACCGGACAATCAACAACAGCAACAACAAGATAATTCATTTAAGTCTGATGCTGATTTTGAGAATTATTTAGCAAAGATTTCAGCACCCGTAAAAAATATACGTGTACAGGATGTATATACGGCAGATGAATACCAACCTAATATTGTCAACCCAGATAATATGTTCTCATCATTCTTGCCGGAAGCAACAGGACGCTATAATACATTCGGCAAAGGAGATTTAGAGCAACTAAACTATGAAGGACAAGGCGCACTATCAACACTAGGCAATGCACTTGCCGGATTTGGTGCAATAGGCTTGTTGGCTTTTCAGAACCACTTTGCACAATATGGAAGGGATATTGATGCAATATCAAATGCTAGTTTAGAAAAAGAGTGGAACTCAAAAGGTGCTTTTGATACAGCAGATGCAAGTAATTCTGTTCGAGATATGTTTGCCATATACGAGCCAGCATCATCCAAAAATGATAATTCATTTTTAGGTGGTCTTCTACAGTATGTTCCGTTTACAGAAGGAAGTGGTGCAGCATTTGGAAATCTAGCACAGAATCTAGGATATACTGCGGGAACAATTGGTGCTGTAGCATTAGAAAATGCTGTAGGTGGTGTATTGACTGGAGGTGTTGGTGATTTATTAGCATCAGAAAAGAGCGCCAAAAGCATCTATGATAGTCTAGCCATGACTATAAAAGGTCTTAAAGGAGCAAATAATACTATTGGTGAATTACGGGCTGCTAAAACAATGTCTAATGTTTTTCAAACTACTGCCGAAACAGCAGTAGGATTAGCACGTACATTTCATACAGCTAGTGCAGAGGCAAGTGGAGAAGCCACAAATGCAGTATTGGAATTTAGAAAAGACGAAGTACAGAAATATAAAGACGCTAATGGAGGACAAGAGCCACCAAAAGAATTTTTAGATGAATTAAAAAAACGCGAAAGCGATGTAGGCAATACAACCTATAAACTAAACTTGCCTGTCCTTATGGCATCGGATATGCTACAGTTTGGCAACATGCTGTTTAAGGGAAAGTTCATTGTACCTCATCCATTATTAGAAAATGCCCGTGTAGTAGATGGTGCAATTACGACATCACGAAAAGGCATTTGGGATAAGGTTGCTCAATATGCAACATGGAACTCCGCAAAAGGTGTAATTGGGACTGTAGCAGAGGGTAATGAAGAGTTCTTACAGAAGATAGCCAGTGAGAGTGCCAAGCGAAAGTATGCTATGGATAATAGTAGTATTAGCAAGGACTTTACGGATGTAATTGCAGAAACTACAAAATCAGAACTAGATAAAGGTGAAATATGGAAAGAGTTCTGGAGTGGAATTTTGACCGGGGGTGTTACTGCCACAGGCATGGGTGCTATCAATAGATTATCCGGTGCTAACAAAGAAAGGCAATCGAAAACCGATGCGTTATTAAGTGAAGTAAATAAAGCAACCGGGAAAGAATCAATATTGGCAATGGCTGCTGATAGTGGATTAAAACCAACACGAAGTAATCTGACTAACGGAGTTGTTCAAATGAATGCCTCTGTAGGCGCTCAAAAGGCAAAGGAAGAAAAGGATACCAATGAAGTATATAATTACAAAGATGAGGCTAAAAAGGAGTTTCTAGCGCTTGGTGCATCTACAGGTAAAAGCAACCTAATGTACGAGTCACTTGCTCATAATGTAAAAACTATTACGGTTGATGAATGGGCTACAGAGCGTGGATTAATGGAGAATGTAGATGAAACAAATACACTTGAATCGGTAATAGATAAAGACAAAAATGATTTCCTTAAAAACCTGAAAGAAGAGCAGAAAAAGTTCAATGATGTTTGGGTAGATATAAATGAAAATTTCACTGCTGATAAAAAATGGAAGCCTGAATTTAAAGAGAGTTTTGAAAGGGCTAAACGAGATATGGCATATTACTATCAGGACTTTTCTGATGCTACTAAGCGGTCAGAAGCGATGGTCAATGATATGCAAGGTTTTGTTAAGCAATATTTTAATGGGGACATTAAGAAAGAAGACATTTTGCTTACACAGAGCCGTGTTGCGACTGATGCGCGTATAAATAGTTTACAACAGCAAATAGATGCTAAAAAGAACCGGGTTACTGAATTAGAGAAAGTTGCACCGGAATTAGTTGACCAAACTGTTAAAGACCAGATTGAAACAGAAAATGCTGAAATAAAATCACTACAGGAGCATAAGCAGTTATTGGATGACATTAAAAACAGTGATGTACGGGTAGATAAAAATAATAATAAAGTAAAGGAGTCTACACGACTAGCTGCAACAAACAGATACTTGGGTTATTTGTCCGAAAGTAGTAAGAATGGTGATAAGTTCACTGATATTACCACATTGGACAAATATGAGAGTGATACAGACTTGGCGAAAATGGCAAAGGACTATATTAAGTTAGAGCATGAAGCCGGGTTCTACTTAAACCTATTCAATACCCTACGTGGAGATGCAGGTGCTTTAATGACCTATACAAATGCCTATGATAAAGCTACAGAGAAAAAAAAGAACGCGGATAAAATAGGAGAGGCTACTTTAAGTACCGGAGAAACTGTAGTTGCATTCACAACAGATTCAGAGGGTAATGTTACATACAAGGACGAATTTCTAAAAGGTTTTGAAGAGCCATACTTGAAGTGGTTAGCTACAGAAGAAAAGGATGCTGACGAATTGTTTAAACTCGTTCATGGATACTTAAAGTCTTCTAGTGGTGTAGATTATAGCGAAGATGCAGTAACAGAGTTTATTTCACAGCTAAACCGAAAATATAATAAGGAGCAGAATAAGGTAGATAACTTAGATAATGAAGTTGCCACATTTGCTACTGTTGTAGATGATAAATTAGATACTGTATTAAATAACACCAATGAAGAAATTATACAGGGTTATAAATTGGTTGCAAAGGGTAACGCCTTATTTGATGTTTACAGTCCTACGGGTAGTCTATTGTTTTCTGATGTAAGCAAAGAGGACTTCTTATATGTTATTGCTGATGAGGTTCAAAATGAAACTCCGGTAGTAAATGATATAGAAGTTAAAAAAGCTGATATAGAAAGAAAGAAAAGTTTAAGTCAAGAGCTTATTAGTTTTGTTTGGGACAGACTTGCTAAAAAAGGAATTACTAATGCAGACTCTGTAGTAGGAACTAGAGATACAATAGATGGTGTAGACTTTAATAAATTTTGGAGTAATGTAACTAAAGAAGATTTACAAAATCTTAAAAAGTCATACGAAACTCAAAAACAAAAAGAACTTGATTTATACAATAAATTTAAAGGGGAATTTGACCCATCTACAGGAACTATAACAAGTAATGATACATCATTCTTTGATAACAAAATAAAGAATGTTGATGCAGAACTAGATGGTGTATATTATCAAGGAAAGAAATTAGAAAATCCTGAAAATAAAACTCATAAACAACTTATTGAAGCTGATATAGAAAGAAGAAGGCAAGAACTTACTACGTTTAATAAAGATAGAAAATTTATTAAAGGTATAGCACATGAAATACAAATAGCAAAGAAATTTGGTCTAGAAGGATTTGATGTTGATGTATCAAATAAAGCTAATACTTCTACTGGATTTTTATATAGTAATGTATTATCAGAACATTTTGATACATTAGAGGAAGCAATAGAATATGCAAATCAAATTATACAAGGTGATAAAGAATATATTAAAAAAGTTGATGCAGAATTAGCTGCTTTAGAGCCTACGGTTACAGGTATTAATCTAATAAGTACGCCAGTGGCAGATATTATTAGTGAACTAAATAAACTGCCTTCTTTCCAAGAAAAATTAGATTGGCTAAGAGATAATAATTTGTTGCAACCTATAATGGTAAATGGCAAAAAATATAATGCTATTGATTATTCAGATAGGGTTATGGTTCTTATGAAAATTGGTAGGTATAATTTGCCATTTTATATTAGTACTGGTCAAGCGGGTAAAAAAAATGTGAAGGCTGGTAATTGGTATGTTGTTTTTGGTATTGGAGAAGAATCCGGTTGGATTAATAAGGGTTCTGAACAAGATATAAATAACAGCTATGGTTATTCTCCATTTCAAAAAATATCTAACATACTAAATGAAGGCATTGGAACAATAATAGGTAGGGACGATAGCGGAAAAATAAAAGAAGGAATAGGATTTTTATCTGACGAAGGAACATCGCTAAAAGACTTCAATGCACAGATGAATTTGCCTATTACTCCGGCAGGTAAGCATACTGATTCAGACATATTTTATAGCAATATTAAAGAAATAAATAGGTTGCTAAATATTGAGTTATCTACTTTAGTTCCTACACAACAAGAAACTAAAGTTGAAGCACCTGTAGAATCAGACGATGTAAAGGCAGCAAAAGAAGCAATTCGTTCAGAAGAAGGATTATCTAATTTTGGTGTATTACTATCAATACCATATACCGATATTGATAAGAACAAGTTTAAGCCAAGTGAACAACTAAGATTTAGTCAAGGAACTGGATATGAAGCTGTTATATTAGTTGGAAATGAAAAGCTAATCAGACTAATAGAGATTGGAGCAAAACAGCGAAAAGCACTAACTGGAACTGACCAAGATAGGGCAAAATATGCAATTGTAAAATCAGAGCAAGCGGAATTAGAAAAGGAAATTGGCATTACGGCATTAGATGCAAATACTAGAGCAAAAGAATTAGCTAAGGCTAACAGAGAAAATTATAGTGAGGTAATAATTGTATTAGGACATGCTAAAAATGTAGTAGAGCAAAAAAATACTATAAGCAAAGAAGAGCAACAGTTATCAGAACTAAACACCGAAGTAAATGAACTCATTCAAGAAGCATTTGAAAATGGTGTTGATTTAAAAGAGTTAAGCAGGGGACTTAATAAGGTATTCAATGCCAATAATAGCCGATATGCAGGGAAAGATGCACTGAAAGAAAAACTTGATGAATCTAGCCAAGCTAATCAAGGTGAGCGAAACTTTTATTCTATACTATCAAAGTTAGATGCTGATGAGTTAAAAACCATTAGGGATTCTTTTTTAGCAATGCTTCCGGTATATAAAAGACTTGAAAAGGCATTATCAAAACAGAATATCAAAGATGCTGATGAATTACAAGCGTTTTTAGATACACTGGGCAATGATAAACTAAAAGCCGATTTTGATAAAGTAGTAGCACAGGATTTGTTTGGAGTATATTTGGAAGATAAATCAGCACTAGATTATTTTGACAACTTAGGCTTCGACCCATTTACCAAAACCGGAAGTTATAAGCAACAACAGTCTGTTATTGGACAGTTGACAAAAAGGATTACAGCGCTAGAAAAAGGACAAACTGAAAAAGTAACCGGGGCAGTAAATACTAAGGCTGAAAAACTATTTACGGAAGCAGGTGCATTTTTAGATACGGCAGAGTTTGCTAAACCTATATCTCAAGTTCAGGCTGTGGCAGAAAATAATGTGGGTGCAGTTAGTATTCAAGAAACTATTGATAATGCCAAATATACTCCAAGACATAAAAATACAGAGATAGTAAGATTGCGAATAGATGATGTTCTTAGTGCGCAAGATAAGAACAATGGTTTTGATGTAGAGAGAGGTAAAAACGAAATAGGAAATAGAATAGACAAAGCAAAAAAGTATTTAGAGTCAAACCCTTCTGAATTAGAGCCTTCGATAGCCTATATATCTAATGGAAAGGTAGGATTTGAGGACGGTAGGCATAGACTTATAGCAGCTAAAGAATTAGGTGCTGTATATGCTTATTTTGAAGTTCAAAAAGACCAGATTGCAGAATTTAAAAAATTAAGCACTACAGCAGAACAATCACCCACCCAAGAAGCCTCACCAGAAGTTACCAAAGAAAATGAAGCTATTTCAAAGATAGAAATGGCTCAAGCGGTATTAGCTGAAAAACCAACATTGGCAAATTTAAAGAAGGTTCAGAAGGCAATTAATAGTGGTTTAAAGGATATTACCAGTGAGGCTAAGAAAACAGATTTAGCTAATTTGTTGACTGAAATTCAAAGCAAGATTGACAATTTCCAAAAGACAATAGAAGAAAATCCTAAACACCCTAATGATAAACCGCGCATCTCTATCCCGCACTTTATAGAAATGCCAAACACTATTGTAGTGCTAGACAATGTTTATAGCACTTGGGCAAAAGGTGAGTTTTTGAATTATAATGGTCGTAACCTACAATATGGTCAAGGTCTAATAATAAGCGTATCTGATGGATTAAATTCTTTGGTACAAGATGGTCAGTCACTACAAGATTCCATAAACGAACTTGAGTCATTAGGAGTTTCAATAGAGATATTTAATCGTGGGCGTTTCATGCTTTACACAAGTGATGTGAATGGCAAAGACACGATTGCTGCTGCTCTAAAATTGGTATTCGATGCTGATATAAATATGAATGACGGCTTTGCGCCAATGAACCGGAATAATACGCCTATACCAGTTAGAGAGAACTATGGCATTGATAAAGTAGAAGCTAATAACCTTAAAGAAGGCGATGTGCTTACTGTATCATTAGACATGACTAATCCATTCAATAAACAATTACTAGCTAATGGTATCACACCTGAAAGCGCAAATGATTTAAAACTATATGGTGTTTATCTACTAAAAAAGAAAGTAGGTGACAAGTGGGTAAAGGTCGGAATGATAAAGGGAGTTGACATGGCAGAAGTGCCACGCGATGCTGATGGTAACATTCCATTAAATGAAAATGGAGAACCTAAAATTGGTAGACAGCAACCCATTTATGATTTTAGGGAAAAGCTATGGAAGACAGTACAAGGCATTGGAAACTTAAACTTTACTCAAGCAAATTTAGCTACTGTAAAAGTTAAAGGTAGTTCACAGGCGCAAATAGTTTCTCCAAACGGAATAACTGTTGATGAGTTTCTTGCTGATTTTGATGGCGTATTAATTAGTGATATTAATGACCTGAATGTAGTTCAAAAAGAACCAAAGGAAAAGGGTAAAAGTCAAGTCTATACGTTCATTAATAAAGATGGAAAGAAAATACCATTTACATTGAGTTCTACAATGTCCGGTTATGGTAGCTACATAATTAGCAATGACGGTAAACAAATTGTTGCTGTACAAGATGGTATGGTATATGCTAATCCGCAAAATGCTGTTACGAACAGACCTTATTTAGACTTAGATTCCCATGAAGTTACAACTGGGGAATTAGTTCAGATTTTAAATAAAGATGAAGAACTTATGGCTGCTGTAATAGGCATAACTGAAACTACCGCTACTGACGAACCAAACTCTGTACCGGGAGTAGATTTAGAAACTGCACAAGATGTTTCTGATAACCTAAAAGAAGAAGGTGTACAGGTAGAACTGGAACAAGTAGCGGAGGCAGTAGAGGCTTTAGGTGAAACAAATGCTGTTATTACAGAAGAGGTATTAACAGAGGAAGAAAAACAGCAGCTACAACAGGATGAAGACGCTATATTACAGGCAGAATTGGAGCGCGAAGCAACAGAAGCCCATGCGTTGGAGTTAGCTAATGCCATCACGCCATTATATTTTACATCAGCGCTTCCATTAAATTGGAATCAGATTGTCGGCAATGTAGAACAAGATACGTTTGCAGTTCTAAACAAGCGACATGGTTTCGATTTCTCTAAGTTCAGGATGAAATTGGCAAACCTAGAACTTAGTGATTTCAAAAAGTACATAAGAAACTTTAGTTTATTGGCAAAGGGTAAAATAGCGGTTAATGATATGCTTAACTTCCTAAACCGTATTGCTTCAAAATTACGCATGGGTTTTGTTACAAAGCCGAATATGATTGGAAGTACACAGTATAAAGACAAGGGGCTAGAAACTGTTTTCAATGGTTATATAGCCAAGCCATACAATCAGATTAAATTAGGCGTGTTGCGAAACACTGTAGATAAGGTTTATGTGCCATTAGCGGGTAATAGATTTATTTCGGTTAATCGTGAGTCCCTATATACTAAGCATGTGGATTTTCTATCTAAGAAACAAAAATCACAAGCACAGAGGTACATTAAAACACTATCTACTATCTATGGTGAAGCAACTATACCACAGCTACAGGACATTGTGTACGGTTCACAGTACGTTAATGGAGATTTTAAGTCCATAGATGCTGTTATACAGCAAATACAAACCACAAGTGTACAGGCTAATAACTTAGGTGCGGATAAGAATATTGTGTATTTGAAGAACTATGATAGTGATAATACTAACATTGATAATCAAACTTATTATTATGCCGGGGATACTTTGGGCGGTAAAAAGATATATTTGTCAAATAGAGATAACGTAGACGAAATAATTAATTTTGCTGACATCTCTAACGGAAGTATAATGATATCAAAGTCATCAGAAAAAGCACTCGATAAACTGTTAAAATCATTGCAATGTGGATAGTTGAAAAATGGAAAAAGCTGAAAAGCAAATGGATGGAAAAGAAACTAATCAAAACCCATAAAAAGATACGAAGGCTAATGGAGTTCGTTAATACTGATGGACTGCACTATGTTAGGCTTTATCACGACAGATTAAATAATTGCCATCCGATATTAATTCACCAAAAGGTGCTAATGAATGTAGATGGTGTAAAGAAATATTTTTTAGTCATAGACAAAGAGGGTCACATGTTACCGCTTGACCGGGCAGAATGTTTGGATATAGAGAATATGAATTTGAAAAACAGGGCTGCTGAATTTATCCCACAGTCTATGGAAGAAGCATTTGCTAATATCCACGAAATAGAACATTATAGCCCAAAGGGACTAGAGGAAATAAATAACTTTTACATTAAGGCTCTACAGAATAAACTGGATGAGTGTGAAAGGGCAGAAGACTTTGAGAGTTGTAATTATCTCAACAAGTTAATACGTAAACAGTTAATTAACAAAGACCGTGAAGACGGCAAAAATATTTAAACATTGTCTTGCCAAATCAAAACAAATCAGTACGGTAAAGTAACAGAAGTCTTAGCGCCTAATGGTCAGGAGAGTAAGTTATTTAAGTCTATACTAAATAGCCCCTACGTATCTAACGTGGATGATGCTTTGCATATTTATTTGTCAGCCATAAATACGCAAATAGAGAGCGAAAAAACTTTGGTTACTGATATAAATTCAGAGCCATTAATCGTATATAGTGTCAATAAGGCTTTTGGCGACAAGGAATTGTTCTTTGCTGACTTTGAAACTGCCGATAAAGTACCCACACATAGCAATGACCTATACTTTGGTTTGCTTTATAAACCTGAACAAGAGCGTGAAGAACTGGGTTTGGTTTATCCAAAATCTAGCTTCATTCCATTAGCCAGTATTGGTTATACACCGACTCCGAATAAGGCAAACGACTTTTTCTATAAAATGATACGCGATGGTATTGGAAGAATAGAAAGGTCAATGAATCCAAATGTTTTATTTGATACACAACTGTTTGACATCCGCAATACTACGTATGCTGTTTCTGATACTAAATTTGGAGATTCAGTAGTTCTAAATAAAGCAGATAAAACAAATGTTGCTGGAGTTGGAATAAGTAAACCTGCAATATTAAGCGCACAGCGTTTTGATAATATGCAGAACATTATCCTAAATACCAGTAAGACTTCGTTCGACAATAATAAATATTTTACATCCGGTTCTATTCCACGTTTATCTACAGAATGGAATAAATCGGCTCTTACTGATGAAGGTAAAAAGCAACTAGATAGTTTAGTAGAGCAATCGTTTAAAAACAGAGGGTTTGATAGTATAGTTGCGGGTGACACTTTGATTGTTTTCGATAAAAATGATTTGACAATAGAGCAAGGGAAGACCTTCGTTCCGCAAGAAATTAAAAATAAAAATGTAAATTCGCAAAATGGAACTAATAAAACGAAACCGGAGGAATCAAACACCACCACTTTTCAGCAACGAAAAGAGGCTAACACAGAAGGAGCAAATACAAATGCTAGAAATGAAGCAAAAAGAACGGAAGTTAAATCAACTCTCACAAAACTCCGAGATGAAGGGCTACTCAAAACAGCCGACAAAACCTTAATAGGTAAAGCAAAAAAACTACTTGGGGTTAAGTCTGCTCCTATGTCCGATGCCGAAATTGATGCTCAAATGGCATTGATGGATGCTATGTCTGATGTATGGAGGAAAACTACAGGCAAAGATAACTTCTATGAAACATTTATTGCCGACATAAAGAAAGGCGATATATCCGAACTAAATAAAATCGGTGGTATTCTATTTCAAGATACCGAAAATCCAAAACGTCCATCATCAAGAGTAACACTTGCTGTTTTTGATGTCCCACAGTTTGTAAAAATGAAAGGGCAACAAGTAGCGCCACAGGCGATTGCGGATTTAGTAAAAGGTCGTGGAAAGCAAATTGAAAAGGATATTATTAATATGGTTCTGGACTTTGATAAGTATAAAGGTCAGAAGCGTATTCCTTTTGATGAATTTAGGAGTGATGTAGAAGTACAGGTGATGAAACTAGAGAAGATTCGTGTAGACTCTTATGCTAAATATGGGTATGATAATTTGGGTGATAATGAAAATTACGGAGAGATGGAAACCGTTATTTTCAATTCGCCTATTGAACATGGACAGAAAGGTCATTTTAGCGGAGATTTTACAACAGAGGGGCTAGATAAAAAAGAGTGGGAATTAAAGCAAATTCCAAATACGGATAAGTGGGCGGCAATGGATAAAAATATGCCGGATGGAGTAACCGCAGATAATATTGCAGAATACGTGGGGACGGCAGGCAATAAATCAGAGGTTGAGAAATGGATTTCAGATAGGAATAGTGAAAGTCTGGGTGGCATAAACAAGGGATTATTTGGGCATATTAGAAAATGGTTTAACAAAGCTACTGGCGTATTTAATGTAGCTGAATTGCAGTCAGATTACTACCAGAAAAACAAGGCAAGTGAGTTGATGCAACCAACAGTATCAAGGGATGAAATTGATGCTCACATGAACATTAATGTATGGCAACCAATTGATAAAGAATTTTCTGAAAAAATTGCAAAAGATTGGGGCATAACGACCAGAAGGGTTGGAAATGTTTTTTTTGCCTTTGATAAAGACGGTAAGGATTTATCTGCATTAGAAATAAGAGAGCCTTTGCCGGGATTAGAAAGAGGTTCGCTAGAGCAGATACAAGTTGTTGCTAATGGGTTAAAAGAAATAGCTAATCGTAGGGCTAATGATACAATATTGCCAGATGGTAAATACCAAGTTACGACTTCGGAAGGTAGATACAACGATAAACAAGTGTTGTTATTTGATACAGAAAAGGTAGCAACAGACTTTATTAAATCTTATGATGGTAGATTTAATGGCGCAGAGGATGCGTATAATTCATATAGAGAGCAGTATTTTGAAAGTAGAAAAAAATTGCAACACTTAGAGGAACAAAAGTTCATTGAAAAGCGTCAAGAAGAATTAGCAACCAAGAATCCGGTGAACATACAGTTAAAGCAATTTGTGGCTTCGCAAAAGGTTCACGAATTAAGATTGTTGAGAGAGGCTATAAAAATGGCGGCAGATGAAGGTGCTGAAACAGTAAGATTTCCTGACCAATATACACTTGCTGTTATTGAAGGCTATACTGATGCAACAGGGGAAGGTAACGCCCCGTATGAAATAGTTAATGGAGATTCTGATAGGCTATATGAAGGTGATATAATTGATTATGGCGGAGAAAAGATGGTTGTGGTAGAACAAAACAGAGATACAATAACAGTTGCGCCAAGAGATGAAGTTTCGATATTTAATATTGACGATTTAATTAACGATGAAACAAATAATAGGGTTTCAGAAATAAAATACGAGGCAAAACGTCATTTTATTGACTTAGCTAATATTACAAGAGAAAAGTTAGATAGTTATGAGCCGGATGAATGGTTGGGTCAAGATGCTAAAGATTTGCTAACGACATATTTTGAGGATAATGAAGATAAAGAAACTATAAGTTGGGAGGATATAGAAGATGATTTATATGATGAGGTCGAGAAGAATTATCAAGGTATGGGTGTTGATGACCTAGTTGTATGGGCTACTAGTGTTTGGGTAGATGGCGATACTATATATGCGTTAGATGGTAGTAATTATGAGAATTTTAATCAACCGGACGGATACGAAGCATCTTCAAATGAAGATGATTATTATAAAAATCTAAGTCGTGACCAAAAGACAGTAGTTGATAAATACGGTGAATTAGGGAAGCAATTTCAGAAAATGCGTCCAGATGCAAGATTTGTAGAAGATGATAATGGTATGAAATGGCTAGAAACTAGCATAACGGAAGAAGACAGAAGCAATCCTATTGTAGCATTTCAAGAGGAAGGTGGGAAAGTGAAGGGTGCTATTGATTTTACAAATGATAATAGGGCTACACTTCACATCTTTGATGGCGCTGATATATCTACACTTGCGCACGAAATGAGTGGACACTTAGGACGTAGGGTTTTAGAAAAATTAGCTGAAACTAATCCTGATTTTGCAAGACAGTATGAGTCGGCAAAAAAATGGGCAGGAGTAAAAGATGTTTGGACAACAAGGGCAGAAGAAAGGTTTGCGCGTGGATTTGAGAAATATTTAAGAGAAGGAATTGCGCCAACAGCATCATTAAAAGAAGTTTTTGGAAAACTAAAAGAATGGCTTACCGGAATATATAGAATCATAAAAGGCAGTTCTATTGATATAGAATTAACTGATGATGTAAGAAGAACATTTGATTCATTATTAGGCAAAGAACAAGCCCTACCTAACCAAGAAGCAGCATTTAGTGTTTCAGAACCAAATGAAGTTACCTATGGTGTAATTGGTAGAGTAGCACGTTGGTTAAACAAAACATTTGGCGATAACAGTAAAGTTGTTATATTTAACAGCAAAAGTCAACTTATTGATAAGGCGAATGAGTTAGGCGCTAGTGAGTTTGCTGTTATTGGAAAAACAATGGCTGCTAATTTAGAGAATGCAGAAGAGGTGCTTGCTAGATTAGATTTGGCAGAACAGATGACGAAGGCTAATGTAGATTCTAACACCATTTGGCAAGCAACCGGGTGGCAACTAGAGGATGGCAAATGGAAGTATGAGATACCGGATTATCAGTTTAAGTCAGATAGTCAGATAGAAAAAGACATATTAAGTGTGCTAGATGGCAAAGAACAATTCATAGTATATAATATTAAAGACGTTTTAGATGAAAATTTACCAATACCTAATGAACTACTTGGAGCAAAGTTCCAATTCATTAATGACTACAAAAACCCCTTCAAAGGAGAGTACGATAGAAGAGTTCAGAATGCTAATGGTGACTATGAAAAATTCATCACCATTAATACAGCAAGAATTGACGAAGCGATTAGAGAGTATGGGTTGGACAAGGATGGGGGCTTTTTGGAGGCACAAAGAAGACGAGCAGCACACAGTATATTAATCCATGAAATTCAACACGCAATACAGTATGAGGAAGGTTTTGCTTTAGGTGGCAGTCCTATTTCAAAGTTAAAAGAATTAGAAAAATCTCCAGAATTTTTGAATGCTCTATATAGGTATCAAACTCTTATTACAGAAGCGTATATGGGTGAAACTAGGGGTCGAAAATCTAAAATAGATTATGCTAATAAATATATTTCTGCATATAGAGATAAAATAACAAAAGAGGCAGTTGATTGGTATGAGAAGTTGGCAGGAGAGGCAGAGGCTAGGAATGTTCAAAATAGGTCTTTAATGACAATCGAAGAGCGTCTTTCAAAATCAATATCACAAACAAATGAAATTGATGAGGCAAGTAAAATTTATCTTTATGAAGAAGCGCAAGGTGCAAATAAATTTTTGGCAACAGGCAACGTAGAGCCTACAACAATTAAGGTAGACGGTAAAGATGTGAAAGTAAAACCTATTGATGTTGATGTTGTAAATGGCTTCTATTCACCCCTTGAAAAAACAATTAACGAAACAAAGTTTGATAAACTCCCAGCAAAACAATGGTCAGATAAGTTTGGTAATAGTGAAGAAGCAAAATGGACAGGATTAAAAGATTGGTTAGCACAACAACAAGGTTCAGTATCTAAAGCAGATATTCAACAGTACCTAAAAGATAATAGGATTAGTGTTGTTGAAGTGGTGAAGTCGGACAAAATAACAAAAGAGCAATACCAAGAGGATGCTATTAAAAAGGGCAATGAAGCTGGTTTAAAAATTGATTTTGGCAGTGAAAATGAAATAGAAATAATATTGCCGGGAGAAGGATATTTGCGTTCAGACGAGGTAGATACAAAACTACATAGAGAATTTACAGCAAAAAATTACGATGTAGATATTTCTGTTTTAGAAATTGCTAATGAACTTTTTAATGAGAATAAGTCAAAAATATACAAGTCAAGTAACGAAGACCAAGTTTTCAACACCAAATTCTCTAAACACCAACTCGAAGGGGAAAAGAGCAACTACAAAGAGGTATTAGTTACGATGCCGAATAGAGAATTATCTAAAAAACCAAATTGGAATGAAAAACAAGTATCATTAAATCTTTCTTCAAGAGGTGATTATTCTGAAAGTCAAAAAAGATGGGCAGCCACTATTGATGGTGAAGAAGCGACAATAACAGAACTACCTGAAAGGGGTAAATATGTTCTTGATTATAGACTTATTACTAATGCTCAATTTGATACATTTAAAGAAGCTGAAAAATACATAACAGATAAGCAAAGTCAAGATAGAGTAAAGGGTAAAACCGACTTCAAATCATCCCACTTTGACGAACCCAACATACTTGTTCATTTAAGAATGTCAGATAGGATTGATAGTGAAGGAAACAAAGTTCTTCACCTTTCCGAGATTCAAAGCGATTGGGGGCAGCAAGGGAAAAGGGAAGGGTTTAAAGGGAAGGATAAAATAAGCGAATACGATAAGGTTTTAAGAGAACTATTAGACCAATACAATGTAGGGACAGAAAATGAATTAAATAAAGTAATTTCAAGGGGAGATTCAAACCGATTGGATAGAGCCTCAACGTCAGTTGCGGAGTTTGATACAAACGTGCCAACAGCCCCATTCGTAACCGACACAAACCAATGGGTTAAATTGGGGCTTAAAATGGCTTTAAAATATGGGGTTAAAAGCGGAGCAACTAAAATAACGTGGGAAACAGGAGAAACTCAAAATGATAGGTATGACCTAAGTAAGCAGGTAGATGATATTTATACTTCTAAATATGGTGAAGAATGGGTTGGTAATAAGTATGAAAAAAGAAAAGATGTTGAAATAACATTAAAAGGTGGGGATGTTAAAAAAATAGTAGTTGATGAAACAGGTAAAGTATTAAGTGGTGATTTTGTTGGTGAAAGATTAGATAATATAGTAGGCAAAGAAATGGCTGAAAAAATTATCAATGCTAAAGAAGATACAAATTTTGGCGAACAAGACCTAAAAGTTGGTGGCACAGGCATGATTGGTTTTTATGGAAGTCCAAAAGAAGGTAAATTAGGCATAGTAGGTAATGTAGCTAAGAGTTTGTTTAAGCAAGAGCCGAAGACGGTGGAGATAAAAACAGGGGAGGGTAAAGACACATATTCTATTACAACAAAAGACGGTAGAGATATTGGAGGCGGATGGACAAAAGAACAAGCAGAAAAATGGGTTTCAACAGAAGGTAGAAAGGCAGATTATTATACGATAAAAATTGAAAATAATTCTAATGCACAAACTACCCAACACTCCATAGACATAACACCCGAACTAAAAGCGCAGGTACAGCAAGGGTTACCAATGTTCATGCGTTCTGCATCCGGTAGCATATTGGGTTTCGCACATGGAAATAATGTTTACCTGACTAAAGAAAGCCTAAAGTCAGGTGTCGCAGTCCACGAGGCTGGACATCTGTGGTTAAATTGGGCAGAAAAAAATGCACCGAAACATTTTGAAAAAGGGATGCAATTGGTAGAAGGAACAGCGTATTTAGCAAAAGCAAAAGCATCTGAATTTTACCAAGCACAGACCATAGGTATGGATGAGGCAGCAAAGTCTGACTATATGAAACGCGAAGCACTAGCAATAGCTATTGGAGATAAGGGAGAGCAAATGGTAGGTGAGGCAAAACGTAATTCATTTACTGAATGGCTAAACCAACTATGGGATAATATTGCTAAGTCATTAGGATTAAAAAACATTACAGCAGAAGAATTACAGAACCTTACATTTGATGAGTTTACTAAACGAGTTGTAAATGATATATTGGGCGAAGAGCAACCTGTTTCATTAAATGAGTCTGATATTAAATTCAGAAATCCGATTGATAAACGATATTTGTTGTTTCAAAAAGTAAAAGAAGGAGAAATCGAAGTCCTTTGCAAATTGTAAATATGGCATGTTTATACAAAAATGGTAATGAACTCCTTTCGGAAAACGAAGCCGAAAACCGCATTAATAATGATGTAAACAGCATTAAGGAATCTGATGGAATAAGCATATCTAACGGTAATCTTATAGACAATGTAGAAGAGTCTATTATACGCGAAAGCGCTGAAAAGCAATTCGGCTCTAGTGATTTTATTTCATCAACAGATGACAGTGAAAAAAGGCTATTAACTACAAATGAAACGCTATTTCAAAATGCCATTGATAACCGGGATACTATTATTGATAATGGTAAAGTTGTTAATGTAGCAGAAGATGCCAACTATATGCTTCAAAATGGTCAGTACCGTAATGGAGTAAATATGTTTGATGGTAAAAGCGGTGACTATACTAGGGCTATGGTTATCAGGACAATGGATGAGGCATTATCGCATGAGCAACCGGAAGTAACCTATGATATTGCACAACCTAATGTTAGTCCAGATAGATTGGCACAGGTAACATCATTTTTGATAGATGACATTGGAGTATCAGTGGAGTCAATGGATGAATATCTTGAGTCAAAAAGAAATCAAGGTGTAGACCCAACGGCTATTGCAGTGGCAGATGTTGCAAATAAAGTAATCGCACTTTCTAATTCAGCTACAGCAGAAGACCTTACAGAAGAAGCGGCACACATGTTCGTTCAATTTAGTAAGCGCCCAATAATGGAAGTGCTTGACCAAGTTACAGATACACCAGAATATCGACAGTACGCACCACAGTACCGTGAGGTATATGGCAGAAAATTAAAAGGTGCTGAACTAGAGAATCAGGTTCGATTAGAAGTTGCTGGAAAGATATTAAAGGCGGCATTGATTTCAGATAACTATGGTGAACAACCACAGGGTATTTATGCGATACTAAAAAGCATTTGGGATTCATTTAAGCAATTATTTCAAGGCAAAAGCACACAGCGCCTACAGGATGTAATCAATGACATAAAAGGAGATGTACTGAATAAACAAGCGGATAATTTCTATGTTTCATCTACTGCTTTGGACTTATTCTATTCCTTACCTAACAACCAAAAAGAATTACTGAATAGTACCAAGCAGGGTATAGAGAAACTAAAGGAAAAACTAGAGGGCGAACGAAACTATAAAGGCACAACGGATAAGCGTACACAGGCTAAGATAAAAGACCTAGAGCAAAAACTTGCTGCGTTACAATATGAAGATGCTTATTCAGAGTTAGTTTTCTTCAATGAAACTGAAATTAAACAAGCACAGTTGCGTTTGGCTAACTACCAACGACTTGGGCTAAGTGTTAGTCCAGCAGAGCAATTCAATATCCGAAACTTTGTAGAGAACTATAAGGAACTATTGGATAAAAACCTAAGTGTTAGTGTAAACAAAATAGCTGACGAAAAGCTACGAAGTCAACTAAAAGAGAGCATTAGTAAGCAAATAGTGGCAGTCAATGACCTAAACACGTACTATGTAGAAAATGCTACAGCCTTTACTGCAACATTTGTAAAAAAGATGTTGGAGCAGAGTAACGCTACACCGGAAGTAATAGCCTATGCTATGAACCGCGTAGATGAAATGACCAATGATATTAATTGGTTCTCTAAAAATGTTGGATTGCTTAATGATATGAGCGACCCAATTGCAGATGCCATTTATAAACTCATCGTTAAGGCTACGGCTAAAACAGACCAAGATTTTGCAGTGGCAGCAAAGTCTATTGTGATAGCAGCGCAAAAAGCAAATTTGGATTATTCTAAATTACAAAAACTTTACTCTACCGGGGCTGATGGCAAAAAGGATGGCTATATTATTCACTTCTATGACATCGGACTGATTAATTCGTTACGTGATAGAATGGTTACAGAACTTAATGCAAAGTATCAAATACCAGAGGGGAAGAAGCCGGAGGAAATTATCAGTGATAGTGCAATTCAAATAAAGTACAATAGTGATTTACGTGACATTGATAACCAATTAGAAGAAAGGGCTTTTAATGAAGAACTATATAAGGACAAGATAGCCACTATGTCCCGCGATACGCAGGGAATTTATACAGAGTTATCCGTGGCTAAGTTTGAGATATACAATAAGTACCGGGATGCTAATGGTAAAATTGACTTTGATAAACTGACCAAAGCAGATATGGTTGAAATAGGCATTTTACAGAGCCGACAAAAACAATTGAGTTCCAAGTATACCGAGAATGGTATCTTAAAAACAGGCAATGATGAGCGTATTGCTAATGAGATTACTGCATATCAGAGGCTAGTAGCTGCACGTTTTGAGAATAAAGAAGAAGGAGATAATTCAGAGTTCTACAGGCAATTTGAAGAGGCAAAAAGCAAAGGAGGTGCTGAATTTAATAAATTCATTGCGCATTATGGAAGGGTAACATATGAAGATGACTACTATACAGAGTTTGATAAGTTATCCGGCAAAACAACATACAAGGACTTAGCTTCATTAAGTCGTATACAGCAAATTGCAATAGCAGACCAAATTGGCATTGAAGTAAAATCATTAAGCAATTTAGCATCACTAAAGGCATTTGCTAAAAAACTATTACAGAGTGATGAGATTGGCTTTGGTGATAAAAAACAAGCAATTGACTCCATTGCATCTAAAGAAGAGTTAGTTCACTTGTTGCTAATGAATAAAAAGCAAGAGTTAATTAAGGCATACCGTAAGCCAAACTTTACCGGAGAAATAATTATTAGTTCAATGCCAGACTCAACACTTAATGCCATTAAAGATATTCAGGGTATATTAGGCGACTTTTATGGTTCATTAGTAGAGAACGATACAGAATACAGCGATAACTATGTGCCTACAGATGAATATACAAGTGATTTGGAACAGGCGACAAAGTTGGGTAAGTACACAAGAGAAGAATTTTTGAGAAACCATACGGAGGAACGCTTGGTTAAGAACCCGGATGGAACAAAAACATATCAGTCACAACCCAAATTCTATTACCGTAAGCGTGTTCCTCAAAAGACATATAGTGCCGGAGTAGATGGACGAGTTTTGATGAATCGTGTTGTAGATGGTAAAACGTATCAGTATTTTGCTGTTATTAAACCAAACTCATTCTTTGAGGATAAAAATGATATGGATAAGTACGTGAATCCAAATTATATTAAGGCGCTACAAGGCAAAACCAAACAGTATAAGCATAGCGTTACATTGACTATTGATGGAAAGGCAGAAACGCATAACTTACTGAATAATAAGTATTTCGATACATTTGGTATTGCCAAAGGAGATTTACTTGGAAAGGCTACAACGAATATTGCTTTATGGGATTTAAGAGAGGCTTTGTTGGATAAAAAAGCAATATCGGATAAGCGTATAGGTCAATACAATAGCCTTTATTTCTTGCCTCAAAAAGCGAAAACAGGGGCAGATGTTATTTTCGGAAATGGATATTTAAAATGGTCTTCTTACAAAGCATATTTGAAGAAGAAGTTTTTAGTTGATGAAACTGATGCTGATATATTTGGAGAAATAGACCCACAGGCAGCAGAAGATGTAGGTAGCTTTTTGCACATTAAAAAAGGTTCGGCTAAAAAAACAATACCGCGAAATTATCTGTCTAAAAGAAACCCAGAAGAGATTTCTGATGACATATTGGACATTTACTTGGATTACTATAAAATGGCAGCCAACTACCATAATAAAGGTGAAGTTGCGAACGAAGTAGAGATGCTTAAAACAGGCTTTAAAAACCGTAGCTATATAAAGAATGGTAAGGTAGTGAGTGCTGAAACAAGCAACCTGTTATATCTAATTGACAAAAACATTAATCACCACCTATATGGAGTAAGTCAGAACAATACCTATTCAAAGGAGATTAAAGTTCCATTTAGAGATAAGAAGTTGAATGTTTCACTTAATAAGGTAATGAATGGTATCAATGGAGCAATCCGGTTGAATAAATTAGGCTTCAAGTCGTACATTGGCGTGACATCATTGTTGCAAGGTCAAATAAGTGGAATATCAGAAAGTGTTTCGGGTAGTATATTTGGTGGACGGGAGTGGAGGTTTGGGCAAAAAGAAGTTATATCCGGTACAGCAGGATTACTGAATGATACAGGTAATGCTAATAAAAAAAGCATACTAAATAAACATGCGCAATTCTTTGGTGTAGAGAGTGTTGAAGAGGCAATCAATGGATTAACTTATGGAAGAGGGGCAAAAACAATAAATGAACTTTCTGCACCAATGGCTATGCTACAGTTTTTTGATGCACCAACACGTTATACGGCAATGGTTGCTACCATGAAAGGCTACAGGCTCTATGACGGCAAATTGCTTAACAAAGGTTCATTCATGGGTAAGATGTCTAATGAAGGAGTTTCTATGGCAGATGCTACTAAAAAGTGGGACTCACTGTTTGATAAGTCAGCTTATGAAGTAATAACCTATGACGAACAAGGAAATATTAAAACAACAGATAGGGTAGATAATTTAGATGATGTAAAGACTAGTATCTACATTACTTCCAAAAATAACATTCAGAGGCTTACTGGTTCATTGGATGCTATTAATAAGCCCACAATAATGCAAAATCCTTTATTTGCGATGCTTTCGTTGTTTAAGGGTTGGTTTTATATTGTTTTGGGTCAGCGTCTTAGAAATAAACAGGTAAACTTTGATACCGGGCAATTTGAGGAAGGTAATTTCAAAACAGTCTGGAATAATCCTACAGCATTTTTTAAGATGTTAGGTTCGCTTAATTATTATCAGACGCAGAATTTAAGTGCCTATGAGAAAGCTAATTTGAAAAAGGTAGTATCTGACATGTATATGCTTGCAGCAGCATTCTCATTGCTTGTTTTGGCAAACTTAGCAGCAGATGATGATGAAGATGATAAGTGGAAACAATATCAGGCATTTATAGCAACCCGTACATTTGGTGAAACAATGTCACAGATTAATTTGCATTCAGAGATAGCGCAGGCTGTTTTAGACCCATTGGCATCTGTAAGACAAATGTATGCAACCATGAGTAACATTGACCTAGATACGTTCAGTGGCGATGTAGCTAGTGGATTAGACAAGGGTAAAAGTAAAGCCGAAACATTTGTTTTGAAAACGACTCCTTTGTATAACATTTATGAGCAAATGGGCAGTATGCGCAAAAAGAATTTGTTCTTTAGGGATAGACTAATGCCACTCACGGGAGGTGTTTATGAAAAAATTAAAGAAAGTGGAAAATAATTCTTAATCTTGTTTAGGGTTTAGTTTAGGGGTACGGCTGTGGGGGCTGTACCCTTTTTTTATTTCAATAAAAGTTTGGTTATTTGATTTAAAGCATTACTTTTGCTGTTAAATAATACACATCCAATGTCAGAACAAACAACAACAGACTTATTCGCAAAGCAACCACAAAATATTGTAGAACAAGCTATTGCGGGTGAATTACAACCCATTACACAAACAATTAAAGAAGTACCACTTACACCCGAATTAGTAACATTTTTACAAACAAGTGGATTACCGGAAACTAAACAGAAAAATATCGGTGATACGCTATCATACTTTTTCAATAAAGCAGATGAGTGGTCTAAGTTAGCAGATGGTATTGTTATCAATGACCCAAGCGAAGTATCAAAAATGAAAGTTGCCCGTGAAACACGTTTAGGGTTAAAAGCAATGCGTGGACAGGCTAAGTCACTTTTAGCTAGTAAACGTGATGAGGTAAAGAACCGGATGGCAAATGATGTACTAGAAGATAAATTATGGTTAAAAGCATGGCAGATGATTGAGGCTACGTTCAATAACATCGAAACAAAACTAGAGCATAAAGAAAAGTTTGCTGAACGATATGAGGCAGAACAAAAAGAAAACCTACGTGTTAGGCGTGTTGCTGAATTAGAACCATATTCGGAGGTTGTACAATCGGCATATATTGACTTAGGCACAATGGATGAAGAAGCCTATAATAATCTTTTTAATGGCGCTAAATTGCAGTTGAAGGCGAAACAGGATGCAGAACAAAAGCATAAAGAAGAAATGGAGGCTATTCAGAAAAAGGTAGCACTTTCTCATACTAGGCAATTAGAGGTTGCTCCATACAAACAGTTCTTTCTACCGGATATGCCAACAAGTCTAGGCGAAGTATCTGATGCCGACTATGTTATCATATTAGCAGCGCTTAAAGATGCAAAAGCTGACTATGATATTAAGCAAGAGAATATCCGAAAGCAAAACGAAGAACTGTTACAAAAACAACAAGAAGACGCACAGAAGCAAAAAGAACGTCAAGATTTACAGGCGAAGCGTTTAGAAGAGTTATTGCCATATAACAGATTTGGAGAACAAGTAAATATGGCTACACTATGGGAATTGCCACAGGAAAAATATGACATCATACTTATGGAAAAAATGATATTACACAAGGGAGAAGAGATGAAAGCTCAACTTCTAGCATCCAGAGTAAAAGAAATTGAACCATACAAGCAATATGCAACTCAAAAGCAAATTGATGAACTAGGAGATATAGATGCTGAAACTTATCAAATGTGGCTTGGATTGTTAAGTCAATCAAAACAAGAGGCAGATGACCTTTTGAAAAGCAAGCAAGAGGAAGTAGCTAGGAGAGTTTCTTTGTGCTACACATTAGGACTCGAATACACTGGAGGTGTTTATTCTTATAAGGATGTAAGATTTCACATAAATGAAATACAGTCATTGACAGCAAGTGAGTTCGACATGGCATTTGCTGGCGCTAAAAACCGGATGGCACAGATAAAAGACGAAGAGCGAATTGAGGCAGAAGCACAAAAACAAGAACAGCTTAAAAATGCGCTACCAATGTCTGATAAAGAGATACTGCTTAATTTTGCAAAAGAATTGGATGAACTTGTTTTGCCAATACCTACATCACCTGCCGGAAAAAAAATTCTTGAAGATGCAAAAGTGTTGCTTGCAAAGACATCTAAGTTTGTAAAAGATAAAACGGAGAAGTTATAACGTTCGAGGGCTTGGCGAAGTTGCCACCTTGCACGAACTTTGAATTTAGGAACAAACTATCTGGTGGAAAATATATTTGGGTATGTCAAATAAATATATTATCTTTGTACCAAACTTAAATATAATGACAGATAAAAAACATTGCTCTCGATGCAAAGAAGAAAAACAAATAACAGAATACTATTTAAGCAACGGTAGGTATTCATCAGCTTGTAAGTCTTGTAAATCAGATATGTATAAGGATTGGGAAAAACGAAACCCAATAAAAAGAAAAGAGATACACGAAAGGCATTATGAGAAAACAGCAAGATGGCACGTTTTGAAATATAAATATGGAATAACTAAAGAAGATTATGAAAAAATGCTTTTGTTGCAAAATGGGAAATGTGCTATTTGTGGAACAACAAATTCAAGGCATAATAAAAGTAATAATCTTTTAGTTGACCATTGCCACGATAGTTTAAAGGTAAGAGGATTGCTTTGTAATAGATGCAATACTACGCTTGGATTAGTTAATGATGATGTTTCTACTCTAAAAAAGATGATTGAGTATTTAAAATAAAAAAACTTCCGAATGGCATTACGCCAAACCCGTGTTATAGGATAGTTTTATTTTTTGTGGGTTGGCTTAACAAATTTAAAAATATGACAAGTAGAGATTTTGCCTTTTGGCTACAAGGTTTTTTTGAAGTAATCAATGCTGAAACAATTAGCAAAGAACAAACACAAGTAATTAAGAACCATTTGAATTTAGTTTTCAAGCACGAAATTGACCCAAGTATGGGTGATGACAAACACCAAGCTGAATTAAATGCTATTCACAAACCAAATTCAATATTCCCAAATAATAACGATGGCTTACTTCGATGTTAGGGGTGCTGTGGGGAAAAATAAAATTTCCTATAACGTTTCGTGTATGGGTAGTGTGGGATTACGAAGCATTACCCTATCAAATTATAAATAACTTAAATACGAGTACAAATGATTGAATTACCACAAACCCTCACATTACCTATACACGGTGTTACATGCCGTTCTTTTTCTCACGGTTCTTTGTTTTCGGGTATTGGTGGTTTTGATTTAGCTTCAAGTTGGATGGGTTGGGATAATTTATTTCAATGCGAAATAGATGATTTTTGCTTGAAAGTATTAAATAAAAACTTTCCAACGGTAAAAAAATACAATGACATAAAACAATTTAATGCTTATGAATACAGAAATAAACTTGACATACTTACAGGAGGTTTTCCGTGCCAACCTTTTAGTACAGCAGGGAAACGAAAGGGGACAGAAGATGACCGCTCTCTCTGGTGCGAAATGTTTAGAATTATTAAAGAAGCCAAACCAAAATGGGTTGTTGCTGAAAATGTTGTTGGAATCGCAACAATGGAACTCGACAATATACTCTTTGACTTGGAAAGTGAAGGCTACCAAACAACAACATTTAATATTCCAGCTTGTGCCAAGTCCGCTCCACACATTAGAAAAAGGATATGGATTGTTGCGAACATTGACAGCAGGGGATGGAACGCACAATCACGGATTTGCACCAGCACACAAGAAGGGAATAGTTCCAATGATGCTAACAGTACAAATGCAACTATTGGAAAACAAAAAACTTGGTTGGCTGAACCCAACTTGGAGCGAGTGGTATATGGGGTATCCCGAAAACTGGACAAAAGTAGAGTAAAAGCATTAGGAAATTCAATCGTACCGCAAATTGCTTATGAGATATTCTCGGCTATCGAAGCGGTGTCTTTGAATGGCATGTAACGGATGAGGGTTTATGCAGTTAAATTTTTACCAATAAAAAAATAGAAATGAAAAAATTTTATTGCATTAAACCCTGTGTTATAAGCTGTTTAATTATTTCTTTTTTTTCGGTGGGGTGCGTTGGACTTTTTAAACAATAACTATGAATGTATTAAGTTTATTTGATGGTATGAGTTGTGGACAGATTGCTTTGAATAGAGCAGGAATACCATACGATAATTACTTTGCAAGTGAGATAAAGAAACACGCCATTGAAACTACACAATTACATTACCCGAAAACAATACAATTAGGTGATGTAACGAAGATTAAAAGCGAGGACTTGCCAAAGATTGATTTACTAATTGGAGGAAGCCCCTGCCAAGATTTTAGCCAAGCCAATAAGGAAAGATTAGGATTGAAAGGCACGAAAAGTTCATTATTTTTTGAATACAAAAGATTACTGGAAGAACTGAAACCGAAATACTTTTTACTGGAAAATGTTGATATGGACAATTACAGTTATCATTTTATTAGCAATGAACTTGGAGTTTACCCGATTAGGATTAACAGCCAATTAGTAACAGGCGCTTTTAGAGATAGATTGTATTGGACAAATGGAGGCAACCAAAATGAGGATTTGTTTGGTAAAAAATATTGTGCAATAGACCAACCGATTGACAAACGAATTATGTTGCAGGATATTTTGGAAAGTGGATTTGCAGATACTTTGAAAGCACGAAGTTTAAATACACACGATGGAGTTGCCGAAAAGAGCCAAGACAAATTTTGGAAACGATATTGCACAACTGGAATGTGTACGGCTGTATTTTTATCGGAGGATTTGGACTGGACAAAAGGAATAAGACACTTTACACAAACTGAATTAGAAAGGTTGCAGACAATACCCGAAGGATATACAAAGCACCTGACAAAGAATAAAGCGTGGGATTTAATTGGTGATGGTTGGACAGTAGATGTAATTGTGCATTTGTTTAAAAACCTTTTACAATTTTGAAAAAATTGAGGAGTGCGATGGCAAAAAAAGAAATAATTAAATTGCTTATAACGGCTGACGCTATACGAAGGTGGGAATAAAGATGCACAACCCTTGCTTACCACACAAAAGCAAATTAGATGCACAACTATACAAATTTGACACACAGCCCCACTTTTGTATAGCGTATGTTATAGGCTGATAAATTTTACGGATTATGGAAACGAAAACAAAATATTACACAAGCGAGGAAATAAACAAAAAATATGCTGCACTTAGCTTAAAAGAAAAGAACGAGGTATTGTATGAAGCAATAGATTATATGCAAAGCTACAATGGCAGAAGCAGATTTTTGTGCATAGCAATGGCAATGGGATATGACAATTACGAAGGGGATAATAAGAGTTACTTCAAAAGGTATTGACATACTCTCGTCCCTAAAGGAAACGAGATTCTACTTTCAATCCTAAACTGCTTCCAAAAAGGAAGTCTTATGTTTAGTACGGTATAAGCGAATGCCCTCGCTTAAAATGTTTTTAGATGCTAGTTTATCTCGATTGTTGGTCGCTCCACATGATTTGCAAGTCCAAACCCTATCTGACAAACGTAGTTCTTTGTTTATTGCTCCACATCCACAAAGTTTTGATGATGGATAGAATCTTCCAATCTTTTGGATAGATGAGTTGTATTTTTCAGATATATGCTCTAATTTAAGAACAAACGTACTGAAAGATAAGTCACTTACTTTTTTTCCCCAAAGCGTTTTCATAGCATTGATATTCAAATCCTCAATAGCAATAAAAGAATATTCCTTGCAAATTTCATGAGCCAATTTCCATTGGTAATCATTTCTTTTATTTGAAATATTCTTATGTATTTTAGCAAGTTTTAATTTTGCTTTTTTTCTATTATTGCTAGTCTTTTGTTTTTTAGACAAGAATTTATTTGCCTTTTTTAAGTCGCTTTGGTATTTATTGAAAAATAACGGTGATTCATTTTCTTTTCCATCACTATATGTTAGATACGTTTTTAAGCCGAAGTCAAGTCCAACGGAAGAATTACCTTCTCTTTTGAATTTTATTGGCTGCATCTGACAAGCAAGTATAAAATAAATGTCCCCTAATCTATCGCGTTTAACTGATATTCTTTTTATGTTTTCATAGTTTCTTGATTTACTGAATTTAAATGTTCCTACTTTATTAATAGTTAACTTGTTTTCATTTATTGACCAACCGGATGCTTTTAAAACGAACGAGTTAAAGTTCTTTGACTTTTTAAACTTAGGTGGACGCTTGGCAAGTTTTTTAAAAAATCTTTGATAAGAAGCATATACACGTTGACATATTTCTTGAACAGTTTGCGAGTTTAATGACTTCCATTTAGGATTGCCGTTCCTTAACTTAGCAATATGTTTTTGAAGTCTATTAACGTTTATGAATTTTTTGTACAGCCTATAGTATCGCCTTTGCAATGCCACACAATGATTCCAAATCCATGCAGATGTATTTATCATTCGATGAATTTTTTGATTCTTCTTTGACTGATATGCTTTATAAGAAATACTTAACATTGTATTGCAAGTATACAAAAATAAATTATAACTTTGCCAAAGAAATAATACATTTATTTTATGGACAAGAGATGGAGTACATCGAAACATACTGTTTATAATTGCGGATACCACTTTATTTGGTGTCCTAAGTATAGGCGAAAAGTTCTTACTCATGGCATAGACATTAGATTAAAAGAATTGTTACTAAGCAAGGCAAAAGAACATGGGTGGACTATAGAAAACATGGAGGTTATGCCAGACCATGTGCATATATTCATAAAAACAACTACAGTTGATGCTCCCATATTTGTTATTAATCAATTGAAGGGCTTTACTTCTTTTATGCTTAGAAAAGAATTTCCAAAATTAAAATCAAGGCTTCCTACACTATGGACAAGAAGTTATTATTGCGAAACTGTAGGTCATATTTCAGAAGAAACAATCAAAAAGTATATTGATGAACAAAAAAATGTATAGTCGCTTATATCCCCGACCTAAAGGAACGGGGCTTTACGCTCTTTTGTCGTAAATAAAGTACTTAAAGTAAAACAATCAAAATGACACCACTAAAAATCCGTTGCTCAAGTTTGGGCAAAATTAATACTAAAGAGAAAGGCTCTATTACAGAAAAGCAAATGGCTGAATTGGACAGTTTGCGAGATATGGCTAAAGCAGGTTTGCTTACACCAGCAAAACAGAAAATACATGATGACTTATTAGCTAAAAGCCTAAAAGAACCGGAATTAGCTCAAACAGCAAAATCATACCTTATTGAACTATACAGTGAAAACAACTTCGGCAGAAAAAAAGATGTTGAAACTGATGCAATGTATAAGGGTACTGAAAATGAGTACGACTCTATTTCTATGTACAATTTGGTTACTGGTGGACTAGTAGTTGCCGAACAAGAGAAAAAAGAAGATGATTACAAAACCGGAACTATTGATACTCGTACTGATAAAATAATCATCGACATCAAAAACAAAGAAGACCTTGAGGGCTTTGTAAAAGAGTATACCGAATTTAAAGAGGCGCAGAAAAAGTATCCTAATCAAAAAGATTGGATAGATAGTAATTATTGGTGTCAAGGACAAGGTTATATGGACTTATGGAACTTTGATTTGTTCCGATTAGTTTATACACTTACATCTGCACCGGAAAAACTATTGATTAAGAAAGTTGCAGGTTCAATATTTTCAACTCTTAAATACGATTACGATATTCAGAAAATGAATGTAAATGAGTGGGCTATGAATATTATTCAGGCTATTACACTACCGGATGAAGAAATTATTGAGAACCTTCGTCAAATGGCATACTTGACTAACATTGACGAAAAAGACTTAGAAATAGTAAAGGCTGCTAAACAAGCATACTTGAATAACTATTTCGACAATGAAGCATTTGGATTTATACCAAAAGAAAGGCGAATATTTTACATCGACATACCGCGTGACCGTGAATGGATGGCTGCAACGGATAAAAAGATTGGTGGACAAATACGGGAATACTATAATTCAATTGATTTACCACTAAACGGAAAGTGAAAAAACAAACAAAAATGAACGATAAAAAACTCCGCGTATTAGGTATAGTAGACGGCAAAGGAAGCCGTTATCATCAAATCCAACTGCCACTAAAGGCACTTGAGGCACAAGGTCTAATTGAACTAAAATTGCTATCATTTGACCAAATAAAAGAAAGCCTTGTTGAAGCATTTAGCGATATTGACATCGTTTATAATAACTGGTTTACTCCATTTAGTATTGACCAATTAAAGGCTTGGCGAAATGAATACGGATTCAAGTGGATTAACGCATTTGATGAAACCATTCAGTGCGAAACGCATTCCTTTTATATTCAAGAGTGGGCAGAATTAGTTAAGTTTTCTGACTTCGTGAGTGCAACAAACTTGCTTATTGCAGATGAACTTGGTGACTTTGCAGAGAATCGAATGTGTTTACCAAACTTTTTGCCAATTGGCGAAGGTCAATTTGTACCGAAACCATTAGAAAAACAATTTAGTGGTAAACTACGTATAGGCATTATTGGCTCATGGTCACATTATCAGGATTGGGCTTTACTAAAGCCTGTAATAAACCGTTTAGCTGCAAACAAAGAAATTGCTGCTAATTGTGAGTTTGTAATTTCCGGGTACGAAAAGCATAAAATATGGGACGACATTGTAAGCCTATTTACGCGCAAAAAGAACTTAAAGGTTACTGTGCTAGGTGGGAAGCCAGTAGACTCCTATATGGAGCTTTATGACGAAATTGACGTTGTTTTGCAACCACTAGTTGAGAATCAATTTAATATTTGCAAATCAGCATTAAAAATTAACGAGGGTTCAATAAAAGGTTGTGTATTAATTGGCAGTCCACTGTACATGGCGAAGGAGATAAATAATTTCATCGGGGCTGTATTTCCGCTTGATTATGAAGAGGCTATTTTGAAACTTATGGAAGAAGGTCAGTTTGAGAGAATTAGCAAACAAGTGTGTGAAAATAACTCATTGCTTAACGATTGGAATGGTCGGCTTAAATGCACTTTTGAGATGTTTGAAAAAGTTATGGAATGACAAAAATTGAGCGACAACAAGTTTTCGATAAATATGAAGGTCATTGTGCCTACTGTGGTGAAAAGTTGCAGAAAGGTTGGCACGTTGACCATATCGAGCCGATTAGAAGAAATACTGATTACTACACGGGTGCGGTTGTTAGTGTTCGCCATCCACAGAATGAGCATCATGGTAATTATAATCCCGCTTGTGCATCTTGCAATATAAATAAGCATAGCATGAGCCTAGAAGAGTTTCGCTCGCTAATACAAGGCTTTATGAAGCATCTGAACGAAATAAATACTCAATACAAGATTTCTAAACGCTACGGGTTGGTGATTGAGGATATTAAACCTGTGGTATTTTATTTTGAGCGATACAAAAAACCAGAAAATATAGTATCCGTGGAATTTAAAATTCACGTCCCGATAAGTGAATTAAAAGATGAATCTAGGACTCCATCACTTGTAGGTTTACATACTACTAGCGAATCACCACCTCCGGCACAGGAATTATGAACTTTCCATCATATAAACCATCTAGGCGCTTAATAATTTCTTCTGTAAAGTTCCAAGCCAGTATCAGAATATAATCCGGTTTATTGACTTTTAGTTCATCTACAGAAACAATTTTAATACCTGTTTTTGGAGAGAATTTGCCTTGTTTTTCTGGTGTATCATCGACAATATAACTGATTTCATTATCGGTGAATCCGCAGGCATTAAGCAGTGTGTTTCCTTTCGCACTTCCCGCAAAACCAACGACAGTCTTACCTTCTGCTTTTATTTTGTAGACAGTAGATTTTAATTCATCCACTAGATTATCTACATTCAGTTGCCAGTCAATGTATTTTAATATGCTGTTGAAGCCTTCATTTTCTTCCAAGTTTAAAAACTCATCTACTGATTTTTCAATTACTCTATTTGATGTATTATGAGTTATTTCAACCCTAACTGTACCGCAATGAATATCCTGTTTTTCTACAGAAATGATTTTCATGTCAGTTTCTTTGCAAAGAAGCGCGAGTGGTGTGATGCCTATATAAGAAAGATGCTCGTGATAACTTGTGCTAAATTCTAGGTCATCAATATAGTCTTTGATGTATGGAAATTCTAGCACTAATACGCCATTTACATGCAAAAGGAACTTAGCAGATAATATGAAATCTCTAACAGAATTTACGTGTGCAAAAACGTTGGTCGCTGTTATTATATCGGCTTTGCCATAACTTAGAAACGTATCCATTGCAGAGTTAATAGAAAAAAATTCAGTTAGTACCGGAATCTTTTTATTACGGCAAATTGGAGCAAGATTTTTAGCCGGGTCAATATTCAGAACTTTCAAATTTGGCATCAGTTCTCTAAATTGCTCCAGTAGTGTTCCTGTGTTTCCGGCAACATCAACAACGAAAGAAACATTATCAATGATGTTGTACTTTTTGCGTAAGTCTAAAGCCATTTGTTTACAATGGTTAATGTAACCTTGACTCATATCACTGCGATACAAATAGTGACTATACAGTACACGCGGGTCTACGACTTCTGATAACTGTGATAGGCTACAGTTGGGACAAAACAAAACATTAAGCGGGAAACAGTCTTTGCTAATCGCATCTTCACGGGTTTCTCCTAGATTGTTTGCTAGAGGCAACATACCTAAATTCAAATAGCTTTTTAATTCATCTTTACCGCAAATTCTGCATTTATCAATAGTAAAAGATTTGCTTCCGATTTCGTTTTCTCGATGATTACCCACGTTGTTTATTTTTATTGTTTTGTTTGATAAAGTTCTTCTACATACCCATCACGTATCCAAAAAGGATAACGATAAACAAGTTTTTTATTTGGTTCACTAATTTCACACACCCGGTAGTCATTCATTTCATGATTTACACTTAATAACGTAGGTGCGCAATTAGATTGCATATATTTAGTAGCCTCACTTACTGTCATTTCAGTAAGTCCATCCATATTCACCATTAGGTCAAAAGTGTTTGGTTCAATATTAGCAAAATCACTTGAATGTAATAATTTAATATTTTCACAATCAAAAATGGTAAAAGGATTTTCGCTTTCACCGGACAAAATGAGTTTTCTATGTGGTAGATTACGGGCTAGAAAATAAGTCTGACATGCGCTTGTACGGGCTAAATCAATTATTGTGTAGTCCTTATATCCACAAGCGTCTAAGTAGTAGCCTAATAGACCTAATCCACCACCAATTTCAACTATATGGGTATCTCTATCAGGAAACAGTTCAATGATACGCTTCATAACCCATAAATAATGGCAATGGCGGTCTGTTATAACGCCATAAGATGTCATTAGCACATCTCTTCCACCAATAAATTTGGGCAATTGTATTTTGAATCCAATTTTATCTTGTATTTTATCTAAAATCTCTGAACAAGATAGAGAATGATTGTTAACTACTGGAGTATGATTTTTACCTCCCTCTAGATTTTGAACTCCAAACACACCTAAAGCGGTTGCTAATTTTAGGACTGAATCTTGATTATCCACTGAAACAGTACCACCAAAGAATCCCCAAGTAAGATTGTTTTTAGCCATGTTTTCTAGGTTCTCAATTGTGATTTCAACCTGTGTACTATGAGAGTAGCACCAATCCCATAACTCACTCTTTTCTTCCAGTGAAATATTTTTGTTTAGTGCAACTTGTATGCGGTCAAAAACAGATTTAATATAGGTAGATTCAAGTTCTGTCATCGTGTATGTTCTTTAAAAAAATAATCAACTGTCATTGTCTTCTCTGCTTTTTCATTATAATCGCCTTTACGTGTTACCATAAAAACTTCCAAATTGTTTTTAATATCACTCTCCGTAGTTGCTACAATTTGCAGCTTATCCAGATAGAGTTTAAATTCTTCTTTACATTCATCACATATCCATCCAATAGTGGAGTCGATATATGTTTTTGGTCTAGGAGAGTTACATTTATTTCTTGAGCAAAAAACTGTACACATTTTATTTATAATTTAATTATGAACTAATAAGCACCCCAACACCTTCACCCATTTATCACTGCCATGTTTGTCAATTATGCCTTTAAAATATGTCCAGTCAGAACTATGTGACATATCGCTCCAACCTTGTTGTTTTGCAATGTCTTTGCGAATCAGAACACACGCGCAGTCAATATAACCTAGCTTTAATTGGCTGTCAATTATACCAAATCTATACGTTCCATCAAACTGATTACTCAAATAACCATGAACAAACCTTGAACAATATGTTGCTACAGCATTTACATTGTCTTTGAAGCCATTGAGTAGTGATTCAATATACGTTGGTGCATGATGATTGTCATCGTTTGTTACAACTACATAATCAGTACCCGGTGCTAGTTCATCAATGTTATGTAATGCCCACCGTCTAAGTGGATGCCCCCATTGTTCTTGTCTTGTAGGTCGCTCTATAAAAGTGATACGCTCATCATTTATAGCATCAAGTACCTTTTTTAAACCACTCGTATTTACTCCATCGTGTATTAGCAGTAGTTGCCAGTTTTGATGCGTCTGATTTATTAGCGATGAAACTATTTCCGGGAAACGGTTATAAATTGGACAGATAAAAGTTACTTTATCTTTTTCGCGTACAATATTGTAAAACATTTTATTGAACTCATCCCATCGGTTTAATTCACTACGATTGCCAACATTCCACATATAACCATCAGCAATAGACTTTGTAATCTGTACAGGTGTTTTGCCTATTTGCTTTATCTGCTCCAGAAAACTATTATCGCTCTGGTGTTCAAATTCGTAGCATTGTTGAAGTGTTGTAATTTTATCAACTCCAAAAGTCAACTGCTTGCTAGTTTCTTTTGAAATTATAAACCCGGTAGTACGTATGTGCATTTTTACCTCACGCGATATTTCCAAACAAGCAGCACCTACATTTGGTACAGTTAGTGCATCAATATACTTTTGTACAAAGTCCTTACACATTGGTATTATGTCATCAGTAACCCAAAGTAAATTGTCCCAATCATTCGGGAAATAATCTAGTCTTTCTAAGCAAACATCCTGAAACGCACCGATGTCCATACCGATGTTAGTTCGCTCTACTAATTGAACATTATACTTAGCGCATTCAACTCTATATGGTATTGAGTCTTCTTCCCGGTCTGAATTGTGTATTACGATTAACTGTGTATCTGGTTTGTCGCACTGTTGCCAGCATTGTAGCCACAGTTTTAGGTTTTTAAGCCTGTTGTAGATTATTAAGGCTACGATTGTTTTCTGCATTCTCTGTGGGTTGTTTATCTGTGGAATCTTGCAGTAAACATAATAATATTAGATTTGTTGAAAAGAATATTTACAAACTTAACAACAAAAGTTGAAAACAGCCGAAAAGACACTAGAACTGATTAAAGACCTGATTTTACAATGCGATGTCTATGCTAGTAGATGTCGAACATACATTGTAGACACGGATTGGTCACTAAATAGCAATGAAAATGCAGATTTAGGACGACAGGAAGAAGGAAGGTTTCAAAAGGACATGACAAAATCGCTTGACAAAACAATTCTGTTTTTGGATAAGCATAAAGCCTATGTGAGTCGTTACGAAGAAGATTTACAGAACGGATATAAGTTTGAAGAGAATATAGCACTTCAAAGGGAGCTTCATAAGCCATACGAATCAATGCTTAAAAAGCTGAAAAACAATATCCGAAATATTGATTGGACAGAAATTGAGGTAGATGATGACCGTTATGAAGAGGGTCGTTTTCAGGCAAAAATGATAGACCAAGTAGGTGAAATGATGCTTAACTTGGAACGAAGTATTGGTATAGAGATAGAGGAAAAAGGTTTGGGTAAATTAAGAGGTGGTAAAGACTTAAATCCATTTACGGATATTTTGATTAACACAGATTTAAAATCAATTAATCAACCAGCTAATTTGGCGTACAGAGATTGGTTTATAAATCAAAAAGTACCGGATAAGCGAAATCCACAAGAATATAATAAGTTTTGGCTAAAACACCTGTCTTATTGCAAAACAGGACTATGGTGTGGTGGTGTTTACTTTAGCGGTTGGCTTTACTATCACATTAACTTCTTCAAACTGTCAGTGAATATGATTGATGAAGTTACGGGTGAAACCGAAACTGAAATCATTAATCCAATGTTCAGGGATAATGAATGGTATTTTGAATACTATTATCTAAAGGCTCAAAAGCAATTTGCCTCCTTCATGGCAGTGGGTACAAGACGTTTCAGTAAAACTGCTTTAGCTGCATCTCGAATCTCATGGAGAACATTGTTGTTTAAAGACTCCAATAGTTTAGTTGCCGGATTATCATCATCGGATTTGAATCACATAAGGGATGCTTATGACGTAAACTTTAAAAACAGACCGGAGTGTTTTGAGGACATTCAAAAGATTGGTGCTATTGGAGATACTAGTCCGGTAATGTTTTTGAAAATAAAACTAAGCGCAAATAGTAAAGATATTGACTTCTCATCTGTAACCCACGTAAACCTAGAGCCTTCAAAAAAAGGTAAAAGTCAGAAAGTATCCGGGGGTAAGTACATTGAAGTGTTTTTTGATGAGGTAGGTAAAGAAAGTTATTCTACGCAGTTTACATCATTACTTCCGGCACTTGCAACACTTGATGGAAGATTATCGTGTAGCAGTATCCTTGCAGGCACAGGCGGTAGCGTTACTCAATCAAAAGACTGTGAAGGCGACTTTTTAAATGCAAATGTGAATGGATTTTATGTTTGTAATCCACTGGAATATGCAGAAACAGTAAATGGATTTGAGTATCGTCAAATATCAGATAAGAAAATAGGATTTTTCGTACCATGTCAAATGTCCATGTATGCAGGGAAAAAGAAGACAATCAATTTCAGCGATTATCTAAAATGCGAATTTACACCAGATGAATTAGATGAACTTGAAGGATTCAAAATAGAAGTTACTGATTTTGCTACCGCTACTGAAACATGTAAACAGCTAATTACAAGCGCATACAATAAGGGTGAAGAAGAAGGAAATATGACCAGCATGTTTTTACCATTCCAACCGGAAGACTGTTTCAAATATGGTGAATCATCAAAGTTCGATACAGCATTAGCGCGACAAACGCAAGTAATGCTACAGGATATGGTGAAAGATGGCAAAATCAAGTATAAGCATGTTTGGCTCACAGAGGACAAAATAAATAAAAAGGTTATTGTAAATGAGTCAAACTATAAACCCTATGATAAGTTCCCATTTGCGGGTGGCGCTTGGAATGCTCCGGTAGTTATTTGTGAAGAACCAATTAGTATAAATCCACCATTTGCTGCCTATGTTGCGGGGATGGACTGTTATAAACAAGACATAACTAAAAGTTCACCGTCTTTGGGTACAGTATATATACTAAAGCGCTTTGGGGGTGAACTTAAACTAGTAGCATGGTATGTATCACGTCCACAGATTCAAGAAACGTTCAATAATCAGGCTTATTTACTACTAAAACTATATAATGCCAGATGTTTAGCTGAATTAGAGGATTTAGGTAGCTTTAAATCGTTTTTAGACCGTAAATCAGCAACTACCATATACTTGGAAAAAGGACTTGCTATTGCGAAACAACAAAACCCAGATACACAAACCATCAGTGAACTTGGATTCTCACGTACACCGGCAAAAAATATAGCTTACTTGGATGGCTGTGAAATGAACTACCTATGTAAGCCCTATGATATGAACTATGATAGTGATAGTCAAGAGGAGGTAGTTGGTCGTGTTGGTATGGAAATGATAACAGACCCTATGCTATTGGAAGAATATATACAGGCAGAAAAGTACAAGAACTTTGACCGTAGAGTGGCGTTCCAATTGGCTTTGGGGCTTAATGAGTGGTTCGACACAAAATTCATAATCCCAAAATTCAAAGACGAAAATTCAGTTCAACACGACAATACTCCAAAGCGTCCACCGTTGACCCGGATGCCTAGTAATTTTCGCAGGAAAGTGGGTGTGTTTAGTGTTTAAACGAAAGTAATTAACATTACTTATTAAGTTCACCTTTAAGGTCATTTACTGCTTTAATAATCTTATCTGCATTAAATAATTTATTTTTTGCTGCATTCGCTCTATTAAAAATTTACGTTGTGCAGTATTCATGTCATTTATTTAACGGCAAATATAAACAAATAAATCATTAAAACAACTAAAAGTTCAACAAATAAAATAATGCCATAGTAAAATATGAATGATTCCCATAATTTTGACAAAAATGGTGGCTAATGGAAAGCAAAGAAAGGATTTATTATGGTCAGGGTTGGTATAACCCACAGGATAAAACAAACATTAATTCTACCATTAAATTATCACTGAAAATGGAAGAGATAAATAAGTTGCCAGCCAATAAATTTGGCGAGGTTGAAATATATCTGATGGCTAAAAAAACTGCATCTCCAAAGTCCGGTAGCAATATTTTTATAGAAACAAAAATACCAGTTGAGTGATAAATCCTCTCGCATACGGCTTTACTGAACTTCCTAAACAAACTATTCCCGAAAGCGAAAAGGATGAAGAGTTTAAGGAGCGATGTATTGATACGATGGAAAACATCGGATACGAGCAGTATGGCTTAAAGATGCGTGAATACGGGGATATTGCGCGTATGTATGAAGGACAAATCATCGTGCGCTACGATGAAGCACTGTCTTTTGTAAAGGCTGCAAATCAGGCAATGCCTGATGCAAATATTTTGGATTCACTAGAGGATTCAGGTATTATGCACTTTGACTTTTTACGAAATATAGTAGATATTGTTGTTCAAAAATATCAGCAACTTTCACACAAGGTTATTTGTGATGCAGTAGATGAGTTTTCTCAAAATGAGTTTCAGGATGAAATGACCAAAAGATTTTGGCAGACATTCGATGAGGCGCTTAAACAGAAAATGGATAAGCGCCTAATAGAACAGGGCTTTGATGTTTTTAAAAATGACTTCGCATCAGAGGAGGAATATCAAGCGTACCAACAACAGGTACAGCAGATGTACGAGCAGAATACACCGGACTTTATCAAAAAACTACGGGGTAAGCCATTTAGATTACAGATACAAGAATTTGCAGAGCGAATAACCGAAGATGACTATGTTAGGTTTAACATGGCTGAACTAAACAGGAATAAACTCAAAGACCGTATATTGTATGGTGAATGTTTTCAGCACGAACGTGTAGGTTTGGATTATTACAGACCGGAATATTGGGGCTTTTGGCAAGTATTTCATAAGACACCACTAAGTAATAAAAAGGCTGAAAAGTGTGAGATAATTGGTTTTCAGGATGAACTTACATCGAATGAAATAATTCAGCGTATTGGTCACTATTTGAATAAAGAACAAATTGACCAAATAACGCAGTCTAATGCCACGTATGGGCTTAATCGAAACAGCTATACTGTACAAGATGCAGCACTACGCTTGGGTAATGAAGTTGTTATCGCGCCTTATGATAATTATGTTGAAGACATTGCCAACCAAGTTCTTTTACAACAATTTGGTTTTCCTGTGGGAACGCGGGTGAATAACTTCATAACCACAACTAATTCTAATGACAAATACCGTAGAGGCTTAAATACATTTCTCTATACAGAGGGTTATTGGCTATCTTATAGACTCATGTATATGCTAAAGCGCTATGATGAGTTTGGTACTGTTATTACAGAATACTTGACTGAAAACCTTGAGAAAGGATATTTACGTGATAATGGATTCAAAAAGAAGCCGTGGTCGATTAGTGAGTTTATGCAAAGAGGTGAAGTTGGTCAATACATACAATACTATGAACCGGAATACCGATGGGGTGCAAAAATATCGGCTAAAAATAATGTCAAACTAGAGGACAACATTTATGTAGGTGGCGACAGAGTGCCGTATCAGGTGTTTGGCGAAGGAGGCATGAATGATGTATTAGCGCCTGTATGTGGCGATATTACTACAGATTCTATTGCTAAACGGGTTAAGGTACTAATGGGCTTGTATTCCTACAATATGAATCAGGCTAAAAAATATCAGGAAAAAGAACTTGGAGTCTTCTTGTACATGGACTTACGTTTCATGCACAGTAAGTTTAAAGGCGCTGATGCAGATGAAACCCTAGATAATATCTACACATTGATTAAAGAATGGGGCGTATTACCTACAGAAGCAACGAGTCAAAATCTTGAAGGAGGCAATGAGAAATCATCTAGTTCCATACAGATGTTCAATGCCGACATGACTAACATCATAAATGCTAAACTACAAATAGCTGAATACTATAAACGACTAGCGTATCAGCAAATAGGAATAAATGTAGGCGAAGAAATTGCGCCTATTGTAAAAACACCGGACGGACAACCAGCGCAAAATGTTTCCACTTACGCCACTTTAGATACGCTATTTGATGACTTCGCGCAACTGGAGTTACGTACATGTACAATGCACTGTGAGGTGGCTAAATGGGTTAAATTCAATGATGGTGATGCAACAGTACAATTAGTAGATGATGACGGCATAAAACATTTGCTGAAATTCAAAGACGAAAACTATCCACTTCGGATGCTTAGGTTATATTTTCAGAATGACCGTCAGCAACTAAAAGCCCTTAATGAAGCGAAGGCTACTGTTCTGTCCATGAATACAATGAATCAAAGCGTTGAAGACGTTATAGAGGTTCAGTTTGCAGATTCTCAATTAGAGTTGCGCGAATATTTGAAGTTAAAAAAAGAAGAGCAGCAAAAGATAGAAGAGCTAAATCATAAGCGCCAGATGGAGTTACAAGACCAACAGTTTCAACAAGAAAACGCTTTAGATATTAGAGAGCATAATCAAGAAGTAGAATTACTAGAAATTAAAGAACAATATGCGCTGAAACGTCAAGCTATTCTTTCAAGTGGATTTGCAAAGGATTCAGAATCATTTAATCGCGTGTTTCAAGAACTAGACCTACAGATAAAGGGGGCAAATGCGGATACAAAACGTATAAAATCAGAAGCAGATATTCAACAAAATAAATTAAATCAAGAGCAAGAGAAATATTTTAGAGAGCGTGACTTGAATGTGAAGGAAGAGAACATAAATGCCAAGAAATACGTATCTGATAATGCTTTGGCAATAGCGCAAACTAACAAGACGAACAAGGAAATCGACATGCTAAAAAAGTCAACACAGAATATAAGACGGCAAAAAGCCAACAAATAAAATCAACACCTTTTTATTAATTCACAAGCACATAAATTTGTCACATGGAAATGAATAACAACACAGAAACAATTAAACTAGATATTTTCGATACAGGCGATACCGTCTTAATGGATTTACTAGCTGACGAAACAACAAAGACTGCTGCGGTAGTTGATGAAAAAAAAGAAACACCTGCTGCGAAGCCGGATGTAAAAAAAGAAGAAGAAGTCGCTGATAAAAACAAAGTGGTTGAAAAGCCCCTAGTTGATGAAGCAGCAAATACACTCTCTAATGAGTTTTTTGAAACTACAGAAGAGGGTGGTAAGAAAGATGAAACAGCAGATGCTGAAAAACGTTCTTTACCTACTGATTACTCGAAACTCTCTAATACTGAAAAGTATAATGCTCTAGTAGCAATGGGTGAATGGGAAGAAGTTGAATTTGAAGAAGGTGTTACACCGGAAGATGCAGATGCTTGGAAAGAGATACTTGACCATCAAAAGCAGTTCAAGGCTGAAAAGGGCTTAACTGAATCTGAAAAAGATTACCTGTCATTAAAAGACAGAGGCTTTAATGTAAAGGAGTATATTTTGCTTGAGCAGAAACAAGAAGAGATTAATGCAGTTGAAATCGAGTCAACAGACCCGAAGGCAAATGAAGAGAATCAAAACAGACTCATCTATACCAAACGGGTTCACTTACGCGGAGATACAGCAGAAGAGGCTCAAAAGTATATTACTAAACTAACAGCAGAAGAAAAGCTACAGGAAGCCGAAACCGCTAAAGTAGAAATAACCGGAGCGCTTAAAGCAAAACAAGGTGCAAATAGAGCAGCTTTTGAGGCTAAAGAAAAAGAAGCAAACGAACGAGTAGCGAAGTATAAAAAAGATTTGTTGGAATCAGAAGCCATTAAGGACTTAAAACCAACAGAGAAAAGCAAAGTTGTAGATGCGCTGCTTAAAAGAGATGCTAATGGAAATACGGAATTGGATAACGCATATCTAAAGACACGTGGAAATCCGAAACTAGTACATGAGTTATATGAGTTCCTTAGTGATAAGGATAAGTTTTTAGCTAAGTACAAAGGTAAAGCAGAAGAAGCCGGGGCTAAGAAACTCATAACGAAACGAGTAACAGGGGACGAAAAAATAACACCAACTGCGGTAAAAAAAGAACAGACACTTATTTACGTATAAAAACAAACATTAAAATAAAACACAAATAACATGGCAACGAATATTCAGGTTTTAGACAGCACCAATTTGGGCAACAACGGAATGGGATTAGTATCTTTCATTTCAAAAGAAAAAAAAGTAGCTGACTTTACTGTTGCTGACTTAGCAAAGGTAGATACACTATATAATATGACGGACGGCTCTAAGCTAAAAACGTCATTGCCGAATTATGTGGCATTTCAGCAGTTGACTGCTACTAAATCTTCATTAATTAATATTCCGTTGCAGAAATCCAACGTTATTACTCTCCCTACACCTTATGGTGTTTTGGAGTACAAGCAAATGATTGAAGCCGCTGATGACAAAATCCGGGTAGAAGACTCCCATGAAGGTGATTCAGAAGTGGGTGCTGACGGTGCTGTTATTTGGGTATTGGTTAATCGTAACCTACAGCCATATACTGTTATTACATTCAACGTATTTGAGAAGAATGCTTCTCTAATGGTTTCTCCAGACCATAAAGTGCAACCGTATGGTGCGCATTGGAAAGTGCCGTTTATCTTGCCATCTGAAAATGTAAAAGTTTTCAATAACAAATGGTTACAGAAAGGGCGTGAAGCGTTTATCACGAATCACCCACAAGGCGAATACTCACGTAGATTGCGTGGAATTGACCCGTTGAATGGTGGAAAAGAAATTACCAGACGTTTCTACGGAGATGGACACACTGGTGTTGAAGTTGGTTGGACTGCTTATGCTGATAGCGTAGAAATCGCAGGTTCTTTGCTTACTGAAAACATTAACCTACCAGATACCTATGGTGACGACTTCGGAGATATGAACGTTATTATCGCTCCATATAAAATGGACGGTGGTAAAATGGCTATCATGCCGAACAGCAAAATGAGAACTTCAAGTTTGCTTAAATATTTGGCTATCAAAACCGCGATTAAGCACCAGAATCACAAATTGATATTCTCACCTTTTGTTGAGTATCAAGGTGAAGATGGAGTTGTACGTTCAAATGCCGGGTATTGGACTCAAATCTTGAACTTTGCAAAAATCATCCGTTACAAAACAAAAAATCAGCTTAAATATGCTTTGATTGAAGCATCAGAGTATATTATGCGTGGCAATCCATCTAACTTACATTATGATGAGATTACTATACCGTTGACTGCCGGACGAAGATTCATTCAGACTGTAGAAGCCATGTATGGTGACTACTTTAAAGCGAACAACACGTTCATGTTAGATGGTAACTTGCTTGGTGGTGGAAGCAAAATACTTACACCGTACTCCGGTGGGTATTCTTATACTCCAATCCGTATCATGCAAGCACCGCTTCCGAACATTGGACGTTTGGAAATGACACATGAGCCATCTTTCGACCACATTATGGGAGATACAACCTCTATGATGTTAGATGGAGATTCGCTTACTTCATGGATGGCAATCGTTCCATCTTGTAAAGACATCTTCTTGAAGAATCTTACAAGCCGTGGTAAACGAATTGAAATCAACACAAAAGCAGTTTTGGAACAAGCAGCTAAAGGAGGTAACACTTACTTAGTAAAAGACCAACGCCCACTTATTTCTACCAATGACATCAACGGTAGCGCATTTATGGGACAAGGACACTTAGCTTCTTCTACCGGACTTAAAAGCCAATTCAGCGTACTTACAACTGGTTCTATATTAGTATCAGACCCAAGTGACGTATTGGTTATTTTGCCTCAAACAGCAGGTAACGGGTATAACTAAGAAGCAAATAGTATAATTAATTAATAATAGATAAAAACAGATACACAATGAAATTCAACTACGGAAAAGACAAGACATTCGAGGTAATTCAAGGAAACACTTACGTGATACTTGACAAGATTAATGGTGATACTCCACCGGAGCTACATGATTTGGGATTAAGCCGGATAGTAAGCAAGGGATTTAGTGGCGATTGCGCTGTTATTCCTTCCGTATTAGACAAGTATGATTTAGGTATAGATTTGACCTCTATTGATTTTAGAGGGATGACTACAGAGGCTAAAAAACAAGCCCTTGAAGACCGAAAAGATTATATTGAGAAAATGAATTTGGTCTATGGAGATTTGGTAAAAAACACCAAGTCGGTATATGGACAAGATACGGCATTCGATACTTGGAAATTTGGACTTGCACATAACACTATCATAGACACTACCAGTGACGACAAGTTTTTGGATGTGTGTATGGCTATGAGAACCGGGTTAATTTGTCCACGTTCATTAAGCGATGGCAGTTTGTTCCCAAATGCTCAATATGTAATTGAGTGTCAAGAGGAAGCAGAAGTTGACTTTATGAACAGCACCAAAAACGCTTATACTTGTATGCAGGTGTTTGCAAAATTGGTGAAGGAGAACAAATCGTTTTTGGTTGACATCCTAAATTATTTTCAGGTTGGACATCAAAATACATTGAAGACAAAAGAGTTTGAAATGTACGGTAAGTTTCAGGAGTGGGTTAAGGTTAGTTTGAACTCTACGAAGTTTTTGACTACACTTAAAATCAATGACCAGAACGAAGTAAGTATTTCACGCGATGAGAAACTTAAAATCGTAGTAACTGCACAAGTAAGTTCGCTTATCAATGAGGGTAAAATTACTCACAGTGATGACGGATATGTTTTGAGCAATTGGAACTTGGGAAAAACCCGTACAGAAGCGGTAAATAAAATATTGGAAGAGCCGGAATTGCGCCAACGTTTTTCTGAAATGGCTGTAGACAGCTTACAGAAACCGCAAGGCGCTTTGGTAGAAAGAAAAGAAATAGTATCTAAGGCATTTGTTGCGCCAAAAAAACGCAAATCAAAAACAGGTGCAAAGACAGTGAAAAAAGATAAAGTAGTTGACACATTAGTAACTGCATAAAAACGTTCTTTAAATGACTGTAGATGAAGTAATTGTTCTGATAAAGCAAATCGTTGACCGGGACATTCGGAATCAAGGGATTGCATTAGATGATTACAGAGCAGTATTGCTTATCAATCGGGCTACCATAGATGTTGTCGGACAAATATTGCTCAACAATAACCCGGAGATGCTTCGGTATATTCAGAAACTTCTGATACCAAATAAGGCATTAACGGTTAAGGTAGCACAGGCAGACCGCGATATTTTCAAGTTGCCTGATGATTACTTCGACATAAGCAGTTCTACGTGTTTGGTAACTAATGGTAAGTGCGCTGATGTTCCTCTGACAATGTTCCCAGTAAAGGATAAAAACAATTCAGAAACACTAAGCAACTATAACCTAAGACCCGACTATACGTTTAGAGAAACGCCTTATGTGATTGCAGATGATGGGATAAATGTTTTCAAAGAAGGTTTTGTAATAACACAGGTAAACCTAAGTTACTACAGATACCCGAAAAGAGTTGATAAACTCGATATTGATGATGATTTAGGCTTGGGCTACGGAGTAGCAGATGTAGGACTAGAATTTGATGATAAGCTGTGTTATGAAATCCTTAATAGGGCAGCAGCTTTTCACATAGAAACGAATAAAACTAAGTAAACACAGATAATTTTAAAAAAAAACAATAAAAAACAAACAACATGTTACACAACGGTAGAAGTAGGGTTACGTTCGTAGGAGCGATAGCGCCTAAAACAACTGGTACACGCGGTCAATTGGCTAATGGTCAAATTGGTCTTTTAAACACCACAACTGGTAAATATATTAACCCCTTAACTAAGGGTTCGTATGGGGACGCTAAGTTCTCACTAGTAGTTGGTCAAAATAGCCGTACTACGGGTATTAATAGCGTGGGTGCAAACCAAAGAATTGAAACGGTTCGGTTTAATGCCAATGGTGTAAAAGCCAAAGACATTCAGTATCCAGAGCCTAATCAGCTTAACCACATAATCATCGGTTATGATGGATTGAATGAAATAAAATCACTTCCATATACAGTGGGAAAATCAACAAGTTTTCAGGTAACTGTGATGGGTGAAGGGTTGGCGCTGTTTGGAGTCTTGGATAATGAGTTTAAGGCAATTGTAAGCGTTGACGTTCCTTTGGCTGATGGCGATTGCCCTCCAACTGATTGTACTCCGGCAGATTGTACTACACCGACAATTAAATTGGTGAATCAACTTCGTGACCTGCAAATAGGAACTGCTAAATTGAAAGACTTCTATTCAATTGCACCTATTTTATCTTGTGTATCTGCGCCTTCGACATCAAACGTTAACTTTTACACGCTTACAGTGTGTGATAGTGGTAGCGATGGTGACTTAGCTAAAATCCAAGCAACCTATTCAAACCCGGTAGTGCGTGTGAGCCGAAGTGGAGGAAGTTCTGTTTATCAGATTATGGCAGCTTCATTGCCTACAGCATATACACCGACTAATCCATTGACTGTTTTATTTGATTGTGCAACATGTCCTAGTGGTTCAACTACTGTGGATGGTGGATTCAAATACACTGTTTCTTTGGATGATGCTGGTGCTGATTTATCTGCTACAGTTGAAACACTTGCGAATGCAGTAACAGGAAGTGCTGTTAAAGTTGGACAAAATTCTGCAAAGGGAACTTATGTTGTTATTTTGTCAACGCTACTATCAGATGCAAACAGAGTAACATTTTTAGCTGCTAGTGCAACTAAAGCAACCGCGATAATTACTTACGATACAGAGGTTACGAACATGTGTGTTCTGGCTGCTGCTAGTGCTGTAGCTTGGGTATTATCATCTACTTGTACTCGTTCAACACAGGACTTCTTCATTGATTTGCAAGACTTGTGTGATGGTGTTAGCCGATTGACTGAATTACGAGCTGCTTATCCATTGCTTACAATTGTAGAAAACACAAGCCCTGCTCCGGCTAATTGCCGCAGACGTTATACCGCTACTGTAAATACAAATATCGTATGTCAGGATGCCTGCTATACTGAATTGTACTACGCAGATGCACCGTATGACTATGATGGACAATTATGGAACGTTGTAGTGCCTGATGCATCTTACAGTGATTGTTTGTGTGGTATCAGCTTGAAACAAAAGGCATATCAATTCATTCCTCCAGTTTGTTTAGCGGATAGAATTGGAGTTATCAAACCAGTAATCAACATCTTCATTGGAAATGCAATAACCGATACTACTCTTTTAGAGAGTCCGTTTGTTCAAACTCCAATTGAGAGTACAACCATTAGTATTTCTACAGCCGGAACGGGTTGGGGATATGATTTGTGGAGCTTGGTTGCTGAAAACGATGACCGTCAAAGCGGAGTTCGTTACGAAGGTCAAGTGAGTGCTTACTTCTTGGGCAACGGAATCAAATTTGAGTTCGATAAACAGTACCCGGTAGCTTTGGTTGAAGTAGCTAAGAGCTATGACTCAAATATAAACATGGATACTCCGATTACTGAAACATTCAATTATCAGTATGTTTTGGAAGCAAACAACCAAGCGTTGATTAACTTCTTTAACGACTTGAAATAAGGAAATATAAGTGGCGATGGGCAGTAAAACTCATCGCCATTAAATAGATAAAAAAGATAGTGTCGAAGTTTAGCAGTTATGTGAGTTCTTTGAAAAATCTGTCGGCACAGTTCCCAAAGGAAGTTGTTGATGTATTAGCCGGAATATTGAGTGGAGATGATAAGTTGTCATTCAAATATATCTTGTTAAGAGATTCAGATGGAGATGATGTTAGTGAAGTAGTTTATCCTTTTAAAATAGGAAAATGGAAATGTTCTTCACAAACAGAATTAATAGCAACATTAACACAGAATATGGGAGCAGGATTCGTGATAAAAATGATAAAGCCAAACAAAATGATTGTATTGTATAATGAAAAAATTCATTCACAGGAAGTCATTGATTCGATACCAAATTTCGTTGTAATTACCTAGAATAAAACCAATGTCAAGTCCATTAAATAGTTTATTACCAGTTTTGGATTTTGAGGTTTTACCCATTTATAATCCAAAGAAACTTTTTATCCAAGATACGTCCGATTGGAAACATTTGGAGTCTGAAACATCATACGTTGATATTACTGTTCCGGGTTCACGAAAAGCTATTACACAATACTTTACGAAGCACTTTAACCATGAGTACAATAGTAACTCATTGGACTACACATATCAGTTAGCGGATGTAGATTTAGTTGATATTGCTGATGGAGTCTATAAGATACGAATTTACATCTGTGATGGATGCGAATTTGCTAAAGAAAAGTATTGGCTTAAAAGCGACCAATTGCAACGTGACATAGACGACAAAGTATATGGTATGGTATGTAACATGTGTGACAGTGATAAAAAGAAGTGGCTACAGGAAGTGAAGTATTTTTTAGACCTAGCGCACTTATGTATAAGAAAATGTGACATTGATGGAGCGATGAAGTTTTATGAAATGGCAAAGGAGGAACTAAAAAGAGGCTGATATGGGATGTAGTAGTTGTGGAGGAAGCGGTAATAGAATGGTAGAGAGGTCAAGTGGAGGCGGTATAGCATCACGCGACAAAGTTGTATATGTGGTGGATGATTGCGGATATTCAAATGACATGATTTCGGCAGTAAAGCTAAACGTAGAACAGAACCTAGATAGCGTGAGTAATGAGAACAAGACGGCACTCTATAATATCAACCGCAGGCTTGCACAGATAAGAGCAAAGATACGGGTATCGAGTGCTTGTTTATACAAGGAAGAACTAGATGAATTAATAGCAAGTGCAGAAACAATTATAAATAATTAAATTAAAATAAAACAAAATGAACAAGATAAACGAAAGTGTAGTGCGAACTATATTCGGCAAATACGTAGGTAATGCCCTCATTAACTTTTTGACTCCATGCTGTGATGATTATGGGATTATATGCACTAATATAAAAAAGTGCATGGGTATTAGCGTCCCGCATGGAGCGGTAGTTGGTGGTGTGCCTTATTGGGTTAAGGTAACAAAGACTTATGCTGATTTTGCAACGGCAGCGTTAACAAATAACGTTGAGATTTATTCATTAGCAGCAAAGCAAGTTCTTCATCAGGCTATTACACATCATACTGTATCATTTGCCGGAGGTGCTATTGCAACCTATACATTAAGTGTTGGTGATTTAGCAAACTCTGCTACCCGTTATAGTAGCGCATTTAATGTTAAGCAAGCGCCCGGTGCAACTGTAAGAAGCAATGGAAGTATAGCAGTTCCTTATGCAGAAGACTTTACGGCTGTTCATTCAGTTAGAGCTTTTGCTACATCTACTGTAGCTAACTTAAATGCAGCAACAGCAGGTAGTGTTGATTTTTACTTATTAGTTTCAGATTTGCCGTGATGCTTACTGAAAGAACCATATTGGATGCAGAACAACGGATGTTGAATAAAGGCTGTAGGTACGTAAATGAAAAAGATTACGACCTTAAACGTACTGTGAGCTTGAATGAACTAGCATTTAGTTTTATGGTTTTAGGAATTGTAGAGAGAAATGGATGCTTAGATGATAAAAAAATAACTGTTTTGTTAAATCATGTGTAATGGGTTGTAAGGGATGCAAAGATGGAGATAATGGATGTGTGAAAAACTTCGCACGTTGTATTGATTATGAAGGTTCGATAAGTGAGCATAGTGATTTGCATGGTGAGGATTGTGTAAACCTAGAGGATACTACAGCAGACTTTTATAAGATATACGATGAAGATATTTTCCCTCAACTTCATTTTAGCGAAATTGGATATAATTGGTGTACCAACATTGACTATAACTTTGTTGCCGGAGTATTAACTAACAAAGATGCAGTTAAAGCACAGGATGCAGCTATATGTAGCTTGTTCGAGAAGATTGAAAAACTAGAAGTAGACATTCTAAATACATCCATTGTAGGCAAAATAGACTTGAAATGTTTATCTGTTATTGATGATTGTAATAACGAAGAAATTAAAACGGTGAAAGATTTGTTACAAGCGATTGTGAATAAATTATGTCTATAAAAATATAAGTAATGGCGAAGTGTTTGGGTTGTAAGGAAATAGTAAAAGTAGATTGTGACAAAGAACCATGTCCAATAATGCTCCCGGATACGTGTGTAAAAACTACAAAGGCGTATCCTAATCTACAGGTTCAGCTTGGTCAACTATATGATAGTGTGTTGACTAAAATCAATACGCTATTCGGTGGAATA